>Ga0335084_10003607_pt1 | contig 15121 bp, 14 predicted proteins | sample Lox_Sample_44_FD_206721 | JGI IMG/M metagenome (GOLD analysis project Ga0335084, IMG submission 206721) | Soil microbial communities from Loxahatchee National Wildlife Refuge, Florida, United States - Lox_Sample_4.4 | ecosystem: Environmental > Terrestrial > Soil > Wetlands | place: USA...
GCTTCGATCGCGGCGCGGATGGCTTCGGGGTCGTGACCATCGACGTGCGGCACGACGTGCCAGCCGTAGGCTTCGAAGCGCTTCGGCGTGTCGTCCGTGAACCAGCCCTTCACCTCGCCGTCGATCGAGATGCCGTTGTCGTCGTAGAAGCCGATCAGCTTGCCGAGTCTTTGCGTGCCCGCGAACGCGCACGCCTCGTGCGAGACGCCTTCCATCAGGCAGCCGTCGCCGCAGAAGAAATAGGTGTAGTGGTCGACGACCGTCGCGCCCGCGCGGTTGAAGTGCGTGGCCAGGAAGCGCTCCGCGAGCGCCATGCCGACCGCGTTCGCGATGCCTTGGCCGAGCGGCCCCGTCGTCGTCTCGACGCCGATGTCGACCTCGCGCTCGGGATGACCCGCGCAGCGCGAGCCGAGCTTGCGGAAGCGCTTGATCTCGTCGATGCCGAGCTCGTAGCCGGTCAAGTACGCGACGGCGTAGAGCAGCATCGACCCGTGACCGTTCGAGAGCACGAACCGGTCGCGGTCGTGCCAATGCGGGTCGGTCGGCGCGAAGCGCAGGTAGTCGTTCCAGAGCACCTCGGCGATGTCGGCCATGCCCATCGGCATGCCCGGGTGGCCCGACTTCGCGGCTTCGACGGCGTCCATCGCGAGCATCCGAATCGCGTTCGCGAGCCGACGGCGCGGCGGCCGTGCGAAGGCGGCGTCGGGGTTCGTGGTGCTCAGTGCCATCGGCGCGTTGCTCGACTCGGGTTCCGGACGACGCCGCCTCGAGCCTTGTTGCCCGGCCCGTTCGCGCGGCGGCGTGGAAGCGAAAACGGGCCGGAATTATCGAGCACAGCCGACGCGCGACGCAACCCGCGGCGGCCGCGCCGCCTCGCCGATCTGTGAGCGAATACCTTGGGTCCCGCCGACGGGAATTGAGTATGATCGCGAGCAACAGCCACACCCCGAGCCCGCCGAGGATGGTCGCCAGCTCCGAACATCGCGCGCTCAAGGTCCTGCAGATTAGCGATACTCATCTGCACGCCACGGCCGACAGCCGGATGCGCGGCGTCAACACGTACGCGACTTTCCTGCACGTGCTCGAGCACGCGCAGCGCGACCGGCGCTGGCCCCCCGACCTCGTCGTCGCGACCGGCGACATCGTCCAGGACGAGAGCCGCGCGGGCTACGAGCGCTTCCGGATGAGCATGGAGCCGTTTGGGATTCCCGTCGCTTCGATCCCTGGCAACCACGACGACCCGAACCTCATGGCCGAGATCCTGTCGGGCGGCGGATTCCAATTCTGCGGCGAGCAGCGGCTCGGTCCGTGGTCGCTGCTGTTCCTGTCGACGTTCCTCGCGGGCGAGGACGCGGGCGGGCTCGGCACGGGGCGCTTGAACGGCTTGCGCAAGGCGCTCGCGGCGCACGTCGGCCAGCACGTGCTCGTCGCGATGCATCATCATCCGCTGCCGATGGGCAGCACCTGGCTCGACGGCGTGGCACTCCGCGACGCGGCCGCGTTCTGGGAGATCATCGACAAGAACAAGCACGTGCGCGCGGTCGTCTGCGGACACGTACATCAGGCGAGCGAAAGGCAGCGCAACGACCTGCTGTTCGTGAGCACGCCGTCGACGTGCGCGCAGTTCCTGCCCGGCAGCGAATTCTTCGCGCTCGACGAGCGCCCGCCCGGCGCGCGTTGGCTCGAGCTGCAGGCCGACGGCCGCATCGACACGGAAGTCACTTGGGCACGCGGCTTCCGCGGCTGAGCGCGACGCTCGCGGCGCTCGGCGCCGCGCTGCTCGCGGTCTCCGCGTCGGCCGATCCCGCGGCCTGGCGTGTCGAAGGCGTGCGCGGCGGCGAGGTCGCGCTGCTCGGCTCGATGCACGTGCTGCGGGCCTCCGACTACCCGCTGCCCGGGCTCGTCGACGAGCTCTACTCGCACGCCGACGTGCTCGTGATGGAGCTCGATCTCGACGATCTCGATCCCGCCGCCGAGCAGGCCGCGTTGCTCTCCGCGGCGGTGCTGCCGGCCGACCGAACCCTCGCGGGCGCGCTCGACGCGGGCATCTACGACAAGACGACGCGCCGCGCGCGCGAGCTCGGCATCGACATCGCGCTGCTCGACCACGCCGAGCCGTGGTTCGTCGCGATCACGCTGCTCGACCTCGGGATGCAGAAGCTCGGTTTCGAGGCCGAGCGCGGCCTCGAGCAGTATCTCGTCGCGAAGGCCGGACACGATCACAAGCAGATCGTCGGCCTCGAGACGCTCGAGAAGCAGGTCGGGATCTTCGCGGCGCTCGCGCCGAAGGGCCAGCGCGCGCTGCTCGCGCAGACGCTCGAGGAGCTCGACACGGCCGACACGGCGATGAGCGAGCTCACGGCCGCGTGGCGCGACGGCCATCTCGAGACGATGACGGAGAAGCTGCTCGGCGACTTCGACGATTACCCCGAGCTCTACCCGGCGCTCGTGACCAACCGCAACGCGGCGTGGACGGACGAGCTCGAGCGGCTACTTAAGGACGGCCGCCGCTACTTGGTCATCGTCGGCGCGCTGCACCTCGTCGGCAAGGACAGCGTGATCGAGCGGCTCGGCGCGCGCGGCCACCGCGTCGTGCGGGTTGGGGCGCCACACTGAAATGGGGACATTCCGCTTTTCGCGGAACGGGCCTGCGAGCAACCGAGCGACGCAGTCGCGAAAAGCGGAATGTCCCCCTAGACCTCGACCATCTCGAAGTCTTCCTTGCCCGAGCCGCAGTCGGGGCAGCGCCACGACAGCGGAACGTCCTCCCACTTCGTGCCGGGCGGGATTCCCTCCTCCGGCCTGCCCGCGGCTTCGCTGTAGATGAAGCCGCAGATGAGACACATATAAGTCTTCACTCGTCGTCCACCGCTATCGCGTGTCGATTCACGCGCGGGTGCGAAGCGTAGCACGGCGCGCGGCGAATGCGCCGCGCGTGTCGACGACTCGAGCGGTCACGCGAGCATCGGCTGCGCGCTCAAGGCCGCCGCGATTCGCTCGAGCCGCTCGCGCGGATCGCGCGCCTCGAGCACGGCCTGCTTGATCGGCACCGCGAGCGGCAGGATCTCCGTGAGGCGCGCGCCGACCCAGGTCGCGTCGTCGTACGCGGTTGCGATCGGCGTGTAGATCGGCAGCTGCGCGAGGAGTCTCTTGAGCAGGCCCGCGAGCTTCACGTGCTCGGCCGGCAACGGCGTCGTGGGCAGGTCCTCGAGCAGCTCGACCCGGCCGACGTAGAGCCCGTCCGGACGGCGGCTCGCGTCCTCGATCCTGAAGCTATCGCGGCCGAGCGTGCTGATCGCGAGCAGGCCTTGCGCCTCCTGCCAGTCGACGATCTCCGCGCTCGTGCCGACAGCGAACATCTCCGCGACGCCGACCTCGGAGCCCGAGCGGATCGCGACGACGCCGAAGCGGTTGTCGCCGCGCAGCACGCTCGCGACCATGTCGAGGTAGCGCGGCTCGAAGATCCGGAGGTGGAGCGGTCCGCCCGGGAACAGCACGGTCTGGAGCGGGAAGAGCGGCAGCTCGCGCGTCACGAGCTCGCGGTTCGCGCGCGCTGCTCCAGCGCGCGCTCGAGCTTCTGCGGCAAGCCCTGGAAACCGCCGTTCGACATCAGCACGACGCGGTCGCCCGCGCGCAGGTCTGCGAGCAGCGCCGCGAGCAGCGCGTCGACGTCGGGCGCCACGCTCGCCTTCGCGCCGAGCGGCGCGAACGCGCCCGCGACGTCCCACTCGAGATTCGCCCCGCCGAGCACGAACAGCCGATCCGCGTCGGCGAACGAGCCCGCGAGCGTGTCGCGGTGCACACCGAGCTTCATCGTGTTCGAGCGCGGCTCCATCACGGCGACGATCCGCTTGCCCGCGCCGAGGCTCTTGAGTCCCGCGAGCGTCGTCGCGATCGCGGTCGGGTGGTGTGCGAAGTCCTCGTAGAGCGTTATGCCGTCGAACTCACCGCGCTTCTCGAGTCGGCGCTTCACTCCCGCGAACTCGCCGAGGGCCGCGAGCGCGACGTCGGCCGGCACGCCGACGTGCAGCGCCGCGGCGAGCGCCGCGAGCGCGTTCTCGAGGTTGTGCCGGCCGATCAGCTTCCAGAGAACGGCGCCGAGCTTCACGCCGCGGCGCGTCACGCCGAAGCGCGACTGCTCGCCGACCGCCTCGTACGCGGCCGTCCAGTCCGCGCCGCCCTGCGCGCTGAACGTCTCGACCGGCGTCCAGATGCCGCGCGCGCGGAGCTTGTCGACGTTGCCGTCGTGGCCGTTCGCGATGATCAAGCCGTTGCTCGGCACCGTGCGCACGAGCTGGTGGAACTGCCACAGGATCGCGTCGACGTCCTCGTAGATGTCCGCGTGGTCGTACTCGATGTTGTTGATCACGAGCGTGCGCGGCCGGTAGTGGACGAACTTCGCGCGCTTGTCGAAGAACGCGGTGTCGTACTCGTCGGCCTCGACGACGAAGAACTTCGAGCCGCCGAGCCGCGCCGAGATGCCGAAGTTGCTCGGGACCCCGCCGATCAGGAACCCCGGGTCGAGCCCCGCGTACTCGAGGATCCAGGCGAGCATGCTCGTCGTCGTCGTCTTGCCGTGCGTACCCGAGACCGCGAGCACCCACTTGTCGCGGAGCACGTTCTCCGCGAGCCACTGCGGGCCCGAGTAATACGGCACGCCGGAATCCAGCAGCGCCTCGACGACCGGCAGCCCGCGCGACAGCGCGTTGCCGACGACGACGCAATCGAGATCGGCGTCGACGTGCCGCTCCGCGTAGCCCTGCTCGAGCTCGATGCCGAGCTGCTCGAGCTGCGTGCTCATCGGCGGATAGACGTTTTGATCGGCGCCCGAGACCTCGTGGCCGGCGGCTTTCGCGATCGCCGCGATGCCGCCCATGAACGTTCCGCAGACGCCGAGGATGTGGACGCGCATCAGGTGGTCGGTGGAAACAACGTGGCGCGGACGCTGACCGAGAGCAGCAGGTAACCTAGCATGATAGCGACGGCCAAGACATATGGACGCTCGAGAGCGCGCGCCAAGATGAACGCGGAGACGTCGACGGACCAGATCGCGACGATCACGTACATGATCTGCGGGATCGTGGTCTCGGTGTCGGGCGCGCCGAGCGAGCGGTGCCAGATCACGAGCGGCACCGTCAGGAGATTCAGCAGCGTGTCGGTGCCGAGCACGGCGCACGCGGTCTGCCGGAAGCGGCGCTGGCGTTCGAACGCGCGCAGCACGCTCCAGATGAACGCGAGCGCGAGCACGGTCTCGAGTAGCGCCATGAGCTCGGGGTACGCGACGATGTCGAGGTAGCGCGTGGTGACGAGCGCGACGGCGAGGTAGACGACGAGCACGACCGTGAAGAAGAACTGCGACGACGGAAGATCCGCGGGACTCTTCCGATGCACCGCGATCTCGGCGAACGCGAGGATCAGGCGCAACACGGGGCTGGCTCCGAGAGCATGGACCGCGATAATAGCGCAGGCCGAACGGGCGAGAGGACGAACGTGACGGAGTCTCCGAACGAATGGATTGCGAGCGACGCGGCGCTCGTCGAGCTCTGCGCGGCGCTCGACGCCGCGACGCTCGTCGCGGTCGACACGGAGTTCGTGCGCGAGAAGACGTACTACCCGCAGCTGTGCCTGATCCAAGTCGCGACGCGCGGGCACGCGGCGTGCATCGACTGCCTCGCGCCGCTCGACTTGGCGCCGTTGTTCGAGCGCCTGTTCCGCGCGGACCGCACCTGGGTGCTACATAGCGCGCGCCAGGATCTCGAGGTGATCTGGCAGCGCGCGGAGCGAGGGCCGCCGCGGCTCATCGACACGCAGATCGCCGCCGCGCTGATCGGCTGGCCGCCGCAAGTCGGGCTCGAGGGCCTGCTCGAGCGCACGCTCGGCATCACGCTCGGCGAGAGCTACGCGCGCACGGATTGGAGCCGCCGGCCGCTGCCGAGCGCCGCGCTGAACTATGCGCTGGAAGACGTGCGGCACTTGCTCGGAGCCTGGGACGTGCTCGAGCGCAAGCTCACCGAGCTCGGCCGGCTCGCGTGGCTGCAGGAGGACTGCGCTCGCGCGCTCGCCGAGCCGCCGGTCGCGGACGAGACCGCGGTCTGGTCGCGCGTGAAAGGCGTGCACGCGCTGCCGTTCGCGGCGCAGTGCGCGGCGCTCGAGCTCGTGCGCTGGCGCGAGCGCGCCGCGCGGCGCTCGGACCGGCCGCGGCGCTGGCTGCTCGAGGACGACAAGCTGCTCGCGCTCGCGGTCGCCGCGCCGAAGACGCCCGACGAGGTCGGCGCGCTGATGCCGCCTAAGTTCGCGGCGCGCAACGGCGCGGAGATCGTCGCGGCCGTCGCGCGGCGCGACGACCCGGAGGTGCGGGCGATCGTGACGGCGAACGCCGTGCAGCCGCCGCCGGACAAGCAGAAGGTCAAGGCGCTCCAAGAGGACGCGCGCAAGCGCGCGGCCGGGCTCGGGATCGAGCCCGAGATCCTCGCGACGCGGCGCGACTTGGCTGCGCTCGCGGCGGGCCGGCCGCCGGCGCACTTGCGCGCCGGCTGGCGCGCGGCCGCGCTCGGGCTCGAGCCCGCGCAGGCCGTGGCCGTCTAGCGCCGCAGGCCGAGCGCCGTCGTGAGCCGCTGATAGACCGCGTCGACCTCGCCGGTCGCGGGGATCATCTTGAGCAAGCCGCGCTGCTCGTAGTGCTCGATCAGCGGCGCGGTCTGGCGCTGATAGACCTGGAGCCGGTTGCGGATCGTCTCCTCTTTGTCGTCGTCGCGCTGCACGAGCTCGCCGCCGGCCTTCTTGCACGCCTCGAGCTCCTCGGGCGGCGAGAAATAGATGTTGAGCACCGCGCCCGTCTTCGAGCACGTGCGCCGGCCCGTGAGCCGCTTCATCAAGATGTCGAAGCCGACGTCCATGAGCACGGCCGCGTCGATCGTCCAGCCGCGCTTCTCGAGCACGACCTCGAGGTCCTTCGCCTGCTTGCCGTTGCGCGGATAGCCGTCGAGGATGAAGCCGTGCGCCGCGTCGGGCTTGCCGATCCGCTCCTCGATCATCCCGAGCACGATGTCGTCGGAGACGAGCTCGCCTAAGTCCATCACGGCCTTGGCCTTCCGCCCGAGCGGCGTCTTGTCCGCGACCGCGCGGCGCAGGAGGTCGCCGGTCGACACCTGCGGCAGCCCGAAGTCCTTCTGGAGACGCTGCGCCTGCGTGCCCTTGCCCGAGCCCGGCGCGCCGAGCATCACGATTCTCATAGTTCTTCTTCTCCGCGGGACTGTCTGCGAAGGGCGCTACGCTAGCGTCGGGCCGCGGGCGGCGTCAAACCCGCTCGCCGTTCGGCGAGACCGGCTCGTCCACTCCCGCCGATGCGACGTAATGGGGCGCGCCCGGCGCCGCGCGAGGCGCGTGAAACTCGCCGCGACGCCGCGGGCCGATGGGCTGTCGGCGCGGACCGACGCATCCTTTTTAAGACAGTTGCCGCGCCCGCACCGGCGCGTAGAGTGGCCTGCCATCGATTGGGCAAAGGAGTGCCCGAGTCGCGGACCCGATGGAGCCGCAGCGAGACGAACATGAAAGGACATACACAAGCGCTCGACGTCAGGAGCGCGCTGCCCCCGCAGAGCGACGACGAGACGATCGAGATTCGGATCCTGCGGCCGCACGAGACCTACTGGCGGAACCCGAGCGCGTGCGCGTCCGAGGCAGGCGATCGAGCCACCGAGCTCGACGACGGCTCGGGCTGACGCTCTTGACGCTCTAGAGGCCCTCGACGGCGGCGCCTCGCCGCGCTAAAACTCGCTCCTGGTCCCCCGCGTCGAAGCACGCGGGAGTCATCGGGGGCGGCGATGCTCGGACACTATCTCTCGCTCGCGTTGCGCACTCTGCGCCGCTCGCCGGTCGCGAGCGCGATGAACGTGCTCACGCTCTCGCTCGGACTCGCGTGCTTCGTGCTCGCATCCGCGTTCGTCACGTTCTGGCAGCGGGCCGAGGAGCACTTCGCGAACACCGACCGGATCGCGGTGCTCACGATGAGCGTCGACGTCCTCGACGGCAGCATCAAGTACACGGACGACCCCGGGACTCCGGAGATCGCGGCGAGCTACATCAAGGCGGAGTTCCCGCGGCTCGAGCGCGTCGCTCGCGCGATCTCCTTCTTCGGCGACGCGATACTCGCGAGCGGCGATCAAGCCGTGCGGCGCAAGGCGGTCGCGGTCGACACCGAATTCCTCGAAATCTTCGCGCTGCCGTTCGTCGCCGGCGACGCACGCGACGCGCTCGCGAAGCCCATGAGCGCCGTCGTGACGCAAGATCTCGCGGCGCGCTTGTGGGGCAGCGCCGACGCGATCGGCCGCACGCTCAGGGTGCAGAACACGGTGGACGCGACGGTCACCGGCGTGATCGCCGCGCTGCCGGAGCCGACGCACATGGGCCGCTCGAAAGCGGCATCGCTGCCGTTCGACGCGCTCGTTTCTCACGACGTGCTGGAGCGCGTGCGCGAATCGCAGCGCGATCCGAATGCGCCGTCGCCGCCGCAAGAGAACTGGCTCAGCGAGAGCGCGTACACGTATCTGCTCCTGCCGAGCGACGGCAGCGTGACGGTAGCGACGCTGCGCGCCGACTTGCCTGCGTTCACGGCGCGGCACATGCCGAAGGATTTCGCCGCGTTCGCGAAGGTCGGCTTCGGCGCGATGCCCGTGCGCTCGGTGCTCGGCAGGTCCGTCGACGGCAAGGTCTTCGAGTTCGCGGGCAACGTCTCGGTGGCCGGCGCGCTCATGAGTCTCGGAACGCTGGTGCTCGTCGTCGCGTGCGTGAATTACGCGAACCTCGCGACGGCGCGCGCGGTGCGCCGCGTGCGCGAAGTCGGGCTCCGCAAGACGCTCGGCGCGCGACCGGCGCAGATCTTGTCGCAGCACCTCTGCGAGGCGGTGCTGCTGACCGGCGTCGCGCTCGCGGTCGCGTTCCTGGTGTTCCTCGCGCTCGAGCCGCTCGTCGCGCGCCTCGTGGGCGCCGACGTCGGCGCGTTCGTGCGGTCCGAGCCGCTCTTTTGGATCACGCTGCTCGCGGCGACGGTGGCGGCGACGGCGCTCGCGGGCGCGTATCCCGCGTTTGTGCTCGCGAGAATCGTGCCGCTGCACGCGCTGCGCTCGACGCGCGGCCGGCTCGGACCGAAGGCGCTCGCGACGTTGCTCGTCGGCGGCCAGTTCGCGGTCGCGACGTTCCTACTGATCGCGGTCACGATCACGACGCTGCAGAACCGCCATCTGCTGCGTACCGGGCTCGACGCCGGATCGGATCCGCTCGTCATGATCAGCAACCCGAACATCAGCCGCGTCGCGACCGAGACGCTGCGCGCGGAGCTCGCGCGCGTACCGCAGGTGAAGGGCCTCACGGAGATCCAGCAGGTGCCATGGGAGTCGATCGGGATGACCGCGGTCGCGACGACGCCCGGCATGGACGCTACGTCCAAGGGCGTGCTGAATTACGGCGTCGGCTACGACTTCTTCTCGGTGTTCGACGTCCCGCTGCTGGCCGGTCGCTCGTTCAGCCCCGAGCGTTCCGCCACGGACTTCCCGGCGCCCGGCGGTGCCGCGGCCGGTCCGACCGGCGAGCCCCGCGCGATCGTCGTCGACCGCGCGTTCGTCGAGCAGTTCGGCTTCGCGTCGCCCGAGGCCGCGGTCGACCAGCTCGTCTATTTCCCGGAGAGCACGATGAAGGCATTCGGCTTCGGTGCGCAGCCGCTGCGGATCATCGGCGTCGCCGACACCAAGCTGTTCACGTTCTTCGGGCCGAAAGGCGTCCACGCGACGATGTATCAATACTTTCCGGACCTGCGCCTTCACATCGCGCGGATCGCGAAGGACGACGTCACTGCCGCGCTCGACGGCATCGACGACGCGTGGCGACGGCTCGCGCCGAACGTCCCGATCAACCGCCGTTTTCTCGACGAGGTGTTCGAATCGAATTACGCGACGTTCGCGCGCGTGAGCGGTCTCTTCACCGGGCTCGCCGCGATCGCGTTCGTGATCTGCGTCTCGGGGCTGTTCGGCATGGCGACACTCGTCGCGAGCCGACGGCTGCCGGAAATCGGCGTCCGCAAGACCTTGGGCGCGAGCGCGCCGCAGATGGTAACGATGCTGCTGCGCGGCTTCGGCCTCCCCGTCCTGATCGCGAACGTGATCGTCTGGCCGTTGGCTTATTGGGCCGGTCGTGCGTATCTCGACCTGCTGGTCTCGCCGATCGATCTCACGGTGTGGCCATTCGTCTTCTCGCTCGCCGCGACCCTCGGGGTCGCATGCGTCGCCGTCGCCGGCCAGACGCTGCGCGCCGCGCTCGCGCGGCCGGCCGACGTGCTCCGCTACGAATGAAGCAGCGCCGCGCGCACGAGCGCGAAGATCTCGCGATACGCGCGGCCGCGGCGCGGCGCCTCTCCCGGCCGCGTCTCGCGCGCGTCCTTGCGGGCCTGGCGCACGAGCGCGCGCAACCGCTGCGCGTCGGTGTCCGGGTATTCGGCGAGCCAGCGCTCGAGCCCGGCATCGTTCTCGAGCAGCGCGTCGCGCTCGCGTTCCGCGCGGTGCAGCAGCGCGTTTTGCTGGGCCGACGGGGCCTTCGCCGCGCTAACCGCGGCGCGCGCGGCGTCGAGCGCGTCGGGATCCAGGCGCCGCATGAGCTTGCCGATGTACTGAAAATGCCGGCGGCGTCCGCCGAAGCTTCCGACACGCTTCGCGCTCGCGAGGGCGTCGGCGAGAGGCTCCGGCAAGGTCAACCTTCCGATCGCCTCATCGGACAGCGCGGCTAGCTCTTCGCCGAGCGTCTGCAGCTCCACGCTCTCGCGCTTGCGCGCGCTGCGCGACGGCCCTTCCTCGGGCGGCGTGTCGGTGCCGTGCGGCACGGGGCCGAGCTCGACGATTAGGCCTCGGGATCTGCGGGCTCGGCGCATCATCGCCGCGCATCATCCACGCGCGTGCGCCGCATCGCGGGGCGCAGCGAGACAATCGCGAGCGCCGAGATCAGCGCCGGCACGGCGGCCGCGAGAAACAGCTGCTCGGTCGTCCAACGCGAACGCATGATCTCCGCGAGCAGCGGACCGAGCACCGATCCCGTCCGGCCCACGCCCGACGCGGCGCCGACGCCGGTCGCGCGCAGCGCAGTCGGATAGGAGCTCGCCGCGAGCGCGTTCAACGCGGCCTGGCCGCCGAGCACGCCGAAGCCCGCGACGAAGACGACGCCGAACAGCAGCGCCGCGGTCGGGCTCCGGCCGATCGCCGCGATCGACGCCGCGGCCGCGACGAACGTCACCGCGAGCACGACGAAGAAGCCGAAGCGCCGGATCGGCGGGCCGAGCACGAACGCGCCGACGATGCCGCCGACCTGCAGCGTCGTGCCGACGAGCACGGCCGCGGACGTGCCGAAGCCCATCTCGCCCGCGATCGTCGGCAGCCACGTCGCGAGGAAATAGATGTTCAGCAGGTTCATGAACATGACGATCCAGAGCAGCGCGGTCGCCGCCGCGCGGCCGCCGTAGAAGAGCTGCACGATCGGCACGCCGCGGCCCGGCTCCTCGGCGACGACATAGTCCGCCACCGTCGGCTCGGGCGTGGTCGGCGCGATGCGCCGGAGCCAGCGGCCGACGTCCTCGAGTCGCGTGCGCTTGAGCGTGAGGAACTGCATCGACTCGGGCAACGCGAGCCACATCGCGACGCCGACGAGGAGCGGGATCGTGCCGCCGACGTAGAACACGGCGCGCCAGCCGAAGTGGGGGATCAACCACGCGGCGACGAAGCCCGCGAGCGCGGCGCCGACCGTGAACATGCTCGACACGATCAGCATCGCGGTCACGCGCACGCGCTTCGGACTGTACTCGCTCACGAGCGCCATCGCGTTCGGCATCGTCGCGCCGAGGCCGAAGCCCGCGAGGAAGCGCACGACGAGCAGCTGCTCGAGCGACTGCACCTGCGACGTCGCGAGCGTGAGGATGCCGAAGTAGAGCGTCGTGCCGATCAGCACGGGCCGCCGGCCGATCCGGTCGGCGAGCATGCTGAAGCAGATGAGCCCGAGCAGCAGGCCGAACAACGCGGTGCTGCCGACGCTGCCCGCCTTGCTCGGCATCTGCCACTCGGCGAACACTTTCGGCGCGACGTAGCCCCACGACTGCACGTCGAAGCCGTCCATGATCAGCGCCGCGCCGCAAAGCGTGAACACGCCGACTTGGAAGCCGCCGACGCGGCTGTCGTCGACGACGCGAGAGATGTCGATCTGCGCGCGCCGCGCGCTCGAAGTGGTCATCGCGATCCCCCGATTCACCGCGCCGCCCGTCGAGCGCCGGCTTGCCACGGTGGACGGATACTGCGGGCAAACGCGGGACGACGCAAACGGCCGCGTCCGTCTATCATCACGCGCGCGACTGAGGCGAGAACACGCAAGAGGGCCTCGCGAATGACGGAATCCACCCGCAGCGTGCCGTCCACCGCTCCGCTCATCCGGCGCGCGACGCGCGCCGACCTGCCGCGCCTCGGCGCGCTCGGGGCGTTGCTCGTCGACACGCATCACGGCTTCGACGCACAGCGCTTTCTCGCGGCGACGGATCGAACGCTGCGAGGTTACGCGTCGTTCCTGGGCTCGCAGGTCGAGGCGCCGGATGCCGTCCTCCTCGTCGCCGTCGTGAACCCTGTCGTGATCGGCTACGCGTACGCCGTGCTCGACGAGTCCTACGACTACATGGCGCTCCGCGGACCCGCGGGAATACTGCACGACATCATCGTCGACCCCGAGCATCGAGGCCGCGGTGCGGGTCGCCTGCTGCTCGAGGCCGTGCTCGCGCAGCTGCGCTCGCGCGGGGCGCCCCGCGTCGTGTTGTCGACCGCCGAGCGGAACGAGCCGGCGCAGCGGCTCTTCGCGAGCGTCGGGTTCCGCCGCACGATGATCGAGATGACGTGCGAGCTGTAGCTGTAGACCCGCGGGCATCGCTCGCGAGACGCCGCGAGCCGTAGACGCACTACCCGCCTCGCGTTTGGTATCCTCCAGCGCACGGCCGGAACAGGCACGGGGACGAGCATCGACATGAAGAAGAACGTGTTCTACGCCCAGTCGGGCGGGGTCACCGCGGTCATCAACGCGAGCGCGTGCGGCGTGATCGAGACCGCGCGCAAGCACAAGGGGAAGCTCGGCAAGGTCTACGCGGGCGTGAACGGCATCCTCGGCGCGCTGACCGAGGACATGATCGACACGACGGCCGAGAGCGCCAAAACCATAGCGGGCCTGCGCTACACGCCCGGCGGCGCATTCGGCTCCGCGCGCTACAAGCTCAAGGGCCTCGATCAGAACCGCGCCGAGTACGAACGGCTGATCGAGGTGTTCAAGGCGCACGACATCGGCTACTTCTTCTACAACGGCGGCGGCGACTCGATGGACACCGCGCACAAGGTGTCGCAGCTCGGGGCACAGCTCGGCTACCCCGTCGTCTGCATCGGCGTGCCGAAAACGGTCGACAACGATCTCCCGATCACCGACACGTGCCCGGGCTTCGGCTCCGTCGCGAAGTACGTCGCGGTGTCGACGCGCGAGGCCGCGCTCGACGTCGCGTCGATGGCGCGCACCTCGACGCGCGTGTTCGTTCTCGAGGTCATGGGCCGGCACGCGGGCTGGATCGCCGCGGCCGCGGGGCTCGCGGGCGACAAGGAAGGCGACCCGCCGCACGTGATCTTGTTCCCCGAGATCCCGTTCGACGAGGCCGCGTTCCTCGCGCGCGTGAAGCACTGCGTCGCGAAGTACGAGTATTGCGTCGTCGTGGTGTCCGAAGGCGCGCAATACGCGGACGGCCGCTTCCTCGCCGAGGCCGGCGGCAAAGACGCGTTCGGCCACGCGCAGCTCGGCGGCGTCGCGGCGACGATCGCGCAGCTCGTTAAGCTCAAGCTCGGCTTCAAGTTCCACTACGCGATCGCGGATTACCTCCAACGCGCCGCGCGCCACATCGCGTCGAAAGTCGACGTCGAGCAGGCTTACGCGTGCGGCAAGGCCGCGGTCGAGCTCGCGCTGAAGGGCCAGAACGCGGTGATGCCGACGATCGTGCGCAAGTCGGACAAGCCGTACCGCTGGACGGTGGGCAGCGTGCCGCTCGCGGAGGTCGCGAACAAAGAGAAAATGATGCCGCGCGAGTTCATCAGCGCCGACGGCTTCGCGATCACGCCGGCGTGCCGAAAATACCTCGCGCCGCTGATCGTCGGCGAGGACTATCCGCCCTACAAGAACGGCCTGCCGAGTTATGTCAGCCTGCGCAACAAGCGGGTTAAGCGGCTGCTTGCGAAGGACTTTGTGCTAAAGTAGCCGCCGCTTTCGCCGGGGGGCGGCGGAGCCAGAAGAACAAGGTTCAACCCGTTCGCCACCGCCGACGCACCGTCGGCGCGGTTCCAGATAGGGTCGATCCAGCCTCACGAGGCTGCGCCGCTGCGGCGCGCCCGTAACTCAAAGTCTTTGGGAGACGAACGGGATGAATCCGAATATCACGCTTTGGTTGTCGCTCGGCGCTTCGGTGGTCGCGGTGCTCTACGGCGTCGTGACGATCAGGTGGGTGCTCAAGCTCTCCGCCGGCAACGCCCGGATGCAGGAGATCGCGGGCGCCGTCCAAGAAGGCGCGCGGGCGTACATGAACCGGCAGTACACGACGATCGCGATCGCGGGCGCCGTGCTGTTCGTGATCCTCGGCTTCGCGCTGAACTGGCAGACGGCGATCGGCTTCGCGCTCGGCGCGGTCTTCTCGGGCCTCGCGGGCTACATCGGCATGTTCGTGTCGGTGCGCGCGAACGTTCGCACCGCCGAGGCCGCGACCAAGGGCCTGAACCCCGCGCTCACGGTCGCGTTCCGCAGCGGCGCCGTGACGGGTCTTCTCGTCGTCGGCTTGGGACTGCTCGGCGTCGCGGGCTACTACGCCGCGCTGCACGCCGCGGGTTTCGCGCAGGCCGACATCCTGAAGGCGCTCGTCGGCCTCGCGTTCGGCGGCTCGCTAATCTCGATCTTCGCGCGTCTCGGCGGCGGCATCTTCACGAAGGGCGCCGACGTCGGCGCGGACCTCGTCGGCAAGGTCGAGGCCGGAATTCCCGAGGACGACCCGCGCAACCCGGCCGTGATCGCGGACAACGTCGGCGACAAC
>Ga0335084_10003608_pt1 | contig 15120 bp, 11 predicted proteins | sample Lox_Sample_44_FD_206721 | JGI IMG/M metagenome (GOLD analysis project Ga0335084, IMG submission 206721) | Soil microbial communities from Loxahatchee National Wildlife Refuge, Florida, United States - Lox_Sample_4.4 | ecosystem: Environmental > Terrestrial > Soil > Wetlands | place: USA...
GGCGCCCACCGGCGTCACGTTGCAGCCGATCCTCCCGGCCGACTGCGCCGACGAGACGGCGCGGACGGAGACGCCGGGGGTCGAGAGCATCACGACGCGGTGGACGGTCCGCTGCACGCGCGGCCTCGCGGGCGGCACCGTCGGCGTCGACGGGCTCGCCACCGGCAAGACCGACGCGCTGGTTCGCATCGCATTCGCCGACGGGCGGCGGATCCAGGGCGTCGTGCGCGCGAGCGAGCCGCGCCTGTCCATCCCCGCGCGTCCCGCGCCGTGGGCCGTGCTCGCGAGCTATGGGAAGCTCGGCGTCGAGCACATCCTCACCGGTCCCGACCATCTCCTGTTCGTGCTCGGCCTGCTGTTGATCGTCATGACGCCCCGGCTCCTCGTGAAGACGATCACCGCCTTCACGCTGGCTCACAGCGTCACGCTCTCGCTCGCGATCCTCGGCGTCGTCGCCTTCCCATCGCGCGTGATCGAGGTCGGCATCGCGGCGAGCGTCTTCCTGCTCGCCGTCGAGCTCACGCGCGCCGCCCCGCCGTCGGCGACCTGGCTGCGGCGCGCGCCGTGGATCGCGGCGGGCGCCTTCGGCCTGCTGCACGGGCTCGGCTTCGCGGGCGCGCTCGCCGAGGTCGGGCTTCCGGCCGGCGAGATTCCGCTGGCGCTCTTCTCGTTCAACCTGGGCATCGAGGTGGGGCAGCTCGCCTTCGTCGCGCTGGTATCGGCCGCCGGGTGGCTCGTCGTCCGTACGTTCGCGCGCCGGCCTGTCTGGCTGACGCTCGCACCGGCGTACGTCATGGGGTCGCTCTCGGCTTTGTGGTGTCTCGAGCGCGCGGCGCTCCTCGTGGTGGGCCGGTGACGCGCCATGTATCTTGCCATTTCACGCCGTTTCCCCTAGGGGCCACCGCTGCTGGCTGGAGAAGGGGCTCCGATCGTGTCCAAGTCGATTCCACTCGTCCGTGTCGCAGTTCTCCGACCCGTCATCGATCTGCTCCTGAAGGTCGACGCCGACGTCCGTGCTCTGCTGCGCGAAGCCGACATGCCCGTCGGAATCCTCGCACGCGAAGAGTCGCTGATGCCGCTGCATCAAGCGATCCGCTTCATCGAATTGGCGGCGCGACGCGAGGGCATGGAGTATCTCGGGCTCAGCGCTGGCCTGCGCGCCTCGATCGAGAGCCTGGGCACCTTCGGTCGCATCCTCCGCGGGGCCGCTACGCTCGAAGAAGGGCTCGCGCGGCTCTTCGCCGTCAATGCCGCATTCAACTCGGGGGAGCGCTGGTGGCTCGTTCCGGACGGGGATCGCGTCCGGCTCTGTCACCACCTGGTCGAGCCCATCGATCGCGCCTATCGGCAGGCCGACCAGTACACGCTCGGCATGATCATCACCCTGGTGCGCCTGGCCGGCGGGCGGGCGTGGACGCCCGACGAGATCCAGCTCCAGGCGCCGGGCTCGGGCGATCACCTGGCCTATGGCCCGCTCGAGCGGGTTCCCGTCCGCTTCGACCAGAAGGCGATGGTCCTGACCTTCCCCAGCGCGCTTCTCGCCCGGCGCCTTCGTCCCGCTCCCGACGCGACGCCGGATCGGGCAGAGGTCGATCACTGGTTCGCGTCGGCACCGGCGAAGGATTTCGTCCGCTCGGTCCAGCAGGTGATCGCCAGCCTGATGCCGACGTCGGGACAGTTGCGCATCGGCACGGTGGCGAACGCGCTGTGCATGAGCGTGCGCACGCTGCAACGGCAGTTCGCCGAGCACGGCCTCTGCTTCGAAGGGCTGGCGCGCACGGACCGTTTGCGGTGCGCGGCCGATCTGCTGGCACGAACCGACTGCCGCGTGCTCGATATCGCGCTCGACCTCGGCTACTCGGATCACGCGCACTTCACGCGCGCATTCCGGCGCTGGACCGGCGTCGCGCCGCTGGCCTATCGGCGGGCTTGCCGGAATCGCGTCGCGGAGCATATCCAGGAAACGACCATCGATGTGGAGCCGGTGCTCGCCCTCGGCGCGACGCCGTAGACGTCTTGCCATTTCGCGCCATGCCTGATCGCGACGTGGGGCGCGGCGACGCTGGTTTTGGCCGCCACCCTCGTGTTACCGAGCACGGGTGTACAATCAGCCGCTCGCCGATCCCCGGCTGATCGCCTGTCCGCACTGCGATCTGCTGCAGCGCCTTCCGGATCTCGGACCCGGCGCATCGGCGCGCTGCCCGCGCTGCGACGAGGAGCTATGGCGACACCGCGCCGACTCGCTCGATCGCACGCTCGCCCTCGCGCTGGCGGCGGCCATTCTCTACGTGGTCGCCAACGCCGTGCCGATGCTCGGTCTGTCGGCGGTCGGCCACCAGGCGTCCACGACCGTGCTCGGCGGCGCCCAGCAGCTCTGGGACGACGGGCGGCAGGTCGTCGCCGCCCTCGTCCTGTTCACTGCCGTGGTCGCGCCGGCGCTCCAGATCGGGTTCATGCTCGCGATCGTGCTCGCCGTCCGGCACAGGCGGCCGCCGCGCTGGGTCGCCGCCCTGCTCCGCCATCATCCGACCACCATCACGTGGAGCATGATCGAGGTGATGATGATCGGCGTACTCGTGGCGCTCATCAAGATCGCGGACTATGCGACGATTGTTCCCGGGCTCGCCCTCTATGCGCTCGCCCTGCTCGTCCCGCTGCTGGCGGCGATGCAGGCGACCTTCGACCCGCGCGAGGTGTGGACCCGGGTCGAATGGGAGTCGAGCGAGGCGCAGCCGTGAGCGCCGTGCTGACGGCGATGCAGCAGGGGCTGCAACGGTGCGAGGGATGCGGCCTCGTCTCGCGTCCGGCGGCGGGCACGGTCGAGGGATGGTGCCCACGCTGCGGCGACGAGCTGACTTTCCGGAAGCGGGAGAGCCTGCAGCGCACATGGGCCTTCGTCATCGCTGCCGCCGTCTGCTACGTGCCGGCGAATCTCCTTCCCGTTCTCACGACCACGACGGCCGCCGGCGCCGACTCGGACACGATCCTGCAGGGCGTCGTGCTGCTCTGGTCGCCGACGGGATGGCCGCTGTCGCTGATCGTCCTCTTCGCCAGCATCATGATCCCGAGCGCGAAGATCGTCGCGCTCGTCTACCTGCTGGTGACCGTGCAGCGCGGATCGATCGAGCACAACACCCAGCGCATCCGCCTCTACCGGATGATCGAGCTCATCGGCCGCTGGTCCATGGTCGACGTCTTCGTCGACACGTTCACGGCGGCCCTGGTGCAGCTCCAGCCGCTCATGTCGGTGGCGCCGGCGTCCGGTCTGTTCTTCTTCGCCGCGGTCGTCGTGCTGACGATGCTCGCGGTGGAATCGTTCGATCCCCGCCTCATCTGGGATCCCGCAAGTGCGAGAGGAGTGCAGCATGCCTGAAGGTGACAGGCCGTCCGGGCTCGCGCCCGAGTCGCGGACGGTGACGAAACGGCAGACGCGGATCTCGCTCGTCTGGATCGTGCCGATCGTGGCGGCGCTCGCCGGCGCGTGGGTCGCCGTCACCAGGATCCTCGCCGAGGGGCCGAAGATCACGATCGTCTTCGACACGGCGGAGGGTCTCGAGGCGGGCAAGACCAAGGTCCACTACAACGGCGTCGAGGTCGGCTCGGTCACCGGCATCCGGCTCTCGGACGATCACCAGCGCGTCGTCGCCACCGTGGACATGGTCCCGAAGACGGAGGACATGCTCGTCGACGACACGCACTTCTGGGTCGTCCGACCGCGCATCTCGGGGGCCAACATCTCGGGGCTCGGCACGCTCATCTCCGGCGCTTACATCGGCATGGAGATCGGGAAGTCGGACATCAGAAAGCGCGATTTCGTCGCCCTCACGGTGCCGCCGATCGTGACCGAGAACGTCGAGGGCCGCTTCTTCGCCCTCAAGACCCCCGAGCTGGGCTCGCTCGAGACCGGAACGCCGCTGTACTTCCGGCGGCTGCAGGTCGGCAAGGTCGTCTCGTACAAGCTCGATCCCGACGGCCACTCGCTGACCGTCAAGGTATTCGTCAACGCGCCCTACGATCGCTTCGTCACGACGGACACCCGCTTCTGGCAGGCGAGCGGCGTCGACGTGTCGCTGTCGGCGAGCGGCCTCAGCGTGCAGACGCAGTCGCTCCTCTCGATTCTCATCGGCGGCATCGCATTCGAGACTCCCGAGGCGGACGCCGCGAGCCAGCCGGCCGCGGCCGACACCGTGTTCAACCTCTTTTCGGATCGCACCCAGGCCTTCAAGCCGCCACGCGGCGATCCGCAGACCTGGGTGCTCGTCTTCAACCAGAGCGTGCGCGGGCTCACGCGCGGCGCGCCCGTCGAGTTCCGGGGCATCCCGATCGGCGAGGTCACGGACATCCGGTCGCACTTCGATCAAGCCAAGGCGGATTTCTCCGTCTGGGTGACGGTGCACGTCTACCCGGAGACGTTCGGCGGGGAGGCCATCGAGGGAACGGTCAATCCCGAGGCCCGCCGCAAGACGATCGACGCGTTCCTGGCGCGCGGGCTTCGTGCCCAGCTCCGGTCGGGGAGCCTCCTCACCGGAGCCATGTTCGTCGCCATCGACTTCTTCCCCGACGCGGCGCCGGTGACCGTCGACTGGTCGCAGACGCCGCTGCGCTTCCCGACCACGCCCGGCGCGCTCGAGGCGACCGAGGCGACGGTCGTGCGGATCGTCGACAAGCTCGACAAGATCCCGCTCGACAAGATCGGCGACGAGGTCTCGAAGGCGCTGGTCGAGCTGAACCTCACGCTCGATTCGGCGCGCCGCACGCTCGACACCGCCGACAAGATGATCGCGCCCGACGCGGGGCTACGCGTGGAGCTCGCCGACACGCTCGACGAGGTCGCACGCGCGGCGCGGGGGATCCGCATTCTCGCGGACTATCTCGAGCGCCATCCCGAGTCGCTGATCCGCGGTAAGCCGGGGGACAAGTGATGACACGTATCGGACAGTTGCTTTCGATCGCCATGCTCGCCGTGACGGTGGGCTGCAGCTCGCCGCATTCGCGCTTCTACACGCTCGCCGCGACGGCGACGCCGGACGCGGGGCGCGACGCCGGCTATACCGTCGCCGTCGGTCCGATCTCCATTCCGGCCTACGCCGACCGGCCCGAGCTGGTGGTCCAGGTGGCGCCCCACCAGGTGAAGGTGGAGGAGTACGACCGCTGGGCGGCGCCGCTGGAGGACGACATCGCTCGCGTGGTCGCCGGCGACCTGCAAGCGCTGCTCGGCACGCCGCGCGTGGCCGTCGGTCCGATGGTGAGCTTCGTGCCCGCCTATCGGGTCACGATCGACGTCCAGCGCTTCGAGTCGACACCGGGCGACTCGGCCGTGGTCGAAGCGGTGTGGGTCGTCGAGAAGCGAGGGACGTCCGATACGCTCTCGGGCCGTACGATCGCGCACGAGGCGGTCGACGGGAAGACCTACGGCGCGCTCGCCGCGGCCCACAGCCGCGCGGTGGAGACCATGAGCCGCGACATCGCCGAGGCCATCCGGACGCTGGCGACGAAGCGACGCTAGGCGTGGCCCGCCCCACCGAGCGCAAGCACCTTGTGCTGCTCGTGGCGCTCGTCGCCACGCTCGTCGCACAACCCCTGCTCGCTTCGATCGGGACGGAAACGGTCGAGCTCGGCACGGCCGCCGTCTTCGGCATCTACGTCCTCGTGTTCTCCCTGCTCTTCAGCCCGGGCTGGGAACGCCGCGGTGTGCTCCTGCTGTTCGTTCCTGCAGGCATCGGTCGGGCCATCCTCTACGCGCTCCCCGACCGGCTCGCGACGCCGGCGGTGGTCGCGTTCCACACGATGTCGATCGTGTTCCTCGGCTTCGCCGTCGTCGTCATCCTGAAAGATCTCTTCCGATCGGGCCAGATCCGGCTCGACGACGTCCTCGGCGCGGTGTGCGGATACATCCTGGCCGCCCTCAGCTGGGGACACGCCTACGCGCTCACGTACTGGTTCGTGCCCACTGCGTTCGAGATCGGCACGCGCGTGGCGGCGCAGCTCGGGACCACGGCGATGCGCCAGACGCTGTTCAACTACCTCAGCTTCACGACGCTCACGAGCATCGGCTTCAACGACATTGCGCCGGCGGGCGCACCAGTCTATTCACTGATGTGGCTGGAGACCGTGTTCGGCCAGTTCTATCTGGCCGTCGTGGTGGCCCAGCTCGTGGGACTGCGGCTGGCGCAATCCGTGCGCGAGCGTCGCGGCCACGAGTGAGGGGGGTTTTGGCGCGAGATGGCAAGACCACCGGCACGGAAACGGGTACGCGTCATGGCGGACACGCCATGAGGACTCTCGTCCTGGTCGCCGTCGCCCTCGTCGCGTCCGCAGCCGAGGCCGCGCCCACCCGGCAATGCCAGGACACCTGCCTCGTGTCCGCCCGCGCGGAAGCGAAAGACTGCACGTCGAGCGCCTCGGGTGCCTTCACGACGGCGCTCGACGGCTGCATCGAGCGCGAGCACACGTGCGTCGACGCGTGCCGCGAAACACGCCAGGAGTGCCGCGACGGCAGCAGCCTCGGCACGGACCTCGCCCAATGCGACGTAACGCTCGACGTGGCTCGGGCACGGTGCGACGCCACCTACCGGCCCCCCTCGCGGCGCTGGATCGTGTGCGTCGGTCGCGCGCGGATCGACGGCTTCCGGTGTCGTCGCCAGGCGTTCCGGGGCAACCGACGGCAGCTCATCGGCTGCGACAAGGCGTTCAAGTCGTGCACCGACGCCTGCCTTCCGGGGGAACCACCCGACGGGGTCGGCCAGTGCCGGTCGGAAGCGAGATCGGCGTTCAGGAGCACGGTCGCGGATTGCCGGCAGGCCTACCAGGTGACTGCGAGCGCGTGCATCGACAAGGACCTCACGTGCACCCAGACCTGTATCGACGCGCGCAGCACGTGCAACCAGCCGACGCAGGCGGCGCTCAACACCGCGCTGGCCGCCTGCGCCTCGACCCTGACCGCGGCCGTCGACACGTGCGTCGCGACGAACCCGAGCGGGAGCCCCGAGCTCCAGCAGTGCATCACCACCGCGGAGGCGAATGCCTTCACCTGTCGCGACGACGCGATCGCAGCCTCGGGGCCGGGCTTCGCGGCGTGCGGGAACCAGTACATCCGGTGCGTCCATGCCTGCCCGTCGCCGTCGTAGAATCGGATGAGAATCTTCCAGACAGCGGCGCTCGTCGCCGTGCTCCTCGCCTCGCTCACGCTGGCCCTCGCCGAAGAGACGGTCGAGTCGGGTGCGACGGAAGCGCCGCCGCCGAAGAAGTGGGAGTTCGAGGCCCGTCCGTACGCATGGATCAGCGGGACCTTCGGCTCGATGACGGTCAAGGGGAACACCGTCCACCTCGCCACGACCCCGAGCGACGTGTTTCACCTCTTGATCCACGGGAACGCGTTCGCCCTGGCGGGATACTTCGCGCTCAGATACGATCAATGGAGCGTCTTCGTCGATTCGGACGGCGGCTACCTGGAGGAGACCGTCCGCGAGACGATCCCCACCCAGCTCTGCACGCTGACCGTCCAGGCGAAGGACAAGGTCAAGTTCGCCACCACGGACGTCGGCTTCGGCTATCGTCTCGGCGAGTGGACGCTCCCCAACCGGGAGCGACGGGTCACACTCGGCGTGTACGCCGGCATGCGCTACATGCACTTCGGCAACAAGCTGAACCTGGGCGTCGGCGTGGTGCACGGCGTCCAGAGGGCCGGCGAGGTGAAAGACGTGTTCGACTGGGCGGACCCGATGATCGGCGTGCAGTGGACCGCGCCGCTCTTCGACGCGGTCTCGCTCGACTTCCGCGGTGACATCGGCGGCTTCGGTGTCAGCTCGAACCTCATCTGGGGCCTCGATGGCATGGTGAAGGTCTGGGTACCGTGGACACCTTTCTCGCTTCATCCGTACGCTACCGCGGGTTACCGCGTCGTGGCGTTCGACCGCGGGTCGAGCGCGGACAACTCCAACCTGCAGCTCCGCGGCCCGACCGCCGGCGTCGGCTTCACGTTCTGAGCCGAAGGGCCTCGTGGCGCACGATGGCAAGACTTGCCGCGCGCGCTCGACGCATTGTGGGCGCCGGGATTGCCCCTCGGAGGAAAACGATGAAGACCCCTGGATCTGCGATCAGCCTCGCGCTGCTGCTCGTGACGTCGGCCGGTGCGCAGGGGATCAACGGCACGCCCGGGTCGCCGAGCGCGACGATGACGATCGATGGCACCCAGCTTCCGCCGCCGCCGCAGAAGTTCGGTGGCAAGATCGAGCGCACGACGAAGGGGTCGACCCCCTACTGGCCGGCACGCATCGTCCCGCCGACGGGCGCGCCCAACGTGCTGCTGATCATGACCGACGATTCCGGCTATGGCGTCCCCAGCACCTTCGGCGGCGTCATTCCGACGCCCGCGCTCGACCGCATCGCCGCGAACGGCCTCCGCTACACCAACTTTCACTCGACCGCGCTGTGCTCGCCGACGCGCGCCGCCCTGATCACGGGCCGCAACCACCACTCGGTCGGCTACGGCGTCATCGCCGAGCAGGCGACCGGCTATCCGGGGTACGACAGCATCATCACCAAGGACAACGCCACGATCGGCGAGATCCTGAAGGACAACGGCTACCGCACCTCGTGGTTCGGCAAGAACCACAACACGCCGTCGTTCCAGGCCAGCTCGATCGGCCCGTTCGATCAATGGCCGACCGGCATGGGCTTCGAGTACTTCTACGGCTTCATGGGCGGCGACACGAACCAGTGGCAGCCGGACAACCTCGCCCGCAACACGACGTACATCTACCCGTTCCAGGGCAACCCCAACTTCAACCTCATCACGGCGATGGCCGACGAGGCGATCGGGTACATGAACCAGATCAACACGCTGACGCCCGACCAGCCGTTCTTCGTCTACTACGTGCCGGGCGGCACGCATGCCCCGCACCATCCGACCCCGGAGTGGATCAAGAAGATCAGCGACATGCACCTCTTCGATGAGGGGTGGAACAAGCTCCGCGAGCGGATCTTCGAGAACCAGAAGAAGCTCGGCGTCATCCCGCAGAACGCCAAGCTCACGCCGTGGCCGAAGGACCTGCTGAAGGAGTGGGATCAGCTCACGGCCGACGAGAAGAAGATGTTCCTCCGCCAGGTGGACGTCTTCGCCGCGTACGTCGCCTACACCGACCACGAGATCGGCCGCGTGATCCAGGCCGTCGAGGACATGGGCAAGCTCGACAACACGCTCATCATCTACATCAACGGCGACAACGGCACGAGCGCGGAAGGCCAGCCGATCGGCACGCCGAACGAAGTCGCCATGTTCAACGGCGTGCAGGTGCCGGTCGCCGATCAGTTGAAGTACTTCTACGACGTCTGGGGGTCCGACCAGACGTATCCCCACATGGCGGTGGGCTGGGCATGGGCCTTCGACACGCCGTTCTCGTGGACCAAGCAGGTGGCGTCGCACTTCGGCGGCATCAAGCAGGGCATGGCGATCTCGTGGCCGAAGGCGATCACGGACAAGGGCGGGATCCGCCACCAGTTCCACCACGTCATCGACATCGTGCCCACCATCTTGGAGGCGACGCGGGTCAAGGCTCCGAAGGTGGTCGACGGCATCCAGCAGAGGCCGATCGAAGGCGTCAGCATGATGTACACCTTCGACAAGAAGAACGCGGACGCGCCGTCGACCCACAAGACCCAGTACTTCGAGATGATGGGAGACCACGCGATCTACCACGACGGCTGGATCGCGAGCACCAAGGTCATGCGACCGCCTTGGGACGTCATGGGTGGCGTCGGCGCGGATCCGGCGACCTACCCGTGGGAGCTCTACGACCTGCGCAGCGACTGGACGCAGTCGGAGGATCTGGCGGCGAAGAACCCGGCCAAGGTGAAGGAGCTGGAAGAGCTCTTCTGGAAGGAGGCGGCGAAGTACCAGGTGGAGCCGCTCGATGCGACGGTGGTGACCCGCCTCATCACACCGCGCCCGAGCATCACGGCAGGGCGCAACGTGTTCACCTGGACCGCGCCGCTGACCGGCACGCCGAACGGCGACGCACCCTCGATCCTCAACAGCTCCTACGACTTCAAGGCCGAAGTGGAGATTCCGCAGAGCGGCGGCGAGGGCATGCTGATCACCCAGGGCGGCCGCTTCGCCGGCTACGGCTTCTATGTGCTCAAGGGCAAGCCGGTATTCACGTGGAACATGGTCGACCTGAAGCGAATCAAGTGGCAGGGGCCGGACGTGCTGCCACCCGGCAAGCACACGCTGGAGTTCGACTTCAAGTACGACGGCCTGGGCATGGGCACGCTCGCGTTCAACGACATGAGCGGCATCGGGCGCGGCGGCACGGGTACCCTCAAGGTCGACGGCAAGGCGGTCGCCGAGCAGAAGATGGAGCGCACCATCCCGTTCATCCTGGCCTGGGACGAGAACCTGGACGTGGGCTCGGACACCGGCACGCCGGTCGACGACCAGGACTACCAGGTCCCGTTCGCCTTCACGGGGAAGATCGACAAGATCACACTGTCGATCGACCGGCCGAAGCTCACGCCGGAAGACGAGAAGAAGCTCCTGGAAGCGGAGCAGAGCCGGAAGGCGAGCCAGTAGCGATCAGCGACCCGTCGAGAAGAACGACCCCGAGGGAAACGGGATCTCGGGGTTGGGCCCATCCGCCGCCGGCGCCCAGAGCCGCGCGAGGAACACGGCGGCGGCGAGGAGCACCATCGCGACGGCCCACACGACGTAGCCGACGTGGAGACTCAGCCCGCGTGCGAATGCGATCGGCGCCAGCAGGCCGGCCGCGAGCACGCAGTGCAGCCGGTTGAGGATGCGGACCGATCGATGTCGCGGGAAGCGGCACATCAGCGGTGAGAGGATTCCGAGGATCGCTGAGAGACCCGGGCAGACCCCCAGCAACGGCCCGAGCCGCACGAGCATGTTGTAGGACCACGAGGGCTCGAGACCGGGAACGAGCGTCGCCAGGACCATGGCGGGGATGGCGATCACGCTCATGACGAAGCATCCCACCCCGTATCCGACCTCGGGGGTTCCGCCCCAACTGACGGTCACGACCGGCAGGAACAAAGAGACGACGAAGGCGCCCAGGCCGGCGACGAGGAGCGCTTTCACGGCGGCGGCCGGTGGGACGGGCGCCGGGATTTCGTCGTCCCGCAGCATCGACGACGAGTGTAACGGGAGGTGGCCGGAGTGACGAGCTACGCGCCGTACCCACCGTCGATGTGCAGACCCGCGCCGGTGATGTAGCTCGCGCCCGGGCTCGCCTCGCCCAGCGGATGGAAGACATCTTCGCCGCGTGAACCGGAGCCGAGGCCGCGCCTATCCTTCGGGTTCCCGGGCGGTGATCGTCTAGGGCTGCTACCCGAGCTTCAGATCGCCCTCCACGATCCGCTCGAGCACCTCGACGACGAATTCCTTCTCCCGTGCCCGCACCCGCGTCGAGAGATCCGCGACGGAGTCGCCGGGCAACACCGGTACACGGCATTGCGCCAGGACCGGACCGGTGTCGTAGTCGGCGTCGACGAGATGGATCGAGACTCCGGTCTCGGCGTCACCCGAGGCCAGGACGGCCTCGTGGACACGGTCGCCGTACATGCCCTTGCCGCCGAACTTTGGCAGGAGGGCCGGATGCGTGTTCACGATCCGGCCGCCGTATTCCCGTAGGACCGCGGGCCCGAGCTTCTTCATGTAGCCCGCGAGGAGTACGAGATCGGCGCGAGCGTCCGCCAGCGCCGTCAGGATCGCTCGGTCGAGCTCCTCGGCGTCCGGATGCGTCACCGAGGAGAGGTGCAGTGCCGGAACGCCGGCCGCGTGGGCTCGCCTCAGCGCAGCGGACTCGCGGTTGTTGCTGATCACGGCCGCCACGCACCCTGCGATGCGGGCCTCGGCCACCGCGTCCAGCACCGCCTGGAGCGTCGTCCCTTCGTGCGACGCGAGGACCGCGAGCCGCATCGTCCTCTCACACCCGCAGCAGCACCGCGCTCGCCCGCCGGCCCGTCGCCTTCTCGATCGCGCGCGCGTACAGGGCGACCTGCCGGCGGTATTCGTCGAGCCGTCCTTCGACCTCGACGTCGGTCTTGAAGTCGACCACCGTCCACCCGCCGTCCTCTTCGAACGCCGCGTCGACGACGCCTTCGACCAGCGTGCCGTCGTCGAGCACCATCGCGAGCGGCGTCTCGCGTCGCAGGCGGCGTGCACCGGCCGCGCGACGCAGGAGCGGGTGCGCGAGCGCGGCGGTCACCGCGGCGGCAGCAGCGTCGACTTCGTCCGGCGGCGCGCCGAGCAGCCGTCCCTCGATTCCCGCGAGGGCCGTCACCTCCGCGCGCGACGACCCGAGATCGACGGCGGCCAGCACCGCGTGCACGAGCGTCCCGAACCGCCTCCCGTGCGGTCGCGCGCCCGCGGCACCGACCGACTCGACGGCCACCTCGCCCTCATCCACGCCGGTCGCCGCGAGCTCGGTCGCCGTCACGACCCGGATCGACGGCGTCGCCCCCGTTTCACGTACGCGCGACCGCTCGGCCTGCCACGCCTCGTGCGCGCGCACGCCGCGTTCCGAGCGCACGCCGTCCTCGTCCGCGGCGAGGAGCTTCTGCTGCCGGAGCCCCACGTTCTCCTCGACGTCGAGCTTGAGCTCCGCAGGCGCCCACCACACGACGCCGTGTGATCCCGCTTGCGCGCGATGGAGCCCCGGCGCCACCGACGCCGACGGTCGTGACGCCTTCTCGTGTCTGGGGTGCACGCAATCACCCGTGAGCTTGGGACATCCCGGCGGCGTCGCGGTCTCGGGCACGCGCGACCGATCCGGGTCCGGGTAGATCGCGCGATCGAGGGGCGAGAGCCAGCCCTCGAAGGGCTCGTCGCCGACGGCGGGCACCACGAGGAGATCGCGCGCCCGCGTCGCGGCGACGTAGAGGAGCCGCACCGCCTCCTCCTCATCGCGCGCGCGCTCCTCGGCGGCGTTGTCGACGAGGTCGGGCGGCGCGGCGCCCGCGAGCCGCAAGGCCGCCAGCCCGCGTGCCGGATCGACGTAGCGGGTCGGCTCGTCGGGCGTCGCCTTCGCGGTCAGGTCGGCGAGGATCACGACCGGGAACTCGAGCCCCTTCGCGCGATGCACCGTCATGATGCGGACGCCGTCCGTGCCGTCCTCGATGATGGGCGCCTCGCCCGCGTCGCCGCGGGCGGCGTCCTGCTCGAGCGACTCGACGAAGGCGCGGAACGACGTGACGCCGCGGCGCTCGGCGCGGCGGGCGAGATCCATGAGACGCGTCACGTTCGCGAGCGCCTGCTCGCCCGTCGGCCAGATGGCGAGGGCGGCCTGGGCGCGGGTCGCGGCGAGCAGGCGCGCGATCGTCTCGGCGAAGGGACGGCGGTTTCGTCGCACGTGCAGCTCGCGGAGGATGGCGAGCGCCTGGATCACCTCGCGCAGCTCGGCCGGGAGATCGTCGGGAACGCGCCGGAACGGATGGAGCGAGCGCATGCGCTCGCGATAGGCGAGGAGCGTGCCGTCACCGAGCGCGAAGAACGGGCCGCGCAGCGTCGCGAACAGCGCCAGCTCGTCGTCGGGACGCTCGATGGCACCGAGGGCGGCGCGAAGCGCGGCCACCTCTTCACGCTGGTGGAACGAGCTGCCGCCGACCAGCACGTGGCGGAGCTGGCGCCCTTCCAGCGCACGGACGTAGGGGCGCGTCACGTCATCGCCCCACGAGCGCATGCGGCGGAAGAGGATGCAGACGTGTCGCGCGGCGATCGGCACGCGCTCGCGTGGCCGCTCCCGTTCGGTGACGGTCCACCCGCTCTCTCGGATGAGCCAGGCGACGAACGCTGCGATGGCGTTCGGCAGCGAGTCCTCGATCTTCCAGCCCACCACCTTGCCGTAGTCGCCGTACGGCTGCGGCACCGGCAGGGCGACCAGCGCCGGCTGCGTGACCGTGCCGGTGCGATAGGGCGCGAGCGGCACGTACGACGCCTGGCCGTCCTTCGTACCGTCCATGCAGGGGGCGAACGCCGCGTTCACGACCTCCTGCAGCTCCGGAACGGCGCGGAAGCTCACGCGGAGGTGCAATACCTCGGCGCCGGCGCCGACGAGCTGCCGCTTCACCGCCTCGTAGACGGCGACGTCGGCGCGCCGGAAGCGGTAGATCGACTGTTTCGGGTCGCCCACCAGGAAGAGCTTCCCGGGCGCCGGCCGCACGCGCCGCCGGTCCGTCTCCTTCGGATCGTCGGCGGCGAGGAGCAGCAGCAGCTCCACCTGGAGCGGGTCCGTGTCCTGGAACTCGTCGACGAAAAGGTGCGTGAAGCGCTCCTGCAGCTCGGCGCGCACGTCGGACCGGTCGCGGACGAGATCGCGCGCGCGGCGCAGCAGGTCCAGGAAGTCGAGCATGCCGGCACGCGCCTTCGCGCGCTCGTAGTCGTCGATGAGCGGCAAGAGGTCGTCGCGCAGCAGCGGCGCCAGGTCGGCGCCGGCGGCCCGCACGAACGCGTCGAGGCGCGCCTTCACGGCGTCGCGCAGGTTGCGGCGGTTCTCCTTGGCGGTTTCGCCCTTGCGGATCCACCCGCGCCACTTCCAGTGCCGATCCCGCGACAGGTCGATCAGCTCCGACTCGAGGCTGTCGTAGTCGCGACCGCGCAGCGCTTCGCGACGCGCGACGTGATCGACGAAGCTCGAGATCTCGTGCAGGGACCGTTCGAGGAAGGCCTTCTCCTCGACCGGCGCCGCCTCGGCGCCGAGCGCGGCCAGGTCGGCCATGATGCCGTCGATCTCGGCGTCGCGATCGAAGGACATGCGCTGCCACGGCGCCGCGAAGTCGCGCCATTCGATCAGCTCGCGGGCGGCGGCCTCCAGCAGGCCGCGCGGCCCGTCGGTACGGCTGCGGCGCCGCAGCACGCGCCGCACGCCCGGACCCGGCGTCTCGAGCTGGCGCTCGAACCAGCGCGAGAAGACGCGCGCGAAGATCACGCCCGCGACGTCGTCCGGCGCCACCTGAAACTGCGGATCGACACCGGCCTCGATCGGTCGCTCGCGCAGCAGCTCCGCGCAGAACGCGTGGATGGTGCCGATGCGCGCGGCCTCGAGCTGGGGCAGCGCCGCCGTGAGTCGCGCTGCGTCCTCCGGCGGGCAATCCCCCTTCTGGCGTGCG
>Ga0335084_10003609_pt1 | contig 15120 bp, 10 predicted proteins | sample Lox_Sample_44_FD_206721 | JGI IMG/M metagenome (GOLD analysis project Ga0335084, IMG submission 206721) | Soil microbial communities from Loxahatchee National Wildlife Refuge, Florida, United States - Lox_Sample_4.4 | ecosystem: Environmental > Terrestrial > Soil > Wetlands | place: USA...
GCGGCGCCGTCGGCCACCACCAGCGGATGACGGGCGGCGACCTCGTCGAAGACGAGGGCTCGCGCGGCGGCGGCGCGCGCCGCGGCGTCGGACTCCGCGCCCGTGCTGGCCGCGACCAGGCGCGCGACCAGTGCCGCGGCTTCGCGGATGGTCTCGGCGTCGGGACTGGCGATGAGCCCGACGGTGCCGTCGACCAGCCGCAGATACGTCGGGCCGGGCGGCAGCGCATGCGCGAGCGACGACGTCCGCTCGGCGCGCTGGAGGAAGACCACCACCCGGTCCCCCGCGTGGAGCGCCGCCGTGCTCGACGGCCGATCGTGCTCCTCGACCACCGGCAGCTCGCCCGGACCCGGCTCGCCCTTGAGCGTCCGATCGGGCCGCACCCGCGCCACCGTCACGCGGCCGGCATCGTAGCCGTCGACGCGCGTGACGCTGCCGGCGACGGCGAGGCGTGCGCGTCCGAGCAGCGTCGCCAGGCGCGGCGCACGCGACACGGCCCCGTGAGCGATGCCCACGGGGCCGAGGAGCGCGAGGAGGAGGATCGGGAGCCGCGCGGACCGCGTCACGGGGGGCAGGCGTTCACCTGCACGCCCGGCGGCGTCCATCCGCCCCCGTCCACGTCGACGTAGATCGGGTTCGTGAAGGCGAGCGCCGTCATTCCGTCCTCGCCGAGGTTGCCGTCGGTGAGGTTGGCGAGGGTGAGGTTCGTCGACTGCTTCAGGCTGTTCGGGACCACCGGGAACAGCGGCTTGGAGGTCCCGTCGGTGCCCTTCACCATCACGACGATCCAGGTGTCCTGCGTGAGGCCGCTCAGGGTGAGCGACGTGCTGGCCTCGAGGCGGGTGTGCCCGGGGAAGATCTCGTCGGTGTCCACGGTGAAGTCCGCGGGCGCGGTCTGGACGTAGTCAGGCGTGAGCGAGTAGCGCTTGACCGTCACCGGCCCGGCGCCCGACTGCTTCGTGGACTTCGAGCAGGTGGTGGTGGTGTTGACGTAGTACTCGACCCGGTCGAACTCCGCCCAACCCGGGCTCTGGATGTCGACCTGGATCTCGACCTCGCCGTCGGTGGTAGCGATCTCGGTGGGGTAGCCGAGCTCGAGGCGCGCCTCCTGTCCGGTGGAGCCGGCATTGACCCGGACGTGGACGATCGGGCCGTTGGTGCCGAAGGCGCGGCCGTCGTTCACATTCTGTGAGATCGTGTCGGCGATCGCCGCCAGGGCGGACGGTGCGTCCGTGGGCGACGCGACGTAGGTGCGCGGCAGCCCCGACACGCCGGTGATGCGGTCGTGGGTGTCGGAGTCGGCGACGCCGGTCTTCCGGTAGCCCTGGTTCAGCAGGTTGAACCAGTCGCCGGCGTTCTGGCCGAGGAAGTTGGTGTAGATCTGCGAGCGGTCGTCGCCGATCCAGACCTCGAGGGCATCGAACGTCGAGGTGAAGTAGTTGGTGACGGTCGGGTCGAGACGCCGTGCCGCGCCGGGGACGTTCGACTGCGGCGGCGTGACGCCGGTGTCGATCGCGAGGCCGGTACCACCGTCGATGCCGAAGTGGCTGTGGATGTGGTTGATCTGGACGGTGTTGCTGGCGCCCGGATCGGCATGTGCGATCGCGATGATCTGGGCCGGCGTCAGACTGTAGTTCCCGAAGCTCGGGAAGTCCTGGCCGTCGGGGGCCGCCCCACCGAAGTCGACGGACCCGCCGCTCACGCGGGAAGGGTCGATCGTCATCGGCCAGGCGTTCCAGTGGCCGTAGTCGAAGCTGGTGATCTCCTCGCCGGTGGTGGTCCCGAGGAGCGCCGAGGCGCCCGGGATGGCGGCGATGTCGGGACCGTAGTTCGTCCGGATGTCGTGGTCGGTGGACGCGAAGAAGTCGACGCCCTCCGCCAACATCGTGACGACGCGGTCGTGCCGCGCCACCTGGCTGTCGGGGCTCTCGATCGAGTGGACGTGGAAGTCGCTGCCGACGAATCCCGTCGTGTCGGTGATGCGCGCGATCTGTGCGTTGACGGTGGTCGTCGCGCCTGCGGTCACGGTGATCATCTGCCGGTCGGTCGAGAATTCGGGACCGCGCGACACCACGACCTGATAGTTGCCGGGCTCGAGCGCGACGGTGCCCGAGTCACCGCTCGGGTCGATCATCAGTGCCTGGGCCAGGCCGAAGGGCAGCGAGTCGGGCCCGCGATTGCTGAAGACCTTGGTGCTGGTGTTGATGATGAGCACCGTCTGCGTGTTGCCGGGATCGGGGCTCGGATCGAAGCCGACGATCGAGGCCTTGGCCGGAATCGGCTGGCTCGCTTCGTCGGTGACCAGCACGCGGACCGCGCCGGTCGCGGGCAGCGCCAGGTTCTCGGTCGTGGTCGCATATCCGGCCACCGTGATCGGATGCGCCAGCGGCGACGACCCGCCGCCCTCGTACGGCGCGCCGTCGAGCGCCGCGATCAGGGTGTAGCTCCCGGGCGGCAGCGTGAGGGTGTAGTTGCCGGCGCCGTCGGTGAGCGCCTGCGTCACGACGTTCTTCGCCGTGCTCGTGGGGATCTCGGTGGCGGCGGTGCTGCCGAGGACCGTCACCTGGGCGTTCGCGACCGGGCTGCCGCCCAGGGTCACGGTGCCGGTGACGGTACCGGTGCCGATCAGCTGAATCCGGTTGCGCGCGTCGGAGATCGACGACACGGAGCCGTCGCCGACGACGAACCAGCGGTCGACGCTCACGCTGTCGCCCGGGTTGCCGGAGGCCGCGAGCGGAAAGTTCGGCGTGTCGACGCCAACCAGGGCTAGCGCCACCGAGCGCCCGAGGAGCGGCACCGTGACGCCGGAGGTGTAGAAGTTCGAGCTGCCGTTCACTTCGTGGACGTAGCCGTAGGAGACACCAGCGCCGCCATTGTAGCCGGCGTAGGCGATGAAGTTGCACGGGTTGGTGGTGGTGTTCGGGCAGGGCGCGTTCAGCAGCGGGCCGCCGAAGCCGTTCACCGGCTGGAACAGGTTGAGCTGGCCCGAGCCGTTCAGGTACTCGCCGAGGTAGATGTTGAAGGCCGACCCGCCGATGTTGGTGACGGTGGTCTCCACCCGCACGTAGTTCGCGCCCGGCTCGAGGATGTAGTCGGTCTGGATCTCGATCGGCAGGTCCTTGTCGTCGACGGCCGCCGGGAGGTTGAACCCGAAGCTCGCCACCGTGCTCGACGGGTTCAAGAAGTCGAGCAGGTCGTCGACGCCGGTCGCGCGGATCACGGCCGCCTGCCCGTCGGCACCGTCGTTGATGATCGTCAGGGCGGTGTAGTGCGCGGCGTTCTCGATGTTTATCGCGGTCGACCACTCCTCGAAGTTGTCGCGCTCGAGCGCGGGATTGCCGCGGTTCAGGTCGGCGTCGATGATCTGGCCGCCGAACTGCCCGATCCCGAACAGGTCGCGCTGGATGCTCTGGACCACGACGCGGATATTGTCGTTCCGGATCAGGTAGTCGTTCACGCGGCAGCGGCTCATCGGTCCCTGCACGCAATCGGCCGTGTTGGTGATCAGCTTCGCCAGCGCCGAGCCCCCGGTCGCACCCTGCCCGTACTCGACGATCAGCAGGCCGTCGGCGCGGTCGCGATGGGTTCCGGTGGCGCAGGCGGAGATCCCGGTACTGGTCCCGGTTCCCGCGCACGGCTTGCCGAAGCCGAGCGCCGCGACGCTCGCGTCGGGGCACTTGGTCTGGATCTTGGTGACCGCCTTGGTGAGGTACTTGGTGAGGTTGGCCGCCGTCGACGGGTCGGCCGTGCAGTTCGTGCCAGGCGGCAGCGATCCCTTCGAGACCTTGTCCTTGCACTTCTGGAGCGCACCCAGCCGGCTGTTGGCGTAGTTGATGCTCTCCTTGCTGGCCGTCTTCTGGCAGGTGATCTGCGGCGAGCCGACGAGGCCGGGGGTACCGTAGAGCGTGGTCATGAGCGCCAGGGCCTGATCCTCGTGCGTGTCGGCGAGGCAGGTCGTCAGGTCGGCGCTGGTGCCGAGACTGAAGCAGTCACCGCCGAAGACCAGCGACGCGACCACCGCGTCGGGGCAGGCCGGGGCGAGCTTCAGGCCGAGCTTGGTACGCGCCTTCGTGATCTTGGCGGCCGTGGTGAGCTCGACGCTACAGTCGGTGTTGGCGGCCAGAGAGCCCTTGCTGATCTTGTCGTGGCACGACTCGAGCGCCTTTGCGGTCGTCTTGAAGAAGGTTCGCGCCTGAACCGCGGCCTTCTTCTGGCAGAGCTGCTGTGGAGCCGTGAGCGCGCCCCAGGAGGGCGTCACGGCCAGGGCGAGGATCGTGGTGCACAGCAGTCGCTTGAACATGGGTCTCCCTCTCCCGAGAACGGGCGTCGAACGGCGCGCGGGAAACTCCCAGAATCGTCAAGGTATTGTCAAGCAAATTCGCTAGCATCGACTGAGATCGGGGTTCCCCGATCCATTTTTGGCTCATTACGCTCATTGACACCGGATTGGAAGGCACGTAATGAACGGGGTCGTGCGGCCGCCGACCGGGAAGAGCGTGATCCTCGACCTGCTGTCGACGACGCCCAGGCAGGCGATGCCGGTCCGCGCGCTGGTGGCGGCCGGCGCCCTGTTCCAGATCCCGGAGAACAACGTCCGGGTGGCGCTCGCCAGGCTCCTCGCCGCCGGACTCGTGACCCGGGACGAGCGGGGCTGCTACCGGCTCGGCGGGGGCTCGGCGGTGGGAGCGCAGGTCGCCAGCTGGCGCTCCGTCGAGAGCCGCGTACGTCCCTGGAAGGGAGCGTGGCTCGGCGTGCACACCGGCGGGCTGTCGCGCACCGACCGCCGTGCACTCGCCAGGCGCCATCGCGCGCTGCGCTTCGCGGGCTTCCGCACACTGGTCCCCGGCCTCGAGGTCCGCCCGGACAACCTCGTCGACGGCATCGACGGAATGCGAAGCCGACTCGCCGCGCTCGGGCTCGAGCCGCCGGCACCGGTCTTCCTCATCGACGACTTCGACGCGGCGACCGACGCCCGCGCGCGCGGCCTGTGGGATGCCGCCGCGCTCGCGACGACGTATCGCGAGCTGCGGACCGCGGTCGAGCGCAGCGAAGCCCGCCTGCCCACGCTGCCGCCTGAGCGCGCGATGGTCGAATCGTTCCTGCTCGGCGGTCGCGCCATCCACGCCATCGCCCTCGACCCGCTGCTGCCGGAGCCGATCGTGCGGGTGGCCGACCGGGCCGAGCTGGTCGCCGCGATGCGCCGCTACGATCGCGCCGGCCGGCGCGCCTGGGCCGCCTTCATGGCCGGCTTCGGTCTTCCGCACCTGTCCGCCGGCGTCGCCCACCACACGCACACGCCCACCGACGGCCTCGCCGCCGCAGGAGGACTCGCATGAACGCCACCGCCGCCGTCTGGCGCGCGCACCTCTCGCGCGAGGAGATCCGCGAGTTCCTCCACGTCGACGGCTGGCACGGCTGGTGGTCGGTCATCGTCGACTGGGCGTTGATCGGGGCGTCCTTCGCCCTGGTGGCGGCGCTGCCGAACCCGCTCACGATCCTGTTCGCGCTGTTCGTGATCGGCGCGCGCCAGCTCGGGCTCGCCGTGCTCATGCACGAGGCCGCCCATCACACGCTCCTCCCGAACCGGGCGTGGAACGACTGGCTCGGCAACTGGCTGTGCGGCTACCCGATCTGGGCCGACGTCCTCCCGTACCGTCCGTACCACCTCCAGCACCATTCGAAGACCTGGACGAAGGCCGATCCCGACCTGGGGCTCGCGACGCCCTTCCCGATCACGCGCGCGAGCCTCAAGCGGAAGATCTGGCGCGATCTCAGCGGCCAGACCGGCTGGAAGCGCGCCAAGGCCACGCTCATGCGCGACCTCGGACGTTCGCGCGGGCGCAGCACGCGGGGCGCCGCGGCGGGATGGCGCAATCTTCGCGGCGTGGTCGTGACGAACCTGGTGCTGCTCGGTGCTCTGACGGCGTTCGGACACCCGGCGCTCTACCTCCTCTGGGTCGGCGCCTGGTTCACGACCAACAACCTCGTGACCCGCATCCGGTCGATCGCCGAGCACGGGATGACGCGCGACCCGGCCGACCCGCTCCAGAACACCCGCACCATGCTCGCGAGCTGGTGGGAACGGCTCCTGATCGCGCCGAACCGGGTGAACTATCACCTGGAGCACCACCTCCTGATGACGGTGCCGCACTACCAGCTGCCGCGCCTCCACCGCCTGCTCTGCGAGCGCGGGCTCCTCGCCGACGCCAACGTGGTGCGCGGCTACGGGACCCTGCTCCGGCTGGCGTCGTCACGCCCGGAGGACATGGCGCCGACGCACGAGTACATCGCCCCGGCCAACCGAGGCTTCTGACTCACTCCCAGCGCGGCATCATCCCGCGGACGTAGCGCTCGCCCGACGCGGCACCGAGCGGCGTGACCGCATCCAGGCGGGCGCGGTCCGCGGCGCTCAACGTCACCGCCGCCGCCCCGACGTTCTCCTCGAGCCGCCGGCGCGTCTTGGTGCCCGGGATCGGCACGACCTCCGGTCCCTGCGCCAGCAGCCACGCGATCGCGAGCTGCGCCGGCGTGCATCCCTTCTCCTGCGCGAGCGCCGCCACCGACAGCGCCAGCTCGACGTTGCGCTCGAACGCGCCGTCGGCGAAGCGCGGCGTGAGCAGGCGATAGTCGCCGGCGTCGAAGTCGGCGCGCGAGCGGTAGCGGCCGGTGAGCAGCCCGCGACCGAGCGGACTGTACGCCAGGAACCCCACGCCGAGCGTGCGGCACGTCGGCAGCACACAGGCCTCGACGTCGCGCGTGAGCAGGGAGTACTCGGTCTGGAGCGACGCGATCGGGTGCACGGCGTGCGCGCGCCGGAGCGTCTCCGGCCCGGCTTCCGAGAGCCCGATCGCACGCGTCTTCCCGGCCCGCACCAGCTCCGCCATCGCGCCGACGCTGTCCTCGATCGGGACCGTCGGGTCGACGCGGTGGAGCTGGTAGAGGTCGACGTGATCGACGCCGAGCCGCCGGAGGCTCGCGTCGCACGAGCTGCGGATGTAGTCCGGCCGTCCGTTCAGCCCGCGCACGCGCGCATTCGCCGGATCGCGGACGATGCCGCACTTGGTCGCCAGCACGACCCGCTCCCGGCGGCCGCGGATGGCGCGCCCCACGAGCTCCTCGTTGACGTACGGGCCGTACATGTCGGCGGTGTCGAGGAGCGTCACCCCGAGGTCCAACGCCCGATGGATGGTCGCGATCGATTCGGCCTCGTCGGTGGGGCCGTAGAATTCGCTCATGCCCATGCAGCCGAGCCCGATCGCCGAGACCTCGAGCGGGCCGAGTCGTCGCGTCTCCATGCCGTCGGTCTACCACCGCTCGCACGGGTGATCTATGCACCTGCTCGTGACGTGGCGCCCGCTCCTGCTCGTCCTCGCAGCGGCCCTCGGCGGCTGCGCCCGTCCCGGGCCGGACGTCGTCACGATCCGCGAGATGCGCGTCGTCGAGAGCATGGCGGAAGGCCCGCCGCCGTCGACGGAGTCCGGATGGCGCGACGTGCAGCTCCCGGACTACTGGCACATCGACCAGCGCCGGCGCGGCCCGCAGGCATGGTATCGGACCGAGGTCACGCTCGATCGGGCGCCCGCGGCGCTCTGGGCGGTCTATGTGCCGCGCGTCTGCATGAATGCCGCCGTCTACGTGAACGGCGTGCTGGTCGGCGACGGCGGACGCTTCACGGAGCCGGTGGCGCGCAACTGGGCGCGTCCGCTCCTCTTCACGATCCCGGCGCGGCTGCTGGTCGCCGGCGCGAACACCTTCGACGTCCGCATGAAGGTCCCGACGACGGCGCCCGGCTTCCTCCTGCCCATCATGGTGGGCCCGGAGACCTCGCTCGAGGCACCCTACATCTGGCGCTTCGTGTCGCAGGTGACGGTGGCGCAGGTCGTGGCGGTCGCCACGCTGGTGCTGGCCGGCCTCCTCGGGACCATCTACGCCACCCGCTATCCCGCCCACGCGCACCGCTGGTTCGTGACCGGCGTGCTGCTCTGGGGATGGACGGCCGCCGACACGTTCGTGCGCGACATCCCCGTACCGACGCGGCTCTGGGAGTGGTCGACGCAGAGTGCGACCAACTGTTTCGCGCCCTGCCTCGTGATCGGCTTCCACCGGGTGCTCGGGCTCGAGCGGCCGCGTCTGGAACGGCTGCTGCTCGTCCACATGATCGGCGGCGCGATCGTGCTCGCGCTGATCAGCCCGTACTACACTTTCGCGTGGTACATCCTCTGGGCCGGCGTCACGCTGGTCACGGGCGTCTATCTCCTCGTCCTGATCGCCGCGACCGGCCGCAACAACCCGACCGGCGGCGCGCGGCGGCTCCTCCTGCCGGGCGTCGTCGCGGTCGTCCTCGGGGCCCACGACGTGGGGATGATCCTCTTCGGCGGCACGAGCGGGGTGCTCCTGACCCCGTACATGGCGCCGGTAGCGCTCCTCGGAAGCGCCTGGGGGATCCTGGTCGACCTGGCGAACGGGCTCACCGAATCCGAGCGTCTCAACCGCGAGCTGGAGCAGCGCGTGGAGGAGAAGCACACCGAGCTGGAGGACAACTACGCCCGTTTGCACGAGCTGGAGCGCGACCGGGCCGTCGCCGACGAGCGCGACCGGATCATGCGCGACATGCACGACGGCATGGGGGGCCAGCTGGTGTCGACGCTCGCGATGGTCGAGAGCGGACGCTTCACGCCCGAGGGCGTGACGGCCGCGCTCCGCGGCGCGCTCGACGACCTCCGCCTGGTCATCGACTCCCTCGATCCGATCGAGGGCAACCTGCTCAGCGTGCTCGGGACGATCCGCGCGCGCCTCGAGCCGCGCCTCTCCCAGCACGGCATGCGCTTCGACTGGCAGGTCGCCGACGTGCCGGTGCTCCCCGATCTCACGCCCGAGCGCGTGCTCCAGGTGCTCCGCATCGTGCAGGAGGCGATCACCAACGTCGTGAAGCACGCCGGGGCCCGCACGATCGTGGTCTCGACCGGGCGCGAGCCGGGCGCCGACGGGCAGCCGCTGGTCTACGTCGAGATCCGCGACGACGGCTGCGGGATGGACGGGGCCACCAAGCTCGGTCGCGGCCTCGCCAACATGGCGCGCCGGGCGCAGGCGCTGGGCGCCACGCTGTCGGTCGAATCGGGGCCCAAGGGGACAGCGGTGCGGCTCCGGCTGCCGATCGCGGCCGCCGCCTGAGCCCGAAAAAGAAGGGCCCCGAAGGCTGCTGCGGCGATTGGCCGCCCCGCCGGTGCGCGGGAGCCTTCGGGGCCCGGTGATGGCTGGGTCCTCGTGGAGCTGACCCAGCGACGTGGTGTCGACCCTACGAGGCCATCACCTCACAGATCACCGTAGGGGATAACGTCACTGGATCACCTCCTTCCTCTCGGCGAGGGAACCAGGCGGGCCCAAGCCCCGCCGCCGACGATCCGGCCGCCGTTTGCCGGCTCTCGGCCCCAACCCCGGTTCGCGCCGGTGACGGGCCTGTGTGCCCGGTCGGGAGCGATGGAATCACGGTAGCGCCGCGGGGCACGAAAGTCCACGGGCACCGCGTCAGGCGCGGGGTGGACCGCCGTCCCGCCCGAGCAGCGCAAACGTTGCGACCGGCTCGCGCACCCCCTTGAGCGGGCTCGGTGGCAGCGCGCGCAGCGTGAACCCGGGATCGAGCGCCTCCTGCACGTCGGCCGTGAGGAGCACGTCGACGTGGTGCTCGCGCGTGAGCGCCTGGACGCGCGCCGCCACGTTGACGACGCTGCCGACGACCGTGAACTGCATCAGCTCGTGGCTGCCGACGAGTCCCGCGATGCCGCGGCCGCGGTGCAGCCCGATGCCGACCGCCAGCGCCGGCAGCCCCTCGCGGGCCAGCTCCTCGTTGTACCTGGCCATCGCCTCGCGCATCGCGAGCGCGGCGTGCGCCGCGTCGTCGGTCTGCCACGGATTCGCCTCGAGGGCCCCGAAGAGCGCCAGGATGCCGTCGCCGATCAGCGTGGAGATGTGCCCGTGGTGCGCGGTGATCGCCGCGCTCATGCGCTCGAAGTAGCCGTTCAGGATGCGGACCAGGACCGACGGGTCGACGCTCTCCGCGAGCGGCGTGAAGCCGACCAGGTCGGCGAACAGGACCGTCACCTCCTTGCGCTCGCCACCCGAGGGCACGCCGCGCGCGATCACCCGCTCGACCAGGTCGATCGGGGCGAAGCGCGCGAATTCATGCTGGAGCCGCTCGAGGTCCGCCGTCACGGTCGCGAGTCGCCCGCGGACCCGCCCCGCCGATCGGTGCGCGCCGATCAACGCCACGATCAGGGCGGCCGCGAGCACCGCCAGCCCGGCGACCACGAGCCCGCCGCCCGTCATGTGAGCTGCGTCACGACGCCGAGCCGGCAGAGCGCGTTCGCGAGCGCGGTCACCCCGACGACCTCGACGATCTGCTCGGGGCCGAGCAGCTCCTGGAGCGCCTGCGTGCGCTGCTGGAGCTGCGCGGGGCGGCCGCGGATCGTGCCGCGCGCGAACGGGACCAGCGCCGCCTCCACCGCATCGAGCGCGGGCGACGCGAGATGTCGCAGCACGGCCTCGATCTCGGCGGCCGGGAAGCCCTCCTCGATCGCCAGACGCGTCGCCTCGCGCTCGCCGAGCGGGCACCCGAGGCCGCGCGCGACGACGGCGAACGCCAGCGCCTTCGCGCGTCGCGGCAGCAGCGGCGACGTCCACGCGTCGTCCAGCGTCCGGCGCAGCTCGCGCGCGACCGACAGCCCGTCGAACGCCCGGACCAGCTCCGACCAGGGCCCCTCGTGGGCGCCCGGCGCGAGCGGCGTCGGCTGGCCCCGACGCCAGCGCCGACGCATCACGAGCCGCGCCAGCGGGGCGATCCAGCCGAGCGCCCAGTGCTCGGACATGCGCTCCGCCCGGTCCGGCGGAATCGCCGCCTCGGTCATCAGTCGATTCATGTAGACGCTGTAGGCGGCATGCCAGCTCAGCTCCTTGATCGCCGGCACGCTCCATCCCGCGGCCCGGAGCGGGGCCGCGTCGGCCGCCGAGACCATCGGCGAGGCCCGGGAGATGCGGCGCGCGAAGTCGAGCGCGAGCTTCGAGCGTGGATCGATCTCGGCTTCCAGGAAGTCCTGCTCGATCTGGCGGATGCGCTCGGGGGGCAGACCGTGCACGCGCATCAGCACGTGCTGCGCGGCGAAGCAGTAGCGGCACGAGTTGTCCTGGCTGACGACCAGGGCGATCAGGTCGGCGAGGACGTATTCGATGTGCGCCAGCGGGGCGCCGAGATCGCCGAGCGACGCCATCGAGCGCACCACCCAGGGGGCCGCCGTGAAGTACGGGACCGAGCTCGGGACGGTGCCGAGGACGCGTCGGACGTACGCCTCCTGCGCCGGGTCGCGCCGGGGCTCGAGGAGGCAGGCCTGCCACTCGACGTCGCGAAGTGCCATGCGCGTGCCGCGCACCGTATCGTCGCGCGCCGGGGGCGGTCAAAGGCCGCGGCTACGTCTGCCCGAGCCGACGGAGCCAGCGATACAGCGTCGTCCGGTCGATCCCCAGCACGCGCGCCGCCTCGGCGCGATTCCCCCCCGCCGCGTCGATCGCCGCCTGCACCCGCACCGACGCCGCCCGGTCGAGCGCCTCCTGCAACGTCCCCCCGGTGGCGGCGTCGTCGGCCGGCGCCGCCGCGGTCTCGTGCAGCAGCAGATCCTCGGGGGCGATCTCCTCGCCCCGCGCCAGCACCACCGCCCGCTCGACGGCGTTCTCCAGCTCGCGCACGTTTCCGCGCCAGGGATGCGCCAGCAGCGCGGTCTCGACGTCGGGCGCGAACCGCAGGCGGCGGCCGGCATCGGCGGCGTGCCGGGCGAGAAAGTGGCGCGCGAGCGGCAGGATGTCCTCGCGCCGCTCGCGGAGTGGGGCCAGCTGCACCGGGATGACGTTCAGCCGGAAGAACAGGTCCTCCCGGAAGCGCCCCGCGGCGATCTCGTCGCGCAGCACACGGTTGGTCGCCGCCACCACCCGCACGTCGACCGCACGGGGCGCGCTCCCGCCGACCCGCTGCACCTCCCCCTCCTGGAGCACGCGCAGCAGCTTGGCCTGGAAGTCCGACCCGACCTCGCCGATCTCGTCCAGGAAGAGCGTCCCGCCCGACGCGCGCTCGAAGCAGCCCGCGCGCGCCGTCGTGGCGCCGGTGAAGGCGCCCTTCTCGTGTCCGAACAGCTCGCTCTCGAGCACGCCCTCGGAGAATGCCTTGCAGTTCACGGCGACGAACGGCCGGCCGACGCGCTCGCTCCAGTAGTGCAGGAGGCGAGCCACCAGCTCCTTCCCGGTGCCGCTCTCGCCCTGGATCAGCACCGTCGAGCGGCTGGGCGCCGCGCGCCGGACGAGCGCCAGCACGTCGCGGCTGCGCGCGCTCTCGGCGACGACGGTCTCCGGGGCGTAGCGGCTCGCGACCTCCTGCTTGAGCCAGCGGTTCTCGCGCTCGAGGCGCGTCAGCTCGAGCGCGCGCGCCACGCAGGTCCGGAGCTCCTCGTTGTCGAACGGCTTGGTGACGTAGTCGAACGCCCCCTCCCGCATCGCCGCGACCGCGGACCGCACGCTCCCGTGCGCCGTCAGCAGGATCACCGGCAGCCCCGGGCGCCGCGCGCGGATCTGGCGCAGCAGCTCGACGCCGTCCATGCCGGTCATCTTCCAGTCCGTGACCACGACGTCGGCGTCGCGCGCGTCGAGGGCCAGGAGCGCCGCCTCGCCGCTGGGGCAGGTCTCGCAGTCGTAGCCGGCGTGCGCGAGCGCCTGCGCGACCACGGCCGCCATGCGGGCCTCGTCGTCGACGATGAGGATGCGCGGAGTCATGCCGCCGCCGGGAGCCGGACGACGAAACGCGCGCCGCCGCCCGGCCGCTCGCCCACCACGATCCGCCCGCCGTGCGCCTCGACGATCTGACGCGCCACCGCCAGCCCGAGCCCGGTGCCGCGCGCGCGAGTGGTGAAGAACGGCTCGAAGATCCGCCCACGCATCTCGGGCGGCACCCCGGGCCCCGAATCGGCGACCGCCAGCTCGACCGCGCCGTCGGCCGGACGGGCCTCGAGCGTCACCTCGCCGCCCGAGTCGACGGCGTCGCGCGCGTTCGAGAGCAGGTCGAGCAGCACCTGGCACACCAGGTCGGGGTCGGCGTGGAGCGCGGGGAGGCCGGGCGGATCGTCGCGGCGGACGCGGACCTGCTTGGCGGCGAGGTCGTCGCCGGCCAGCAGGATCGCGCGATCGAACAGCTCGCCGACGGCGAACGGCCGCTGCTGGAGCTGCAACGGCCGCGCGTACGCGAGCAGCGAGCTCACCACGCTGTTCAACCGGTCGATCTCGTCGGTGATGAAGGCGCAGGCGCGCTCGGTGGAATCGCCGGGCGTGCGCTCGGCCAGGCCCTGCGCGGCCGAGCGGATGACGCCGAGCGGATTGCGCACCTCGTGCGCGACCGCGGTCGCGAGCTGCCCCAGCGCCGCCAGCTTCTCGCTCTGCGTGACGCGGACGCGCGCCGCGGCGATCGCCTCGGCCTGCTCGCGGATCACGGCCGCCGCCTCCCGGTCGCGCCGCCGCCCTTCGACGACGTAGCCCAGGAGGAAGCACAGGAGCGCGAACGACGAGCCGAAGAAGAGCCCGGCCAGGAGCGTCGCGTCTTCGCCGTTCACCTGGAAGCGGATCCCGAGCGCGATGCTCAGGGTCGTGTCGAGGACCGCCCAGACGACGCCGCCCGCGAGCCCCCACCAGCGATTGAAGGTGAAGCGGCGGGGCGGTGGGCTGGTCGTCGTCGGAAGGGGCATATCAAGCAAGCCTCGGGCCGGAGGGATTCTCGTCCAGCACGCGGGCCCGGCGCAACGGCCGTCGTCGCGCGGGCACCACGACCGTGGCGCCGTCGCCACAGCCGCGCGGGCCCCGCCGCACGCGCCGCCGCGCGGACCACGCTGGCACGGCGCTTGGAATCGTCGTGAACCGGGCAGTCGCCCGCTCAGCACAGGAGGGACCAATGAACCTGAAGCAGCTCGGACTCGGAATCGTGCTCGTCGATTTCCTCGCCCTGTCGGGATACGCGATCTACTACCACGGCTTCGTCGGCATGTTCACGGTGTTCATGACCAACGCGGCCACCGTCGCCGGCCTCGCCGACCTGACGATCGCGCTCGGCCTGGTGTCGATCTGGATCGTGCAGGACGCCCGCGCGCGGGGCGAGTCGGGGATCCCGTGGGTGGTGCTGACGGCGCTGGTCGGGAGCCCCGCGGCGCTCGTCTACCTCATCCGCCGCGAGTCCCGGTCCCGCGCCGTCGATCGCCCCCGCGTGGTACAGCCCGCGCGCGCGTGAGGGAACGTGGAGGGGCTCCTCACGCCGGGAGCCCCTCCATCGACGTCACGGACAGGCCGACGGCGCCGCCGCCTTCGTCGCCTTGAACGACTTGCCGGCCACGAACTTGGTGGTGCCGCCGAACTCGAAGCAGACGTGCAGGTTGCCGAGCGAGAGCACGACGTCGACCGGCTTCGGATCCGACGCCAGCGGGATGCCGAGCCCCGCCCCGTGCCCCGCGACCTGGAGCACCTTGCCCTTCCTCAGCACGATGCTGGTGATGGGCCCGGCCTTGCTCTTCCACTTGTAGCCCTTGTTCTGGCCCGCCTTGCCGACGTACTTCCAGCCTCCGGCGAGCGTGTAGGTCTGGTCGAACGCGCCGCTGGCGCTGCTGACGAGCCGCAGGCTGCCGTCGTGCAGCGTCGGGTCGTGCTCGCTGCCGTTCCCGGACCCGAGGCCCAGCGCCGGGTCGTCGGACGTCATGGCCAGCGCCGACCTGGCCGGCTTCCCGGTCTTGCCCTTGAGCAGCAGCAGCTTGCCCGAGAGCAGGTTCACGAGCGGCGGCGGCACGCTCGTCGACGTGGTGCTGGTGCTGCTGGTCGACGACGAGGACGAGGTGGTCGTGGTGCTGGACGTCGTGCTGGTCGACGACGAGGACGAGGTGGTGGTGATGCTGGACGTCGTGCTGGTCGAGGACGTGTAGCTGCTGGACGTCGTGGTCGTCGTCAGCGTGCTGGTCGTCCCCGCTACCGTCGTCGAGGTCTCGGTCGTGGTGGTCACGGTGACGGTGCCGGTGATGGTGGTCGTGACCGTCGTCGTGGTCTCCGTGGTGCTGG
>Ga0335084_10003610_pt1 | contig 15118 bp, 8 predicted proteins | sample Lox_Sample_44_FD_206721 | JGI IMG/M metagenome (GOLD analysis project Ga0335084, IMG submission 206721) | Soil microbial communities from Loxahatchee National Wildlife Refuge, Florida, United States - Lox_Sample_4.4 | ecosystem: Environmental > Terrestrial > Soil > Wetlands | place: USA: Florida...
CAGGAGAGATCCGTCCCACCTGAAACGTGGACACTAGCGTTGAACCGTTGGACAGCATGTGCGGCTCGACTTCGGTGGCGTGCTGTCCGGGACCAATCGTGAACGCGTCGGTACTGACCTGAATCAAATTCGGTCCCACGGGATTTCCCGGTTGTGTGGATGTGGAGGACGATCCAGAACAAGCCGCTAGCGTCAGGGTGAGGAGAGCGAGCAGAGACGCACCAGCACACTTCCGGAAAAAAGAACGACCCATCATTTGCATAGAAACAACACCCCTACTTGGCCAACCAATCTTGTGGATCTCTCACCAACCGCACTTTGTCTCCGATTCCGGCCTGCATCCTAAGGATGCTCGCGGTCGCGGGCAAAGACAATGGCCACGTCATCTGCGTAAATTGACCTCCACCCCACAGTCTTGTCGATCATGTTCGCAAGCGGTGAGTGTCGCGGAAGCAGCAAGCAGGCAGGATTCTGTTGCTCCAGGAAATCCTCCCCGCCCCGCTCGAGGTGCATCATGCGGAGATAAGACCTCAGGATCTCATCCCCAAATAAGTCATGACGATCATCGATAACGACGCGCGCGTAGGGATGGAGCCGGTAAGTCACATATCCACCCCAATAGTCAGGGCTGAGAATGGGGGTCTGCCCTTCCCGCGTTCCCAGGAATGTGACGGCGCCGACCGGCATTCGCACGGGATCGAAGTGTGCATCTATGATCTGGCTGCTGCCGACGCGACCGCCACTCACAGCGATCAGAGAAGTGAGTACGCCCAAGAAAATTGGCCACAAGTGCCCTCGCAATCCGGATTCGATCGTTTCCATTCTGGTGAAGAAGCTTCGGGAGAGGCCTATGCGAGGCATGAGCGGCCCGGCTATCATCGCCAGCAAGATGGAAGAGGTTGGGATATTGCGCGACGAATATAGCCCCGCGTATACAGCAAAAAGGAACACCAGCACCTGGGCTAGCCGTAATTGGCGACCGCGAGTGATCACGACCGCCACGCAGAGGAGCAACAGAACGACAAAGCACTTCGGGGCCAGGTCGTGGAAATTCGGAGATTGAAACTCTTCGATGTGGTTCATCAAGAAGCGGTCGGACAGATACGAGTAAATATGCCCGTGCAGCTTCCATCCGTAGGGATTGAGCAAGCTCGCGAGAAGTGAAGCGAACCCGACTGACGCGAGCGTCCGGGTTCGCTTTCCTGCCGCAATTTTGAGCAGCGACTCCTCGATCCGAGACTCCTTCGTGCTTAGCCAGGTCCACAACGATCCAAGCCAGTAAAAGATCAATAGAACGAAGCCCAGCAAGAATCCGCCATGAACATTCGCCCAAACGACCGTCAAGGCTGGAAGAACCCATAACCAACGGTGATGAAGGCATCCAGCGGAATAATCTGGCTCAGTGGAGTCAAGAATCCATAACCAGGCGAGGGCGAAGAACCAAGTCAATACATGTGGCCTCGCCAAGAAGTGAATAGTGGAAGCAGCCAGTGCGAGGAGAACCAGAGTGAGCGCGGCAGGCAAACTCGCTTTACGCACAATCAGAAGGCGAAACAGCCATCCGAATGTTGCCGCGATTACTAGTCCAGTGAACCATACGACGCCATTTAGCCCCATTGTCGATTCCAGTTTTCCGATAACAAGGTCGTAGAGCCACTCCCAGGCAAACCAAGGTTTCCCGCCCATGCTGGTCGAGAACGGATCCAGGTGGGGAACCGTGCCCGTCGAGAGAATCAGCTGACCGGTCCTGATGTGCCACCCTATTCCGGCGTCATTGAGCAGCTTCACCGACAAGGGCGTAAAGACGAGAGCAGCCAGTATCGCAACAAATATCAGATCTGCGGCTGATGGCATTGCCCACCGCACCCATCTCGCGCGATATGACGGACTTACAACCGAAGAAGTTCTGGAACCGTCTGCCATCGCGTGAATCTTATAGATGTAGGGCTGGGAGCAGCAAGATGAGAGGCAAAGCGAGGGTTGTCATAGTAGGCGCGGGCTTCGGAGGCCTGAATGCGGCACGTGCATTAGCCAAAGCTCAAGTTCAGATCACGATCATCGACCGAAAGAACTTCCATACATTTCAACCACTTCTATACCAGGTAGCAACAGCCGGGCTCTCTCCTGGAGAAATTGCGGCGCCGATTCGCTCCATCTTTCGCGGGCATGACAACGTCGAGGTTTTGATGAGCGAGGTCACCGGATTCGACCTCGACCGGCGCATTGTTCACACTTCCGAGACAGAAATCACCTACGACTATCTGATTGTCGCCGCCGGAGCCACTCACTCCTACTTTGGGCATGACGACTGGGAAGCGTCCGCTCCCGGGCTGAAGACGATCGAAGACGCGCTTGAAATCCGCAGGCGAGTCCTTTTGGCCTTTGAACTCGCAGAGCGTCAGAGCGCGGCCGGCGAAACGACATCGGCCCTGAACTTTGTAGTGGTTGGCGGCGGCCCTACGGGGGTTGAGCTCGCGGGCACATTAGCCGAAATCAGCCGTTACGCTTTGGCTCACGACTTTCGCTCCATCGACCCGGCGCGCACTCACATCCTTCTGCTGGAAGGTGGGCCGCGGGTTCTGCCGACTTACGCGGAAGATCTCTCGCGAAGCGCGGAGGAGCAACTGAACCGGCTTGGTGTGGAAGTCCGCACGTCCACATTGGTGACGTTGGTCGAGCCTGGTGCTGTGCATGTGGGCGACACTCGAATTCCCGCAACGGTTGTTCTGTGGGCGGCTGGAGTTGCGGCTTCCCCGCTCGGAACGAAATTGGGCGCGCCGGTGGATCGTGCGGGACGGGTTCTTGTGCAAGCGGATTTGAGCCTTCCCGGGCATCCGGAGGTTTTCGTTATCGGCGATCTGGCTTCTGCCAAGGACGAAGAGGGGAAGATGCCGCCCGGGGTAGCGCCTGCAGCCATTCAAGAAGGAAAGTTCGTCGCGAAGGTGATTCGTGAAGAATTAGAAGCAGGGCCGAAATCCAACTCGAAGCGACCGCCTTTCCACTACTGGGACAAAGGGAGCCTGGCGACCATCGGACGCGCAGCCGCCGTGGCGCAATTCGGCCGGATCCATATCTCCGGGTTCGTTGCCTGGTTATCGTGGCTTTTCATTCACATTTTTTTCCTGATCGGATTCCGTAATCGGCTACTCGTGTTCATTCAATGGGCGTGGTCCTATGTGACCTACGAGCGTGGGGCGCGGCTCATCACAGGAAGCACATACCTCCCGGGATGGAGTGCACCTGAAACGAATGGCGCGGTTACCGCTGTGCATAACCCTGCGGAAGAAATTCACTCCGGAGCGCCGAAATAGGTGGAAAATAGTAGTGAACGCGAGGCCTGACGCTCTCGAACCACTATGAAGAAATTAGCCATCCTGAGCACTATTGCCTGTTTTGTTATCGTTCTTTGCTCATCAATTGCTTCAGCCGAGGTTCTCCGGGTTGTCGTCAACGATACGATTCAACCCATAAGCGAGGAGTACATCGGTCGGGCAATCGATGAAGCACAGCGCACTCACTCCCAAGCGGTCTTGATCGAACTTAACACCCCCGGGGGCATGCTGACTTCAACGTCAAACATCATTGACAAGATCACGCATTCCACCATCCCTGTCATCGTCTACATCACTCCGACCGGCGGCCATGCCGGGTCAGCGGGCATCTTCATTCTCGAATCTGCCGATATCGCCGCTATGGCCCCAGGAACGGCCGCTGGAGCAGCTCACCCCGTGCAATTCATCGGCCCCGTGCAGGTTAAGACGGAAGATGAGATGAAGCGCAAGGTCGAAAACGACGCAGCCGCGCTTATGCGCTCCGTCACTTCGAAGCGCGGTCGCAATATCGACGCGGCCGAGTCCGCCGTCCGCGAATCAAAATCATTCAGCGATCGCGAAGCACTCAGTCAGCATTTAATCGACTATGTCGCCTCCAGCCCCGAAGATCTCTTCCGGCAAATGCAAGGCAAACCTTTCATGCGCTTCGATGGCACCTCGAGCACAGTCAACTTGTCCGGTCAAGCCATCGTCTTGTTTAAGATGACCGTCCGTGAACGGGTTCTCGATGCACTGATGAATCCCGGCTTCTTGCTACTCATGCTGGTAGTCGGTGCGCTGGCGCTTTATTTCGAGTTTAACCATCCCGGCGCCGTAATTCCGGGAACAATCGGTGTCGTACTTCTCTTGTTAGCGGCATTCGCGATGAATCTCCTGCCAATACGCTTCGCTGCACTGATCCTGATGTTGGCCGCCTTCATTATGTTCGCTGCTGAGGCGAAGTTCGCTACCCACGGAGTCTTAACCATCGGCGGAATAGTCCTACTCACACTGGGATCCTTGTTGCTGATCGATGCACCCATTCCTGAAATGCGCGTCCACTTTCTTACCGCGCTCGCGATCAGTGTTCCATTCGGTTTCATTACCGCATTTCTTATGACGATCGCGGTGAAGGCGCGACGCAACAAAGTCGTGACTGGGGAACAAGGTTTGGTTGGTGAGACCGGCGTGGCGCAAACTGCTCTTACGCCGCAAGGAAAAGTCTTTGTCCACGGGGAACTCTGGGACGCAGTTGCCCCTGCCCCGCTACCGGTCGGACAGCTCGTAGTTGTGCGCCACATCGACGGACTGACCTTGCAAGTCGAACCCTTGTCGGTACCGTCGGCCTCAACTCCCGAGCACCACGCGCTGGCTTAATCCCCACCGGAAGCCGCGGCGATCTTCTATTTCAACGTGAACAACGCGTTCACGTGCGCTGTAACCGTGACACCCTGTGGGGTGAATTCCTCGGTCGGCGCTGGCGCGGCAGCCGCCATAGCGGATACGGATCGCTGACGGGGCATGATGATCCTCGGGTTCTCGAAGGTATCGACCGAGGCGTAAGAAAGCTCTTCCACGGATCGGCCACTGGCATGGGCGATGGTGTCAGCGGAATTCCGGGCGCGGCGATAGGCGTCTTCCACGGCTTTGTTTTTGGCTTCATCCATGTTTTCGAGAATGTAGTTCAAGGTTTGCGTTTCGCTGACGTTGGCCTCGGCGAGTTGCTGCGTGATCGGGCCAATCTTGGAGAAATCCTTGAGCTTGAGACTGAGGTCAGTCGTAACACGGTACCCAATGACCCGCTGCTTGGGTTTCCATTCATACACTGGCTGCACCGAAAGAAACCCAACACTCAGAGCCTTAGTATCGAGTCCGTTCGAGCGGATGACTTGGCGTACTTGATCGACATTCTTAGATGCCTTTTGAAATGCAGACTGCGGACTCTCGTCCTGCACGGAGACATTCATCTGAATTTGAGCGGTATCGGGAGGGGCTTCAAATTTCCCGTCTGCGCCGACATACACGCTGTTCGGTTGGGCTGTAACGGAAGGGTGCTCCTGAGCCAGAGCTCCGACGGAAACCAGCAAAATTGCAAAAAAGATGTACGCAGCTTTCATGGCGTTCCTCCGCAGGGATTATCGGACATCGGGAAGCAAATTCCCAAGCCCGTCCTCTTTAAGAAGAACGCCAATTAGATTTGCACTTGCGAAAGAGGTTAGCGCGTGTCTCGACGCTATCGCGCAAGAAAGAGGTAGCGGTCGAGCCGGATTTCGAGGGCAGTTCCCTTGTCGAGAATCAGATCATGGCCTGACTCGAATGCTGTCATAGCTGAATTTGCCGCGCCATTCCCTGCTCCCGCAGCCGCGCCTTTCTTTCCGCCAGAGTGCATGCCCTCGGCGGCGCCCTCTCCGGCGCCTACGACCACCGCTTCCGCGATTTCTTCTTTGCTCATTCCCTTGCGGCCGATCTCTCCCTCTTCTCCGATCTGATTGAGGCCATGTTCTCCCGGAACACCCGTCACCGTAGCAATCAAAGGCACCCAGCCGTGCGCCGTTTCAATTTCGTCGAAACTCAAGAGGATTCGGGTGTGCAGGCCGGGCTGGACGGAACTGATGTGTCCCTTGATCTTGCGCCCTGTTTCGAGGGTCATGCCATTCGCAGCTGTCATTGGTTCGGCCAACCGTGCATGAAAATGGTCGCCGCTTCTAACCGTATGGGTATCCAATCGGTCAGTAAGCTGGATGAGAACCACGGTTCCCTGCGGAACGGCGTTGTCGGGAATCGGCGCATCCTGCGCAGCGACAATCAGTGACAACAGGACGGGCACTATCAACAGAGTACTGAGGGTGCGGCTCGACATAGGAATCCCCCGGGGGATGGAATTGGTTATCCAGTTGGATGGAGGAAAGACAGAATTCGCTGCCTGAGCGTGCAAATCCCGGCAGGCTAAGCGTTTGGCTGGGGACCGGCGATAGCCAGGACGTCGACTTGCAGCGACGTGGAATGCAGACCAGCTACCGTAGTCGACGTGTTGCCTCCTGTAGCAGGCAACATCGCGATCGCCCGGTTTCTTCCAGCCTGCTTGGCGCGATTCAGGGCTCGATCGGCCAAGGTGAGAACCTCGTCATGGCTGACCGCTTTGGGATCATCTACAAACCACGGAAATGCAGCCCAGCCCATGGAGCACGTGCGATGGATCGTCTTACCCGAGGAGCCGAGGCTAAATGGGGCGTCGGCGACCGCCGAAAGCACGCGCCGTGCGAGCAGTTCGGCTTCCCGGCGATCGGTGTAACGCGAAACGATCAGAAACTCTTCCCCACCCCAGCGCACCAGGACATCGGAATGCCGAATGGAGGAACTGAGGCGCCGGGCCATTTCCACCAGTACCATATCGCCGACGTCGTGACCGTAGCTGTCGTTAATTTCCTTAAAGTTATCGGCATCGATCAGATAGAAGACCAGGTCGCGTGTGTGCGGGTCGTGATTGTCGGTATGGGCGCGTAAGGCCTGGCCGACATCGGCATCAATGGTGGCCGAAAAGTACCGGCGATTGCGCAGCCCCGTCAGCGGATCGGTGAGCGACGCCTCCTGCAGCACGACGTTGGTGCGGCGTAATTCGCGGTTCAGACTGCGGTGCTGAATAAAGAGCAAAAATGCCATTAGGAAGATGGTGACAAGCGTTACCAGAACGCGGAAATGCGAAGCAGTGTGCGGAAGACGCGGATCGAGTAAACCGACAAGCGCGATGATAGGAAGTGTGAGAACGGCGATCATCGCGAGGTTGGCCATCCCCGCACCGTAGGAGTCATCGCCGGCAACTTCGGGGGTTGGAGCTAAGCCTTCTCCTGAGAGCGCAACTCCAGTGTAAAGCGCGAACGACGCGCAGTACGGAATGTCATACCAGCTACCGGTGTAGTAGAGACCTTGACCCAAGGCCCGGTTGATCATGAAAAATGCAACCGCGTTGAAAATCGCGGCGCCACAAAAGAACGCATAGAATCGTCTCCATCGGCGGGAACTCTCGCGCCAGAAGAGCACGAGTACGATCAGCAGAAGAAGCGATTCCGCTTCAGACAGCCGATCAAAGTTGCGGCTGTAGATGGGATAGTTGGGCGATGGATACTGCCAGCAGACGACAAAGGAAACGTAGAGGTTAAACCACCAGAGCAATAGCAGCAGGAAATCCAGCAAACCCAATCGTGCGCTGCTGGAAGTTGGCTGCCGGTGGGGACGCAACAGCAAGCCGGCGATCATCGGGGCTCCGGCTAGGAACAAGAAGGCGTCCGCCGGGTACATATCGGGAAGCCTGCGCCGGAGCACCAGATCGAAAACATCCCAAACGAGCTGGTCAGCCAGCCAAAGCGTCCATCCGGCGGCCTGCAGCATCCAGAACCAGCGAAGTCGTCCTTTGGTGCCGACCCCGTTGCGCGCAAAGGCCACTACGGCGAGCACGATCAAAAGCGTCCCGAAGATATCGCTGACAAAAGCTGCGGTCATGCCTTGCGGAAGGAGCAGACACCCGGCCGCCAACGCGACCAAGGATAGCGCCGTGACCCAAAAAAGCAGCCTGAAAGGATTCGACCCCAGCAAGATTTTTCCCGCCCCGGCGAGAGAAATTATCCCTTAGCCCCAGTAGTGTAGGCAGCGCGGCCCGCCTGCCCGTTGATTTCGTTACGCAAGTCTTCCCAAATCTTGTCCGGCATCTCGAGAAACACTCTCACAATCTCGGGATCAAACTGTCTGCCGGCCCAACGTTCAATTTCCGCCCGAGCTGCCTTGAGAGACTGTGCCGGCCGGTATGGACGATCCGAGGTAATTGCATCGAGGGTATCTGCAATGGAAAAGATGCGTGCCCCCAGCGGAATCTCGATGCCCTTCAAGCCTCGCGGATACCCTGTCCCGTCGTAACGTTCCTGGTGCGAGTAAACGATTTCAGAGGCCTCTGCCAGGAACGGAATTCTTTTTAGCAATTGATAACCGCGGTAGGCATGTTCCTGCATGATTACCACTTCGTCCGGATTCAGTTTGTCCGGCTTCCGGAGAATCGCGTCGGGAATGGCCATCTTGCCGATGTCGTGCAGGAAGGCCCCGCGTGCGATTACAGCTATTTGTTCCTTGGGCAAACCGATGGCTTGGGCAATCGCAATCGTAAAAAGGGTAACTCGGCGGGAGTGGCCTTCTGTTTCTGCGTCCTTCAAGTCTAGTGCGTCGCCCAAAGCTTCCAGAGTGATGTCATAGGAACGCTCCAGATTGGCCATGGCAGCCTGCAGTTGCTCGGTGCGGGCTTTGACCAGGGATTCGAGATTCGTCTGATAAGTGCGGTTCTCGACCTTAAGCCGACGGTTCTCCAGAGCGCGGCTGACGGTATTGAGCAATTGTTCGCGCTCAAAGGGCTTCAGCAAATAGTCATAAGCCCCATTGCGGATGGCCGCGAGTGCGACGGAGATGTCGTGCACGGCGGTAACCATCACGACCGGCATATCGGGATACTTTTCCTTAGTGCGTTCTAACAAACCAATGCCATCCAGGTCGGCCATCATCAGGTCCGACAGCATCAATTCGAAATCTTCACCTGAGGTCAGGACGGCGAGGGCCTCCATGCCAGAACCCGCTTGCTTGCAGGAGTAACCAGCGGTCCCGAGCATGGACGCTACAATTTCCCGAATTGGTTCTTCGTCGTCAACAACAAGAATGCGATCTGGCATGGGAATACACGAAAGGCTATCGGCGATTGTACCCTTTCGGCGAGATTCCGAAAGTAATCATTGAGGTCCGGAAACTCCATCGAGAATGCGCCGGGCCGTGATATTCAAAAACAAGGAATCCGTACGTTCGCAATACGATGAGCGCGTCCCTGTGGTCGATCTGGAACTCGGCAGCAAGCCTCGGAATTTCCCGGCCAACGGCGGCAGAAGTGACGCTGCTCATCCTGCTGGGTGCGTCCGCATTGGCGCTGCGAGCCTTCCGCGAAAACTACTTCCGAGTTTGGGTCTTGGGATGGTTAGCGTTCGTCGCTTCCCGGCTGACAGACCATTACGTTTCGCCCAGGATCCCTGCTCCCTTCGATCTCGTCGTAGTGCACGGCATGTTCGTGCTGTCGGTCGGTCTGCTGGCCGGGTCGATCCTGCTGTACTCGCGCCTGAGGGACTTGATCATTCCACTGATGGTGATTACGCCCGTGCTGGTCGGCTTTGCCGGAGCGAGAATTCTGTTGTGGCCGGACTCTGTGCCACTCCGAGTGGCGCTGGAGATCGGCTATCGTGCCGTTCTGCTGACTGCCGCGATCGCCCTGTTGCGGGCGCGCCGGGGGCGCTGGAACGCCTCCGCATGGTTGCTGGCGTTGTCGCTTCCCTTGCTGCACTTATATTGGGGACCCTTCAGCCAGGAAGTTCCCCGCAGCGTCTCGTTCAGCGCTGAAGTCATCCTTCCATTGAGCATGTTGCTAGTTGTGTTCGGTGAGACTCGCGTCCGAACGCGCCGGCTTGAGGCCATGCAGGCTATCACCAACGGTGTTGCCAACGCGCAGCAGTATGGGAACGTCGTGCAGTGTGCCGTACAGCAACTTAAGAAGGGACTTCGAGTTCGGTCCTGCTGGTTCCGATTGCATGAAGGTGGGCATCTGGTCGCAACCCACGCCGCCGGATTGTCAGCCGAGTTTCTGCGCGATGCGGGGATGGCGCAAATTACCGAAGGCATCACGAAGCTCTGGGAACAACGTACGCCACAGGTGACGACGTGGGAGAAGGCGGAGTCAGAGCCGTCCGATTGCCTGCATACTGAAAAGATTCGACAGGTTGTGGTTGTGCCGGTTGTTGGCAATAAGGCGCCCGTGGGCTTGCTGCTACTGGGCAATTCGCACGGGCGGCAGTGGACGCCGGATGAATTGGAGTTTGTGCAAGCCTGCGCCAGGCAAGTTGCGCTCGCCGTGGAGAACTTCCGCCTGTTGGAACAGGTGCTCCGCTCCCAGCGGCAGTGGATGAATACGTTTGATTCCATCCACGACGTGATTCTGGCCCATGACGCCGACTACCGCATCATCAAGGCCAATCAACTTCTTCTCGAACAGATCGGACAGGCTCCGGCCGACGTCATCGGGAGCACATGCGAATCCGTGCTGCCGCACACATTTGGCGAGTGGACCGGCTGCCCTTACTGCGCCATGGGTGGTGACGAAGAATTCACGGAAGGCGCCGACCCCTGCTTTGGCGGATTCTCGGTGGTCTCGACGTCATCCTACACAGATCAGGGCACGCAACAGAAAGGAACGATCCACGTTGTCCGCGATATCACCGACCGGCGCTCGGCGGAAGAGCGGTATCGTCTCTTGTTCGAGCAGGTACAGGAAGGCGTATACGTATCCGATCCGACCGGTCGTCTCATCGACTGCAACGACGCATTGGTGCATATGCTCGGTTACAGCAGTCGGGAAGAACTGCTGGTTCTGAACCTCGATAAGGAAATCTGCGTCGATCCCAAGCAGCGCGAGGCCTTCCGTCACGAGATTGAAGCGCACAACTACGTGCGCAATTTTGAAGTCACGCTGCGCCGAAGGGACGGGACACTGCTGCTGGCCGTGGAGAGCAGTTTCGCTACGCGCGACGCAACCGGAAGCATTCAGCGCTTTCAGGGCTTTATCCTCGACATGACGGAAAAGCGGCGTGCCGAAGATGAAATGCAACGGCGCAACCGGGAACTGAACGCGCTCAACGCGATGGCAGTGGTTGCGGCACAGTCGTTTGACTTGGACGAGATCCTGAATCTGACTCTTCGTCAGGTGGTCACCTTGTTCGGTGCCGAAAGCGGAACCGTTTACCTTGCCGACACCGACAGTCCTACGTTCCGTCGTCGCGCCGCATGGGGGCCGCGCAGCCGCGACAAAGGCCGCCCTGCCGAAATGGTGTTCACTGAGGGATTTGGCGACCTCGTCATCCGTTCCCGTGCCGAGGTGGTCACCGCGGAGTATCTGCCACACCTGCCGCCGAATGTCGCCGAGTTCCTGAAGTCAGATGCCGACCGCTCGTGGATCTGGGTGCTGTTCTGGGCGAAGGATTCACCGGTTGGCATGATGGGCCTTTGCAGTCAATTGACGTACCAATACTCGTCAAACGACGAGAACCTGCTGGTCGCCATCAGCCGGCAATTGGCGACTACGATTGAGAAAGTCCGCCTCTACGAAGAAACCTGCCGCGCTTATGAGGATCTGCGTAAGACGCAAGAGCAGTTGCTGCAGAGCGAAAAGATGTCGGCCGTGGGTCAGTTGATCGCAGGCGTGGCGCACGAACTTAACAATCCACTGACCGCGATCCTAGGCTATGCGCAGCTTCTGGAGACCGAGGGGTTGAATGCTCGCGCCCAGGATTTTGTTAACAAGCTGTTCAAGCAGGCGCAGCGCACGCATCGGGTCGTACAAAACCTGTTATCGTTCGCGCGGCAGCGCAAGCCGCAGCGGGACGAAGTCGACATCCGCAGGGTGCTCGACGAAACCCTGGCGCTACGCGACTACGATCTCAGGATCAACAACATCAAGGTTGAACGCGAGGCTCCGTCCGAGCCGGCGATGGTGGTGGCCGATCCTCACCAGATTGAACAGGTCTTCCTGAACATCATTAATAACGCCGTCGATGCCATTCTGGAGACGGGACGCACGGGAAAGCTCAAGATTCGCGTGATCAGCCAGAGCGGAAACGTGTCCACACAATTTGTCGATGACGGCGCTGGAATCAAGGACCCCAAGCGAATTTTTGATCCGTTCTACACCACCAAGAGTGTGGGCAAAGGTACGGGACTGGGACTCAGTATCTGTTATGGCATCGTCAAGGAACACGGCGGCGACATCACCGCCAACAACAATCCGGAGGGCGGAGCGATTATTGAGGTCAAGCTGCCCGGTGTTGCGACCAACGTCGCGGAGGCGGAAGCCCCGAAACCTGCGCCCCGGCAATATGACGGTGCGATCCACGGGCGCGTGCTTCTAGTCGAGGAAGAAGAAGCCGTACTGGAGTTCGAGCGCGATGTCCTCGCCGGTGCCGGCGCCACAGTCGTCACCGCCAAGAACGCAGAGGACGTGAAGACTCGCATGCTGTCTGAAGGATTCGACGCCATCATTATGAGCGGCAAGATGGAGAACCAGTGGAACGCCAAGGAATCCTACACGTGGCTCAAGGATACGTGCGACGGCATGGAGAAACACGTCCTCTATACGTTATCCAACCTTGAGACTGGCGAGGGCCGCAGTTTTCTGCAGGACAATGGCATTCCCTACCTGGTTAAACCGTTCGAGGTAGCCGAACTCATTACCCAAGCCCGCCGACTGCTGCAGAAAGCGCAGGCGGCAGGCGCGGGAGCCGACTAACGCGCAATCGTCCTCACATCCCTTCCACACCCGCCTTTCCTTCCGACACCCCTCGGTGCTCACTCAACTCTCCAGCCACTTCTGCCGATGAATTTCGGTGGACATGACTGCGCCTGCGAAGTCGTTCGGGTTACAGGATTTTGGGCACCCGTCGGCATTACCAGTCTTGCTGGATGCCATCGTCGATGCCATCTGCGGCATCGATACAGATAGTCGGGTCACGTTCTGCAATCAAGCCCTGGCGGAATTGACGAGGTATCGCAAGGAAGAAATTGTCGGCAATGACTTGCATTCCCTGCTGCAACATCGGCGAGCAGATGACACAGCATGTTCCATAACGGAATGCGCACTTACCGCGTCGGGAAATGATTCTCACGTGACGGGCGAATACTTCGCACGCAACGACGGCACCGCGTTCCCTGGAGAGTATTGGGTTCGTCGCCTGGAAACGCCCGTAGGTGCAACCCGCCTGATCGTAACGATTCGAGACATCACAGAACTTCAGAAGGCAAAAGCAGGCTTGCGTGAGAGCGAGGAGAAGTTCCGCCGGATTCTGACGGGCATGCCCGAGGTGGCGTGGACGGCGGACCGCCACCGGCGGCTCACCTATGTGAGCCCGAAAATTGAAGACTTGCTGGGCTACACCAAACTGGAAGTCCACTCCCCGCGCAGTCAGCTATGGGTGAGCCAAATTCACGCCGAGGACTTCGGGAGGGTGCACCAGGCCTATTCGGATCTATTCGAAAAAGGAACCCTTTACGAGCAGGAGTATCGTGTCCGCCGCAAGGATGGCACATGGATTTGGGTCTATGACCGCGCGGCCGTTCCCCATGACGAGAATGGCGAATTGTATGCCGACGGATTTCTGAGCGATATTACAGGGCGTAAACAAGCCGAGGCTGCGCTTCAATCACAGACTGCTTTTCTTGAGGCGCAGGCCAACTCGACCATCGACGGCATCCTGGTTGTCGACCGTGCTGGGCAACGGCGGTTGTCGAATGAGCGTCTCGCCAAGCTCTTCGAGATCCCTGCCGAACTGCTCTCCGAAAAGGATGACCGCAGGATGCTTCGGCACGTCGTCACCCTCATCAGGGAGCCGGACTCATTCATGGAAAAGGTAAACTACCTTTACCGACATCCGAACGAGACGAGCCGCGATGAAATTGAATTGAAAAACGGAACGATTCTCGACCGCTACTCCTCTCCGGTCGTGGACAAGAATGGCATCCATTACGGCAGGATATGGACCTTTCATGACATCACCGAACGCAAGCGCAACGAGGACGCCCTGCACCAGTTGTCGCTGGCGGTCGAGCAGAGTCCCGTCTCAGTCGTCATCACCGACCCGCAGCGTAAAATCACCTATGTGAATCGGAAATTCACCGAGTGCACGGGTTACATGGCAGACGAGGTGATCGGGAAAGATCCGCAAGCCATCAACAAGGGACAATCCAATACCGCAATTTTTCAAAACCTGTGGGCAACAATCCAAGAAGGAAAGATTTGGCGCGGAGAATTCTGCAACACGAAAAAGAATGGCGACCTGTTCTGGGAAGCGGCGACCGTTACCCCTATCACAAATCTGAAGGGAACGATTACTCACTATCTCGCCGTCAAAGAGGACATCACCGAGCGGCGCGCACTGGAAGGGCAACTGCGCCACGCCCAGAAGTTGGAGGGGATCGGGCAGCTTGCCGCCGGAATCGCTCACGAAATTAACACTCCGACGCAGTTCGTGACCGACAACCTGACATTTCTGCGCGACTCTTGGAAGTCCACCTACGACTTGCTCGAGCGATATCGGCAGACCGTTCACGCGGGCGCGCAGGCGCTACCATCAACCGTGCTACGAGATTTGCAAGCGGCCGAGCAGGACTGCGACCTGCCATTCATTGTGGCAGAAGTTCCGCGCGCCATCGAGCAGAGCCTGGAGGGTGCGGGCCGGGTGGCAAAGATCGTTCGGGCGATGAAGGAGTTTTCGCATCCCGACTCGGCAGATAAAACCGCCACGGACCTTAACAAGACGATTGACTCCACGATCACCGTCGCGCGCAACGAGTGGAAGTATGTGTCGGAGCTCGTCAAGGACTTCGAAGAGAATCTGCCGCCTGTCGTCTGTTATCCCGGCGATATCAACCAGGTTGTGCTGAATCTGATTGTCAATGCCGCGCACGCGATCAAAGAAAGAGTTCAGGACGGCGAGAAAGGCCGGATTACCGTACGCACCCACAAGTGTGCTGACCGTGTCGAGATCTCGGTCGCCGACACCGGCAAAGGTATTCCGGAAGCCATTCGCAGCCGAGTGTTTGACCCATTCTTCACGACGAAAGAGGTCGGCAAGGGGACCGGCCAAGGACTGGCGCTCGCTTACACCGTGGTAGTCAAAAAACATGGAGGCAAGATCTGGTTTGAAACGGAAATGGACAAAGGAACCACTTTCTTTGTGACCCTTCCG
>Ga0335084_10003611_pt1 | contig 15118 bp, 12 predicted proteins | sample Lox_Sample_44_FD_206721 | JGI IMG/M metagenome (GOLD analysis project Ga0335084, IMG submission 206721) | Soil microbial communities from Loxahatchee National Wildlife Refuge, Florida, United States - Lox_Sample_4.4 | ecosystem: Environmental > Terrestrial > Soil > Wetlands | place: USA...
TTGAGGTACACGCCCGCCCCACGCTGTATGAAGCGCGCGGCGACTTTCAGCTCAATGTCGAATTCATGCGACGCGCCGGACTCGGCGCGCTGTACGAGGCGTTCGCGCGGCTCAAAGCGCGCCTGGAGCGCGAAGGCTTGTTCGACGCTGCGCGCAAGAAGCCGATCCCCGCATTTCCCCGCCGCGTCGGCGTGATCACATCCCCAGCGGCCGCTGCGTTGCGTGATGTGCTGATCACCCTGCGCCGACGCATGCCGTCCATTCCCGTGATCGTCTATCCAGCGCCGGTGCAGGGGGAGGGTGCCGCACAGAAGATCGCGGCCGCGATCGACACCGCGTCAGCGCGCGGCGAGTGCGATGTCCTGATCCTGTGCCGCGGCGGCGGTAGCATCGAAGACCTGTGGGCGTTCAACGAAGAGTCGGTTGCGCGTGCCATCTGGCGGTGTGGCCTCCCCGTGGTGTGCGGGGTGGGACACGAGACCGACTTCACCATCGCCGATTTCGTAGCTGATGCGCGAGCGCCCACTCCGACCGGGGCCGCGGAACTCGCGAGTCCGAATGCCCAGGAGCTGCGGACACGGGTTCGGACCTTGCGCGCGCGGGAGGTTCGCGCTGTGGCGCGCATGTTGGAACGGCGCATGCAGCAGGTTGACTACCTGGCGCGCCGGCTGGTGCACCCGGGAGAACGCATTGCTCGGCAGCGGCAGCACATTGCACACCTCGCCGCGCGGCTGGCGCGTGTGGCCGCGCAAACCGTGCAGGAGTCCAGGCTGCGGCTGGCTGCGCTCCAGCACCGGATCAGCGCACGCGCGCCCGACACCGGCGCGGGCGAGATGCGACTGCGGGGCCTCGCTCGAAGGCTGGCTGGTGCAGGCATGCGCAGCGTGGAGCTAAGCGCCTCCGCTGTGGAGCGCTTGAGCGCCCATCTGAACGCGCTGAACCCGCGCCAAGTGCTGGAACGCGGCTACTCGATCGTCATCGCCGCCGACGGGCGCATCGTGCGCGATGCGCGGCAGGTGCAGGCCGGCGATGAAGTCGGGTTGACGTTCGCTCGGGGCGGCGCTTCGGCGCGCGTCGAGCGGACCCGCCCGTAGCTGGCCGGCCGGAACGGCCCGTCTTCGCAGCGCGGCCTGGGCGACCGATTTGCGCAGTCGAGCTCGCGGGAGTATCGTCTCGACGCGCGGAGCGCCGGAGCCGCTCCCGCTCGCCACGCCGTCGCTACCCTGCATCGAACCTGAACCGAGGAGGAGTCATGCTTAACCTGAAGACTGTCGCTGTCGCTTCGCTGGTGGGTGTGCTCGCCGCCTGCTCGTTGCCCGCCTGGGCGCAGCTCGCCGAGAAAAAGGCGCTCACGCTCGAGGCCGCGAAGAAGCTCGCCGCAGCCGCCGAGGCCGAGGCGACAAAGAACAAATGGAACGTAGTGATCGCCATCGTCGATGACGGCGGCCACCTGATTTATCTTCAGCGCATGGACGGTACACAGACGGGAAGCGTGGACGTCGCCATCAAGAAGGCCCAGACGGCGATCGCGTTCAAGCGGCCGACTAAGGTATTCGAGGATGCCATCGCCGGCGGCCGCAACGCGCTCATCGGCCTGCATGGCGCACTCCCGCTGGAAGGCGGGATTCCTCTTGCCGTGGGCACCCAGATGATCGGCGCCATCGGAGTAAGCGGGGTCACCGCGCAGCAAGACGGACAGGTGGCCAAGGCCGGCGCCGATGCGCTCGCGGGCATGAACTGAGGGCTCGCGCGCTCACGGTACTCGCGAACACGCCCGCAGAGGTGCACACCTTCGGTAACGACTGCATTCGGCGCTGAGCACCAGCCGCTCAGCCGAGGCGCGCCGCCACATATGTCGCGACCTGCTCGACGACATCATCGGCGAGGCAGTCGAACCGAGCGGCGTCGCTCCAGCCACGGAGCCACGTGAGCTGGCGCTTGGCGAGTTGGCGCGTGGCTGCCGCTGCCTTCTCGCGCAACTGCGGCAGGCCAAACTGGCCGTCGATGTGTTGCCAGGTCTGGCGATATCCGACTGCGCGCATCGAGGGCAGCGACGGATACAGATCAAAGCGCTCACGCAGGTCGCGCACCTCGCCGATTAGGCCCAGCTCCAGCATCTTGTCGATGCGCCGTTGGATGCGTTCGTGCAGCGCGTGCCTGTTGCTTGGCTCCAATGCCAGCGCGATGGCGCGATACCTGGACGCGGTTCGTCCTGCCTGGCTCGTGAGCGCGGACATGGGCTGGCCGCTCACGTAGTAGACCTCGAGCGCCCGCTGGATGCGCTGCGCGTCGTTGGATTGAAGTCGAGCGGCCGTCTGTGGGTCGACGCGCGCCAACTCGGCGTGCAGTGCGGGCCAGCCGGAGGCTTCGGCCATCGAGTCGATCAGCGATCGGATGTCTGGGTCGGCGGCCGGCAGCGGACTCAGGCCTTCGGTGAGCGCCTTGAAGTAGAGCATCGTTCCGCCCACCAGCAGTGGCACATGACCACGTCCGCGGATCTCGGCGACGACTGTGGTTGCGTCGGCGCAGAACTGTGCGGCAGAGTACCGTTGGTCGGGATCGAGGATGTCGATGAGATGATGCGGCGCGGTCCGAAGCGTTGCCTGGTCCGGCTTCGCCGTACCGATGTTCATCCCGCGATAGACCTGGACCGAGTCGACGCTCACCAGCTCCACCGGGAAGCGGCGTGCGAGCTCCACCGCGAGCGCGGTCTTGCCGGAGGCGGTCGGGCCCATCAGCAGGATTACAGCCGGCCCTTCCGAAGTGGATGCAGGGCTCAAGCCGGGGAATCGCGTCGGGACGGGGCGGGCCGGGGAGCGGGTCTCGGCAACGCGGCGCGCGGGAAGCATAGGGTCCCGGTTACCGCGTATACGTCCCGCAAGAGATGCGGCGCGATCACCTGGTCGACCGGAACACGCTGCCTCGCCTGCGTTGAGTCTACTCGCCGCGTTGAAACAGCCGGTCGAGCTCCGCCAGGGTAACCTGCGTCCAGGTCGGGCGGCCGTGGTTGCATTGGCCCGAGCGCTCCGTTGCCTCCATGTCGCGCAGCAGAGCATTCATCTCTGGGATCGTGAGCGAGCGGTTGGCGCGCACAGCCGCATGACAGGCCATCGTGGCGAGGATCTGGTCGCGCCGCTGATGCAGGGCGTTGCCGGCCCCGTACTCTTCGATTTCCAGCAGGACATCGCGTGCCAGCTGGGCCGGATCGGCATCTCCCAGCGGGGCGGGCATGGAGCGTACTGCGAGAGTGTCGGGCCCCACCACCGCCAGCTCGAACCCCAGCCGGCGCAACGCATCCGCGTGCTCCTCGACCAGCGCCGTTTCGAGGCGGCTCGCGCGCAGCGTTGCCGGGATGAGCAGGCTTTGCGTCGGCACGGCATCGTGGTCCAGCGCGCGCTTCAGCTTTTCGTACAGGATGCGCTCGTGAGCTGCGTGCATGTCGACGATCACCAGCCCCCGCGCGTTCTGTGCCAGCACATATACGCCCGCGAGCTGGGCGAGCGCGTACCCGAGCGGAGGCGTCTCGCTCGTCTCGGGCGCGGCGGATCCTTGATGACTGGGGAATAGCACGTCGTAGAGCCCGGTCGGCTGGCGGGACGCGAGCGGCATGTGCTCGCGGCGCGGCATGAAGCCGGGAGCCGCCGCGTGGGTCGCGCCGGCACCGGACGGCCCCGGCTGCCATGGTGGCGGTGCTGAGCCTAGCCTCAGCGCGGGCAGCTCGGTCACGGACGGCGACACGGGAACCGCTGCCGGCGCCAAGGCCTTCGACATCGCATGGAACAGGAACTGATGCGCCGCGCGCGGATCGCGGAAGCGCACTTCGGTCTTGGTCGGATGGACGTTGACATCGACCTTGGCCGGATCTAGTTCGAGGAACAACACGAAGGCGGGAAAGCGCTGTTCGTGCAGCACGTCGTGGTAAGCCTCCCGCACGGCGTGCGCGACGAGGCGATCGCGCACGAACCGGCCGTTGACGAAGAAGTACTGATAGTCGCGGGCGCTGCGGTTGAAAGTGGGCGTGGCGAGCAGCCCGTGCAGGCGGAGCCCTGCAGAGCGCTCATCGAGGGTGACACAGGCGGATGCGAACTCGGCGCCGAGCAGCGCACGGGCCCGCTCGGTGAACGACTGCGGGGGAACTCGCAATTGCCCGCGGCCGTTGTGTTGCACGCTCATCGCCACTTCCGGCCGCGACAAGGCGATGCGCTTGAACACATCCTCGCAGTGGCCCAGCTCGGTGGCCTCGGTGCGCAAGAACTTGCGCCGGGCGGGCGTGTTGAAGTAGAGCTCGCGCACCTCCACGCTCGTGCCCTCTGCGCCGGTTGCGGGTTCGACCGGCGCGAGCCGGCCGCCACTGGATTCGATACGCCAGGCGTGACGCTCCGCGTGGCGGCGGCTCACCAGCGTCAGATGCGAGACCGCGGCGATGCTGGCCAGGGCTTCGCCCCTGAACCCGAGACTTGCCACGCGCTCAAGATCCTCCAGCGTCGCGATCTTGCTGGTCGCATGGCGCGCGAGCGCCAGGGGAAGCTCCTCCTGGGCGATGCCGGCGCCATCGTCGACCACTCTGAGCCGTTGCGTGCCGCCGCCTGCGAGCTCGACCTGAATCGAGGTGGCGCCCGCATCGAGGCTGTTCTCCAACAGCTCCTTGAGCGCCGCCGCCGGGCGGTCCACCACCTCGCCTGCGGCAATTTGATTGATGAGAAGATCGGACAGGCGCTGGATTGGCGGCATGGAGGGGAGCGTGAAAAGTTGCGCAATTATAGCCTCGGCATTGGCTTGACCGCTGCGACTTCCCTATAATCCGCGGCTGCGCTTCAACTCACGCCGAATCCCCAGGTGAGACTGGCGCATCGGGGAGAGAGGAACCGGCGGCGGTCAAGGAGAACGTCAAGGTGCGGATCGGCATACCGGCCGAAATCAATCCGGGCGAGTCGCGGGTGGCGGCTACGCCCGAAACCGTGAAGAAGCTCCTCGCCGGCGGGCATCACCAGGTGCTGATTCAGGCGGGCGCGGGCGTAGCCGCTTCCGCACCCGATTCGGAATATGCCACCGCCGGCGCGACCGTCGTCGCGAGCGCAGCGGAAGTCTTCCAGCAAGCTGAGATCGTGCTCAAAGTGGGCGCGCCGCAGCCCCTGGAGGTGGAGCAGCTGCGCAGCGGCACCATCGTCATCGGTCTGCTCAACCCGTATGATCCCGCGGGCATCGCCAGTTACGCCAAGAAGGGTCTGACGGGCTTCGCGATGGAGTGGCTGCCGCGCATCACCCGGGCCCAGGCGATGGACGTGCTTTCCTCGCAAGCCAACATCGCGGGCTACAAGGCGGTCTTACTGGCTGCCAACGAATACCAGCGCTTCATGCCGATGCTCATGACGGCCGCCGGCACGGTAAAGGCCGCGCGCGTAATCGTGTTGGGTGCTGGGGTGGCCGGCCTGCAGGCGATTGCGACCGCCAAGCGCCTGGGCGCGGTGGTAGAGGCGTCCGATGTTCGGCCGGCGGTGAAGGAGCAGATCGAATCGCTCGGCGCCAAGTTCCTCGACGTCGCCTTCCTCACCGACGAAGAACGCGAGATCGCGCAGGGAGTGGGCGGCTATGCCCGTCCGATGCCGGCCGACTGGATGCGCCGCCAAGCGGAGCTGGTGCACGAGCGCGCCAAGCAGGCCGACATCATCATCACTACAGCGCTGATTCCGGGGCGGCCCGCGCCCGTGTTGCTGAAGCAGGAGACGGTACAGGCGATGAGGCCCGGCGCGGTGATCGTCGACTTGGCGGTGGAACAGGGCGGCAACTGCCCCTTGACCGAGCGCGGCAGGATCGTAGTGAAGCATGGTGTCAAGATCATCGGGCTCACGAATCTGCCGGCGATGGTGGCCGCGGACGCGAGCGCCCTGTACGCGCGTAACCTACTCAATTTTTTCCAGCTCTTGGTCGACGCCAAGAGTGGGCAGCTCAACTTGAACCGCGAAGACGAGGTCATCGCCGGCAGCCTAGTTTGCATCGGCGGCGAAGTGGTAAAGCGATCCTGAGCGTTCGGCAGCGAGGGATCCGTGGTCTTGGGTGGCTGTTTTCATCCGGCGCGCCCCAGAAGTTCGTTGTCGAGTTAGTGAGGAAGCATCATGCACGAAGCGATCGATCCCACCGTCGTCAATCTCACCGTGTTCGTGTTGGCGGTGTTTGTCGGCTATCACGTCATCTGGAACGTTACGCCCGCGCTGCATACTCCACTCATGTCGGTAACGAATGCGATCTCTTCGGTGATCATCGTCGGGGCCATTCTCGCCGCCGGTGCCGAGAAGCTCGATTTCGGGTCGGGCTTGGGCGCACTGGCTGTCGGGTTGGCCGCGGTGAACGTGTTCGGCGGCTTCCTGGTGACCCAGCGCATGCTGGAGATGTTCAAGAAGAAGACACCCAAGGCGGGAAAGGGGCATGAGTGAGCAAGCACAGGCAGGTTGCGGTGCTCGCAGCATGGTCGCTTGGCATGCCCCAATGCCGATCTCCCCGGTGAGGAAGAACAGATGTCGGTAAGCCAGGTCGCTCTCGCCTATCTGGTCGCGTCGGTGCTGTTCATCTTGGCGCTCAAGGGTCTCTCATCCCCCTTGTCCGCCCGGCGCGGAAACCTGTTTGGCGTCGCAGGGATGGTCATCGCGGTGGTGACCACGCTGCTCGTCACCCGCAGCTGGCTTCTGATCCTCGCCGCCATCGCGGTGGGCGGGGCTGTGGGCGCGACAGTGGCCAGGCGCGTGCAGATGACGCAGATGCCCGAGCTGGTGGCCGCCATGCATTCGCTGGTCGGGATGGCTGCGGTGCTGATCGCGGTCTCGGTGGTTCACAGCCCGGCGGCGTTTCAACTCCCCGCGCCGCTCCCCAGGGGCAACCGGCTGGAGCTGTTCATCGGCACTTTCGTCGGCGCCATCACGTTCTCCGGTTCGGTCATCGCTTTCGGTAAGCTGGCGGGACTGGGCAAGCACTTTCGGTTGTTCTCCAGCGCGCCGGTCGTATTCAAGGGGCAGCACTGGCTCAACCTGCTTCTTGCCATCGTCATGGTCGGGTTCGGGTTAGCGTTCTTCTTCTCGGGCGCGGAAGGACAATGGCCGCCGTTTCTGATCATGACCGCCATCGCGTTCGTGCTCGGCGTGCTGATCATCATCCCCATCGGCGGCGCCGACATGCCGGTGGTGATCTCGATGCTCAACAGCTATTCGGGTTGGGCTGCCGCGGGCATCGGCTTCTCGCTCGACAACAGGATGCTGATCATCGCTGGCAGCCTGGTGGGCTCCTCGGGCGCGATCCTGTCCTACATCATGTGCAAGGCGATGAACCGGTCCTTCTTCAGTGTCATTCTGGGCGGGTTCGGTGCGGCCGAAGGCACGGCAGCGGCCGGCGCTGCGCAAAAGAGCGTACGCAGCGGTAGCGCGGACGATGCTGCGTTCCTGTTGTCGAACGCCGAGTCGGTGATCATCGTGCCAGGCTACGGGCTGGCGGTGGCCCGCGCCCAGCACGCGGTCAAGGAAATGGCCCAGAAGCTCATCGATAAGGGTGTGCAGGTGCGCTACGCGATCCATCCGGTCGCCGGGCGTATGCCGGGTCACATGAACGTGCTTCTGGCCGAGGCCGAGGTTCCGTACGATCAGGTGTTCGAGATGGACGACATCAACAGCGAGTTCGGTACCACGGACGTGGCCCTGATCCTGGGTGCGAACGATGTCGTCAACCCGGCGGCCAAGACGCCTGGCAGCCCGATCTTCGGCATGCCCATCCTGGAGGCTTACAAGGCCCGAACCGTGCTGGTGAACAAGCGGTCCATGGCGGCCGGTTACGCCGGCCTGGACAATGAGCTGTTCTACCTCGATAAGACCATGATGGTGTTCGGGGACGCGAAAAAAGTCGTCGAGGACGTGATCAAGGCTCTATCCTGACCTGCGCACGCCAGGTCCCGCTGCTTCGACATGTGGCTGCGTGTCGCCCTTCTCTGATCGTCCCTGACGCCCGGCCTGCCGGAAACGGTTAGCTCCCGAGCAGGGCACGCCGTCCCGCCCGATCCAGGCAGAAGTTCCCGCCCGGGGTCCCCCTTCCCCGGAGCTTTCCCGGTCCTCGGAGGGATCTTCGCACTGCTGTCTTAGACGGCCTTGGCGGCCGGCTCCGAAATCGGTTCCCGCCCTTCGTCGCCTTGGCACGCCCGGTGCTTCTCTGGGTGGCCGAAGTCGGGGCAGGCGGCCGAGGCCGGGCGCCGCCCCAAGGCCACTGCCGCCGATCGGGCGGTATGACTCCGCGAGAGCGATCGATCTAGGGCGATGAACAAGGCGACGGTATTCTCCAAGACCGGCAAGGGGCTTCTGGAGATCAAGAACAAGTCTAACCGCTTATCCCGAGATCAGTTCCGGGTGCTGAACCTGGTGGACGGCAAAACCAGTCTCGACGACCTGGTCGAAAAGAGCCGGATCACCGAAGTCGAGCTGCGCAAAGTCCTGGCGCTGTTGTCCGACGGCGGCTTCATCAAGGAGTTTACGAACCCGACGAGCGGAGGCGATTATGCAAGCGTAACGATTCCTCCGGTGGCGCCCAGCGCCGCCTACGTCGACGATCTCGACTTCACGCAGATCCTCGGACCGGCCAAACCAACCAAGCCCAGCATCTACCAGAGCGCGGCCACGGAGCAGCGCCAGCGGGAAGAGGCCGAGCGCAAGGCCTCCGAAGCCGCGGCTGCCAAGGCGCGGGAGGATGCTTTGCGCCGGGCTCAGGAAGATAGCGAGCGCCGCGCTCGCGAAGAGGAGGCGGCTCGTCGTGTGCGCGCCGAGGCGGAGCGCCGCGCCAAGGAAGAAGAGGCGCTGCGGCAGAAGCTGGAAGCGGACGTGCGCGCCCGCATGGACGCGGAGAAGCGGGCCAAAGAAGAGGTGGAGGTGCGCGCTCGAGAGAAGCTCGAGGCGGACAAGCGGGCGAAGGAGGATGTCGACCGCAGGGCACGCGAAGAGTCGGAACGCCGAGCGAAGATTCAAGCCGAAGCGCTGATTCGTGTGGAAGCTGAACGCCGCCGCATGCAAGAGGAAGAGCGAAAGCGCCGTGAGGACGAAGAGCGGCGCCGCAAGGAAGAAGAAGAGCGCAAACGCTATGAGGAGGAGCGGCGCCGCAAGGAGGAAGAAGAACGCCGCCGGAAAGAGGAGGAGGAGCGCAAGCGCCGGGAAGAGGAAGAGCGCCGGCGCAAAGAGGAAGAGGAGCGTCGCCGCCGAGAGGAAGAAGAAGGCAAGCGTCGCGAGGAGGAAGAGCGCAAGCGGAGGGAGGAGGAGGAACGCCGGCGCCGGGAAGAGGAAGAGCGCAAGCGTCGCGAGGAGGAAGAGCGGCGGCGCAAAGAGGAAGAGGAGCGTCGCCGCCGCGAAGAGGAGGAACGCAAGCGCCGGGAAGAAGAGGAACGCCGCCGCCGGGAAGAGGAGGAACGCAAGCGCCGGGAAGAAGAGGAAGAGCGCCGGCGCAAGGAAGAGGAAGAGCGTCGCCTCCGCGAGGAGGAGGAGCGCGAGCGGAAGGAGGAAGAAGAACGCCGCCGGCAGGAACTGGAGGACCGGCTGCGCAAAGAGTTGGAAGAGCGTCACCGACGTGAAGAGGAGGAGTTGCGCGCGCGGCTTGAGCGGGAGCGTCTTGAGGGCGACGCAGAGCCGCGCCGGGAGGCGGAAGAAGAGGAGCGCCGCCGGCGGGAAGAAGATCAGGAACGCCAGCGGCAGAAAGACGCCGACCGCATGCAGCGGGAAGCGGAAGAGCGTCGACGCCGCGACGAGGAACAGCGCAGGCGGCGTGAAGAAGGGGAGCGGCAGCGGCGCGACGAGGAGCAGGCGCGCAAGCGTCGGGAAGAGGAGGAGCGCAAACGCGAGCAGCAGCGCTCTGCGAGTGCGTTCCCGACCCTGGATTTCAGCGCGACACCCGCATCCGGCCCGCAGGTCTCCTCCAACTTCGACGCCGACCTGGAGGCCCTGAAGCGCGTCGAGGCGGAGGTCGAGAGGGAGTTCCTGGCCAAGGAAGAGACGATCCGCCAGGCGCTGGAGGAGCAGGAACGCCGGTTCCGGCTGGAAGAGGAAACCCGGATCGCGATGGATCGCGCCGAGCGGGAGGCGCGTGAGAAGGCGGACCGCGAGGCCCGGGAGCTGGCCGAGGCTGCGGAGCGCACACGGCGAGAGGCCGAGCAGCGGGCACGCGAGGAGGGGATCCGCCGTCAGCAAGAGGAGAAGGAGCAGCGGATCCGGGAGCAAGAAGAGCGGAAGAAGAAGGCCGAAGAGGAGCGCAAGAGGCGCGATCGCGAACGGCGGGAAGGGGAGCAACGGGCGCGCGAAGAGGCCCTCGCCCGGCAGCGTGCCGAGCAGCAAGAACGCGACCGCAAGAAATCGGAACGCGAGCGGCTCGCGCACGAAGCGAGCAAGCGGGCATGGGGACCCGGACGCATCGCCGCAGTCGCGGTGGGGGCCCTCATCGGGTTGGTGATCCTAGCGATCCAAGTCGCCCCGCTTTCCGCGTATGCGCCAGCGATCGAGAAGCTTGCCTCGGATGCGATCGGCGAACCGGTTCGGATCGGCGGGGTGCACGCATCGGTGTTTCCGGGCTTCCATCTCACGCTGGACGGCGTCACCGTTGGCATCCAGCAGGACGTGCGCGTGCCGAGCATCGTGGCCTACATGGATCTGGGAGCCGTGCTGGGGGGCGAAAAGGCGATCAAGACACTGCAGATCGAACAACTGCAGGCAACGCAGGACGTGCTTCCCCGACTGCCGCGCTGGCTCAACGCGGGCACCTCCAAGGACAGCAGGATCAAGCTCCAACGGATCCAGTTCAAGGGCGCCAAGCTCGAGGTCAAGGGTGCGACGCTGCCGCCGTTCGACGCGCAGCTCTATCTGGCGGCGGACGGCACCCTGACCCGCGCAACGATCGAGTCTACGGACGGACGCCTCTCGGCTGAGCTGTTCCCCAAGGGTCAGCAGGCCGACCTCACCATCCAAGCCAAGAACACCCCTTTCCCGCTCGGGCCTTCCCTCGACCTGACGGAGGGGCAGGCCAAAGGAGTGCTGAGCGGCAATCAGGTCCACCTGACCGAGATGGATCTGTACCTGTACAACGGACAAGTCACTGGACAGACCCTCATCTCATGGGGCGAGAAGTGGACGCTCGAGGGCGAGTTCGAGATCAAGCACCTGGATCTGGAGTCGGCCATGAAGGCGCTCAAGATCGACATCACCTCGGACGGCAACCTGTCCGCCAAAGGCCGCTACGCCATGCAGAGCAACAGCCTGGAGTCCTTGTTCGAGAATCCCCGGGTAGAGGCCGCCTTCAGCGTGCAGAAGGGCGACCTGGCGGGTCTCGACTTTGTCCGCGCGCTGCAATCCCCGAGCCGAGAGGGTGTACAAGGCGGCAAGACGAAGTTCGACGAGCTGACCGGCAACCTGTCCATCGCCGGCGCACGCTATGCGTACTCCAACGTGCGTGTGACCGCGGGTCTGCTAAACGCAACGGCAAGCGGCGAGGTCGCCGCGAACAAGGAGATCAGCGGCCGCGCCTCGGTCGAGCTGCGCTCAAATGCCAATGTCGTGAGGGGCAACTTCCGCATCCTCGGCGACCCGAAGGCCATGGTCCTCAGGCCGTGAGACCCCGGCGCGTGCCACGGGGCGACTCACACCGGTCGCCCTGCGCTGATCAGGGCTGCATCAGGCGCTGAACGTCCTCCGGGGTGTCGACGTCTTGCACGACGCCCGGGTCCTCCACCTCGAGTTGCCGGATCGAGGTGGGATGCGCCGACAAGATCCCACGGGCGCCCGCATCCCCGCGCAGCCCCATGAGCTGGTCCCGGAACGCACTGGAAAACCCCACCGGGTGGCCGCGCCGACCGGCGAAGACCGGGACTACGATGCCGGCCCCGCGTTCCAGCTCTCGTGCAACCTTCGCGATCGTGCTGGGGTGGATGCACGGCATGTCGCCGAGCGCAACCACCCATCCGCTGGCCCCAGACTCATGCGCGACGCCGGCCGCCAAGCTGTGGCCCATGCCCAACACGGCATCGGCGCACTCGATCACCGGGACGCCTTCCTCCGACAGCCGCCTGCGCAACTCCTGGTCGCCGGCTCGTACCACCGCAACCGACTGAACGAGCGCGGCGCGCAGGTTGCGCACGCTTTCCACGCCGATTGGCGTCCCGTCCGGCAGCCGCTGTAAAAGCTTCCGGCCGCCGAAGCGAACGCCAGCCCCGGCCGCCAACAGAATGCCGGAGATCATCGACGCGTCGAGACGACCTTACGCGGAGCTGTCCCGCGGCCTCACCGGCCGAAGGTATGGGAGCGGACGCTCGCGTGCCGTCGGGCTTGCGAGCGGGAGAGGAGCACCAGAACAGTGGCGGCCAGCAAGAGGAACGGGATCATCATGACCACCCCGGCGAGGGCGAGGATTACGCCGCCGACCGCCGCCGAGACGATGATTCCCACGAGTGGTAGAAAGACAAATAGCACCATCGCGAGGGCGGCGAGCCCGACGACCGTCGCCCCCAATCCGAACAGCAGTCGGACCAGAGGATTGGCCGCGTCGCGCGGGGGGAGCGTGATCCTGAGTTGTTCCATTACAGTTCCTTGAGCGGGTATCGCCGTTGTCATCCCTTCCGCAGCGGTGATCCGCCCTTTCGATCCGCGGGATGGAAGCGCCGGGACCGGCGCTGGCCACTAGCGCAGTCGCTTGCGCCCATCCTAAAGCGTCGGCGGAGGCGGCGCAACCACCTTTTCCCGGCCGGCGCATTCGGGCCGGAACGGGTAGGCGCGTGTCCGCCGGCGCAGTGAATTCGGCGCGCCGTTAGGGGTTTGCAGCCACCTTATCGCGTGCGAGCGGTGGGTTCTTTCCGAAGTAACCACGGATTCCGCGCAGAATCGCCGCGGCGATGTTTTGCTGGTACTGCGGCCTGGAGAGCTTCTTCTCTTCCTGGGGATTGCTGATGAAGGCGGTTTCGACCAATATCGATGGAATGTCCGGGGCCTTGAGCACGGCAAACCCGGCTTGCTCGACGCGGGCTTTGTGCAGGACGGCGATCTCGCCGATCTCGTCCAGCACTGCCCGCCCCAGCTTGATGCTGTCGTTGATGGTGGCGGTCTGTGACAGATCGAGGAGCACTTGCTTCACGTAGGGGTCGGGCACGTCCAGGTTGACCCCGCCGATGAGATCCGCCTCATTTTCCTTCCTGGCCAGCCAGCGCGCGGCGGCCGACGTGGCGCCGCGCTCTGACAACGCGAACACCGACGAGCCGCGGGCGTGCGGCCGGACATAGGCATCCGCGTGGATAGATACGAACAAATCCGCGCGCACCTTGCGTGCTTTGTTCACGCGTTCGTGCAGCGGCACGAAGTAATCTCCGTCTCGCGTCAGCAACGCGCGCATGTTCGGCTCGGCGTCGATCAGCGCCTTGAGGCTGCGGGCGATCGCGAGCGTGATCTCTTTCTCCTGCGTCCCGTTGCGGCCTCTTGCCCCCGGATCCTCTCCGCCGTGGCCGGGGTCGACGGCGATGGTGATCGGCCGCGCCATCTTGGAGTCTGTGTTGGACGCGCGTGGAGGCGCTTGGCTCCCCGTCGATCTTCCGTTCCGAGGCGGGCCCTTGCACCGCATCAGGAGCCGAATCCGGCGGGGGCGGGGGCGGGTTCGCCCCCGACGCTTCGGTAGGCAGCTCCGCCACTGCCGTGTTGGCGGGCGGGCCAGGCTGATGCGCTCGGTTGAGTTCCTCCAGCAGCGCCATGACCGGGTCGGGTGCCTGCGCAGGATAGATATCGAGCACGAGACGGTGGGCGTATTCCCCGACCGGACTGAGGGAAAACGCCTGCGGTTTCGCCTCGACGCGCAGATCGAGCACGAGCCGCACCACACCTGGACGATTGCGCGCGAGCCGGACCTGAGCGATGAATGGATCATTAGGGCCAATGCGGGCGGGCAGCGTCTCGAGCTGGCCCTTCAACTCGACGTCCTGCAGATCGAGAACCAGACGTTCCGGGCTCTTGGCGCCGAACAGCGTGTACCGGATCGGGTGCTCGGATTCGATTGTCACCCGCGTGTAGTCGGGGCCCGGCCAAACGCGCACGGCCGAGATCGCTACCACGGCTTCCGCCGCACTAGGTGGTAGGCAGAGCAGCCCAACGGCGACCAGCAGGACACCGCCCAGCGAACTGAGCGGCCCTCCCGGGACAAAGATGCCCGATGCGGATGCGGCTAGACGATGAACCGGTCCAGGCACTGCTTCCCCTTCGCGGTTCCCGCGGCGATCCTCGCCTCGCGTCCGCTGCCTACTGGCTGCAACTCGATCCGAAGGTCGCCCGCCGGAAGCTGATCGCCGCCTCTCTCCGGCCATTCTACGAGGCACACGGAATCCGCGCCGAAGGCATCTCGAAAGCCTGCATCGATCCATTCTCCTGCCGAGCGGAATCGATAGAAATCAAAGTGATGCAAGTATAAGTTAGAAATGCGATAAAGTTCAACCAAGGAGAAGGTCGGGCTGCTGACCCGGCCTTGATACCCCAGCGCACGCAAGCATCCCCGCACCACGGTGGTCTTCCCCGCCCCGAGCTCGCCAATCAGGTACACAACGAGGCCCGGCTGGAGGGCGTGCGCCAGCCGGCGCCCCAATTCCAACGTCGCGCTCTCGTCTGCCAGATGCGCCAGGAGCGTCCCGTCTGGGTCGATCCGAAACGCGAGCGGCATATCACGTCCGAACGCCGCTGTGCCGGCGACATGCGACCACCAGCGGCCCTGACTCCACTGGCCGCGGGGACACCGACATGGCGAGACGCCGCAGAGTTTCGAGCGTTTTGCCTCCTCCCGGAAGCTCGCGAGGCACCACGGCAATCGGGCTGCGTCCCGCCTTCGCAGCGCGGTGTCGCCGCAGGAAGCAAGCATTGCGCAGGTACGTCGCCCCCCTCCAAAATTCGTATACTTCCCGGGCGGGCGGGCTGCTCCGATGCGAGTGCCACGCCTGCCGCGGAGAAAAGGCGAACACCAACCAAGAAGCCTATAGGAGATCCATCATGGCTGACAACTGGCGGTCGAGAATCATCACGCAGGGCGTGCCCCGCTCGCCCAACCGCTCCATGCTGCGCGCAGTGGGCTTCACCGACACCGATTTCGACAAACC
>Ga0335084_10003612_pt1 | contig 15118 bp, 15 predicted proteins | sample Lox_Sample_44_FD_206721 | JGI IMG/M metagenome (GOLD analysis project Ga0335084, IMG submission 206721) | Soil microbial communities from Loxahatchee National Wildlife Refuge, Florida, United States - Lox_Sample_4.4 | ecosystem: Environmental > Terrestrial > Soil > Wetlands | place: USA...
CAGTCCGCCACTCGCAGATGGGACGGCCACACCCGCCCGCCCGTTTACGCGGGGGCGGATGCGTCAGGGGCACGTTCGATTGGACGGGGGGGGACACGCGGGGCCCGGCGCCCGCGCGGCGCCGGGGCCGGGCCCCTGCGCTAGGACCTGGCGGCTGCCGCCAGTTTCGCGATGAGGCGGTCGACGACGTGTATCGTGTCGTCGCTCAGCTTGCCGTGTCTCCGGTGGTCCTCGAGCAGCGCGAGGAGAGACTCGACGTCCTCGACCCGCTGGAAGGTCCAGGCTTCGACGTCGCCGGTCCGCCTGGCGCCGGAGGCGGCCGCGCGCGCGCCGGTGGACACGGCATGGTCGGCGGTCGTGGCAAGCAGGCCGCGGGCGACGTCCGCATCGCGCGCGAGGATGCCCGGAACAGTGAGATCGTGTTCCGTCATGGCCTCGACATTCTAGCATCGTCGGCGAGGGGCACGATGGCGTAGAAGCGCGCCTCCGAGCCGATCACGCGGGTGATATGGCCCTGGCCCGTCAGGTCCTCGGCCAGGACCACGTCGCCCGGGCCGATTCGCGCCACGGTGCCGTCGCCGACCTCGATCTCAGCGGCCCCGGACAGCGAGATCGAATACTGCCGGCGCGGCGCGCAGTGCCAGTCGAGCACGTAGCCAGGCGGCGCGACGCGGAACGCGATGCCCGCCGCGGCCTGCGTCGGCGTGGTTTCCCCGTGAGCGCCCTCGGTGTCGAGGAAGGGCTTCATCGGAAGCGTCTCCTCGGCGATGTGCGACTGGCCGTCTGCCCCGCTGTAGACTCGCCAGATCTTTGCCATGGTTCCTCCCGGCCAGAGAATACCCGGTTTGCGCCTCCCGGGAGAATCGTCTATCGTGGCGTCTCGCTTGGGCATGCGGGGGCATGCGGCCGTGAACCCTAATCGAGCGCGAGGTTGACCATGCGGAAGACGATCACCGGCACGGGCGGCATGCTGCTCCTCCAGACCCTGAAGGACGCAGGGGTCGAGTATCTCTTCACCAATCCAGGCTCGGCCGAGACCGGCCTGTTCGCCGCGATCTCAGAGGATGGTGACAACCGCTTGGTGGTAGGCAAGCACGAGGGGCTGGTGGCGGCGATGGCGGACGGCTACCATCGCTTCAGCGGCAAGGTCGGCGTCGTCATCGCGCACGTGATGGGCGGTTCCTATCAGCTGGCCGGCCAGCTCTTCAACGCGCAGGTCGCCGGCTCATCGCTGCTCGTGATCGCGGGTGACTGGGCTTCAGAGCTCCAGGACTACCGGGGACTGGCGCCCTTTCCGGGACTGACCCAGGCCGAGTCCATGCGCCCGATCACCAAGGAGGCGCGCTGCGCCTACACGGTGCACACGAACCCGGCCGCCATCACCGTCGCGACCACGCGCGCGCTCCGCGAGGCGATGACGCCGCCGACCGGACCGGTCTACCTGTCCATCAGCGCGGAGCTCCTGAATCGTGACGGGCTCGAGGCCCAGATCGGGGAGGGCGCGCAGTACCGGATCGAGCGGCCGGGGCCGGCGCGCCCGCAGACGATCGAGGCGATCGCGCGGCGGCTCGCGGAGGCGCGGTGTCCCGTGCTGATGTTCGGCGACGACGTCTGGCGCGGCGGCGCGGGGGCCGAGGCGGTGCGCCTGGCCGAGGCGCTCCAGGCGCCCGTGCTCGCGACCCGGCAGATCTTCGTCAACTTCCCCTCGCGCCATCCGCTCTACTGCGGCATGTACCCCGTGTCCAAGGAATTCGGCAAGGTGACGGGGCTCGAGCCCGACCTGATCTTCCTCGCCGGCTGCCAGGGCGTTCACGGTCCCGTCACGGAGCCGAGCGTCATCCAGATAGGGCCGAACCCGCTCCTGATGGGTCGCCACTACCCGCTCGATGTCGCGGCCCAGTGCGAGCTGAAGGACACCCTGGCGAGCCTGACGGCGGCGCTGACGCGTCTGTACCCGGACCGCGCGGCGGCCTGGAAGCGTGAGCGCGCGAAGGTGCGCGACTACGCCAGGCGCCTGATCCAGCGTGAAGAAGATCTCGTCCGCGAGCACGAGCACGACGCGATCGTGCATCCGTCGTTCCTCGAAGCGCAGATGGCCGACATCCTGCCGCGCGACACGGTCATGGTCCAGGAGAGCTCGACGGCGCGGACGACGCTCATGTCGTTCGGCCACGACGCGATGGCGTGGACGCGCAGCGGCGGCGGGTCGCTCGGCTTCGGCGTGGGTGCCGCCCTCGGCGCCAAGCTGGCCGTCGGGCGCGAGCGGCCGGTCGTGCTCCACCTGGGGGACGGCGCGCTGACATACAGCGCCGCGGGGTTCTGGAGCATGGCGCGCTATAACACGGCCGTCCTGACGGTCGTCTCGAACAACGAGAGCTACCAGATCGTGCGGCACAACTGGGCGAAGGACATGCCGGACGCCAAGATGCACATCGACGGCAAGTACCCGGGGCTGTACCTCGGCGCGCCCGCCACGGACTACGTGGGCCTGGCCCGGTCGCAGGGCGTGGACGGCGAAGCCGTCACGAGCCCCAAGGACCTCGAGCCCGCGCTTCGCCGGGGCCTCGACAAGGTCACGCGCGAGAACCGCCCCTACCTGGTCGACGTCTCAGTCGCCCGCGAGGGCATCGGCGCGGATTCGACCTGGTACCAGGACTGGAAGCTTTAGCAGGCGGCCGGGAAGGGCCCATCTGCTTCGTTGGCGCCCTCGCATCGGGACCCTTCTCAGCCGCCTGCAGGAATCACTTCTACAGCTTGTAAAACCCCCGCGCGCCGCCGCCCAGGATCTGGCGCTTCGTCTCGGCGGACAATTCGGGGCGGTCGGCGATCAGCTTGGGCGCGCCGGGGAAGAAGCCGTCGGGGTGCGGGTAGTCCGTCGCCCACAGAATCTTGTGCGGGCCGATGTAATCCGCGAGGACCGAGAGGCTGCCCTCGACGGGCTCGAACGAGATCCAGCAATTGCGCCTGAAGAGATCGGTCGGGCGCATCGAGAGCCCCGAGTCGTTGAAGCCCTTGTCGTCGAAGTGCCGGTCCATCCGGTCGAGCCAGCCTGCGATCCACCCGCCTCCTGATTCGAGAAATCCGATCCGCACCTTCGGGTGGCGGTCGCAGACGCCCTCCCAGATCACGCTCATCGCCGCCAGCATCATCTCGAGCGTGTGCGAGACGATGTGCGTGGCCCCTCGCGTCGTGAAGCGGTCCACGCCGACCTGCGGCATTCCGCCGCTCGCGCCCTCGTGCAGGCCGATGGCGATGTCGAGGTCCTCGACGGCGCTCCAGAAGATTTCGTAGTCAGGATGATGCAGCATGCGGTTGTTGTACGGGTTGGGGCGGACGAAGGCGGCGCGCATGCCGAGCTCCTTCCGCGCGTAGCGCATCTCCGCGATCGCGAGGTCGATCGACTGGAGCGGCAGCATGGCCACGCCGAAGAGGCGATCGGGGTAGGGGCGGCAGTAATCCGCGAGCCAGCGGTTGTACGCCCGGCACACGGCCGCCGCGAGCCCGGGGTCGCGGATCGCGCCCGCGAAGAGGCCGACGGTCGGATAGAGGAAGGCCGCGTCGATGTCGTCGAGATCCATGTCCGGCATCCGCGCGTGGGGATCGAAGCCGCCCTTGCGGCCGTCGACGTACCGCATCGTGGCCTCGTCCTCGGGCAGGTCGTCGCGCGAGCCGATGGCGCCGACGACGCCCATGCCCTTCTTGCTGCCCAGCACCTGATCCTCGATGTTCAGGCGCTCCTTGCCGTCTGTGTCCATGATGATGCGTGGCGCACGGTTCCGGTAGGCCGGGTCGATGTACTTGTCCCAGATGTCCACCGGCTCGAGCACGTGTCCATCGGCGTCGATGACGTTGTATGCGCGTGCCATGGGCGTCTCCTTTGGTCGGCTATGGCTTGAGCCGGAGCTCTTCGAGCGGCGCCGAGTAGGGGAAGGCGGGGATAAGCTTCAGGCCCGCCTCCACCATGCGCGGCCCGTAGGCCCGGATGAACCCGTTTTCCCAGATGGGCGCGAAGACCATGCGCTCCTGGACGATCTTCTGGATCTGGAACAGCATCTCCTCGCGCTTCTTGCGGTCCATCTCGTTGAGCTGCGCCTGGAAGAGGCTCTCGACCTCCGGGATGGACCCGTAGGACAGCGCGCCCTTGGCGGTCGCGAGGGACTCGAGGCGCGTCGAGGCGTTGCCGGCCGAGCCGGTCGCGCCGACGAAGAGCCCCCTGATCTTCTTCTCCCTCCAGGCGGTGAGCAGCGCGGCGCGCTCCATCGTGCGCACGCGCGTCCTGATGCCGACGACGTTCAGGTAATTCGCGATAGCCTCGCCCATGGACGTGTACGGGGGAAACGGCGTGAAGTCGCCCGCGTCGAGCCCGTTCGGATAGCCGGCCTCGGCGAGGAGCGCCTTCGCGCGCTTCGGGTCGTACGGATCGGGCGGGATGGCGAGCGCGAATTCCTGGTGGCGGGGGACGACACCTCCCGTGGGCGCCGAGAAGCCGAGGGACTCCGCGTCGCTGATCGCCTGGCGGTCGATGGCCAGGCTCGCCGCCAGCCGGACGCGCCGGTCCGCCCACACGGCGCTCGCCGTCCACTGATCCGGGAACATGAGGAAGAACAAGCCGTTCGTGCGCGTCGCGCTCAGCGTCAGGCCGGACGTGCGCCGGATGTCCTCGGCGATGGGGCCGTTCAGATAGTACGCGATGTCCACTTCGCCGCGCTTGAGCGCGGCCGCGCGCGTCGACTCGTCCGGGATGCTGCGCATCACGATGCGCTTCACGGCGGGCGTCTTGCGCCAGTAGCCGTCGAACGCCTCCAGGACCAGCTCGATCCCGGGCTGAAAGCTCACGAACTTGTAGGGGCCCGCGCCGAGGGGCGCCTTCCGGTAGCCGTCCTCGCCGACCTTCTCGAAATATTTCTTCGGGACGATCCACGCCGCGCCGGAAGCGCTCGTGCCGTAGAAGGTCATGAAGTCGGGCCACGGGTCCTTCAAATGGATGCGCACCCGGCCGGGGTCGACCACCTGCACCTCGCGCACCCGCTCCTTGAAGAGCGCGGCGGCCGCGCCCCGGTAGCGCTCGAAGGAGAACTTCACGTCCTCCGCGGTGACCGGCTCCCCGTTGTGGAAGCGCGCGCCCTTGCGAAGTACGAACTCCCAGGTCCGCCCGTCCTTCGACACGCTCCACGACTCGGCGAGGCTGGGCGCGTTGAGGCTCGAGGGCATCGGCTTCACCAGCGCGTCATGGAGCGCGTAGAAGATCATGAACGGCGTGATCTCGGAGTCGGTCTCGGCGGGATCGAGCCAGCGCGTCGCCAGCGTCACGTGGACGGCAATGTTGACGGTGCCGGCCGGCTGGGCGGCGGCGGGCGCGGCGGAGAGCGCCGCGAGCGCGACGAGCGGAAGGATGGTGCGCCAGGAAGCCTTCATCGGCTCCTCCTTCGGGCGATTCGTGTTGGCAGGCGTCTCGTGTCGGTCAGATGACTCCGTCGCGGCGGAGCGCGTCGAGCTCGGCGCTGCCGTAGCCCAGGAGCTCGCCGTAGATCTCCGCGTTGTGCTCGCCCAGGAGCGGCGCGCGGGTCACCTCGGTGGGCGAGTCTGACAGGCGCACCGGATTGCCGGGCATCGGGTAGGCGCCGCGGCGCGGGTGCTCGAGCTCCACGATCATGCCGGTCTGGCGCAGGTGCGGGTCGGCCAGGATCTCCGTCGAGTCGAGGACGGCCCCGCACGGGACGCCCTGGGGCGCCAGGATTTCGAGCACCTCGTGCTTGGTGCGCTTCTCCGTCCACGCCTCGATCATCGGGTCGATCTCGTCGATGAACTGGACCCGGTCGCGGCGGTCGGCGTAGCGCGGGTCTTCGCCCAGCTCGGGCCGGCCGACCACGGTGGTGAGGGTCTTCCACATCTCCACGGTGGCGACGTGGATGAAGACGTAGTCGTTGGGCCCGAACGGCCGGCAGCGGTAGATGTTTGACGGGGCGGCGTTGACCGAGCTGTTGCCCTGGCGCGGCACCGGCTTGCCCGTCGCGTACGAATCGCGCAGGTGGATGCGGAGGAGGTTGACGACGGAGTCCTGCTGGGCGACCTCGATCTGCTGCCCGACACCCGTCGCTTGCCGCTGGATGATCGCCGCGAGGATGCCGATCACCGTATGAAGCCCGGCGCCCGTGTCGGCCAGGCCGCCGATCGCCTTCGTGGGCGGGCCGTCGGGCGAGCCGGTCATGCTCATCGCGCCCGCCATCGCCTGCGCGATCCACTCGAAGCTCTTGTACTCCGCGTACGGCCCGCCGCCGCCGAAGCCCTTCACCGAGGCGGCGATGATGCGCGGGTTGAGCTTTCGGAGGGCCTCGTAGCCCAGGCCGAGCCGGTCCATGGCGCCCGGGCCGAGGTTTTCCACGACGACGTCGGCGCGCTTGGCCATCTCCTTGAACATCGCGCAGCCGCGCGGCGACTTGAGGTTGAGGGTCACGCCCTTCTTGCAGGAGTTCAGGAGGAGGAAGAACCACGCGTCCTCGCCGCGCTTGTCCGAGAGCGCCGTGCGGCCGGGCTCTCCCGCCGGCGCCTCGACCTTGATGACGTCGGCCCCGAGCCACGCGAGCATCTGGGTGCAGCTCGGCCCCGCTTCGTACTGGGTCAGGTCGAGGACGCGGATCCCGTCGAGGGCCTTCGCCATCGCGGGGTCCTACGTCGTGTACGCGGAGAAGCGCACCGTCTGCGCCCGCGCCTTGTGGTCGGTGATCACGTTGACGACCGCCGGCTTGCCCGACGCCGCCGCGCGCTCGAGCGCGGGGCGGATGTCGTGCGGCTTCTCGACGAACTCGCCGTGCGCGCCCAAGTCCTGCGCGACCTTGTCGTAGCGCGTGTGGCCGAGGTTCCGCCCCGGCTTGGGCAAGGGACGCGTCCACGGCGCGTCCGCGGTCCACCCGCCGTTGTTGCTGATCACGACGATGACGGGGATCTTGTGGCGCACGGCCGTGTCGATGTCCATCGCGTTGATCCCGAAGGAGCCGTCGCCGTGGAGGACTACGACCTGGACGCCCGGCTTGGCCACCTTCGCGCCCACGCCGAAGGGCAGGCCCACGCCCATGCACCCGAAGGCGCCCGAGTTGAGCCGGTGGCCCGGCACGAACGTCGGAATCGCCTGGCGGCCGTAGTTGAGGATCTCCTGCCCGTCGACGACGAGGATGGCGTCGCGGCGGAGGAAGTCGCGCACCTCCTTGCAGAGGCGGAGCGGATGGATCGGCGTGGCGTCGCTCGACATGGCCTTGTCCTGCTCCGCCAGCTTCTCGCCGTCGAGCACGCGGAGCTTGCCCACCCATGCGGTGTAGCGCTTCGGGTCGATCTTGCCCTTCGCCTCCTCGAGGAGCTGCTCGAGCACCGCGCGCGCGTCGCCCGCGATCGGCACGTCCACAGCGCGGTTGTGACCGAGCTGGGCCGGGTTGACGTCCACGTGGATGACCTTGAGGTCGGCGGCAAAGCGCGGCGGACGTCCGAACTGGATGACCCAGTTGAAGCGCGTGCCGACCACGAGCGCCACGTCCGCCTCGGTGAAGGCCTTGCTCCGCGCGTTGAGAAACGCCAGCGCGTGGTCCTCGGCAATCAGGCCGCGCGAGATGGGGGTCGTGTAGAAGGGGATGCCGGAGGCTTCGACGAAGGCCTGGAGCGCGGCGGCCCCGTCGGACCACCAGACGCCGCTGCCCGCGACGACCACCGGGCGCTCGGCCTTCGCGAGAAGCGCGATCGCCTCGCGGATCGCGCCGGGATCGCCCAAGGTCCGCGGCGCCGGGCGCCAGGCGGCCGGATAGACGATGCTCTCTTCCTCCACCTTCTCGCCCAGGATGTCGCCCGGCAGATCGAGATAGACAGGTCCCGGGCGTCCCGTCGTCGCCTGGCGGAACGCGGTCGCGACCACGTCGGGGATGCGCCTGGCGTCGTAGATCCGCTCCGCCCATTTCGTGACGGGGCGGAAGATCGCGAGCTGGTCGATCTCCTGGAACGCTTCCATCCCGAGAAACACCCGCGGGCTCGAGCCTCCGATCGCCACGAGCGGCGCGGCGTCGGTGAAGGCGTTGGCGACGCCGGTGATCAGGTTCGTCGCCCCCGGGCCCGAGCAGCCCATGCAGACGCCCGGCCGCCGCGTCACTCGCGTCCAGGCGTGCGCCGCGAACGCCGCCGCCTGCTCATGCCGGTGGTCGATCGCGCGGATGCCAAGCGCGATGCAGGCCGCCTCCGTCTCGAGCATGGGCCCGCCCATCAGGTAGAAGAGCGTGTCGGTGCCCTGCGAGCGGAGCGACTGTGCCAGTACTTCCGAGCCCGTGATCGTTCCCATGGTCCGTCCTTTCCAGGTCGATGGAGGAATCCGCGACAGGGGGAGAATGTAGCATCTCGCGACCCGCTCTGCCCGGGCTTGCCTGGGTCTCCAAGAATCGTGGCAGGCATGACGACGGGGGCTGCACGGAGCGTAGCAGGCGTGCGCAACTCGCCGGCAACTACCTGATTTCGAAGCGCCCGGCTCTTCCCCGGGAGCGGCACGGGCTTTGCTAGAGAGATGCACGGAGGAATCTCTCATGACGGCTGCACCACAACCGCGCGAGTCCCGCCGGGGCCCGCGGAGCAGGGTCTCCCTTCCCGTGACCGTCGAAGCGGGCGACCGCAGCATTCTCGGCGAGACGCTGGACCTGGGTCCCTCGGGCGCGAAGCTTCGGCTCGACGAGCGGCTGCCGGAGGGCACCGCGGCGATCCTTCACTTCCAGCCGGCCCACGGGCGCCCGATGGACGTCGAGGCGATCGTGTGGCGAAGCGACGACGACGGATCCGTCTTCTTCTTCATCAAGACCAGCCCGGCGGACCCCCGGCCCTCGCAGTAGCTCCCCCGCACGCGCTGTGTCTCTCCCGAGACATCGACGGGGTCCTGCTCCCGCATCACGATGCGTCGGACTCCATCGTTTTCTACAAGGCGTTCGAGGTGGCGACGGCGAAGACCTGGTTCCTCCATCCGTTCGCGAAACTCGATCCGCGCCCGTCGCCTGGCGATCCTATCGTCAAGGTGAGGGTCGACAAAGGGCTCGCACCGGAAGCCGTGACGTACGCGCAGGCATCAGGCCGGGAGAGGACGGTGCACATCGAGCAGGTGCTCGAGTACAACAAGGACCCCGACTTCCTCCGGGACCGGCTGCTGTACGGCTCCCCATTGAAGCCCAGAAGCGGGTCGCGGCCAGCCCGCTACCCCGGCGCGAGATCATTCGCCGTCTCGGCACGTCGGGGACAGAGTGCTACCGCCTCCTGAACCAGACGAACTACAGCAAGCCTGTCGACCATCTCGTGTCGCTGCTTCAGACTCTCGATTGCGAGGTCGATCTCGTCGTGCGAGCCAAGAGCGCCTGAGCGGTCAGTAGCCGCCGCCGAGCTTGCGGTGATCCCAGGAGACGATGCGCGTGGGGCGGAAGCGCAGGACCACGCGCTTGGCCCCGCTTTTCTCGGCTCCGGCCCGGACCAGCTCGGGCGGCGCGCCCTGCGGGGCCTGGCCGTAGCGGTAGGCCAGCGCCACGCCGACCTCCACGATGGCCTCGCGGTCGCGGACGATCTCCACGTCGCAGTCGAGCATGGCGCCGCGCAGCTCCGCGTATTTCTTCCCCGCCTCCACCTGCACGGTCGCCTGGGGCAGGCGCTCGAGGTTCTTCACTTTCTGGGAGGCGCCGTAGGTCCAGGAGGCGAGCACGTCGCCCTGCCGGATGAACCACAGCGGCATGAGGTGCGGCCGGCCGTTGGGCCCGATGGTGGCGCAGGTCAGCGTGAGCTCCTGGTCGAAAAAGGTGCGCAGCTCCTCGGGCGACATGGCGATCTCGGCACGACGTGACATGGTCGATCCTCCGGCCACACTATAAACCAGGAGAAGCGGGAACATTCCGGTGATCCCGGGAGTTCAGCCGATGCGGCGACAACAGTGCTCCCAAACCAGTAATCGACACGGAGGCAGGCGAATGAACGCACTAGGACAGGTGATGAGGCGGTCCCTCTGGGCGGGCTTCGGCGCGGCGGCGCTCCTGGTGGCCGGATGCGCCTCCGGCGGCTCCTCGGGCGGCGGAACGCCCGTCACACTCAGCGGAAGCCAGGAAGTTCCCCCCGTGACCACCTCCGCGTCTGGCAGCGGCACGATCACGGTCGGGGCGGACATGTCTGTCAGCGGCAGCGTGACGACCACCGGTATCAACGGCACGGCGGCCCACATCCACATGGCCGCGGCGGGCGTGAACGGGCCCGTCATCGTCCCGCTGGTCAAGACCGGCGACGGCGTGTGGTCGGTCCCGGCCGGTGCCAAGTTCACCGAGCCCCAGTACCTCGCCTACAAGGCCGGCAGCACCTACGTCAACGTGCACAGCGACGCCAACAAGGGCGGCGAGATTCGCGGCCAGCTGAAGCCGTAACGCCGTCCGGCAAATCCGTCCCCCGATAAAGCCCGCGCAAGCGGGCTTTATCTATTCGAGACCTGACGGACGACCTCTAAAGGTGGTCATATGACTACCAAAGATGGTCATATCAAGTTCGAGTCCATTTGGCGGGGGAACGCGCACCCGGGTGCTCCTCGCTCTTTCCCTGCTCGGCGAGAGCTATCCTCGGGAACTCTCGCGCGTGCTGACCGCCTCCCTGTCCGACGTTCAGAAGGCCCTGCAGAGCCTCGAGCAGGATGGCATCGTGGCCGGGCGCTCCGTGGGGCGGACCCGCGTGTTCCAACTGGATCCCCGGTATTTCGCTCGGGATGCCCTCAAGCGGTTTCTACTGCGGCTCACGGAGCCCGAGGTTGGACTTCAAAAGCGGGTCGAGGCGCTGCGCCGCCGTCCTCGGCGAACGGGCAAGCCATTGTGAAGATGTCTGAGCGCTCCAGCCTCGGCGCGGTGGCAGCAGCTGTATCGGGCGCGCCGCGCATCCACGGGATTCGAGCTGTCTTGACGGGTGGAGCGTGCGCGGCCCTCTACAGCGAGGGCGCCTACCACTCCCGAGACCTGGATTTCATCGTGGGCGAGGGCGCCACGCGCAGAGAGATGGACTCCGCCATGGAGTCGATTGGCTTCGCTCGAAAAGGCGATCGCTATATCCATCCGCGCACCCGGTTCTACGTCGACGTCCCGCGGGGTCCGCTCGCGATCGGCGGCGAGTACCGCATTCGGCCTGTCACCCGCTTCACGCGGTACGGGCGGATGCTGATGCTCTCCGCCACGGATTCGTGCCGGGACCCCCTCGCTGCTTTCTACCACTGGGGTGATCGGCAGAGCCTGACGGTTGCCGCGTGGATCGCGGCCAGGAATCGGGTGCATCTCGCCACGCTTCGACGGTGGAGCGTCGACGAGGGAGCCACTGAGCGATTCGAGCAGTTCATCGCCGAGACGCGCGGACTTCGCCGGCGGATCGCCGCTCGTGAGAGCCAGGACTTCGTCAGGCGGGCTTCTCGTACGTGACGGAGGCGCGGAGCCGGTCTTCCGGGATGGCGTAGTACTCGCGCAGGATCGACCCGGAGTCAGCCGAGAGGCGGTAGCCCGCCTTTTCCAGCGCGCCCCGGGCCTTGTAGTTCCGCGCGTAGGTGCCCACGATGATCCGGCGGATGCCATGCGCCGCGGCCTCGCGCCGCGCCACCCCCTCCAGGTGTTCCGCCAGGCGCAGGCCGATGCCGTGGTGCTGGTGCTCCGGCAAAATGTAGGCGTGGCGCAGGAGCGCCGCGTCGCGCGAATACTCGAGTCCCATCACGGCGACCAGGACGCCGTCGAGCGCTCCGCCATACCACGCAAGGCGCCGGGCTTCCTCGTCCCACTGGGCGGCCGCCATCTCCGGGTCGTGGAGCTCCTCGGGAGGGAGGAACTCGCGGTACCAGCGCGCGGCGGTGTTGATGACCTCCACCGCGGCGCCCCGGTCGGCGCCTGTCAGCGTGCGGATCGTTATCTGGGCCACGGGAGCAAGTATCCTCCGTCCAGGCTTCGCGGGAAAGCGCAGAACGACCCCGCGGTATACTCGTCGGCCATGAGCAAGGTGGCGCTGGTGACCGGAGCCTCCCGTGGAATCGGACGGAGCATCGCTCTGGACCTGGCCGCGGCCGGGTACGACGTCGTGGTCAACTACGCGTCCCGACGGGGGGACGCCGACGCCGCGGCGGCCGCCATTGCCGGCGGCGGCGGGACGGCGCTCGCCCTGCAGGCCGATGTCAGCGACGCCGCGGCCGTCGGGCGGATGTTCGCCGCCGTCGACGAGCGATTCGGCCGCCTCGACGCGTTGGTGAACAACGCCGGCATCGGCCGGCGGATCGATCGGCTGACCGACATCGACGACGAGACCTGGCGGCGCACGCTGGCTGTGAATCTCGACGGCGCGTTCTTCTGCATGCGCGCCGCAATTCCCCGCTTGAAGGCGGCCGGCGGCGGACGGATCGTGAACATCTCGTCGGGCGCGGCCCGCACGGGCGGGTCCATCGGCGCGCACTACGCGGCCAGCAAGGCCGGCATGCTCGCGCTCACGGCGAAGGCGGCCCGCGAGCTGGCCCGCGACGGGATCGCCGTCAACGCGGTGCTGCCGTCGGTCATCGAGACCGAGATGCTGGACGCGGTCGCCCCCGATGCCGCGGCGCGGGCGCGCGCGATGGCCCAGTTCCCAATCGGGCGCTTCGGGAGGCCGGAGGAAGTCGCCCGTGTCGTGCGGTTCCTGGTCGCCGAGGCGCCCGACTACCTGACCGGCGAGTTCATCAGCCTGCGAGGCGCCCGGCTTTGAAAGGAGTCACGCCCATGAAGGCGATCCGGGTTTCCGAATACGGTGGCCCCTCCGTCCTGAAGCTCGAGGAGGTGCCGGCGCCCCAGCCGGGGCCGAACCAGGTCCTCGTGCGCAACCACGCCGTCGGCGTGAACCCCGTGGACACCTATCTGCGATCGAACACCGATAACCGCGGGCCCAAGCTGCCCTACACTCCCGGCGCTGACGCGGCCGGCGTGGTGGAGGCGGTCGGGCCCGGTGTGACGGCCGTGAAGCCCGGCGATCGCGTCTACGTGGGTGGCACGGTAAGCGGCTCCTACGCCGAGCTTTGTCTCTGCGACCCGGGCCAGGTGCACCCCTTGCCCGCCAACGCCAGCTTCGCCCAGGGCGCCGCGATGAACGTGCCCTACGCCACCGCCTACCACGCGCTCTTCCATCGGGCGCACGCAGAGGCGGGCGAGACCGTTCTCGTGCACGGCGCCAGCGGCGGCGTGGGCATCGGCGCCGTGCAGCTCGCGCGGGCGCGCGGTCTCACCGTGATCGGCACCGCCGGCACCGAGCGGGGCCGGCGCATGGTGCTCGAGCAGGGCGCCCACCACGCGCTCGACCACAACGCCACGGGCTACCTCGACGAGTGCGTGCGGCTCACCGGCGGGCAGGGGCCGGCCATCATCATGGAGATGCTGGCGAACGCGAATCTCCAGAACGACCTCGGCATCGTCGCGATGCGCGGGCGCATCGTCGTCATTGGGAACCGCGGCAACGTCGAGATCAACGCGCGTCTCGCGATGAACAAGGACGCGGCCATCCTGGGCATGGCGCTCTACCACGCGAGCCCGTTCCAGCTGGCCGGCATCCACGCGGCCCTCGTGGAGGGGCTTCGCAACGGCACGCTCCGCCCCGTCATCGCGCAGGAGATCCCGCTCGCGGAGGCCCCGCGCAGCCACGAGGCGGTGCTGGAGCCGGGTCACCACGGCAAGATCGTGCTGGTGCCGTGAGATGACGGCGACGGGCGCGAGGACGCGGCTCGGCCGATCGGGGCTGACCGCCTCCACGCTCTGCTTCGGCACCGGCTACATGGGCGGCCCGGTCGCCGAGGGCGCCCGCCTGCTGACGAGGGCCTACGAGCTCGGCGTCACCGCCTGGGACACCTCGGACGACTATGGCACGCACCCGCACGTGGCCCGCGCGCTCCGCGACGTGGGCCGGGACGAGATCGTCGTCTCCACCAAAACCTACGCGAGCACGGCCGCGGGCGCGCGCCGCAGTCTCACGAAGGCTCTCCGCGAGCTCCGGGTCGAGCGGGTCGACATCTTTCTCCTGCACGCGGTGGACTCGGTCGGCGAGCTCGAGACCAAGCTGCCCGCCCTCGAGGCGTTGGTGCAGGCAAAGGCTAAAGGCCTCGTGCGAGCCGTCGGCGTCTCGAGCCACAGCCGCGAGGTGCTCACGCGACTCCTCGATCTCCGCGAGGTGGACGTCGCGCTGGCGGTCGTCAACCAGACGGGGAGCTGGATGAAGGACGCCACGCCGAAGGAGATGACGGACGCCGTCAAGCGCCTGTACCGGAGCGGCCGCGGTGTCTACGGCATCAAGGCGCTCGGCAGCGGCCAGGTCACGGGTGAGGCCCAAGTAGCCGCGGCCCTGCGCTTTGCCTTCCGTTACCCGTACGTCCACGCCACGTGCGTCGGCATGACCTCGGAGTCCGAGCTCGAGGCCAACGTCGCCATCTGGCGTCGCGAGCGGGCGAAGCGCCGCGGGATCAGTCCTCGACGGGCATCGTGACGGGCTCGCCCGCGCCGTAGAAGTAGGCGCCCCGCCCCGCGGCGCCGCCCACGACGGCGATGTCGAAGCAGTCCGGCGTCTCGACGACGGGGATCGGCAGGTCCGGATGATCGTGGAGAAAGCCCAGCTCCGGATGCGCCGCGGCCATGGCCTTGGCTTCCTTGTTGAGCATTGCGGTGCGGAAGGGCAGACGCGCCAGCCGGTAGAGCGCCTCCTGGATCTGCCGCCGCCCCCAGCCCGCCCGCGCGAAGATCTCCGCGTGCTCGGGACAGATGAAGAGCATGTTGTGCTCCTTCTCCTCCGTCTTGTAGCGCGGGTCGGCGCGGCGGCCGATGAGCCAGAGCGCGGTGCCCACCTGGGCCACGTTGGTCGCCGCGGTGGCGAACACTTCGGCGAGCCCCTCGGGCGTGGTGCTGGTGAAATCGTGGAGCTCGCACATCCCGTAGACGAAGTGGACGGTGACGGCACTCGCCTCCCGCGCGAGGCCGCGCGCGGCCGCGTGGTAGGGCTCCCACGGGCTCTGCGCCTCGTTCTCGGCGCAGCAGAGGCTGTACTTCAGCGGCGAGCCGATCGTGTCCATGTCGGAGACGCCCACGTACGTGTGCCCCACATTCATCATGAC
>Ga0335084_10003613_pt1 | contig 15115 bp, 15 predicted proteins | sample Lox_Sample_44_FD_206721 | JGI IMG/M metagenome (GOLD analysis project Ga0335084, IMG submission 206721) | Soil microbial communities from Loxahatchee National Wildlife Refuge, Florida, United States - Lox_Sample_4.4 | ecosystem: Environmental > Terrestrial > Soil > Wetlands | place: USA...
AAGGAGATCGCGATCGAGCTCTCCGAAGAGCTCTCTCCCGCGCAGATCCGGCCCGCCGACGACGCCGACGAGAGCGCCGTCATCATGCCCATGCGGCTGTAGCCGAACGCGCGCGATTCAGCTACTTTATCGAGCGTTTGCAGCACCTTGCGACGCAAGGGACCCCTGCTTAGCGCCCCTGCATTCACAGGGCTGTTCTCTCGGGGTCCCGCGTACAGGGCTTCGGTCCTCCCCCGTTCGAAATCGACAGGTCCAGGGGTTCGAAAAACACACGAATGACCGAATACGACGCGAGATCCATCGAGGTTCTCGAGGGTCTCGACCCGGTCCGGAAACGGCCGGCGATGTACATCGGATCGACCGGACCGGCCGGTCTGCACCACCTCGTCTACGAGGTCGTGGACAACTCCATCGACGAGGCGGTCGCGGGCTTCTGCGACACGATCCGAGTCACGATCCACACCGATTGCTCGGTCACGGTCGAGGACAACGGCCGCGGCATTCCGGTCGACCCGCACGCGAAGCTCGGGCGCCCGGCGGCCGAGGTGGTGCTGACCACGCTCCACTCGGGCGGAAAGTTCACGAACAAGGCCTACAAGGTCTCGAGCGGTCTGCACGGCGTGGGTGTGTCGTGCGTGAACGCGCTCTCCGACAAGCTCGACCTCGAGATCAAGAAGGACGGCAAGGTCTACCAGCAGCGCTACGAGCGCGGCGCGCCCCAGGACGATCTGCACGTCGTCGGGGTGACCGACAAGACCGGCACCAAGATCACCTTCCACCCCGACCCGAAGATCTTCGAGAGCACCGAGTACAGCTTCGACACGCTGGCCAACCGGCTGCGCGAGCTGTCGTTCCTGAACGCGGGCATCCGCATCGACCTCGAGGACGAGCGCAGCGGCAAGAAGCACGAGCTGCACTACGAGGGCGGCATCGCGTCGTTCGTCGAGTATCTGAACCGCGGCACCGTGGCCTTGCACCCGGTGATCTTCCTGTCGGGCGACCGCTCCTACGAGCAGTCGACGGGCGACGGGATCGTGACCACCGACGTCCACATCGAGGTCGCCCTCCAGTACAACGACGGCTACAACGAGAGTGTCTACAGCTTCGCCAACAACGTGAACACGATCGAAGGCGGGGCGCACCTGACCGGCTTCCGCAACGCGATCACGCGCGCGTTGAACCGCTGGATCTCGGCCAATCTGAACGAGAAGGAAACGGTCACCGCCACCGGCGAGGACACGCGCGAGGGCCTCGCGGCGGTGGTCTCGGTGAAGCTCTCGCACCCGCAGTTCGAGGGCCAGACCAAGTCCAAGCTGGGCAACTCCGAGGTCACGGGCCTGGTCGCGAACCTGGTCTACGACTCACTCTCGGCCTATCTCGAAGAGAACCCCGCCAACGCCAGGACGATCACCCAGAAGTGTCTCGAGGCGGTGCGCGCGCGCGAGGCGGCGCGCAAGGCGCGCGAGCTCACCCGGCGCAAGGGCGCGCTCGACGGCGCCAGCCTGCCGGGCAAGCTGGCCGATTGTCAGGAACGCGATCCCGCCCGCTCCGAGCTGTTCATCGTCGAGGGTGACTCGGCAGGCGGGACCGCCAAGCAGGGCCGCGACCGCTCGAACCAGGCGATCCTGCCCATCCGCGGCAAGCTGATCAACGTCGAGAAGGCGCGGCTCGACCGCATGCTCGCCAACAACGAGATCCAGACCATGATCGCGGCGCTGGGCGTGGGCATCGGCGAGGACTTCGACGCCTCGAAGCTCCGCTACCACAAGGTCATCCTGATGACCGACGCCGACGTGGACGGCTCGCACATCCAGACACTGCTGCTCACGTTCTTCTTCCGGCACATGCCCGAGCTGATCACGCGCGGTCACCTGTTCCTGGCGCAGCCCCCGCTGTACAAGCTGAAGCGCGGCAAGAGCGAGCAGTACATCCAGACCGACGCCGAGCTGTCACAGCACCTGCTGGGCATCGGCCTGGCCGAAGCGCAGGTGTTCTCGTCGGGCCAGGACGACGCGCTGCTCGAAGCCACGTTGCGCGAGCTGCTGTCCGACGCGCAGCGCTGCGAGCGCGTGGCCGCCGCCATGGAGCGGCGCGCGATCGATTCGCGCGTGGTCGAGGCCGCCGCGGCGTCGGGGCTCACCAGCTCCTCGCCGCTGGCCGGCGAACGGGACCGCGCCGCGTTCGAGGCGCGACTCACAAGCTATCTCGAGCGCGCCTATCCCGACACGCTGCCGCTGCGCTTCGAATGGGCGCACGACGCCGAGCACAGCCGCTGGACGCCGACCGTGCAGATGCGCAACACGGCCGTGCAGCGCTCGCTCGAGTTCGACCAGGCGCTGCTCGAGTCACCCGACTACGGCCGCTTCGTGTCGCTGGCCGAGCACGCGCACAACGTCGGGACCGCGCCCTACAAGCTCGTCACGGGCAGTGAGTCGCGCGAGATCGCGACGCCGCGCCTGCTGCTCGCCGAGCTGCTCAAGATCGCGAGCAAGGGCCAGTACATCCAGCGCTACAAGGGCCTGGGCGAGATGAACGCCGAGCAGCTCTGGGAGACCACCATGGACCCCGCGCGCCGCACGCTCCTGCACGTGTCGGTCGAGGATCCGCCGGGCGCGAGCGAGACGTTCAGCGTGCTCATGGGCGACCTGGTGGAGCCGCGCAAGGAGTTCATCGAGAAGAACGCGCTCAACGTCGTGAACCTCGACATCTGAGCCGCCGATGTCGGACACGCCCGAGACACCAGAGCTCCCGCCGGTCAATCCGCCCACGCCCGTCGCCATCGAAGACGAGATGCGGCGGTCGTTCCTCGACTACTCGATGTCGGTCATCATCAGCCGCGCGCTGCCCGACGTCCGAGATGGCCTGAAGCCCTCCCAGCGCCGCATCCTGGTCACGTTCAACGACCTGAACCTGGCCAGTGACCGGCCCTACCGGAAGTGCGCCAAGATCTCCGGCGACGTCTCCGGCAACTACCACCCGCACGGCGAGGCGGTGGTGTACCCGTCGCTGGTGCGGCTCGCGCAGCCGTTCTCGATGAGATACCCGCTGGTCGACGGCCAGGGCAACTTCGGCTCGATCGACGGCGATCCGCCGGCGGCCATGCGCTACACCGAGGCGCGACTCACTCGCATCGCCGGCGAGATGCTCGCCGATCTCGAGCGCGAGACCGTCGACTTCATCCCCAACTACGACAACACGCGCAGCGAGCCCGTGGTGCTGCCGACGCGCATCCCGAACCTGGTGGTGAACGGCTCGTCCGGCATCGCGGTCGGCATGGCCACCAACATCCCGCCGCACAACATCGGCGAGACGGTCGACGCGCTGGTCATGCTCGCGCGCAATCCGCGCGCCACGCTCGAGGAGCTGATGGAGAAGCTGCCGGGGCCGGACTTCCCGACCGGCGCGCTGATCTGCGGCTCGGCGCCGATCCGCGAGGCCTACCGGACCGGCCGCGGCCTGCTCACCGTGCGCGCGCGCGCGGCGATCGAAGAGGCCCGCGGCGGCAAGCAGCGCATCGTCGTCGACGAGATCCCGTACATGGTCAACAAGGCGTCGATGATCGAGAAGATCGCGGAGCTCGTGCGCGACGGGCGCATCGACGGCATCTCCGACGTGCGCGACGAGTCCGACCGCCGCGGCATGCGCGTGGTGGTCGAGCTGAAGAAGGACGCCGACGACCAGGTCGTGCTGAACCAGCTCTTCAAGCTGACTCCCATGCAGACCACGTTCGGCGTGAACATGGTCGCGCTGGTGCGCAACCGGCCCCAGACCCTGGGACTGATTCCGCTGCTCCAGCACTTCCTCGACTTCCGCCGCGAGGTCGTGCGCCGGCGCGCCGCCTACGACCTGCGCCAGGCCGAGGCCCGGGCCCACATCCTGGAAGGCTTCGCGATCGCGCTCGACCACCTCGACGCCGTGATCGCGTTGATCCGCGCGAGTCAGAGCCCGGCCGAGGCGCGCGCGGGGCTCGAATCGCGCTTCAGCCTGTCCGAGCGCCAGGCGCAGGCGATCCTCGAGCTGCGGCTTCAGCGACTCACGGCCATGGAGCGCCAGAAGATCCTCGACGAGCTGGCCGAAGTGCGCGCGCTGATCGAGGAGCTGAAGGCGCTGCTCGCCAGCGACCAGCTGGTGACCGACAAGATCATCGAGGAGCTGACCGAGATCCGCGCGAAATACTCCGACCCGCGCCGCACGGAGCTCGCGCCCGCGGTCGAGGACTTCACGACCGAAGACCTGATCGCGGAAGAAGACATGGTCGTGACCATCACGCACCGTGGCTACGCCAAGCGCCACGTGCCGCGGTTGTACCGCGCGCAGCGCCGCGGCGGGAAGGGCAAAGTCGCCGCCGCCACCGCCGACGAGGATTTCGTCGAGCAGGTGATCGTCGCTTCGACTCACGCCTATCTGCTGTGTTTCACCAACCTGGGCCGCGTCTACTGGCTCAAGGTGTTCGAGCTGCCCGAGCTGTCGCGCGCCGCCAAGGGCAAGGCGCTCGTGAACCTGTTGCGCCTGGGCGAGGGCGAGCGCATCGAGGCGATCCTGCCCGTGCGTGACTTCGACGAGGGCGGCTTCGTGGTGCTGGCCACGCGCCAGGGCACGATCAAGAAGACCGAGCTCGCGGCGTTCGCCAACCCCCGCCCGAGCGGCATCATCGCGATCCACATCTCCGAGGGCGACGAGCTGATCGCCGCCGCGCGCACCACGGGCGCGGAGCAGCTCCTGCTCGCGACCCAGGACGGCAAGTCGATCCGCTTCGCCGAAGCCCAGGTCCGCCCGATGGGCCGCAGCGCCACCGGAGTGCGCGGCATCTCCACGCGCGAGGGCGACGCCACCGTCGGCATGGAGGTGCTGAAGCCCGGCAAGACCATCCTCACGGTGAGCGAGAACGGCTTCGGCAAGCGCACGCCGCTCGAGGACTACCGCGAACAGAACCGCGGCGGGCAGGGCATCATCACGATCAAGACCACGGAGCGGAACGGGAAGGTCGTGGGCATCCTGCAGGTCTCCGACGGCGACGAGATCATGCTGATCACCAACGGCGGGAAGATGATCCGCACGCGCGTCGGCGAGATCCCGACCATGAGCCGCAACACGCAGGGCGTGCGGCTGATGGAGCCCAACGAGGGCGAGGTCGTGGTCTCCGTCGCCAAGCTCGCCGAGGAAGACGAAGGCGACGAGGGAGACGCCGGAGGCGAGGCGTCGTGAGGACGGGGCGCTCGAAGCGCCTCATGAAGCGCGCCCGCGAGGTGATCCCGGGCGGGGTCAACAGCCCGGTGCGCGCCTTCGGCTACGTGGGCGGCCAGGCGCGCTTCATCCGCTCGGCTTCGGGCGCGCGGCTCGAGGACGAGGACGGCAACCGCTACGTCGACTGGGTCGCGTCGTGGGGCGCGATCCTGGTGGGTCACGCGCACCCGATCGTGCTCGAGGCCGTTCGCGCGGCCGCGGCGCGCGGCACGAGCTTCGGCGCGCCGACCGAGGCGGAGATCGCGCTCGCGGAGCGCGTCGTGTCACTCGTGCCCGGCGTCGAGATGCTGCGGCTCGTGTCGTCGGGCACCGAGGCCACGATGAGCGCGGTCCGGCTCGCGCGCGGCGCGACCGGGCGCGAGCGGATCGTGAAGTTCGACGGCTGCTATCACGGCCACCCCGACCACATGCTCGCGGCTGCGGGCTCGGGCGTGGCCACGCTCGGCATTCCCGGCACCGACGGCGTGCCCGCCGCGGCCGTGGCCGACACGATCGTGCTGCCGTTCAACGACCTCGCGCGAGTCACCGAGCTGTTCGCGGAGCGCGGCAACGAGCTTGCCGGCGTGATCGTCGAGCCGGTGGCCGCGAACATGGGCATGGTGATGCCGGCCGATGGCTTCCTCGCCGGTCTGCGCCGGCTCTGCGACCGGCACGGATCGCTGTTGATCTTCGACGAGGTGATCACGGGCTTCCGCGTGGCGCTGGGCGGCGCGGCCGAGCGCCTGGGAGTCACTCCCGACCTGTGGACCTTCGGCAAGGTGATCGGCGGCGGCCTGCCGGTCGGCGCGTACGGCGGCCGGCGCGTGCTGCTCGAGCGCATGGCGCCGGTGGGTCCGGTGTACCAGGCAGGCACGCTCTCGGGCAATCCGCTGGCCACGGCGGCGGGCCTGGCGGTGCTCGAGCTGGCCAGCCGGCCGGGCACCTACCAGTCACTCGAGGAGACCGCGCGCAAGCTGACGAGCGGCCTCGAAGCGCTGGCGCGCGAGGCCGGCGTGCCGTTCAGCAGCTCGGCGCTGGGCGGCCTGTTCGGCTTCTTCTTCCATCCCGGCCCGGTCACGAGCTACGCCGACGCGCAGAAAGCCGACGCCGCCCGCTTCCGCGCCTTCTTCCACGCCATGCTCGACCAGGGCATCTATCTCGCGCCCTCGCCGTTCGAGGCCGGCTTCGTGACCAGCGCGCACGGTGACTCCGAGCTCGACGAGACGCTCTCGGCCGCGCGCCGCGCGTTCCGGAAGGCGGTGTGAGCCCGGGCCCCGGCCGCCGCCGGCCCCGCTATGCCCCGATCGCGATGGGGCGGACCGCCGAGGCCGCCTGGGAGGCCTCGCTCTCGGTCGTCGCCGGCGCGGGCCTCGGCTACCTGGTCGACCGCTGGCTGGGCAGTGCGCCCTGGGGGATGATCGGCTTCGTGGTGCTGGGTACCGCGGCGGCCTTCCGGCGGCTCCTCCTGCTCGCCAAAGCCGGCGACAAGCCAGGCGAAAAGGGACGCGGCAACGGCGCCGCGCCGCCGCCCGGCGCGCCCGGCGAGTGACTCGCCGCAGCGCATCGTTGCAGGCGAAGCACCTGTGGCTGCTCGCGCTTGCAATCGGGGGGGCGATTCCGTATGGATGCCACGCCGTTTGGAGCCTGGCTCTAGCGGGAGGGATCCAGGTCGTGAATGTCGCCGTCACTACGCGAAGCGTGCGTCTCGTGGTCGCCCAGCCGGTCGCGGCGTCGGCCGCGCACCTCGTGTTCATGCTGCGGCTGTTCGCCGTGCTCGCGGCGATCTTCCTGGGGCTGCGCGTGCTCGGCGCGGCTCCGGTGCCGTTCGCGATCGGGCTGCTCGCCATCGTGCCCGCCGCCGTGTGGCACGGACTGAGCCAGGCGCGCGAGGCCTAGACCGTATGGTTCACCCCCCGTCGCTCTACGACGCCTTCGGCCCGCTCGCGATCGTGCCCGCGGTCGGACTGACCGTGCTGCTCGTGCTCCTGGTCGCGTGGCGGGTGGGCGCGGCGGTGGGACCCGACTCAGTCATTCCAGATCCGCGGCCTTCGCTGCGGAACTTCGTCGAGGTCCTGTTCGAGGGCCTGTGCGGCCTGGCCGAGGACGTGATCGGCCACGACTGGAAGAAGTACATGCCCTACATCGGCAGCCTGGGGCTCTTCATCCTGATCGGGAACCTCTTGAACCTGATGCCGGGACTCGGCGCACCGACCAGCTTCATCGAGACCAATCTCTCGTGGGCGATCCTGTCGGTGACCACGGCCGAGGTCGCGACCATGCGCGTGCACGGCTTCGGCGGCTGGCTGAAACACATGGCGCCCGGGCCCTGGTGGCTGGCGCCCTTGATCCTGCCGATCGAGCTGTTCAGTCACCTGGTCCGCTACTTCTCGCTCACCATCCGTCTCACCGCCAACATGTTCGCCGACCACACGCTGCTCTCGATGTTCGTGGGCGGCTTCGGGACGCTGGTCGCCGTGCTGGTGCCGTGGGTGGTGCTCGGTCTCGGGCTGTTCGTCTGCTTCGTGCAGGCCTTCATCTTCACCTTCCTCACGATGCTCTACATCGGAATGGGCATCGAGGAATCCCATTGAGTCATAAAGGACTAAAGGAGTAAGGGGATGCGCGCGCGTTACGTGATTCTGGCTCTGATCGCTCTGTGCCTCGTGCCGGACCTGGCCTTCGCGGCCGACGAGGCCGGCGGCTCGCCGAACTGGGGCATCGCCATCGGCGCGGGCCTCGCGATGGGTCTGGCCGTGCTCGGCGCGGGCATCGGTCAGGGGCTGGCGGCGGGCAACGCCGTGGCGGGCATCGCGCGCAATCCGGGCGCCAGCGGCACGATCGGCACCCAGATGATCATCGGCCTCGCGCTCATCGAGTCACTGGCGCTGATCGCGTTCGTGATCGCGATCCTCCTGACCAACAAGGTCTAGGGCGCGTCGAAGACCGGCCACGCACGGGCGCTCGCGCGTTCACACCGACGCGCGGGCGCCCTCGTTTTTCGCGCACTTTCCGGCGGCACGCGCGTTGCTCAGTCACTCGTGCGGGTGGAACGGGATGCCCCTTCACGGGACCGGGGATCTCGGAAAGCCCATTGCCGGATGGGGACACGGGGAATGGCGTGCGATCAACGGGGTGAGGCGTGCGCCTTCCCCATCCGGCTCTCCCGGGAGACACTGACGCGATGAGCGCCCGGGGCCGCTTCATCGTCTTCGAGGGCATCGACGGCTCGGGCAAGTCCGAGCAGGCGCGCCGGCTGGTGGCCTGGCTCGAGTCACGGGGCCTCGCGGTCACGGCCACGCGCGAGCCCACCGACGGCAGCTGGGGCCGCACCTACCGCAGCTGGGCGCGCGGCGAGTTCGAGGCGGGGCCGGACGAGGTCCTGCACTGGTTCCTGTCCGACCGGCGCGAGCACGTGGCCCGGGTCATCCAGCCCGCGCTCGAGCGCGGCGAGCTGGTGGTCTGCGACCGCTACCGCGACTCCACGCGGGCCTACCAGGCCGCGCAGGGCATCGACCGCACGCGCCTGCGCGAGCTGTTCGCGTCGGCCGAGTTCCCCGAGCCGGACCTCGTGCTGTGGCTGCGCGTGCCGGTGGCCACGGCGCTCGCGCGCATGGGCGCGGCGGCAGAGGAGCGCTTCGAGCGGGCCGACTTCCTGTTCCGCGTCGACGCAGAGTACGAGCGCCTCGGGCTCGTGCCGATCGACGCCTCGGGCGACGTGGAGGAGGTCGAGCGCAGAGTCCGCGCGCGCGTCGAGCGCGTGCTGGGCGACGCGGTCGTGGCCTAGTACGCTCCGGCGCGTGGATCCGGTCGCGTTCGTGGTCGCGGGCAGCCCGGTCACCTGGACCGAGCTCCTGGGGGACGTGACCGGCCTCTTGTGCGTGTATCTCGTCGCGCGCGCCAACGTCTGGAACTGGCCCGTGGGCCTGGCGAACGTGGTGCTGTTCTTCTTCACGTTCCTGCGCGCGCGCCTGTACGGCGACGCGCTGCTGCAGGTCGTGTTCTTCGTGCTGAACGCCTACGGCTGGTGGCTGTGGACCCGCCCCGGCGAGCGCGGCGCGGAGCCGCCCGTGCGGCGCGGCACGCCGCTCGAGAACGCGGGCCTGGTGGGCGTGTCACTCGCCGGCACGGCGGGCGCGGCGCTGATCCTCGCGCGACACACCGACTCGCCCGTGCCGCTGTGGGACGCCAGCGTGCTCGTGCTCAGCATCGTGGCCACCTGGGCGCAGGCCGAGAAGCTGGTCGAGTCCTGGTGGCTGTGGATCGCCGTGGACGTGATCTCGGTCCCGCTCTACATGGGTCGCGGTCTGTATGCGACGGCGGTGCTCTACGCGCTCTTCCTCGGCCTGTGCCTGATGGGCCTGCGCGAGTGGCTGCGCCTGCTCGAGGCGCAGCGCGCGCTCGCCGGCGCCGCGCGGTGAGCCCCGCGCACGGGCTCGTCCTGGGCAAGTTCTACCCGCCGCACGCGGGTCACCACCTGCTGGTGCGCACGGCGGCGCGCGCCTGCGCGCAGGTCACCGTGCTGGCGCTCGCGTCGCCGCGCGAGTCACTGCCGCTCGACCTGCGCGTGGCCTGGCTGCGCGAGGTGCACGCGGCGGACCGCAACGTGACCGTGCTGGGCGGCATGGACGAGCACCCGATCGACTACGACGACCCGGGTGTCTGGGACCTGCACATGGCGCTGGTCAACGCGCTGCTTGCCGCCGCGGGCCGGCCGCCGGTCGACGCGGTGTTCACGTCCGAGGCCTACGGGGACGAGCTCGCGCGGCGGCTGGGCGCGAGACACTGCCCGATCGACCTGGAGCGCGCGCTGGCGCCGGTCTCGGCGACCGAGGTGCGCCGTGACCCGGCGGGTCACTGGCAGCACCTGGCCGCGCCCGTGCGCGCACACCTCGCGCGCCGCGTGGTGGTCGTGGGCGCCGAGTCCACGGGCAAGACCACGCTCGCGCGCGAGCTGCGCGACTCACTGGCCGCGCGCGGCGGAGCGCTCGCCGAGACCCGCTGGGTGCCCGAGCACGGGCGCGACTACACGGTCGACAAGCTCGCGCTGGCGCGAGCGGAGGCCGCGTGGCGTGGCGCGCCCGCGCCGGGCATGGCGGACCTGGCCTGGCCCACCAGCGACTTCGTGGCGATCGCGCGCGCGCAGAATGCGCTCGAGGAGCGCGAGGCGCGCGTGGGCGGGCCCGTGCTGGTGTGCGACACGGACGCGCTCGCGACCAGTATCTGGCACGAGCGCTATCGCGGCGCGCGCGCGTCCGAGGTCGAGGCGCTGGGCGATCCGCCGCCCAGCCTGTATCTCGTGACCCACCACGACGACGTGCCGTTCCACCAGGACGGCATCCGCGACGGCGAGCACATACGGGCCTGGATGACCGCGCGCTTCGTCGAGCGCCTGCGCGGCACGCGCCACCGGGTCGAGCTCGTGCGCGGCGCGCGCGCAGCGCGGCTCGAGCGCTCGCTCGCGCTCGTCGACGCGTGGCTGCCCGACGCATTCGCCCAGGTTTTCGTCGACGCCTCGCCCCTCGCGGGATAGCATGGCCTCGGGTGCCGCCGGCACTCGCCGGCGTTGGCGCTCGAAAGGACGAGCCATGGCAGGCGACAAGCCCCGCCCCGATTTCTCGGACGTGACCGGCGGTGGATCTTCCACCGCACCGAAAGCCGCGACTCCGGCGCCGCCGCCGGCGGAGACCTACACGGTCGTCGCGGGCGACAGCCTGTCGAAGATCGCCAAGCGCGTTTACGGCGACGCGAACCAGTGGCGGCGCATCTTCGAGGCGAACCGTGATCAGATCCAGAACCCGGACCTGATCCGCCCGGGACAGAAGCTCGTGATCCCGGCGGCCAAGGCCTGACTGAGTGGAGGAGGGAGGAACATGATCCGACGATCGATGCCGCGCGCGCTGGTCGCGTGCGCGCTGCTGGCGCTGGCGGTGGGTGCGTGCAAGCGGCAGCAGCAGGCGGAGCCGGCGCCGGCGCCCGCGACGCCGCCCGTGTCTTCACCCGGTGCGTTCCGGGTGACAGCCGTGGACCTCGGCAACATGATCGACACGGCCAAGCGCGTGACGACACCGACGAACCAGTTCGCGCCCAACGACACGATCTACGCGTCGGTGCAGTCCGATGGCAGCGCGAGCCAGGTGGCGATGGTCGCGCGCTGGACCTACGAAGACGGCCAGACCGTGAACGAGACCACGCAGGTGATCGCGCCCTCGGGCCCGACCGTCACCGAGTTCCACATCGCCAAAGCCAGCGGCTGGCCCGCGGGGAAGTACAAAGTCGAAGTCACGGCCAACGGCGCGCTCGCCGGCAGCCGCGAGTTCGAGATCAAGTAACGGGCCCGCGCGCGCGGAACGGCTCGAGCAGCATCGCGCCCAGCGCGCGCGGGTCGCCCGTCTCTCCCGGTCCGAGCCCGATCGGGAAGTGACTTGCGGGATCGTTCGCCCGGAAGCTCCGGCCCGCGCGGTCCCACAGCGTGAAGGTCGTGGCGTAGTTCGAGTCGTGCTCGCGCCGCACGACCGAGTGGTGCACGCGGTGGAGCGCGGGAGTCACGAGCCAGAGCTGGAGCGCGCGTTCGAGCGGCGCCGGCAGCGCGAAGCGCGCGTGCTCGAGCGCGTTCATGGCGCCGAACACGCACTCGAAGACCACCACGCCCGCGACCGGCGCGCCCAGCGCCGCCACCGCCGCGAGCCGCACCGGCACCGACATCAGGATCTCCCCTGGATGGAAGCGCAGCGCCGTCGAGACGTGGAGCGCGGGGTCCGCGTGGTGCACGCGATGGAAGCGCCAGAGGAACGGCACGGCGTGGTTCGCCCGGTGCCACAGGTACGACACGAGGTCGAGCCCGAGCACGGTGACTCCGATCGCCAGCCAGCCCGGTGCCGCTGCGGCCTGGAGCAGCCCGAAGTGACCCCCCTCGCTCCAGCGCGCGAGCTGCCACTCGGCGCCGCCGAAGACCGCGGCGCGCAGCGCCGTGGCGGCCAGCCAGATGCCGAGATTCACCCCCCACGCCGGCCGCACTGACTCGTGCGGCGCCACGCGCTCCAGGGCGAGCCCGAGCGCGAGCGCGCTCCCGACCGCTGCCGAGACCCAGAGCTCCGGCGCCACGGCCCCCTAGACCGGCTCGAGCCAGCAGTGCGGCTCGTCGGGCAGCTCGATCCCGATCGGGTCGCCCACCCGCACCTCGCCGCCCGCGAGCACGATCGCCATCACCCCGGCCTTGCGCAAAAGCTCACCCGCCCGATTACGCTCGAGCACGGCCTTCATCAGCCCGGGCTGGATTCCGTCGAGCTGCAGGCAGGGATTGCGCAGGCCCGTGACTTCGACGACCGCGCTGCGGCCCAGGTGCAGCCGCGCGCCCCGCGGCAGCGCCAGGAGACACAGCCCGCGCGTGGTGACGTTCTCGCCCATCTGGCCCGGCTCGAGGGCGAAGCCGCGCGCGCGCAGCTCGTCGTGCAGCTCGGCGTGGATCAGGTGCACCTGCCGCAGGTTCGGCTGACTCGGGTCGCGCGCCACGCGCGAGCGGTGCTTCACGGTCTTGCCGGAGTGCGCGTCGCCCTCGACGCCCAGCCCGGCCATCAGACGCAGCGCGTCGCGCTTGCCCTTCTGCATGGTGTGTGACCCGCTCGACGCGAGCGCGAGGACGAACCCGGACATGGCGCACCAAGGTATCACTCCGCCCGGTCGGCCCAACCGGCCCGTGAATGCGAGCTTGCGTGTTCGGGCTCAGCCCCGAGCGGCGCTCGACGAGCCCGTGGTTCCGCCCCGCGCGGCCGCGCGGCACAAGACCAGGCCCACCACGGTGAGCGCCGTGCAGCCGACGACCCAGCCGGCCGGGGTGTGCGCGCCCGCGCCGTCGAAGCCGGCCAGCCCGAACAGCTGGTAGCTGGCGCAGACCTGGGCCACGCCCCAGAGTGAGTCGAGCGCGATCGCGGGCCAGAGCGACCCCGAGCTCTGGCGCAAGATGCACAGCACGAGCGCGTTCAGGAAGCCGGGCACGAACGGCCAGGGGCCGTGCGCCATGAGCGAAGGCAGGAACGACGCGCCGAAGCCCGAGAGCAGCGCGCTCACGAGCACGCCGGGAATGACACCGAGCTGTGTCGTGGCGAGCGGCTGCAGCACGCCGCGGTAGAAGAGGTTGTAGGCCAGCGGGAACGCGAGCACCCAGACCAGCGTGCCGGCGGCCGCGAGCGCCTGCGGCCGGAGGTGCGACGGGTCCGGATCGGGCGGGGGCGCAGGCGGCGGCGGCGCGATGCTCTTCACCACGTTGTCGATCTCACTCGACACGATGATCGCAGCCACGAGAAACACGACCGCGATCCACGCGCTGGCAGGCGCCGACACGAGGCCGATCTGACGCGCCGGCGGCTGGCGGAAGCGCTGCGCGCACAGGGCGAACATCAGCCCGTAGGTCACGAGCGCGCTCATGCCGAGCTGCGAGGCTGCGAGCTGGACGCCGATCTTCTCGAACAGGATCAGCCACAACAGGTGAGACAGCGGCGCGAGCAGCGCGAGCACGAACACGAACGCGAGCGTGAGCGGCGGCCGGGGCTCCGAATCCGAGTCGGGGATCATCGGCCGAACAGGATCGGCCGCAGCGCCTGGCCGGTGTACGAGAGGGGGTTGTTCGCGACCTCTTCGGGCGTGCCGGTCGCGACGATCTCGCCGCCCTTGTCCCCGCCCTCGGGGCCGAGGTCGATCAGGTAGTCGGCGGTCTTGATCACGTCGAGATTGTGCTCGATCACGACCACCGTGTTCCCGCGCTCCACAAGCTTGGTCAGCACGTCGAGCAGCTTCTCCACGTCGGCGAAGTGCAGGCCGGTGGTCGGCTCGTCGAGGATGTACATGGTGCGGCCGGTGGCGCGCTTCGAGAGCTCCTTCGCCAGCTTGATGCGCTGCGCCTCGCCGCCCGAGAGCGTGGTGGCCTGCTGGCCCAGGTGCACGTAGCCCAGCCCCACCTCGGCCAGCGTCTGCAGGCCCGGCCGGATCGACGGGATGTGCTCCAGGAACTCGAGCGCCTCGTCGACCGTCATCTCGAGCACGTCGGCGATCGACTTGCCCTTGTACTTCACCTCGAGCGTCTGCGGGTTGTAGCGCTTGCCCTGACACTCCTCGCAAGTCACGTACACGTCGGGCAGGAAGTGCATCTCGATGCGCAGGATGCCGTCGCCCTCGCAGGCCTCGCAGCGGCCGCCCTTCACGTTGAACGAGAAGCGCCCGGGCTGGTAGCCGCGCTGCCGTGACTCGGGCAGCTGCGTGAACAGCTCGCGGATGCCGGTGAAGATGCCGGTGTAAGTCGCCGGGTTCGAGCGCGACGTGCGCCCGATCGGGTCCTGACTCACGTCGATCACCTTGTCCAGGTGCGGCAGCCCGTCCACGCGCTTGTGCTTGCCCGGCTTGTCCTTGGCGTCGAAGAGCTTGTGCGCGAGCGCGCGGTACAGCGTGTCGTTCACGAGCGTCGACTTGCCGCTGCCCGAGACACCGGTCACGACCGTGAGCACGCCCAGCGGGAAGCGCACGGTCACGTCGCGCAGGTTGTTCGCCGACGCCCCCACGATGGTCACGAACTTGTCCGAGCCGGGCCGGCGCAGCTTCGGCACCGGAATCGCGCGCTTGCCCGACAGGAACTGCCCGGTGAGCGAGCGCGGCTCCTTCTCGATTTCGGCCGGCGTGCCCTCGGCGACCACCTCGCCGCCGTGGCGGCCCGCGCCGGGCCCGAGGTCGACCACCCAGTCCGCGGCGCGGATCGTCTCCTCGTCGTGCTCGACCACGATCACGGTGTTGCCCGTGTCGCGCAGCGAGACCAGCGTGCGCAGCAGCCGTCCGTTGTCGCGCGCGTGCAGGCCGATCGACGGCTCGTCGAGGATGTACAAGACGCCCGCGAGCGCCGAGCCGACCT
>Ga0335084_10003615_pt1 | contig 15112 bp, 11 predicted proteins | sample Lox_Sample_44_FD_206721 | JGI IMG/M metagenome (GOLD analysis project Ga0335084, IMG submission 206721) | Soil microbial communities from Loxahatchee National Wildlife Refuge, Florida, United States - Lox_Sample_4.4 | ecosystem: Environmental > Terrestrial > Soil > Wetlands | place: USA...
ATAGGACAAGGGTCGTATTCCTGTTCGTCGTCGTTGCTGCGGCGGCGGTAGCCGGCGGGGCGCTCATGTTGGGGCCTCGCTGGGGGCATGAGCCCACGGGCGGGGCCGCCACGACCGTTCCGACTGCGGAGGAGACGGTCGATGTTGTTGTTGCGAGCGCGAGCACCAAGCAACGCTGGATCGAGGATGTGGCGGCCCGGTTTAATGCCGGAAAGTCGCGGACCGCGAGCGGCAAGCCGATCCGCATCGTTCCCGTTCCGGTTCTTTCCGGCGGTTCTTTGGAGGACATTCTCCAAGGAAAACTGAAGCCGGCGGCATGGTCACCGGGAGCGCAGTCCTGGGTACAGGAATTGGATGCCCAATGGCAGGGGCGGACCGGGAGCACGCTGACGAGCGGCGCCTGCCGGCCAACCATCACCACGCCGCTTGGCCTCGCCATGTGGCGGCCGATGGCGGAGGCACTCGGATGGCCTGGACGCAAAGTGAGCTGGAAGACGATCATTGACCTTGCGGCCGATCCGGCCGGCTGGGCCACCCTCGGTCATCCCGAATGGGGACGTTTCCGGCTCGGCTACCCGCATCCCGGTTACTCAAACGTCGGCATGCTCTTCATGGCCTCGGTGGTCTATGGCGTGAGAGGCAAGACCATGAATCTCGAGCCGGCCGAGATCTATGGAGACGACGTTCGCAAGGCCCTGGCAGCGCTGGCGCAAAACACCTCCAAGTACGGATTGGTCTCCGTCGACCTGCTTGACGCCATGGCCGCGCATGGCCCGCAATTCCTACACGCCGTTGCCGCCTTCGAGAACGACACCGTGCAGTACAATGTCGAAAAAGCGGAACAGCTGCGTTTTCCGCTCGCCTTCGTGATTCCCGCCGAGGGCACCTTCTGGGCCGATCAGCCCTATTGCGTGCTCGACAAGGCTGACTGGGTCACCCAGGAGCAGGCCGAGGGCGCCCGGATGTTCCTCGACTACCTCCTCCAGCCCGACCAGCAGGTCCTGGCGTTGAATTCGGGGCTGCGCCCCCTGGATGCCGCGGTGCCCCTGAGGGAACCTCTCGACCTCGAGCATGGCACGGACCCGGGCATCGTTCCTGGCATCAGACCTTCGCTCGAAGCCCCCAGCGGCGACACGATGCGGGCGATCGCCGACCTATTCCTGATCACCAAACGCAAGGCGACGGTGCTCATCGTCCTGGATGTGTCGGGCAGCATGGATGGCGAGAAAATGCGGGCTGCGACAACGTCCACCGTCAACTTTATCAAGCGATTGCACCCTCAGGACATCGTCGGACTCGAGACATTCAGCGATTCAGTAAGAACCCTGTTCCCGCCACGACCGGTTGCCGAAGTGGCCGAAGATCTCGAGAAAACCGTCGCCGATCTGATCAGCGAGGGGGGCACGGCGCTCAATGCGGCCACCTGCCAGGCAATGAAGACGATGGAAGAGCAGCGAACAGCTGACGAGGCCGCGAGCCTCAACCGGCTCTACGGCATCGTGCTCCTGACGGATGGAAACGACACGACCGGCGGGATTAGCGAAAACGAAATGATGACGACCTGCCTTCCTTCGGATGCGGAGTCGGCGGGAATCAGGATCTATCCCATCGCCTTCGGAGCGGATGCCGACACGGCGATTCTCGATCGAATCGCCAAGGTGACCGGCGGCCGGATGTTTCGAGCCGATCCGGACTCGATCGAGCGCATCTACGTCAGCGTATCCGCGGAACAGTGAGAGGGGAGGCTACCATGTTCGGATTCGGCGGTTTCACCGCAAGACGGGCGCGTTCAGGGCGTGGCGATGGGGCCGGATACGGAACCGGTGCCGATTTGAGCCGGTTGTTCTGGAGGGGCATATGGGAGCATGCGATCGTCCGCTGGGAGAGTGCGACACTATTGGCGCTGGCCATGCTGAGCGCAGCTGTCGGATCGATTGCAGCCGCGATCGGCATCCTTCCTGCATGGGCGTGGCCGATCGTCCCGCTGCTCTGCCTAGCTGGCGAGGGCGCGCTGGTCTGGGCGAGCCTGCATGATCGCGAAGGTCACCGTGAGGTAGTGAGCCGACTGCTACACGATACTTTTCGACCTCAGCAACTGACTGACCCCGAATTGTCTCGTCAAGTGCTGGCGGCGCTCGCCCTTCGCGCGCGCATCGAATCTCTGATCCGCAACACGGAAGCTTTCGGCCAGCATCCGGACCGTGCCAACCTCGCCCTGCAGTTCGACGGCTGGATCGGCGTCCTGTGCCGGCTGGCGTCACAGCTCGACCGGCTCAAGTCGGAATTCGGCTTCTCGGACAGCCAGGCCCGCGGCACCGCAACGCGGGCGCGCCAACTGGAGCAGCTTGCCGCAGCCGAAGAAGATTCGACAACGTTTCAGGAAATGGAGGCGACGATCGCGGGCCACGGGGCTTTGCTGGACAACCTCTACCAGGTCCGCAAGACGGTGGAGCGTGCCGATCTGCGCCTCGAGCGGTCGGTCAGCCAGCTCGCCACCGTCCACGCCCAGGTGATCCTCATGGGCGCCCGTGGATTGCAGGGCGAGCCCGTCAACGCGCTCTGCGCCGAGATCGCCGCTGAAATCAGCAATCTCCGGGCCATGGCCAATGCCGTGGATCGCGTCCACGGCGAGTCGGCGGAGATCGTGGAATTCGCGCGCCCGGAGAGTCGGGCCGAGGTGAAACCGGATATCTCGGCCTGATCGATCCTGGCAGACCGTCTTCCGGGCTCATGCCTCGTCGGTGCCGCGGTCGTCTTCGCCCGTGAATTCGCTTCGCCGGATTCCATATTTCCGGAGTTTCTCGTTGAGCGTCCGCCGGGGTACGCCAAGCTCGGCGAGTGCCTCCGCGATGCTGCCATGGGCGCGGCGCAAGGCCGTAACGATCAGGGCGCGCTCGAAATTGTCGACCAGCTCAGGCAGCTTATGCGCCGAACCCCTCGGCGATGTGGTCGATCCTGCCGCCGGGGCTCCAAGGCTCAGGCCCAGGCCGAGCGCGAAGCGCTCGGCCGCCGCCTTCAGTTCCCTGACATTCCCGGGCCATTCGTAAAGCGCAATGGCATGCATATCTTCGGGCCGCAGCGCCGGCGGTGTCCGGCCGACTTCCCGGGCTTTGGCTGTCGCGAACCATTGGAAGAGCAGCTCGGCATCGCCCGGGCGATCGCGCAGCGGGGGGATCGAGAGCTCGACCCCAGCCAGCCGGAAGAACAGATCCGCGCGGAGGGTTCCGTCACGGCCCGCCTGCCGCAGATCGCCTTTGGCCGCACCGACGATGCGCAAATCGACCTTGATCGTACGGTTTGAGCCAACGCGCTCAATGCTGCGCTCCTGCAGGGCACGTAGAACCTTGGCTTGCGCGGCCAGCGGCATGCTCTCGACCTCATCCAGGAACAAAGTGCCGCCCTGGGCGAATTCGAACTTTCCCACCCGGCCCTGGCGCGCGCCGGTGTAGGCGCCGGCCTCATGGCCGAACAGTTCGCTCTCGACGAGCTCGGCCGGGATGGCCGCGCAATTGATCGCGACGAATGGTTTCGTGCGGCGCGGGCTCTCATTGTGCAGGGCGCGCGCGACGACTTCTTTGCCGGTCCCGGTCTCGCCATGAATCAGCACGTCAACCGGCAGCGGCGCGATGGCGCGAATTCGCTCCCGCAGAGTCACCATCGCCGGCGAGTGGCCGATCAGGATGGATTCGAGATTGGTCCCGCCGGCGCGCTCGGCTTCCAGATGCTCAACGCGGCGGGACAGGCGGCGCAACGCGCCGGCGTTGCGGAGGGCCGCCGCCAGGCGGTCGGGATCGTGCGGCTTCATCTGGAAGTCGAAGGCACCAGCCTTGAGCGCTTCGACCGCCATCGGCACATCGCCATGGCCGGTGAGCAGGATCACGGGGGTCGCCGGCCTAAGCTCCCGGATTGTCTTGAGGAGCGAAAGCCCGTCCTGCCCGGGCATGCGCACGTCGGTCAGGACCAGGTCGATATCGTGGTCCGCGAGCCGCGCGAGCGCCTCTGAAGCGGAGGTCACAACCGTTGGCACGAAGCCGGTCAGCGCCAGCCATTGACCGATCGATTTGCCGACCATCACATCGTCGTCGACCAGAAGGACGCTCAAAGCATCGTTGGCTGTCATCGGTGGTCACGCTTCATCATGGTCGTGTGTATTCCAGCTCCGCGTGCGCGCGGTCGTCCACTGAGGGCAAATTTCGTTCGTGCGATCGACAGCAATAGGGCTCGCTTCGCCTTCACTGTGGCATCGCCGCATCCGCTGCCGCCTGACCGGCGGGTGCCTCCGCGAGGGGTATACGCACGCAGAAGACAGCACCCCCGCCCTCGTTGGCAGTGCCGGTCACGGTACCACCATGCTCTCGCACAGTGCTGTTGCTGATTGCCAACCCAAGCCCCAGCCCGTGGCCCTCTGCCTTGGTGGTAAAGAACGGCTCGAACAATCGCCCCCGCTGCTCCGGGCTGATGCCGGCGCCGCTGTCGGCGACGCGAAGCTCCGCCATGCCATCGACGCGATCCACGGAAACGCGGACGAGCCGGTGCTCGCACCCGGCGACCGCGTCGAGTGCATTGAGGACGAGATTCATCGCGACCTGCTGCAGGCGAACCGGGTCGCCGATCACGATGCCGCGGTCCCGCTCCTCCATTACGATCGTCGTGCCGCTGTCTGTCGCGCGGAAGCGAACCAGATTGACCACTCTGGCGGCCTCGGCGGCAAGCGAGACGCGCTCGCGGCGATGCTCGCGCCGACGGGCGAGGTCCTTCAGATCCTGGGACAGTTCCGCCATGCGGTCTACCGTCTGCATCATGCCGTCGATCGTCTCGTCCAGTTCTTGAGTCTGGCCGCGCGCTGCCAGTAGTCGACTGCTCGCGAGCGCGGTCTTGAGGGCTGTCAGCGGTTGATTGATCTCATGGGCAAGGCCGGCGAAGGCCTGGCCGATGGCTGCGAGCCGATTGGCTTGTGCCAGCTGGCCCCTGGCACGGTGCAGTTCTCCATCGATTCGGCTGCGCTCCTCGATCTCGGCCTCAAGCGCGTCATGCGCGGAACGCAATTCGTTCGTGCGCTGCTCGACGCGTTCCTCGAGTTGACGCTTGGCGCTTCGCTCTGTCCGGAGTCTGGCGCTGCGCATATGCAGAACCACGCTAATCAGGGTGACGACCAGGCCGCCCAGCAGTGCGACGGCAAAAGCGCTTGCCGTCTGCCGGCGAACCGGCGCGCTGGACTCGAAAAGTACGATCGACCAGTCGGTGCCGATGAGCGGGCGCGTGAAGAGCAGGTCGGGATCGATGGCTTCGGGGCCTTGTCCGATCAGGACCGGATCCAGAGGTTCATCCGCATAACGCCGCTCATTTCTGATATTCTGCCGCACCGCGGGATCGAGCGGATGGAGGGGCCGATAACGCCAGGCAGGGTCCGAGGCCAAAAAGACGATTCCGCTGCCGTCGACGACGACAACCTGCTCGCCCGCCTGGCGCCAGCTTGCCTCCTGAGGTCGGAAATCGATTTTGATCACGGCGACCCCGGCGAGGGCGCCGCTGTGTCGGATGCAGCTCGCCTGGAAATAGCCCGGCTGGGCCGTCGTGACGCCGATTCCGTAGTACGCGCCAAGGCAGGTTGCGACCGCATCCCGGTAGTAGGGCCGAAATGAATAGTCCTTTCCCACGAAACTGTCGGGGGCTGCCCAATTGCTGGCTGCGATGGTCCGCCCCTTGGCGTCGAGCAGATAGGCATAGGCGGCGCCGAGCGAGGCAGCCTCGCTTTCGAGGAAGCGATTGGCTGCATCAACTCGGCTGGCGTCCGACGGATTTTCCAGCAGCGACTGCACGGGGGCGCTCGCGCCGATGAGCTCCGGGATCGGCGCGTAACGAACGATCGCCGAGTGCAGGCCGTCACTCAGCAGCCCGACCTGCTCTTGCGAGGATTTCTCGAGTCCTCTGAGCGCTTCTTGCCGGACGATCATGGACACACCGGCAGCAAGCACTATCGCGCAGAGGACGCCTGCAGCCACGATCCAGCGACGCATGCTCATCGGTGCCTGACTCCTACGGGTCGGCGCTGCTGAATGATAGGCCAAGTCGCTCTGTCCGTCACTGCGACGGTGCCACGGTCGAGATTTGCTGCGGCTCGAGTTGCGACGTCCTTCGGGTGTCGGGCATGAACAAATAGACCAGCAGCGAGACAAGGGTGCATGCCGACACATACCAGTAGAAATAGGATTCGTGACCTATGCTCTTGAACCACAGGGCGATATACTCGGCGGTGCCGCCGAAAACCGAGACCGTGAGGGCGTAAGGCAAGGCAACGCCGAGGGCCCGCACGCGTGTGGGGAAGAGCTCGGCCTTCACCACCGCGTTGATAGATGTGTAACCCGAGACGATCGCGAGCGCGCCGACGATGAGCGCGAACGCCGTCCAGATGTCTTTCGTGGTCGAAAGCAGCGTCAGGATCGGAACGGTGCAGACCGTGCCGAGCAGTCCGAAGGCGATCAGCAGAGGCCGCCGCCCGATTCGATCCGACAACATCCCGAGCGCGGGCTGCAGGCACATGAAGATGATGAGCGTCGCTGCCGAAACCAGTGTCGAATCGGCCTTGCTGAGGCCCACAGTGTTCACCAGGAACTTCTGCATGTAGATGGTGAAGGTGTAGAAGGCGACCGTGCCGCCGAGCGTGAGACCGACGACGATGCAGACCTGACGCGGATAGCGCATCAAAGAGCGCAGGCCACTCTCGACGGGCGCAACCTTGCGAATGGCGAGGAAGGCATCGCTCTCGTCCATTTTCCGGCGCAGATACATCGTTGCCAGGGCGCACAAGGCGCCGATGGCGAACGGGATTCGCCAGCCCCAGCTCTCGAGCTGCGCCGGGGTTAGCAGGCCGAACTGCAGCGCCAGCAGGACGCCAATCGCCAACAACTGGCCCATGATGAGCGTGACATACTGGAAGCTCGAATAGAATCCGCGGCGTCCGCTGGTCGCGACCTCCGAGAGATAGGTCGCGCTGGCGCCATACTCGCCGCCGAGGCTGAGACCCTGCAGCAACCGGGCGAAAACGAGCAGGGCCGGCGCCCAGGTCCCGATGACGGCATAGCCCGGTAGCACCGCGATCAGGAGCGAGCCGAAGCACATGAGCAGGATCGAGACGGTAAGCGCCGTTCGCCGGCCGTTCCGGTCGGCGAAGACGCCCATCAGCCAGCCGCCGATCGGCCGCATGAGGAAGCCGAGGGCGAAGATCGCGGCAGTGTTGAGCAGTTGCGCCGTGTCATCGCCGGCGGGGAAGAAGGATTTCGCGAAATAGAGCGAGAAGGCGGCGTAGACATACCAGTCGTACCATTCGATCAGGTTGCCCAGCGAACCGCCGACGATCGACCGAAGGCGGCGCACGGTTCCGGCGCCAAGCAGCTTGGTAGCGACCGGGGCCGCCGGTCCGAAAGTGCGCAGGATCGAATTGGTCATAGGATTTCCCTCCCTTGCCAGGGCCCGACCGAGGAGGCCGAGCCTCTTAGTCCCCGGCAAAGAATGTGCCAACCTCTTCCGCGGTATCAGGCCGGTGATAAACCGATGTGGGCCAGGGCCTTAGCTGGCACAGCCCAGCGTGGATCGCGGCCCCCGCCAGCAGGATAATGCCGCCTGTGGACCGGCTTCGGGCGGAAACCGGCCGATAGCCCGACCAGTAGCGAACCTTGACCTGAGACAGCGCCGGCGAGCTCATGCCGTGAAGCGAGCCATTAATGTCAGTCTTGTTGAAATCGTAAGGTTCGCAATGGCGATCCGATACGCAGCCAACGGTGCGACTGCCGCTCCGGGTTAATGAGAGAAGTGGTGGCGCTCCGTGCTTTACGTCCGGGCCGTGACACAAGCGGACAAGCGCTGACCGTTAGGAAACGAAGCAGCTGCCCATGGCCTTGGGAGGCCATGGGCGGCTTGTTGCGCGCGCAAGCGTCGACATGAGCGAAAGTCCGCCACACGGAACCCCGTCCGGTCGACAAAACTTCCGATGGTGCGCAGCCCAACTGTTTGAAGCGGCGGCGCAACCTCCCTGATGCCCGCAGCCGAGGCGCACTGGCACCGGACTTGCGGTGCTCGAGATGCGAGCGGCCGCTTCGAGTTGCAAATTGAGTGACCTAGACCGGCTAACTCGTGCTGCAACATGAGGAAGGGAACTTGCCATGCGCCTAATACTTCGTGTCTCAACACTTTGCCACACCTTGCTGCAGCACATCCTCGCTGAAATTGAAGGGCAGAACCCGGAGGCACTGCTCGAACTCGAGCGCGAGAATCTCCGTCGACTGTTGTGTCATCTGGGATGATGGGACCGGCGTCGCAGGTTGGCTTGTCCGCCAACCAACAACAAGGTGCCCAAGGAATATTGTGTGGCGCTCATTTGTTGTATCCAACAGGATAGCGAAGGTCGAGAATGTGCGCGTCTTCCGGTTGTGGTGGCTGGCGCTCTGAACTGAAGCCGAACGATCGAGGGTGTCGGAGTGATTCGATACTGGCGGGGGTAGGATTCCTCATAGCGGCCCTTATTTATTGGGCCGACGCCGTCAGAGTCCGATCGTCACGAGACTCCCTGGGAGAGACAGCGCGCTGCCGTAAGGTTCACGACGATTAATGACGATGCATGCAGGCGCAATCCAGCTGTTCGCTTGGTTATGGCGCTGGGGCTGACCTGACATGATGTGCACCCAAATACGAGAGGCGGGTTCAGCAGAAGGAGACCCCAATGGTTCACGATGTCCACATCGCGGGCGTGACGCTCGCCAAAGAAGCCGATGCGCGGCGCGGAGAACTCGATAGGGAACGACGGGTGCCTGCCGATCTGTTCCAGCGAGCAGGCCATGCGGGCCTGTTCCGGCAACTCCTATGCGCGGAGCTCGGCGGACTGGGCCGCAGCCCGGCTGAATGGTTCGAAACCGGCATCGCGATGGCGAGATGGGAGCCATCCTTCGCCTGGGTGGTGACACAGGGTGCAGGCGACGTGGCCACCTATGTCGCCGCGAGTGAGGGGGAATTCGCAGACACATTCCTTACGGATCAGCACGTCTACTCTGCCTCCTCGGACAATGGTGTCGGCACCCTCGTTCCCGAAGGCAATGGCTATCGGGTGGAAGGTCGCTGGGGATTTTGCAGCGGCTGCCAGGGTGCAACGTGGGTGGGCGGATTTGCGCGCTTCCCAGCCGATATTGCGCCCAATCAGACGTCGGAAGGACGCTGGGTGCTCGTCCCTGTCGCCCGCGCGCGCATCGATGAAAATTGGGACACGATGGGCATGGTGGGCACCGGCAGCCATTCCATCGTTCTGGAATCGCAGCATGTGCCCGCGGCCTGGACTTGCTTGATCGAACGATCGGGACCGGTGGACTACGGCCAGGCATCGATCGCTGCCGGCAACGGCTATTGGCCCATAGCCACGGCGGTATCGGCGATGCAGCTCGGCATTGCCCGTCGCGCGCTTGATTCCGCGGAGGAGCTCGCTTTGAAGAAACCCCTTGCCCGCTCGGCCGAGCCTCTCTGCAAGAACGCCCACGTGCAGCGGGAATTGATGAGCGCCGAAGCAGCGTGGGCCGCCAGCAAGGCCGGCGTCGAGCTGGTGCTGCGACAAATGTGGGAAGCGGCGGAGCAGAACCGCAAACTGCCGCCTGTGATCCTCATGGCTCTGGGATGCGCAAACGTGCACGCGGCAGCGACCGCGACCGATATCGTCGAGTCGGTCTGCGACGTCATAAGCACCTCAATCGCTCCATCGCGCAGCATCTTCGGCGCTTGCCTGCGCGACGCTCGGACCATCGGAAGCCACATCGCGGTCAACCCGGTGAAGCTCGAGCTCATCGCGAAAATGAAGTTTGGGCTCGCCGGCTACGATCAACCTTTTTAGGCGCCTACGCGCCTCGGAGACAAAGCATGCGACGCCCATCGTTTCGGTTCCTTCTATTCACCGCTCTCCTGCTGTCGGCCTGCGCGGCGCCGCGCGAGAAGGCACCGGCAACCGCGGAAACGGCGCCCTCCACCGAGATCGTGGTGGGCCTGGCGGGTCCGCTCACTGGCGACCTCGCCGAATTCGGTGCACAAATGAAGGCGGGGGCCACCAAGGCGGTTTCCGACATCAATGCCGCCGGCGGCCTGCTGGGAAAGAAGCTAAAGCTCGAGAGCGGGGACGACGAGTGCGACCCGAAGCGAGCGGTCCGAGCCGCCAATGACCTGGTCGCCAAGGGTGTCGTGTTCGTCGCTGGCCATTTCTGCTCGGGCACCTCGATACCCGCTTCGGCTGTCTATCACGAGCAGGGGATTCTTCAAATCACGCCCGCCTCGAGCAATCCTCGGCTGACCGACGATGCCGCGGGTTCCGGTTGGGACACGGTTTTCCGAACTTGCGGGCGTGACGATCTTCAGGGCTCTTTTGCTGGTGATTGGATTGCCCAGCACTTCAGAGGCAAGAACGTGGCGATCGTCGACGACGGCTCAGCCTACGGAAAGTATGTCGCGCGCAAGGCGCAAGAGGCGCTTCGTAGAGCCGGCGTCGTGATGGCCTTGCACGAGACCATACCCGCAGGCAGGTCGGATTACTCGTCTTTGGTCAAAGACCTCGGGCAAGCGAACGCAGATGTGGTCTATTTCGGCGGCTATCACCCGGAAGCCGCGGTAATCGTCAAGCAGATGCGCCAGCGGGGCGTCATGGCCCAATTCCTTGGGGCCGACGCCCTCAACACGCTGGAGTTCGCGACGCTCGCCGGCAACGCCGCCGACGGCGTGATGTTCACGAATGCGGCCGAGGCGCGCAATCTGCCGAGCGCGGCCAAGGTGGTGGAGGAATTCCGCAAGAAAGGCTTCGAACCTGAGGGCTATACGCTCTCGACCTATGCGGCAATTCAGGTGTGGGCGCAGGCCGTCGCGAAGGCCGGGACCACGGACTCCGAGAGCGTCGCGGCAGCGCTGCGCAGTCAGGACTGGGAGACTGTGATCGGCAAGCTCGGCTTCGATGCGAAGGGAGACCTGAAGCAGCCATCATTCGTCTGGTACGTGTTCAGAAACGGCAACTATTCGGAAATGAGATGACCTGCCGCCAAGGCCGTGTCTCGACACAATCCAGCGAGGATTTCGCCGTGACTTCCGCTTCGGGTCAAACTCGGCCGCAAAATTAGGTCTGTGCTGAGTCCGTTCTTGCCTCAATAGCGGAGAGCGACGGGTACGGCGTCAGAAATTTGAGCAATACCAGAAGTGCCGCACTCTAGATCCTTGCTCTCGAAGTCTTCCTGGGCGTCACCTCGAAGCGGCACTCGAAGCCCTGTCGTGACATCCTCCAAGAGCGAGAAACGACGCGAAGGAAAGCCGAGAGCGGTGCATTACACCGACATGGCGAAAGACCGCACCCGGCATGCGAGAAGACGGTCGTGCACGAGCCGCCAGATCACGTCGCAAGACCCTTGCTCGGCGGGCCTACCTATTGTGTTCCCTGGGGCAACGAGATAAGCGTTCGCTTTCGCGCTCCGAATTGAGGAGACCAGATGACCACGACCGGCACACCCTCCGGCAGCAGCGTCACCGGGCGGCGACCCTTCGGCGGAGTCCTGGTCCCGGCGCTGACGCCCTTCAAGGCCGACGGCGGCGTGGATCAAGCCGCGTTCCTCGACTTCTGCCGCTGGCTCCTGGACCAGGGCGCCAACGGCCTCGCCGTCTTCGGCACGACCAGCGAGGCCAACTCGCTGTCGCTGGCCGAACGGATGGCTCTGCTGGAACTGCTGATCGACAACAAGATCCCGGCCAGGACGCTGATGCCGGGCACCGGTGCTTGCAGCGTCCCCGAGGCGGTGCAGCTGACCAAGGCTGCCGTCTCGGCCGGCGCCGGCGGCGTGCTGGTGCTGCCGCCCTTCTACTACAAGAACGTTCCCGAGGACGGCGTCTTCGCCTATTACGCCGAGCTCATCGAGCGGGTGGGGAAGGGCGGTTTGCGGCTTTATCTCTACCACATCCCGCAGATGTCGGGCGTCGCCATCACGCCCGCCGTCATCGCGCGCCTCCTCGCCGCCTACGGGCCCGTCATCGCCGGCCTCAAGGACAGCTCGGGCAACTGGGAGAATACGGAGCGCCTGCTGCGTGAGTTCCCGGACCTCGCCATCTTTCCCGGCTCCGAGAGCTTCCTGCTCGCAAGCTTGCGCGCCGGCGGCGCCGGCTGCATCAGCGCCACGGCGAATTTCCAGGTGAACCGCATCCGCAAGCTGATCGACACGCCCGACGGCGAGGCGCGCGATCGGCTCAACGAGCGGGTCGGCCGCCTGCGCGCGGCCTTCGAGAAAGTTCCGCTGATTCCGGCGCTGAAAGCGGCGATCTCCAACCGCTTCGGCCGCGATTCCTGGCGCATCCTCCGGCCGCCCTTGCGCGAGCTCAGCGACGGACAGCGCCGCGAGCTGACCGATGCCTTGGCCGCTCTCGACGAGGCGGGCTAGCGTGGATTCATGAACGCAATGGCGTCACTGCTTTCCAGGTCCTGGTCTCGAACCCAAGGCAGCCATCAGGCGCCGCGGTCGGCAGTTCGGAAATGTGCCAGGTCCGAACCTGGACATTTCGGCTTATCCGGCCATGATTGAGGCTGCTCGCTGATTGGAATATTTCCTTGCGGGTACCCGTGCTAGCCTCGCCGACGAACCGTCCAGAGCCTGATCGCATCAAGCCGAACCGGCTTGATGCGTGAATCAGTCTCTGGTTTTTTGAATTAGAGCAAGATTCACGGATCAGCTTGATTCAAGCTGATCCGATCTCGCTCTAGACACGGAGATCTGATGAGCCCCGCCGACCGGAACAAGGAGATCACGAAGCGACTCGACCGTCCCTTGCCGACTTTTGCCGCGCGCGAGACGTTCTTCACCACGGCAAAGTCGGCGCAAGCCGCGATATCCATCGCCGGCGTCCCGCTCGATATCGCGACAACCAACCGGGCCGGCGCACGCGATGGTCCCGCCGCGGTCAGGCGCGCAAGCCGGATGACCGGAGGCACCTATCCGGATTTGTGGCCCGATCTTTATGCCCTGGACTTCGCCGATATCGGAAACTTCAGTGTTCTGATGGGCAAACTGGATGAATCGCTGGCCCTGATCGAGCAGCAGGCATTGGAGCACGATCACTTGATTGCCGTGGGAGGCGACCATCTCGTGACCCTTCCGCTGTTGCGAGCTGCAGCCAAGAAGCACGGCGGGCCCTTGGGATTGGTGCATTTCGACGCCCATGTCGACACCTGGGCCGAAAATTACACGGTCGCCGTAACCCATGGGACCAACTTCCGCATCGCCATCATGGAAGGGCTGGTTGACCCCAGACGCATGGTGCAGATCGGCATTCGCTGCCGCGTCGAGCCCGATGTCTGGCAATGGACGCTGGACCAGGGCGTTACGATCATCACCGCCGAGAACGTGCATATGGGCGATCCGGTGGCGATCGCGGCCCGTGTTCGCGATGTCGTGGGCAAGGGCAAGACCTATCTGACCTTTGATATCGACTGCCTCGACCCGTCATGCGCGCCCGGCACCGGCACACCGGAGACCGGCGGACTGCTGGCGTGGCAGGCCCGCGCCATTCTGACCCGGCTCGGCGGAATCGACTTTATCGGCATGGACATGGTGGAAGTGGCTCCCGCCTATGACGTGGGCGAGATCACGGCGCTGAACGGCGCATCCATGATTGCGTTCTACATGGGTCTGCTGGCTGGATCGAAAGGCCGACCCTTGTGACGATTCCCCAAAGAGGCCGCGATGAGGTGCCTGCGCATTTACGCCACGTCGGATGGCGAGTCCCACTTTGATGAGGTGGAAATCCCGACAACGGCGACACAGGTTTTCCCCGACGTAGCGCCGTTTGAGCTTTCGGCTCGCTATCCGGCATCCCATATCCGCTTCACCCGCATCCCGGCAGGGATGCGTGATGTCGGTTGGCATACGGTGCCGGAGCGGATGCTTACAGTGAGGCTTGATGGCTCTGTCGAGTACGAGACCAGCGACGGAGAGGTGCGATACGTTTCTGCCGGCAGTTTTGTGCTGGTGGAGGACACTCACGGAAAGGGCCACATCTCACGCCATTCCGCGGAGGGACAGACCGTCATTTGGATTGCCTTGCCCAACGGCTTCGTTCTGCCTTAGCGGGCTTATCGCTCTTTCCTTTCGGCCGTTACACACTGAACGCAGGAATCGGCCAATTGGCTTTTTTCGGGAGGGGGCTTCCGTGATGAGGCTTTGAGAAGGCATGCGCGATCGAGCCGAGATTATGTTCGTCGGCTGATTCTCGGGGTGTAGACAAGTGGGTGTTGGGTTTGAGGGCTTATCTCCTTGTCTAAGGCGACCCTTCTGGTGCTCTCGCCCAATCGATCATTATGGATATGTCTGAAACCGACCAGGTTGGGAGAGATATCCCTCGCACTCTTTCCTGGAGAGTGTCAGCCCTACCGGCGTTCAGCGGATTCTTTCGCTGCAGCGAAGTCGGGATCGTCCTCGGTTCGCCAGCGCGGAAGATCATCATGGATGACGTTCCATGGGATTTGACTTTCGATGCCCGAGTGAGCTGTGTTTGGCGGCCATTCTTCGGGGTGATCGAGAGTGCCAACCATGACGCTGTGTCCCTGCGGGGTGCGGATTCCAAGCGGGCTGCCACAGTTGGAGCAGAAGCCGCGCTCCAATAATGCAGACGATCGATAATAGGTCGGCATACCTTTGGTGAACCGCAGCGCCCCTTTTTGTGCCCCCTTGAACGCCACGAAAATGCCCGAGGGTTGCCCGTAGGCCCTCTGACACATTCGGCAATGACAATGGGCGACCCACGTAGGCGGCTCAGTCGCCTCAAACCGGACCGCTCCGCACAGGCAGCCTCCCGTGATTGGCAAAGTCTTGTCGGCCATGATTTTCCTCCTGAGTGCCTGACGGATTAGCACACCAGCCACATCTGCGGGACCAGATGGCACGGGCTTCCAGGCTCAAGTCCTTAGGTTGGGCACTTGTCTTCTGATAGGCAGCAACACCACGGATGTTGGCTTTGGGTCTTCGCCTTGGCGGCGGGCGATTGATCGGCGGGCCCTCCGGGAGTAGCGTCGGCGGAACTACAAGGACGGAGCATGAGATGAGCGAAAGAGCCGAGCGCGCGG
>Ga0335084_10003616_pt1 | contig 15112 bp, 14 predicted proteins | sample Lox_Sample_44_FD_206721 | JGI IMG/M metagenome (GOLD analysis project Ga0335084, IMG submission 206721) | Soil microbial communities from Loxahatchee National Wildlife Refuge, Florida, United States - Lox_Sample_4.4 | ecosystem: Environmental > Terrestrial > Soil > Wetlands | place: USA...
AGCAGGCTATGTACTGAGGTTTGCAACGGCCTCTGCGCCATCCTCATGTACAAACGGAACACTTCTCTATAGTGGGCCCAATACCTCTTTCCCCCACACTGGACTGACCAATGGCACGACCTATGGATATCGGGTATGTGCTAAAGACGGTGCAGGGAATACGTCCACAGGAGCAACGAGAACCGCAAAGCCTCAATAAGCTGGTCATAATGAGGTATTCAAGAAAAGGGTGGACTAGTGTAGCTCACCCTTTTTATTATGTATTTGTAATGGGAATATTGATAATAACTGCCCAAGCAATTCTGACATCTAAGGCAAATTTACCCGCTAATCCTCAACATAATTGAGGTCTTTATGGAAAGTTTCTTCCAGATGGTTAGAGGGCATAAAAGGAAATAACGAGACATATCACACCCGCCACATATCCACAAAGTACCCATGGGATGCCACTATTACCGGAATGGTATAAATACTCCTCAGAACAGCAGCAGGGGATGGTGAGGAAGCTTGCCATTGTGTTCCCTATCGGCAAGATTCTAAAATACCCGTGATTCAAATAACAATGACAAAGGAGTCGCTGAAACGCACTAAAGGGTTTCTCAGCATGTGGTCATTCCGAAAGAAATTTGGTGATTCGCGGAAAGTGCATACCGCCTCACGCTTATACGGGAAAGCGGTCCGCCTTAATGGAAAAGGAAAGCCGTATGAGGCGATTGTAATGGTATGCCGCGCGCTCCAGGCTGTTCGGGAATCCGGAGCAGTTCTGATAGCGTCGGATGCACTCAGTCTTATAATGTCCGCTACAGCGCTCTTCGATGAGCTCGCGATCAAAACAGGTCGTCCGGAAATTGTGCTCACATCCCTCAGAGAAGCCCTTGAACTTTGCGACAGGGCAGTAGCGGCTGATTCAAAACTTATAGAGCTTGTACAGCCTTATCGCGACAGGTTTCATCATCGTATAGGTTTAATTGCTACGCAGCCGGAATAGTAATTATTATTATTACATGGATGCACATGATGATACGAGAAACGTTGCAGGGCTGCTTGGAGAAAGTTTATAAATTACTCAGTTTAGATTATACTTAACAAAGTATTTTTAAATCTAAGGAGGAAAAAGGATGAAAAGGACTCTCTTGATAGCATTGTCAGTAATGCTTACGGTCGCCCTCGCCGCATTCGCTCTCGCCGCCGGAAAGAGCAAGATGGAACTCAAAGCAGGAGATGAGATTTATGCGTGCAACTGCGGTGAGTCATGCCACTGCGATACCATGTCGAGGAATGCCGGCAAGTGTACCTGCGGCAAGGAAATGGTCAAGGCAAAAGTGACAAAGATTGAGGATGGCAAGGCACAGCTGAAGGGCGAAGGATGGGCAAAAGAAAGGACCTTTAAGACCGATGGCAAGTATGCATGCGCGTGCGGACCGGAGTGCAAATGCGACACCATCAGCCAGAACCCTGGCAAATGCACCTGCGGCAAGGAAATGAAGAAAGCAAGCTAAGTCCTGTTTTCCGAACAACAAAAAAGGGCGGGAGGAATCCCGTCCTTTTTTGTTGCCTTGCACAAACTTCTGTGAGCTTCTGCAACGTGTTCTGCCATCCTCTGCTTACCATCCCTGTTTTGACATCAAAGACCCAAACATGATAACTTCCACCATGGACACTGTCTTTCACTCCCCCAGCAAGAACTCGGGCTTCGAATTCAACCCATGAAGATCTGCGAGATATTCTCGAGCATTCAGGGGGAATCTAGTTATGCGGGAGTTCCCTGCACATTTGTTCGGATGACCGGCTGCAACCTGAGATGCTCCTATTGCGATACGGTGTATGCCTACGAGGAAGGCACGGAACTCACAGAAGATGAAACAATGGGGAAGATACATTCCATAGGCCTCAGGACAGTCATGATCACCGGGGGAGAACCGCTGCTCCAGGCAGGTGTCTTTCCCCTTGCAAAGAGGCTTCTTGACCATGGATTCCGGGTGCTCATCGAGACGAACGGAAGCCAGGACATACGGCAGGTAGACAGGCGTGCGGTCCTCATCCCTGATGTAAAGACTCCGGGAAGCGGTATGCCGAATACTTTCCTCATGTCCAATCTCGACCTTCTCAGGCCTGTAGATGAACTCAAATTCGTTATCACCGGAAGGAAAGATTATGAATGGTCAAGAGATTTTGTGAAGGAACACTCCCTTGCCCGGAAATGCACTCTCCTCTTTTCCCCTGCCTTCGGGATGCTCAACCCAAGGGACCTCTCGCGATGGATCATTGAGGAGAGGTTAGAGGTGAGGCTGAACCTCCAGCTGCATAAGTATATCTACGGGCCGGATGTGCGCGGGGTATAAGCAAGATAACTCCTTAATTCGTCCTCAAAATGCATACTGAGGATCCCCTTGCCTGCCGCGCTCCTTATCTCCTCAATGCTCCAGAACCTTACCTCATCGATCTCGTTTCTGTTGAAAGAGATATCTCCGTTGTATATGCAGCGATAGGTGCTCACAAGCTCTGTTTCGTGCCTGCCACGGTGGATGTATGTGTAGAGATACTCCATATCACAGTCAGGAATTCCCAGTTCCTCTTGCATTTCTCTCACAGCGGCAAGAGGCAATTCCTCCCCTATCCCCACATGGCCTCCTACCGAGGTGTCCCACATGCCCGGAGCCACATCCTTCGAAAGAGAGCGCTTCTGGAGGAGCAGCCTGCCTCCTGGATCGAACACAAGGACATGGACAACCCTGTGCATCAGGGAAGGATTGGAATGGGCTTCAGTGCGCGGAGCGAGGCCTATGACCTCACCCTTTTGATTCACGATCTCCAGTTGCTCTTCAGGGTCCTTCATTTCATTCGCCGATGATCCGTTCATTCCGAATTGAGCGCCTATGACAGAAAACCATGATAGTTTCGTAATGCACCCATTTTCTGTGCATACTAAGGGGGATGTTGACGTACAACAAAAACTTCCGAAACTTCATCGATAATTTTACATAGATTTCAAAAAAGGTCAAGACCTTTTGTTCATTCTATCGGCCTTTTCCTGGTCAGTGTTTCATAGTGCACTGATACCAAAACCACCGAGAATCTGTTACAATTCGCTCATGGACCAGAAGCTGAATGAACTGAAGAAGAAGGTATTCCACGAAATCCTCGATATAGTGGGTCGTGTCTTCATTGTGGCAAGATATTCAGAACATGTGATCATCGGAAAACGGGGATTCACAGAGGAAGAAAAGAAGGACGGCCTTGTCCTGGTCTTTAATGTGCACATGAGCTTTGCGTGGGATGAGTCCGGCATTTCTTCAACCCTTGTGTTTGGCACAACCCCCCAAAAGTGTTTCGTCCCCGCAGAGGACATTGTTGCCATCTATTCTCCTGAGCTGCAATGCCAGTTCATTTCAGCACCGAAGACCTCACATGAAATGCCGCTCGGGAAGGACGAAGAGGAAAATGCCGGCCCCAATGTGGTGAAGGTGGATTTCAGGAAGAAAAAGGCACCCAGAGGCCCCCGAACTAGCCGCCAAGGGAGAGGAGACACCCATGGCTCCTGAGAAAAGGATGCGGGTGCTGACCGAATTTGACCTTCACCTCATCGGAGAAGGCAGCCATTACAAGAAATATGAAAAGCTCGGCTCCCATATAAGGGAGATTGAAGGAGTAAAGGGCGTTCATTTTGCGGTATGGGCACCCAATGCAGAGGCGGTGAGCGTCATTGGCGATTTCAATGGCTGGAACAGCGGGTCCCATCCCATGCAAGGGTTGGGCGATTCCGGGATCTGGGAGACCTTTATCCCGGGGCTGGGTGAGGGAACGCTCTATAAGTTTGAGATACGGTCAAGATTCAACGGCTATGTCACCCAAAAGGCTGATCCTTTCGGCTTTTATTTTGAAGTGAGGCCAAAGAGTGCCTCTATTGTGTGTGACATCGAAGGGTTCGAGTGGAATGACAGCCATTGGATGGCAATGAGGGCTGAGGGGAACTGGCTGGAATCCCCTGTGGCAATCTACGAGGTCCATCTCGGCTCATGGATGAGGGCAGCTGAAGGAAGTGAGGGGTGGCTTTCCTACAGAGAGCTTGCAGAGCGGCTGATACCCTATGTCAAAGGGTTGGGCTATACGCATATCCAACTTCTTCCCATCACAGAACACCCCCTTGATGCATCATGGGGGTACCAGACCCTTGGCTATTTCGCGCCCACAAGCAGGTTCGGCACCCCCAAGGATTTTATGTATTTTATCGACCTTTGTCACCAGGAAGGCATCGGGGCAGTTCTGGATTGGGTGCCTGCCCATTTCCCCACCGACGGGCATGGTCTGGGATTCTTTGATGGCACGTGCCTCTATGAGCACAAGGACCCGAAGAAAGGGTTCCACCCTGATTGGGGTACAAAGATATTTAATTACGGCAGGAACGAGGTGAGAAACTTTCTGATATCCAATGCCATGTTCTGGTTCGAAAAATACCATCTCGACGGTCTCCGCGTGGACGCGGTTGCGTCTATGCTCTACCTCGATTACTCAAGAAAGGAAGGGGAGTGGATTCCCAACATGTACGGCGGACGGGAAAACCTGGAGGCCATCGACTTTCTCAAGAAATTTAATGAGGTATCCCACCAGTACCATCCCGGTATCCTCACCATCGCTGAAGAGTCCACTGCATGGCCCAATGTCTCCCGGCCCACCTACATCGGCGGGCTGGGATTCAGCATGAAATGGAACATGGGCTGGATGAACGATACCCTGGAGTACTTCTCCAAGGAGCCTGTGCACAGGAAGTATCACCACAACAATCTCACCTTCAGCCTCCTCTATGCCTTTACAGAGAATTTTATCCTTCCCCTGTCCCATGACGAGGTGGTGCACGGAAAAGGGTCATTATTGAACAAGATGCCCGGGGACATGTGGCAGAAGTTTGCGAATCTGAGGATGCTCTACGGGTTCATGTACGGCCATCCCGGCAAAAAGCTCCTCTTCATGGGCGGAGAGTTTGGCCAGTGGGATGAATGGAATGTTGACAAGAGCCTCGACTGGCACCTTCTGGAGCACGAGCCTCATAAGGGGCTCCAGCGCTTTGTGAGGGACCTTAACGGAATTTACAGGTCAGAGCCGTCCCTGTATGAGATCGATTTCGACCATAAGGGATTTGAGTGGATCGATTTCCACGATGTGGAAGGCAGCATCATCTCATTCCTCAGAAGGGCAAAAAGCCATGATGATTTTACGGTCTTTGTGTGCAACTTTACCCCTGTGCCGAGGCTGCACTACCAGCTGGGTGTTCCCAAGTCCGGCTTTTACAGAGAAGTTCTGAACAGCGACTCCTCCCTTTACGGGGGCAGCAACCTGGGAAATGCAGGGGGCGTGTATGCGGAGAACGCTCCTTTCCAGCACCGGCCGTATTCCATTACCTTCACCCTCCCACCGCTGTCAGTACTGATCTTCAAGCCCACACCATAACACGGGAAGAACCGGGCTCCCTCCTGACTCCTTCTTTCACCTTACTATCGCTAGAGGTGTCCGGCTCGAATGGCAATCCGCCTGAGGCGGACAGGTTATGTGCTTGTCCGTAAGAGCGGACTTTGACACTACATGGGAACAGAGTGCTGCAGGCTGCTAAGCCCCCTACAGTCGAGGAGTGCTATTGTCTTGTCCCGAAAGTGTCGGGAATGCCTCTAAAGACTCATAAATAAACTGGGTTAATCCTTCATCATCTCTTCGATGGTAATGAGGATCGACCCTGCCAGGGCTTTCAGGTTATATCCCCCTTCCAGGGAAAATACTGTGGGAAGGCCAAGGGAGAATATGGACCTGACCATATCCCTGATTCCCTCATCAGAAACCCTGATGGATGCCAACGGATCATCCCTATGGATGTCATACCCGGCTGACACCATGAGAATGCCGGGATCAAACTCCTTAACCATCCGGGGAAGGAGGTCATGATACGCGGAGAAGAATTCCTTGTCTCCTGAGCCGCTCATCATGGGAATGTTACGGGTAAAGCCCCTGCCCTTTCCTGTGCCGTGCTCGGAGTCGCTCCCTGTCCCCGGGTAATGGGGATACTGGTGTGTGCTGAAGTAGAAGACGCTCTCGTCTTCCTCAAAGATATGCTGGGTGCCGTTTCCGTGGTGCACATCAAAATCGACGATAAAGACCTTTTCGAAGCCGATCTTCTGCGCAAATCGCGTTCCCACCGCCACATTGTTGAAGATACAAAACCCCATTGCACGGTCTGCCTCTGCATGATGTCCGGGTGGCCTCACTGCGCAGAAGGCCCTCGAGACCTTGCCCTCGCGGCATTGCTTCGCTGCCTCCATGACCGCTCCTGCCGCGCACAATGCCGCATCTATACTTCCCCCGGAAATGTAGGTGTCAGGGTCCATATACCCCTCACCGAATTGCCTCACCTTCTCCACATAGCGCTGCTGATGCACCATCTCAATATCCGCGAAACTTGCCTTCCCCGGCCTAATGTGGACCAGATTATTCCAAAGAGGGGAATCCCTGAGGGCACTCACGACAGAGATCAGTCTTTCTTTGCATTCAGGGTGCCCTCTCGGAGTCTCGTGCTGCAGGAATACTTCATCATAGACAAATCCTGCCTTCATAGCATCATTGTATCGGGAAATGCATCATTAGTCAAAGCCCGTTTGCGTGACTCTGTGGCAATACATTAGAATACACTATGAAGCAGGCTGAGTACAGGGAAGAACTGGCACAGTGTGTGCGTTGCGGGAGTTGCAAGGCATATTGTCCCACATATGATGAGGGCCTCACAGAGGCCATGGGTGCAAGGGGGAGGCTCACCCTGTTGAGGGGGTTGTTGACCCATCAGCTGAAACCCTCTCCCCTCCTTAGCGAAAGGATATTTAGCTGCATCCAGTGCGGCGCATGTGAAAAACTCTGCCCTCCGGGTCTGCATATCATGGAGATGATGTATCACGCCAGAACGCTCTTGAGGCCTGTGGAACAGAAAACAAGGTATCTCGGACCTTTAATTCGTTTCCTGGTGAAGAGACCTTTGCTGGGGTTCAGGGCTGCGAGGATACTCCACCCTCTTTTGCATACCTTTCTTTCTCGGGGAAATATCCTCCCCTTTCCTCTTTCCATCCCGCGTACTCCCCTCAGGGATGACCAGCAGGTGTACAAACCCGAGAGGAAGATTGGTCGCGTTGCACTCTTCACCGGCTGCAGCGTAAATTTTCTCCTCCCCTCACTGGGCATATCCCTGATCAATATCCTTGTGCACCTTGGGTATGAGGTGGTGCTCCCTAAGGGAGAGGTCTGCTGCGGCGCCCCCTTGAGGAGTCTTGGCATGGAGGATGAGGCTGCTGCCCTGGCAAAGAAGAATCTCACCATATTCAGCAGACTGAATGCAGAGGCTGTCCTCAGTCTCTGCCCCACGTGTGTTCTCTCCCTCAAGCACCATTATCAGGTTCTTGCAGGCAAGGGACTGGAGCATGTAATGGACATATCCAGTTTTCTGCACGATAAATGGGATCCGTCTCGCCCCTTCCCTCTCCGGAATTTCAGGAAAGTGACCTACCATGATCCCTGCCACCTGAATTATTCCCTGGGAATAAAAAAAGAGCCGAGGGAGTTGATACAGCGTGCTGGTGCGGAACTGGTCGAATCAGGTGAGGAAGGCTGCTGCGGATTTGGCGGGACCTTCAGCCTTACCTTTAAGGACCTTTCCAGAAGTCTCATGAAAAAGAGGGCCGATGCTTACAGGAAGAAGGGGTCTGAAGCGATCATCACTGCATGTCCCGGTTGCATGCTGCAGCTCAGTGGTGGCATGAAGGACGTCCCCGTATTTCACCTTGTTGAACTCATGGAAGAGGCAATTTGTCCCGGGACCGGCATCCCTGGTATAATAAACAAGGTTGCCTAGCAGGGAGGTACAATGCCTATCTTTGAATATAAATGCAATGCATGCGGTGAGGACTTTGAGAAGCTGGTCTTCGGGAGTCAGACCGTGCAATGTCCAAAATGCAGTTCCAAAGACATCAGGAAAAAGTTTTCGCGCTTTGGCATGAGTGGCGTGGAGAATCCGGGCTCCTCAGGCTGCAGCAGCTGCAGCAGCAGTTCGTGCAGTAGCTGCCACTGATGCCGTGAAAGGTGGGACGTGAATGGTTGATAAAGACCGTAAGAGACATGATGTTTTTCGGTCTTGTCATGACAGACTGTGAAGCTATATAGGTATTCTCGCTGATAACCTGCTTAGTAATAAAAATACCACTTGTTCCTTTTCACTTTTCACAGGTCACGATTCACACGTTACGGTCTTTCCGGATACTTGAAGGGGTTCCCCCTCACAATCTTGGCAAGCTTCAGGGGTGTGCCTTCAAACAAAAAGATGGCCATCCCCCGTTCCCTGGATGTATCCTTCCCCACCTTCCAGCTGCCCTGCCATGAGACATTCACGTAGACCTTCGACTTTTCCATTTCCACCCATCTCGGGGTAAAGGTCAGATCTACTGAGTCAAAGTACTTCAGTGAATCAACTATCTCCCGATATCCCTCTGTGGTGCTGTAGTCAGCAATGACCGTAAAGTCCCTTTTCAGATAGGCGATTCTCAGCTGCTCCACCACAGAAAATGCTTCCTGGGAGATCCTGGATTCCTGAGATACTGGTTTTACCTCCTTTTTCCCCCCACAGGCTGCGATGATTACCACAAGCAGAACGCAAAGAAGAGATGCGGGTAGACCCATGAGAATGCCGCGCTGCCTTAATCCCTGTTTCTTCATCTTACTTCCTCATTTCACTCGTTTTTTTTAGACTAATGTATGCAATGCCCATGGTATTGTCAGGCCTCCCCGGACGCATCAGAACTTGATGCCAAAATCGGGCAGAAAGCCTGTGAATTCCCTCACCCTGTTGGTGAGGAGCAAAATGCCGAAAAGTATCAGGAGGAGACCGCTTATGATCATGATCACCCGCATATATCGCATGAGCTTTCTGGAATAACTGAGGAAACTGTTGATGGCAAGGGACGAGACAAAGAAGGGGAGCGCAAGGCCGAGGGAGTAAACCGCAAGGAGTTTGAACCCGTAAAATGCAGATCCCTGCGAGCTCGCATAGAGCAGGATAGTTCCCAGTATCGGGCCGATGCAAGGGGTCCAGCCTGCAGCGAAGGTCATCCCCACAAGAAATGTCCCCACATATCCCGCGGGCTTTCCGCTAAGATGGACCTTCTTGTCCCTCATGAGAAAATCCATTTTGAGAATTCCCGCAACAAAGAGGCCGAAGACGATAATAAGGATGCCCCCGCCAATCCTGATCCATTCCTGGTATTCGAACATGAATTTCCCCACTGCAGAAGATGATGCACCCAGGGCAACAAACACTGTCGAGAACCCAAGGATGAAGGTGAGGGAATTGGTTATGGTGAGATAGCGGATTTTCCTTCTGTCCGCACCTGTGGTGAGGTCTTCAAATGATACACCGGTGATGAACGAGACGTACGAGGGGAGGAGGGGAAGCACGCAGGGCGACAGGAACGACATTATCCCTGCAAGGAATGCGAGGGGAAACGAAACATCCTTCATGCGCTGTGCCTTACGGTGCCGCGCATTCTTGTGTGTCTCCTTTTATCTTCTCTATGGCATGGGGAATCACATCCAGAATCGCCCCGAGATTCTCCCTCACTGCCCTGGGACTTCCGGGAAGATTGATAATAAGCGCCTCTCCCCTAACCCCCGCCACTGCCCTTGAGAGCATAGACCTCGAGGTCTTCTTCATCCCCTCAGCGCGCATGATCTCGGCAATTCCCGGGATCTCCCTCTCGATGACCTCAAGGGTGGCATCAGGTGTCACATCCCTAGGGCTGAGCCCTGTACCCCCTGTGGTGAATATCAGATCGGCCTTCAGGGAGTATTCTCTCAGTTTTTCCTTAATTACCTCTTTCTCGTCAGGCAATACTTCGTAATACTTTACTCTGGCATCCATACCTTTAAGCATCTCTCCAATCAGGGGACCGCTCGTGTCCTCCCTTTCTCCTTTTGACCCCTTATCGCTCAATGTGAGGACCGCAACCGTTATCATATATCATCCGGAGGTTTCCGTCATTGTCCCATAGCTGCGGGTCAAGCCGCAGAACCCGACAGACCGGCCACTGCCGAGTGCTGACCGGCGACAGTGATTCTATCCCCCACCTTAACCATCCCGCCCCTGAGTACCTTGACGAATATCCCTTCCTTTGGCATCACGCAGTCTCCTGCCTGATAGAATATGGCACACCGTGTATGGCATTCCTTCCCGATCTGGCTCACCTCCACCTCAACATCCTCTCCAATGGTCAAATGTGTTCCCACGGGAAGGGATACCAGGTCCATCCCCTCTGTGGTAATGTTTTCTGCAAAATCTCCCGGGTTCACCTTAAGACCCATACCCCGCATCTTCTCGATGCTCTCAAGGGCAAGGAGACTCACCTGTCTGTGCCATGCAGAAGAGGCATGGGCGTCGCCCTCGATGCCGTAAGCGGTCTTCAGTGCCACCTCAGGCACCGGCCTTTTCCTCACGCCCTTCTTATCGCTGATATTGAGGGAAACAATCTTTCCTGCCACACACTAAAGTAACACAAAGCAATTGGCAGTAACAAGACAATCAGGCTGCGACTTCGGAAATCACTCCCCCTCCCAGCACCATGTCTCCCTGGTAAAAGACCGCGCTCTGGCCCGGGGCAGGTGCCCACTGGGGTTCGTCATATACCACACGCACTCTTCCATCAGACATGAGGGAGAGGGTGGCGGGTTCGTCCCTCATCATGGAGCGGACCTTCACAGAAGCCCGGATGCTCGGAAGAGGGGAAGTCGCTTCAACTGATTGCGCTCCCGCCGCACTTCCGTACTTTGGCAGTTCAGCACTTTTTATCAGCCAATTGATTTCATCAACCATAAATTCCTTCATCTTTGCGGCATGCTTTGGACCGACATAAAGGGCATGACTCGCACGGTCTATCCCCACCACATACAAGGGCTCCTGAGAGGAGATGCCGAGACCTTTCCGCTGGCCGATGGTATAGGAATGAATCCCCTTATGGGAACCCACCACCTTCTTCGTCTCCACGTCAATTATGGGACCTCCTCTCTCTTCAGGGACAAGCGTGCGCATAAACGTGCGATAATTCTTATCCCCGATAAAGCAGATCTCCTGGCTCTCGGGCCTCTTTGCAGCAGGAAGTTTCAATTCCCCTGCAATCTCCCGCACCTCGTCCTTCCTTTTTCCGCCCAAAGGCAGTAAGAGCCTTCTCAATTCTTCCGGCCTCAGCGCGTAAAGCACATACGACTGATCTTTTTTCGGGTCTATGCCTTTTTTCAAACAAACTCTCTCCTCACCGCCAACTGCCGGCTTCCGGCAAGTTTCTGTTATGGCGTAATGGCCTGTGGCAATGCATCCAGCGCCCTTTTCGTCAGCCACACTCACGAGATAAGGGAACTTAATGTATTTGTTGCAGAGTATACAAGGGTTGGGAGTGATCCCTCGTGCATAGGCATCAATGAAAGGCTCTATGACACGGGTCATGAACTCGTCCCTAAGCTCCACGGCAGTGTGCTCTACCCCCAGTTGCGCGGCCGTCTCTGCCGCATCACGAATGGATTCCATGGAACAGCATCCGGAAAAAGTATTTTTCATTCTTGCCTCATACAGGATAAAGCTCACTCCCTCCACTTCGTGTCCCTGCTTCTTGAGCAGATACGCCGTTACCGAAGAGTCAATCCCCCCGCTCATTCCCACAATAACTTTCATATTTTATGATACCATTTACTATTCACTGTTCACTATTCACTAATGCTATAATCACCTATGCATCTCTACCTCATCGACGGAAATTCATACGTATATCGTGCCTTCTATGCGATAAAGGGCCTCACCAATTCCAGGGGATTTCCCACTAATGCAATCTACGGCTTCACCAACATGCTCATGAAAATAATAAGAGAGAAGAAGCCTGACGGTATTGCGGTATTCTTCGACTCCCCGGTCCCCACCGAAAGGCACAGGCTATTCGAGGGGTATAAGGCACACAGGCCCGAGACCCCCGGAGAACTGGTCCAGCAGCTTCCGGCCATACGAAAGGTCATCTCCGCCTTCCAGATAAAGATGGTAGAGGCGCCGGGATATGAGGCTGACGATCTCCTCTGCACCATGGCAGAGATTGCCGCGAAGGAAGGGGCTGACGTCTTCCTGGTCACAAGCGACAAGGATATGCTGCAGGTGGTGGGTGAGAAGATTAAAGTCTATGACCCTATGAAGGACAGGGTCCTGGATGAGGATTATGTAAGGGAAAAATTCGGGGTTGGGCCTGAGCGGGTCCCTGAATTCATGGCGCTCACAGGAGATGCGGTGGACAACATCCCGGGCATAAAGGGCATCGGCGAGAAAACAGCACGGGAGCTCCTTGCAGGGGTCAAGGACCTTGATGAACTTCTTGCTCATCCCGAGGCTATCAAAAATGAAAGGATCAGAAACCTCGTTATCGAACATGCAGACATCGTAAGAATGAGCAAGAAGCTTGCGACCATAGACACTGCGGTGCCCATAGACATAGATGTTGATGAAATTGGCATGAGGGAACCTTCATGGTCTGAGTTGCTTTCCCTTTTCCGCGAGTTCGAGTTTGGAAGCTTCATGAAACTGGTCCCTTCTGCAAAGAGTGAAAGGCAGTACGAGAGCATACTTTCCATGGAACGGTGTAAAGAGCTTTTCTCGTCCCTCCACGATAGTTTCGCTCTTGATATTGAAGCCACGGGCAAGGACCCCTTGAGGGATCGCATCGTTGGCCTTGCGTTATGCAGGGAGACAGGGAGGGCATATTATATACCGTTTGTCCATTCATATGAAGGGGCTTCTGAACAGCTGGACAGAGGAGAAGTTCTCAGAATGGCTTCCGGGATATTGGAAGACCCGGGGATCCCCAAGGTCGGGCACAACCTGAAGTATGACATCGGGATGCTGAGGCAAGAAGGGGTAGCGGTGCAAGGCACATTATACGATACTATGATTGCCTCATACCTCATCAACCCCAACAAACCGGCCCACAGCCTTGAAGATGTCTCCTTTGAATACCTCTCATATCGCAAAAAGTCGTTCCAGGAAGTACTGGGAAAGAAGAGATCTTTTTCAGAGGTTACCCTGGAGGATGCAACGCACTACGCAGCCGAGGATGCTGCTCTGGCCATGGAATTGAAGGGGGTGCTCTTTGAGAGACTTAGGGAGGAAGGTCTTGATGCACTCTATTTTGATATGGAGATGCCCCTCATTCACGCGCTGATCGATATGGAGGAAGCGGGCTTTAAGGTGGATGTGGCTAAACTCAATGATATGTCAAAGGAACTCTCCAGGGAGATTGAATCCAATCAGAAAAGGATTTATTTCCTTGCAGGTGAAGAATTTAATATCAACTCACCAAAACAGCTGAGCAAGGTACTATTCCACAGCCTGGGACTCAAGCCAGGGAAAAAGACAAAGACAGGATTTTCCACAGAACTGAGCGTCCTGGAAGACCTTGCGGAATCCCATGAACTTCCCGGAGAGATCCTGAATTACCGGAGCCTGAGCAAATTGAAGTCCACCTACACCGATGTCCTGCCTGACCTGGTAAGTCCCCGTACAGGCCGCATTCATACCTCCTTCAACCAGACCGTCACTGCCACAGGAAGGCTGAGCAGCAGTGAACCTAACCTCCAGAACATCCCTGTACGGGGCGAATGGGGAAGGAGGATAAGGGATGCCTTCATCGCTGAGCAGGGCAATCTCATCCTCTCTGCTGACTACTCCCAGATTGAACTGAGGATCCTCGCGCATCTCAGCAAGGACCAGGGACTCATTGATGCATTCATGTCCGGGGTGGACATCCATACGAGGACAGCCTCAACGCTTTTCGGAGTGGCTATGGATAAGGTCACTTCTGATATGAGGCGGGTTGCAAAGACAGTGAACTTCGGAGTCGTGTACGGAATCTCGCCCTTTGGCCTGTCAGAGGCGCTGACCATAGCCCCGGCAGATGCAAAACGATACATAGATGGCTATTTCGAGGGACATCCTGGTGTGAAGGCGTACATAGAACAAACCCTTGCTCAGGCAAAGGAGAAAGGCTATGTGCTCACCATGTTCGGGAGAAGGAGAAGGGTGCCCGAGATAAAGAGCCAGAACGCGATCACCAGGGCACAGGGAGAGAGGCTGGCAATAAACTCACCCATTCAGGGCAGTGCCGCCGATGCCATAAAGATGGCGATGATAAAGATCCGGGAACGCTTCCTCCAGGAAAAAGTGGATGCGAAGATGATCCTTCAGGTTCATGATGAACTCGTGTTTGAACTGCCAGTGAGTGCGCTGGACAGAACCACACGCATTGTTCGGGAGACGATGGAGGGCGCGGTTTCACTGATAATACCTTTGAAGGTGGACATCGGACATGGGAAAAACTGGGCAGAGGCCCACGGGTAGCGACACGATATATACATGTTCGCATTTTGTCCTTTATGAGAAAAAACGCTGCCCGGAGGACACAAGAAACACCTTATTCCGTTGACCTGTCGTTCTCCAAAGAGATTAATCCCTTTACCGTCTCTGCAGAAAGTGTGAGGTCAATCGCTTTTTCCATGCCGGACATAACCCTTTCAATCCCGGCAAATGCCGCACAATCCCTCCGAAGCAGGTCAGGGTCCAGAATCTCACCCCTGATGCAACGCACAACCTCAGCAAGGGTTATTGTCCCGATGTCCCGGGCAGGCGCAAAGGTCCCGTCAGGGTCTGTCCGGAGGATGAGCCCGCTTTTCTCCAGCGCCCCTAGAATGTCCTGAAGCGCGGCCATGGGGACGCACAGGCGTGCAGTAAGCGCAGGTAATGTCCAGCGTGGCTCACCGTGAGAAAAATTGTATCCGATAAGGTACATGAGGATAAGCGCCAACCTTTGCATATACCATTCACTATACAATGTCCGGTCATCGCGCATCGCGAGAAGTGCGGGGAATTGATGATAGAAGGATACCTTGACTCCTATGAGGAGTATGATCCAGTTATAATAAAGCCAGATCATGAACAGCAGTACAATGGCGAATCCGGAATATACCGCCGAGTATTGTGCCGATGACATTATTACATGAGCAAATATCCAGCTGC
>Ga0335084_10003617_pt1 | contig 15112 bp, 7 predicted proteins | sample Lox_Sample_44_FD_206721 | JGI IMG/M metagenome (GOLD analysis project Ga0335084, IMG submission 206721) | Soil microbial communities from Loxahatchee National Wildlife Refuge, Florida, United States - Lox_Sample_4.4 | ecosystem: Environmental > Terrestrial > Soil > Wetlands | place: USA: Florida...
GACGTCGAGAAGCAGGAGCATGAATACCTGATCGCCAAGGACAAGCACCTGCTGGTGCACGACGGCCAGGTCGTCAACAAGGGCGAGATGATCGTCGACGGCCCGGTGGATCCGCACGACCTGCTGCGCCTGCTCGGCATCGAGGAGCTGGCGCGCTACATCATCGACGAGGTGCAGGACGTGTATCGCCTGCAGGGCGTGAAGATCAACGACAAGCACATCGAGGTGATCGTGCGCCAGATGCTGCGGCGCGTGGAGATCACCGATCCGGGCGATACCACGTTCATCACCGGCGAGCAGTCCGAGCGCGCCGAGCTGTTCGAAGAGAACGAGAAGGTGGTGAAAGAGGGCAAGAAGCCCGCGGTTTACGCCAACATGCTCCTCGGCATCACCAAGGCGTCGCTGTCGACCGACTCGTTCATCTCCGCGGCCTCGTTCCAGGAGACTACGCGCGTGCTGACCGAGGCGGCGATCATGGGCAAGCGCGACGGTCTGCGCGGCCTGAAGGAGAACGTGATCGTCGGCCGCCTGATCCCGGCCGGCACCGGCCTCGCGTACCACAACATCCGCAAGGCCCAGGCCGCCGAGCCGGCGCTCGCCGAGCTGCCGGCGGCGGCGCCGGAGACGGTGCCGCAGGCCGAGGCCACAGCCGGCGGCTCTTAACGCGCCAAGTAGTCCTCGACCAAAAGGGCCGCCTGCGGGCGGCCCTTTTGCTATCTGCAAATCCTCAGCCAGAACACGTTACGGCGGGTGAATCTGGCGCTGCCCGCCCACTGCGTCAGCACCCCCGCGAAAGCGCTGCAGTGCCAGGACGTGGCGGCGCTGAACACGCTCGACGGGTTCAACATCCAGCCGCGCCTGACGATTCCGTTCAGCGGCCCGATCGACGTCTCGAGCGTGCGGAGTCGGACGAGCTGCTGGAGCAGCACACGCGCTATGCGGTGGTCGTGACGAGCCGTGTGCGCGACACCGGCCGCAAGCCGGTGAAGAAGACCAACTCCGGCTACTCGAGCTCGAAGCTGGCGAACTTCCTGGCGTACTCCGCCTCGAGCGTCGACCCGTTCGGCGCCAGCACGGTGTCGAACGTTCCCACCCGCGATTTGTAGCTGACGAGGCGAAACTCGTCGCCATCGCGCGGCAGGTAGCCGTTCGCCGCGCGGGTGAAGAGGGTGCCCGCCAAGGTAGCCTTGCCGGTCACGTCGAGCGCGTCGTATTCGCCGATGCGCGTGCCGCCGAGGTCGATCTCGAGCACGCCGCTCGCGCCCTGGCGGAAATCGCCGGAGATTCTCAGCCTGCCGATGCCGCTCCCGGAGTTGCCTCCCGGCGCGACGCTGCCGAGGTTGACCAGCTCGCCGCCGCTCGTGTCGACGGTGCCGCTGCCGGTCAGGCGGCCGAAGTTGGTGTAGGTCCCGTACACCTTCAGCCCCGTTCCTTCGCCGAGGTTGACGAGGCCGCGGTTATCGGCGCTCAGCTTGAGCTCGAGGTCGGTGAAGAGATTGAGCGTGCCGAAGTTGGCGAAGCCCGTTCCGATGGAGGCCTTCCAGCCCGCGACGTTGAGGGTCCCCTGGTTCTGCAGCGAGCCGCCGCCGACGATCGAGCGCGGCAGCGGGTTCAACCAGTTGATCGTGCCCTGGTTGATCCAGCCGCGGTCGAGGACGAGGTCGCCGCCGAGCGGCGCCAGCAGCGCAACGGTACCGGCCGAGGTGAGGAAGCTGCCGGTGCCGCCCAGCCTGCCGCCGGTCCAGATGAAGGCGCCGTTGACCGTCACATCGCCCGCGCCGCGCAGCTCACCGCCGAGCAGGCTGAGCGAGCCGTTGAAGCTCGACGCTCCGCCGAGGCTCAGGCTGCCTCCCGAGACGATGAAATTCTCCGACGAGGCGAGCCTGGCCGCGGCCTGCGCGCCGCCCGACACGGTGATGAACTGCGATCCCGGCACGTCGACGACCACCGGGTCGAGCGCGTTCGGCACGCGGCCGAGGCTCCAGTTCGACGCGGCGCTCCAGTCGCCGCTCGTGCCGACCCAGTGCTCGACGCCGTAGTCGAGGGTGAGGTAGCCCGGGTTGTAGGTGCCGAACCAGCCGAAGGTTGCGACATTGAGCGTGCCGCTGCGGCTCGCGAAAGTGAGCGGCGCGATCGTGTCGGCTGCCTGCGGCGCATAGCCGTTGATTGGCGTGACGTTGAGGGCGCCGCCGAGCGTGGCCGCGCCGGTCACCGCCAGCACGTCGTACTGCCCTGCCGCGGTGCCGGCCGCCTCGATGTCCAGCAGGCCGTTGAGCACCGCGTCGCCTTGCACGGTGAGCGTGCCGATCGCGCCCGCGCCGCCGGGGCGCAGCGTGCCGGTGTTGGTGAAGCTCGTCGCCTCCACGTCCAGCGTGCCGCCGCCGGCGATCACTCCCGCGTTGTTGTAGGTGCCCGGGCTGCCGCGGAACGTCGCCCCGGCGGCGATATTGATGTTGCCGGTGGTGGTCTGGTCGGGAGCCGCGAGCGCGAGCGTCCCTGCGTTGACGTTGGTGTCCCCGGTGTAGGTGTTTACCGCGCCGAGGGTCAGAAAGCCGCCGCCATTCTTCGTCAGGCCGTCCGCGCCGCTGATGATGCCGCCGAGCTCGGACGCGTCCGTCACCGACACCGTGAATCCGCCGCCAGTCGAGATCGCGCCGCTGCCGTGAACCGAACTCGCCGTAATCAGCGCCGCGTTCGCGGCGTCGATTGCCTGCACGACTAGCGGGCCGGCGTTGTTTAGCGTGATGCTGCCGCCGGTGCTCCTTCCGGAATAGGACGCAGCCCGATTGGGACCCGTGAGGCTCGTGTCGCCGCTCGTCGCTGTGGTCAGCGTGTTGGCGAGAATCAAGCCGTTCGGTCCCTCCGTGATGCTGGCCGCTGCGAGCGAGACGTCGCCCGTGGTGCGGATCGCCGCCGGCGCGGCGGTCCCGTTCAGCCGGATTTCGCCGCCGGCGCCAATCGAGATGTTGCCGCCGGCGACCGGCTGCCCGGTGGCCCCGGCGGTGCCGATGCGCGCGCCGGTGCCCGGATCGCTGCCGCCGTTGAGGACGACGTTGCCGGCGACCGTGATGCTGATCGTGTTGTCGAAGGAGGCGCCGACGGCGCTCGAGCCGATACCGGCGCCGTTGTTCGGCGCGGTCCCGCCGGTCAACGTGACGTTGGCAGCGTGCAGCTCGAGGTCGGTCGCGCCCCCGTTGCCGCCGATGCGCACGCCCGGGATGAGCCCGTCTGCGGCGCTCGATGATTGCGACGTGAGCGCGACATCGCCGGCGGCCGTGATGACCTGGTGCGGCGCGGTAATCGCGGCGACGCTGTTGGTGCCGCCGACACCGTTCGTCAGGCTGATATTGCGGCCCGCGATCGTCTGGCGGCCGAGGCCGGAGATGGCGGCGTTGTTCCTGACGCCGGCAGCGGCGGTCAAGCTGATGTCGCCGGCGCCCGCGTCGACGAGCTGGTCGCCGCCGGTCGACGAATCGATGACGGCGCCCGAGGGCGTCGCGGGGTTGTTGCCGGTCGGTGAGGATTGCAGCACGACGCCGGACGACGTGACGCGCTGATCGGCGGCCGCGCTTTGAAACACGCCGGAGTAGCGATCGCCTCTCGTCGTCATGCCGCCGAGCACGTTGAGCAACCCCGTCATGCTGAGCGTCTGGGCGGCGCCCGGTGCGCTGTTCACGATCTGCGCCACGCCCGATCCGCCGAGCGCTTGCAGGTCGATGCCGCCCGCCGTGGCGGTGATCTTCTGCCCGGTTCCGCCGCTGTTCTCGATGGTCGAGCGCCGGTCGTTCTGCGCGGTGAGGCTCACCGAGCGGGCCGTGATGTCCTGGCCGCCGGAGGAGATCAGGCGCGCATCCGTCGCGCCGTTACCGTTGACGTTGAGCGCGCCCGCCACGGTGAGCTTCATCAGCCCGCCGCTCGACACGGTGTCGGCGACGTTGAGGGCAGTGGAGTTGTTGAATGTAAGGCTGCCCTGCACGCCGGGGAGCGGAGGGGCGGGCGGGACGGCTACGCCTGGCGCGCTTAGCGTCGTCACCTTGTTGTTGAGCCCGCCGAGGTTCGCGTCGCCGCCGGCTCGCAGCGTCAGCCTGGCGGCCTCGATGAAGCCATTGGCGTCTTCGCCGATCGCGGTGCCGGCGCTGAGCGTGACGTTGCCCGTGGTGCGGACGGCTGCCGCCCGGCTGCCGCCGTTCAGCTGGATGCTGCCGCCGGTCGCGGTGATCGAAATATCGCCGGCCGCTGCGGCCTGCGCCGTATCGGTACCGATCCGGGCGACCGCGCCCGACATGCTGCCGCCGTTCAGGATGACGTTGCCTGCGCCGGTCACCGCGCCGGTCGTGATGATGATCCTGTTGTCGAAAGCGGTGCCCGCACCGCTCGAGCCGATCGCCGCGGCGTTGTCCTGCGCCGTGCCGCCGGTCAGCTTGAGGTCGCCGCCGACCGTCATGGTGAGGTCGGTGGCGCCGCCGTTGCCGCCGATCCGCGCGCCCGCGAGGGACCCCAACGTAACCCCGCTCGCCTTTGCCTCGAGCGTGACGTTGCCGGTCGTCGTAATGTTCTGGTGCGGCGCCTGGATCAGGGCGACGGCGTTGATGCCGCTGGTATCGCCCGACAGGCTGATGCTCTGCGCCGCGATGTTCTGGTTGCCGAGCAGTCCGCCGCCGTTGAATCCCGCCGTGATGAACGCCGAGTTGTTGCCCGCCGAACCCGCTTGCAGCGTGACGGCGCCTGCCTGGATGGTCTGCGTCGCGCTGCCGCCGGCAGTGATGGATGCGGTGTTGCCGCCGCCGGCGCCGGAGCCGCCGGTGATGTTGAGCGCACCCGTCTCGACCAGCTGATTGCCCGGGGCTGCGGCGGTCGAGGTGATGAGAGCCGTGTTGTTCGCGCCCACGGAGCCGCCGGTCAGCGACACGCTGCCCGCCGTAATGTGCTGCAGGCCGGTACTGTTATTGAACACGCCGCTGTTGGCTGTGCCGATCGTCGTATGGTTGGGCGCCTTGCCGCCGTTGACGGCGAGCTGGCCGTTCGTCGAAAGCGTCTGGCTGCCGCCCGGCGTCGCCTGGGCGACGATGAACGCCGTCGCGCTGTTGCTGTCCGGCCCGGTGACGGTGATCGAGCCTTGCTGGCCGCTCTTGCCCGCGGTGATGTCCTGGCCGAAGCCCGAGACGACCGAGCCGCTCAGCGCGCCGGCGCCGCCGACCTTCAGGGCGTTCGCGCTGCTGGCGCCCTCGAGCGATATCTTTTGCGCGCCGAGGGCGCTGAGCGAAGCAAAGTTGCTCGCGCCGTTCACGGAGATGTGATCGGCGTCCACGGTCTTGATCGTTTGCGTGCCCGCGCCGAGGTTGACAATCTGGGCGCCGAACGCGCCCGAGGTGACGTCGATGCCCGAGCCGCCGGTGACCGTGATCGCCTGATTGCCCGCGAGGTTGCGGAGCTCGGCGAGGTTCGTTGCCGAGCTGACCGTCAGTCCACCGGCGACGGTGATGTCCATGCCGGACCCGCTCGACACGGTATCGGTGACGCCGAGGGCGGCATTGTTGTTGAAAGTGAGCTTGCCGCCGACGCCCGGCAGCACCGTGGGTGGCGCAGGCGGCGGATTCGTCACCACCAGTACGTCGGGTGCGCTGAGCGTCGTGACCTTGTTGTTGCCGCCGAGCGTGGCGTCGCCGCCGGACTTCAGCGTGAGCTTGCCGGCCTCGATGAAGCCCTGCGCGCCCTCGCTGATCGTCGTTGTGGCGCTCAGCTTCACATCGCCGCCAGTGCGGATCAGCGTCGGCTGCGCCGAGCCGTTCAGCTGGATGCTTCTCGCCGTGATCGAAATGTCGCCGGGCGGGGGCGTGACGGCATTGGATGTCCCGCCGATGCGCACCCCTGCCGCGCTGCCGGAGTCGAGAATGACGTCGCCGGTCGCGGTGATGCGGAGATTGCTCGTCTGCGTCAGGCCGGCCACGCTCGATCCGATCGAGCTGCCGTTGCCCGCGGCGTCGCCACCGGTTAGGTGAAGGTTTCCGCCGACGGAGAGCGTCAGGTCGGTATTGGTCGGCGAGGTACCGCCGACCCCGCCGATACGTGCGCCGCTCAGCGTACCGGTCGCCGTGCCGCCGGCCAGGCTCACGTCGCCGGTCGTGGCGATGTCCTGCGAAGCCGCCAGCATGGTCGCGGAGTTGTCGCTGCCGCCCGAGCCCGAGACCAGGGAGATCGAGGCCGCGCGGACGCGCTGGTTGCCCGTGGTGGTGTTGATCGATGCGTTGTTGAGGCTGCCGCCGCTGCCGGCCGTCTGCAGAATGCTGCCGGTGCCCGCGTCGATGTTCTGATCGCCGCCGCCCTGCACCGTGATCAAAGCACCGCCGGTCGCCGAAGCCTGGAGCGTGATACCCGAGGAGGTCACCGACTGCGGGCCGCTCGTGTTCTGGAACACCCCCGAATTGCGGGTGCCGCCGGAGGCGCCGCCCAGCACGTTGAGCAGGCCGCTCATGCTGAGCGTCTGGCTCGCCCCCGCCGCGCTGTTGATGATCTGGGCCACGCCGGAACCGCTGAGCGCCTGCAAATTCATTCCGCCTGCCGTAGCCGTGAGCTTCTGCTGCGCGCCCCCGCGGTTCTCGATGGTCGCGGTGCCGGCGTTCTGCGCCGTCAGATTGATCGACTGGGCGGTGATGTCCTGCCCGCCGCCGGAAGTGACGCGCGCGGCTGAGCCGTTGCCGTTGACGTTGAGCGCGCCCGCCACGGTGAGCTTCATCAGCCCCCCGCTCGACACGGTGTCGGCGACGTTGAGGCCCGCCGAGTTGCTGAAGGTCAGGCTGCCCTGCACGCCGGGGCGCGGAGGGGCGGGCGGGACGGCTACGTCCGGTGCGCTTAGCGTCGTCACCTGGTTGCCGCCCCCGAGATCCGCGTTGCCGGTCACGTTGAGGGTCAGCTTGTTGGCGGCGACGAACGCATTGCCGCTCTCGCTGGCGCTCGCGGCGGAGAGACCGAGGTCGCCCGTCGTGCGGATCGACGCGGGGGCCCCGCCGCCATTCAGCTGCAGATCGCCGCTTGCGATGATTGAGATGTTCCCGCCCACCGCGGTCTGCGCTGGCGCGGTGCCGATGCGCGCGGCGCTGTTGGTTCCCGATCCTCCGGTGAGGATTACCTTGCCACCGTTCGCCGTCGTGATGGTGATGTCGTTGGCGAACTGCGTACCGGCGCCGCTCGAGCCGATGGCTGCCGCGTTGCCCTGCGCGGTGCCGCCCTCGAGGGTCAAGTTACCGCTGCCCGTCAAATGGAGTGTCAGATCGGTCGCGCCGCCATTACCGCCGATGCGCACGCCGCCGAGGCTCCCGGGCGCGACGGCGGCCGCCTCGCCCTTCAGCTTGACCGACCCGGTCGCCGTGATCGTCTGATGCGGCGCGACGATCGTGGCGGCGGCATTGAGGCCGCCCGTGCCGCCGGCGAGAGTGATGTCGTGCGCCGAGATGGTTTGTACCCCGGGCGTCGGCGACGTCGAAGAAGCGGCGATGATGGTCGCATTGCCGCCGGCATCGGCGGTCACCGTGATATCGGGATCCCCGCTGATGGTTTGATGCCGGGCGGAGCTGATCAGCGCGACGTTGCCGCCGCCGCTTGAGCCGCCCGCAAGCGCGATGCCGGACGCCGTGACGGTCTGGTCGCCCGCGGTCGAATTGTTCACCACGCCGGCGTTCGACACCGCTGTGCCGACGTTGACCGCAGTACCGCCCGTGACGTTCAGCACGCCGCTGGTGGAAACCGACTGCCAGCCGCTGCCCGGTGCGTTGAGGTTGACGATGCCGACGGAATTTGCTCCCGACAGATTGGCGACGTTCGCGCCGAAGATATTGATGCCGCCTTGCTGCCCCAGGAGTCCCGCCGTGATGTTCTGCGTGCGCCCGGCGATCTGTGAAACGGCGTTGGCACTGGCGGAGCCGACATCGATGCGGTTGCGGCCGCTGCCCGAGATCGAGATCGTCTGCGGACCCGCGGCATTGATGCTCGCCGAGGTCGCCGAAGCGTCGACGCGGATATGGTCGGCATCGGTCACGGTGATCGTCTGCGAGCCGATCGACGTGATCAATGCGCCACCGGGGGAAGGTGCGAGAACGCCCTGCACGTCGATGCCCGGGCTGGTGCCGCCGCCGTTTACCGTGATGGCCTGGTTGCCGGCCTGGTTGACGATCTGGGCCGCGCTGCCTTCGGCCGATACCAGGACCGACTTGGCGGTGATGCTTTGGCCGTTGGTGCTGCTGAGCGACGCGACGCCAGTGGAGGTGCCGACCACCGAAAGACCTCCGCCAAGGTTGATGGACATTCCGGTGGAGCTGACGAAACCCTTCACCGCCATGTCGCCGCCCGCGGTGACGTTCACCGTGCCGCCGCTCGTATTGATGGGTGCGTTGATGTCGACGTTGTTGTTCGCGTTGAGCGTAAGCGAGGCGGTATTGGTGCCGAGCTTGAGGATGCCGGCGTTCACCGCGATATTGCCCGCCTGCGTGCCGGGCGAGCCCGCGCCGCCGGTATCCAGGATGACCGAGGTGCTGGCGTTGAGTTGATCGACGATGAAGCGCGCCTCGATTTTCGAATCGTCGCCGTTCGGCGTGAACGTCGGGGCGCCGTCGTTGTTGCTGTTGCCGGTGCCGTCGGCCACCACCTCGATGTTGTACGGATCGAGCAGCCAGGTGCCGCCGGCGCCGAGACTCGGCGCATTCGTCACTTCGAGGTAGCCCTTGCTGGAGGTCTCGACGAAGCCGCCGCTGCCGCCGCCCGCGCCGCGGGCGCTGATCGAGCCGTGCACGCGCGTCGCTTCGTTCGACCAGGCGATGACGCGGCCGCCGTCGCCGGATTCGAGCGCGTCGGCGCGAATGGACGTGCCGGCGCCGATGAAAGTGCCCGAGGCGTTCTGCACGTCCGGGTTGGCGCCGCGGTAGTCGCCGCCGATCAGAACGCTGCCGCCGCCCGTCTTGCCGGAGACGTCGATCGAGGCGTCGCCGGTGAGCGCGACCTTGTCGCCCTGCACCTCGACGCTGCCGCCCTTGCCGGCGGAGCTGGTCGCCTCGACGCGCGAGCCGTCGGCGAGGGTGACGTCCTTCGTCGCCTTGAAGATGATCTTGCCGTTCTCGCCGACCACGGCGCTGTTCGCGCTCACGCGGCCCGTGTTGCGGATGCTCGCGCCGTAGATGCCGACGCGGCCGGCCTGGCTGATGATGCTGCCGAGGTTCACGGCCTCGCCCTCCGGCGCGTCGATCTCGACGCGCAGCTGCGGCGAAGAGGCGTTCACCAGCTCGACCGTCTTGCCGGCGGCGAGGATCACCTCGCCGTTCGGCGAGCGGATGATGCCGTGGTTCTCGACGTTGGGCGCCACGAGATAGACGAAACCGCCCGACGCGGTGGTGAGGGTGCCCTGGTTGACGATGGAGCCGGCGCCCTCCCGGCCGGTGAAGCGGTACCGGCCGGCGAGGAAATCCTTGTCGGAAAGGTTGAGCGAGGTGGCGACGAGCGCGGCGACGTCGATCACCGCGCCCTGGCCGATGACGATGCCGCTCGGGTTGATCAGGAACACGCGCCCGTTCGACAGCAGCTGGCCCATCAGCTGCGACATGTTGCCGCCGGTGACGCGGTTCAGCACCGCCGAGTTGGAATTCTGCTGCAGGAAGCGGGTGATCTCGTTCGCCTGGATCGAGAAGCCGTTCCATTGAATGATCGTGCCGGGCACGTTGGTGATGGTGAGCGTGTTGCCGAGCGTGCTGAAGGTCGCCGAGCCCGTCGTCACGGTCGGCCCGGTCGGATTGGCGTGGACGGCTGTGGCGAAGCACGCGGCTACGGCAGCCGCGAGCGTGCCGCGGTTCAGCGAACCGGCATGGATACGGCGGGACATCGCGCTCCTCCCCAAGAGGCGGTGGACACGCATGGTAACGCGGGTACGTGGCTTGCTGTTATCGCCGTATCCGATTTCTTCTGACGGAGGTCTCTTGCGCAACGCATCCAGGCATGGCGTCGCAGGGCAGGAGGGCAAGCTCGGCTACATCCTGCTGTGGGCGCTCGGCGTTCCCATTCCGGCGCTCTTCGTGATCTTCCTGCTGCGCGGCTGCGCCCAGATAGGAGGCATGACATGAGCAAGACCGGCGGCAGCACGGCCGGCACGCTGGGCGGCGCCGCGGTGGGCGGCGTAGTCGGCAACCACGCCGGCGAGCAGTACGACAAGAAGCACCCGTAAGCGCGCCTTCGTTTCTCCCTATAATCGCGGCGTGGGGAGAGTCGAAAAAATCGCCGCTTCCTCCGAGGCCGACCGCGCGGCGCGCGTCGACCTCGCCGCCGCGTTCCGCCTCGCGGTGCGCCTCGACCTGCACGAGGGCGTCTGCAATCACTTCACGCTGATGCTGCCCGACGGCGAGCGGTTCCTCCTGAACCGCTACGGCCTGCACTGGAGCGAGGTCACCGCGTCGAACCTGCTCGCGCTCGACGCGAGCGGGCGCATCCTCGAGGGCGAGGGCGAATTCGAGAAGACCGCCTTCTACATCCACTCGCGCATCCACCTGGCGAATCCGCACGCGACCTGCGTCCTGCACACGCACATGCCCTACGCCACGGCGCTCACCCTGCTCGCGGGCGGCCGGCTGCAGATGGCCGAGCAGAACGCCCTGCGCTTCTTCGACGACATTGCCTACGACGACACCTACAACGGCCTGGTCGTCGACAACGCCGAAGGCGACCGCCTCGCCCGCGTGCTCGGCGCGAAGCGCGTCATGTTCCTCGCCAGCCACGGCGTCATCGTGGTGGGGCCGACGGTCGCCGAGGCGTTCGATTCGCTCTACTACCTCGAGCGCGCCTGCCGGCTGCAGGTGCTCGCGCGCGGCATGGGCGCGCCGCTGCGCAAGGTGCGGCCCGAGGTCGTGCGCGAGACCCGTCGCCTGATCGCCGCCGACGCGCCGAAGTACGCCGGCGCGCACTTCGGGGCGCTGAAGCGCATCCTCGGCCGCGAGGAGCCGGACTATTGCCGCTGAAGTCGTGCGGGTGCAGGTTCGCGCCGCGAGCCCGGGCGACGCGGCGGCGGTCCACGCCATCTACGCACACCATGTCCTGGCGGGCCTCGCCTCCTTCGAGGAGCAGCCCCCCTCGCAGGAAGAGCTGCTGCGGCGCTACCGCGACGTGACCGCGCAGGGGCTGCCGTACCTGGTCGCGGAATACGGCGGCGAGGTCGTCGGCTACGGCTACTGCGGACCGTACCGGACGCGCTCGGCCTATCGCTACGCGCTCGAGGATTCCATCTACGTGCGCCACGACATGACCGGGCGCGGCGTCGGCCGCGTCCTGCTCGCCGAGCTGATCGCGCGCTGCGAGGCGCTCGGTTATCGCCAGCTCGTCGCGGTGATCGGCGACAGCGCGCACGCCGCGTCGATCGCCCTGCACGGGGGGCAGGGCTTCCTGCGCATCGGCACGCTGCGCTCGGTGGGCTACAAGCTCGGCCGCTGGGTCGACTCGGTGATCATGCAAAGGCCCCTGGGGAGCGGCGATTCGACGCCGCCCCAGCGTGAATAGGAAATACCAGGTGATCATCGTCGGCGCCGGGCCGGTCGGCCTCGCGCTGGCGGTCGATCTGGGCTTGCGCGGAGTGTCCTGCGCGCTGATCGAGAGCCGCACCGGTTCGCACCGCATCCCGAAGGGGCAGAACCTCACGCAGCGCACGCTCGAGCACTTCCACTTCTGGGGCATCGTCGACGCGCTGCGCGCAGCGCGCGTCATGCCGCGCGGCTATCCGATCGGCGAGATCACCGCCTACGGCAACCTGATGAGCCGCTACTGGCACGCGCCCGCGGGGCGCGAGCAGGTGCGGCCGTACTACTTCCAGGATAACGAGCGCCTGCCGCAGTACCGCATGGAGGCGGTGCTGCGCGGCAAGCTCGCGACGCTGCCGCAGGTCGAGACGCGCTTCGGCTGGTCGGCCCGCGCGCTCGAGCCGGGCGAGCGCGGGCGCGTCTCGATCGCGCGCGACGGCGAGGAAGAGGTTCTCGAGGCGGACTATGTCGTGGGCTGCGACGGCGCCGGCTCGGCTGTGCGCCGGCAAGCGGGCATCGAGCGCGCCGGCACCGACTTCCACCAGCCGATGGCGCTGATGGTGTTCCGCTCCCGGGAGCTGCACGAAGGCCTCAAGCGTTTCCCGGAGCGCTCGACGTATCGCGTCATGCGGCCCGATCTGCGCGGCTACTGGTGGTTCCTCGGCCGCATCGACGTGGGCGAGGGCTGGTTCTTCCACGCTCCCGTGCCTGCCGGCGCCGACGCGGGCAACTTCGATTTCCACGGCCTGGTCGAGCGCGCGGCCGGATTCTCCTTTTCATGGCAGGTCGAGCACATCGGCTTCTGGGACCTGCGCGTCTCGGTCGCCGAGCGCTACCGCGCGGGCCGCGTGTTCATCGCCGGCGACGCCGCGCACAGCCATCCGCCTTACGGCGGCTACGGCCTCAACAACGGGCTGGAGGACGCGGCGAACCTCGGCTGGAAGCTGCAGGCGGCGCTCGAGGGCTGGGGCGGCGAGGCGCTGCTCGACTCGTACGACGCCGAGCGCCGGCCGGTCTTCCGCAGCGTCGGCGAGGATTTCATCGCCGCGCGCATCCGCAGGGACGCCGAGTTCTTCGAGCGCCACAACCCCGAGCGCGACCGCGCCGAGTTCGAGCGCGCGTGGGAAGCGCTGAAGGACGAGAGCGGCACGCGCGTGCACGGCTACGAGCCGAACTACGAAGGCTCGCCGGTCGTCGACGGGCCGCCCGGCGCGGTGTGCAGCGCGCACGGTCGCCACGCCTTCAGCGCGCGGGCCGGTCACCATCTCGCGCCGCAGCCGCTTTCCTCGGGCCGCAACGTCTTCGAGGAGCTGCGCCGCGGCGCGTTCAACCTGCTCGCCTTCGATGCCGAGGCCGGCCAGATCCGCGCCTTCGAGAGCGCGGCGGCCGGGCTGCGCATCCCCCTCAACGTGATCCGCGACGTCTTCGACGGCCCGCGCCTCGCCTACGAGTCGCGGCTCGCGCTGGTGCGGCCGGACCAGTTCGTCGCGTGGACCGGGGAGCGCGCCCCGCGCGACGCGCGCGCTCTGCTCGCGAAGGTGGCGGGCCGCTAGCCCGGCGTCAGGACGACTTTGCCCTTGACCTGGCGCGACGCCATGAGCTTCAGCGCGTCGGCGGCCTGCTCGAGCGGAAAGCTGCGCGACACGTGCGGGCGCAGCTTCCCCTGCCGGAACCATTCGCCGAGCCGGCGCACGCTCTGCGCGAAGGCCTGCGGCTCGCGGCGCGCGAAGTCGCCCCAGAAAACGCCCACCGCTGCGGCGCCCTTCAGCAGCGGCAGGTTGAGCGGCAGCTTCGGGATCTCGCCGGCGGCGAAGCCGACGACCAGCAGCCGGCCGCGCCAGGCGAGCGAGCGGAACGCGGGCTCGGTGTACGCGCCGCCGACGGGGTCGTAGACCACGTCGACGCCGCGGCCGCCGGTGATCGCCTTGATGCGCTCGCGCAGGTCCTCCTTCGCGTAGTCGATGCCTTCGTCGGCGCCGTGCTCGCGGCACACGGCGAGCTTGTCGGCGCTCGAAGCGCAGGCGACGACGCGCGCGCCGAGCGCCTTGCCGATCTCGATCGCGGCGAGGCCGACGCCGCCGGCCGCGCCGAGCACGAGCAGCGTCTCGCCGGCGCGCAGGGCGCCGCGGTCGCGCAGCGCATGGTCGGAGGTGCCGTAGGTGAGCAGGAACGACGCGCCGGTGGCGAAGTCCATGCCCTCGGGAAGCGGCAGCAGCCGCGCCGCGTCGGTCTTCACCTCCTCGGCGAAGGCGCCGTAGGTGGTGAAGGCGATGACCTTGTCGCCCGGCCGGACGTTCGCCACGCCCGGCCCCACCTCCTTCACCACGCCGGCGAGCTCGCTCCCGGGCGAGAAGGGCAGCGGCGCCTTGAACTGGTACTTGTCCTGGATGATGAGCACGTCGGGGAAGTTGACGCTCGCCGCCTTCATCGCGATCACCGCCTCGCCCGGTCCGGCCCGCGGCGAGGGCAGCTCTTCGACCACCAGCGATTCCGGTGGGCCGAACTGCTTGCAAAGCACCGCTTTCATCGCCATAGAATGCCACAGTGATTCCCGAGCCGACCCTTCACCACTACCCGGTTTCGCCGTTCGCCGAGAAGATCCGCGCCATCCTCGGCTACAAGAAGCTCGCCTGGCGCTCGGTCGAGATCCCGATGATCCTGCCGAAGCCCGACGTGGTCGCGCTCACCGGCGGCTACCGGCGCACGCCGCTCCTGCAGATCGGCGCCGACGTCTACTGCGACACCGCGCTCATCGCGCGCGTGCTCGAGCGCGTCGCGCCCGAGCCGTCGATCTGGCCCGATGGCGACACGCTCGCGGTGCAGGCCGCGGCGCATTTCGCCGACAGCGTGCTCTTCAACATCGCCGTTCCGGTCGGCTTCCAGCCCGGCGGCATGCTCAAGGTGTTCCTGCCCGACGCCACGCCCGAGTTCCTGAAGAAGTTCGCCGAGGACCGCGCCGCGATGCGCCAGGGCGGCACCGTGCGCCGCGGCCCGCTCGACGAGTGCAGGGCGAACCTCGCGCACGTCCTCGCCCGCGTCGAGGCGCAGCTGCGCGGGCCGTTCCTCTTCGGCGCGAAGCCCAGCGTGGCGGATTTTTCGCTCTACCAGGCGCTCTGGTCGGTGTGGAAGCCGCCGATCGCGCGGCCCGCGCTCGAGCCGTTCCCCAGGACCGTGGCTTTCATCGAGCGCATGGCGGCTTTCGGCCACGGCAGGCCGTCTGCGCTTTCGAGCGCAGATGCCTTGCGCATTTCACGCGCGTCGAAAGCGATTCCGATAGAGAACCCGCAAGCCGTCGAGACCGGCGGGCTGAAGCTCGGCGCGACGGCCGAGGTGATGCCGGTCGATTCGGCGTTCGACCCGGTGCGCGGCGAGCTCCTGCAGTGCAGCGCGGAGGAGATCGCGCTGCGCCGCACCGACCCGCGCGCGGGGACCGTGGTGGTCCACTTTCCGCGCTTCGGCTACCAGGTGAAGCCATGCCGACCCTGAACACAGACGACGGCGTCAGGCTCTACTACGAGGAAACGGGCGCGGGCACGCCAATCGTGTTCGTGCACGAGTTCGCCGGCGATCAC
>Ga0335084_10003620_pt1 | contig 15107 bp, 14 predicted proteins | sample Lox_Sample_44_FD_206721 | JGI IMG/M metagenome (GOLD analysis project Ga0335084, IMG submission 206721) | Soil microbial communities from Loxahatchee National Wildlife Refuge, Florida, United States - Lox_Sample_4.4 | ecosystem: Environmental > Terrestrial > Soil > Wetlands | place: USA...
GTTCAGCGCTCCCATCCTTCCCGGCGGCCTCCCCACCAACGTCTCGGTGGTCCAGTTCGGCGTGGCCGGCGAGGCGGAATACAGGATTCTCAACGGCGCGGTGGGCATCCAGTTCAAGGGTGGGTTCGCCAGCGGTGACAGCGCTCCCGGGTTCGGGGTCCGGGTCACGCGCCCGACCAAGAAGCCGGGCGCGACCACCACCGCCGCCCAGCCGGGAGACATCGATGGCGCCCAGTTCGGTCGGCAGTTCCCGTGCACCACCAACGCCGCCCTGACCTGCGTCGACGCCGACATCCGGAACTACCGCTTCAACCCCAGCTACCACATCGACCAGATCCTCTGGCGGTACATCCTGGGGACGATCACCGACGCCTGGTACGTGCGGCCCTCCGCCTACTGGAACATCACCGACGCCCTCCAGCTCACCGGCAACCTGGTCTACTCGCAGGCCATCTACCTCTCCTCCACGCCATCCGCGTCGCGGCCGGGGGTGGGCTCGACGGCGCTCGGCCTGGAGATCGATCTCGGCATCCGCTACCAGACCGAGGACGGCCTCTTCGCCTGGCTCTACTACGGCATCCTCTTCCCCTTCGACGGGCTCCAGAACACGGACGTGGTCCTCGTCCAGAGCCTGCACGTCGCCCAGTCCATCCGGGGGATGATCGGGATCCGCTTCTGACCATGCGCCGGCGGGCGGCACTGGCGCTGGTCCTGTCTGGATGCCTCGCAGCCTGCGGCGTGCGCGGAAACCCACGCCCGCCGCTGCCCGAGCCGCGGCCGGCTCCCTCCTCCGCTCCCGACGCCGGGCGCTGAGCGGTGGACCACTTCCGGTACCGGCGCGGCACCCTCCACGCCGAAGGCGTGCCCCTGCCGCGCGTCGCCGCCCGGGTGGGGACGCCCACCTACGTCTATTCCGAGGCCACGCTGCGGCGGCACTGGGAGGTGGTCACCCGGGCCTTCGCCGGCCACCCCACCCTGGTCTGCTACTCGGTGAAGGCGAGCTCCAATCTGGCATTGCTCGCCCGGTTCGCGTCCTGGGGCGCCGGCTTCGACATCGTCTCCGGCGGGGAGCTCCACCGGGTCCGCCGGGCCGGCGGCGACCCGCGCAAGACCGTCTTCGCCGGGGTGGGCAAGACGCGGGACGAGCTGGAGCAGGCGCTCCGTGCTCGGGTCCTCCTCTTCAACGTGGAGAGCGCCGAGGAGCTGGAGCTGCTCGACCAGGTGGCGCGCCAGCTCGGTGTGCGCGCCCCGTTCGCCATCCGGGTGAACCCCGGGGTGGACCCGAGGACCCACCACGCCGTCTCCACCGGCCTCGAGGGCTCGAAGTTCGGCGTCCCCCTCCGCGAGGCGCACACCCTCTACCAGAGGAGCCGCCGCATGCGGGGGCTGGTGGCGCGCGGGGTGGACTGCCACATCGGCAGCCAGCTCACCGACACCCGCCCGCTCCGGGAGGCGGTGACCCAGGTGGCCCGGCTCTTCCAGCAGCTCCGCGGCGACGGGCACGCTCTCTCCCTGCTCGACGTGGGCGGCGGCCTGGGCGTCCCCTACCGCGGAGAGCGGCCCCCCGCACCGGAGGTCTGGGCGCGGACGCTGCGCCAGGTGACGGCGGGGATTCCGGCCACCCTGCTCGTCGAGCCGGGCCGGGTCCTGGTGGGCAACGCCGGCGTGCTGCTCACCCGGGTGCTCTTCCGCAAGCGCTCGCGCACCAAGCAATTCGTCATCGTCGATGCCGGGATGAACGACCTGCTCCGTCCGGCCCTCTACGGCGCCGAGCACGAGATGGTCCCGGTCCGCCGGCGAGGGGGCCGGGCGGTGCGGGTGGACGTGGTGGGGCCGGTCTGCGAGTCGACGGACACGCTCGCCTCCGGCCGGAACATGGTCCTCCCCGAGCGGGGCGACCTCCTCGCCGTGCGGACGGCGGGGGCGTACGGGATGAGCATGGCCAGCACCTACAACGGGCGGCCCCGCCCGGCCGAGGTGCTCGTCCGCCGGGCACGGTTCCAGGTGGTGCGCGACCGGGAGAAGGTAGAGGACCTCTGGCGCGGCGAGTCGACGGGACGCTAGGGTCCGCTCCCCAGGGGAACATGCTCAAGCTCTCCGGCTCACTCACCGCCCTGGCCACGCCCTTCCGGGACGGCCGCCTCGACGAGGACGCCTACCGGGCGCTCATCCGCGACCAGCTCGAGCAGGGCACCTCCGGCCTGGTCCCGGTGGGGACCACCGGCGAGGCGGTGACGATGAGCAGCGCCGAGCGGTCCCGGGCCGTCCGGCTGGCGGTGGAGCTGGCCGCGGGCCGGGCCCCGGTGGTGGGGGGGGCGGGAAGCAACTCCACCCTGGCGACCATCGAGGCCATCGGCCAGGTGCGCGAGGTGGGTGCGGACGCGGCGCTGGTGGTCACCCCGTACTACAACAAGCCCAACCAGGCCGGCCTCCTGGAGCACTACCGCGCCTGCGCCCGGGCCCACCCCGGCTTCCCGCTCGTGCCCTACAACGTGCCTGGCCGTACCGGGTGTGACCTGTTGCCGGACACCGTCCTTCGCCTCTGCGACCTCCCCGAGGTGGTGGCGCTCAAGGAGGCCACCGGCAACCTGATCCGCGCGGTGGACCTCCGGGAGAAGTGCGGCGACCGGCTGACGCTCCTCTCCGGGGACGACTTCACCGTGGCCCCGTTCATCGCCGTGGGAGGCGAGGGGGTGATCTCCGTGTCCTCCAACGTCGCTCCGCGGCTGATGGCCGACCTGGTGGCCGCCGCCCGCGCCGGGGACCGCACCCGGGCCCGCGACCTTCAGGTCCTGCTCAACCCGCTTCACCGGCTGCTCTTCGTCGAGCCCAACCCCATCCCGGTGAAGTGGGCGCTGCATCTCCTGGGCAGGTTCGGCCCGGAGATCCGCCTTCCCCTCGTTCCCCTCGGCGAGCCGCACGCCACCGCACTCGCGGCCGAGCTCGGGCGGCTGGGTCTCCTGCGGAGCTAGCGCCTTGCCCCGGCGGGTCGTGGTCACGGGGGTCACCGGACGGATGGGCGGTGCGGTGGTGCGCGCGCTGCGCAGCGACATCCGATTCCAGCTCGCCGGCGGCACGGCTCGCCCGGGCAGCGGCCTGGCCGGGCAGGACGCCGGGGCGGTGGCCGGGCTAGGCCCGCTCGGAGCCCCCGTCTTCGAGGACGCCGAGCGAGCCTCGGCCGAGGCCCGTCCGGAGGTGGTCATCGACTTCTCCCACCCCGAGTCCACCGGGGAGTGGGCCGAGGTCTGCGCCCGGACCAAGACGCCCCTCGTCGTCGGAACCACCGGCCTGCCCGGGGCGGTCCGCGAGCAGCTGGACCGGGCGGCGCGCTCGGCGCCGGTGGTCCTCTCCCCGAACATGTCGGTGGGGGTCAACGTGCTCCTCGACGTGGCGGCTCACCTGGTGCGGGTCCTGGGGGAGTCCTGGGACGTGGAGGTGCTCGAGCTGCACCACCGCCTGAAGCGCGATGCGCCGAGCGGGACGGCGCTGCGCCTGGCCGAGGTGCTGGCCCGGGCCGCTGGCCGCGACGCCTCGACCTTCCGCCTCGCCCGCGCCGGCGAGGTGGGTCCCCGCCCGTCGGGCGAGATCGGCTTCGCCACCCTGCGCGGCGGCGACGTGGTGGGCGAGCACACCGTCCTCTTCCTCGCCGACGGGGAGCGCATCGAGGTCACCCACCGCGCCGGAAGCCGGGAGCAGTTCGCGCGCGGGGCGCTGCGCGCCGCGGCCTGGGTGGGCGTACAGGAGCCGGGCCTCTACACGATGCAGGACGTGCTCGGGCTGTGAGCGCGCGGCCTCCAGGAGAGCGGGTCTACGTCGGGCTGGGCTCGAACCTGGGCGACCGCGAGGCGCACCTCGCCGCGGCGGTGGCCGCCCTGGGCCGCATCGATGCGGTGGCGGTGCTGCGGCGCTCCCATCTCTTCGACACCGAGGCCCTCGGGCCGCCGCAGCCGCGCTACCTCAACGCCGTGGTGGAGCTGGAGTGCGAGCTGCCCCCGCGGCGCCTGCTGGCCATCCTCCAGCGCATCGAGGAGGAGATGGGGCGGACCGGGAAGGGGCTCCAGCGCCCGCGCACCATCGACCTCGACGTCCTGCTCTGGGGGCACCGGATCCTCGCCGAGCCGGACTTCCAGATCCCGCACGCCGACATGCATCTCCGCCGGTTCGTGCTCGAGCCGCTGGCCGAGCTGGCGCCCCTGGCCCGCCACCCGGTGCTGGGCATGACGGTGCGAGAGCTCCTCGCCGCTCTCCCCCCGGCCGACGTTTTTCCGGTGAGGAACTCCACCGCCTGGGCCGCGTCGCTCCCGAGGAAGGACCCGTGATCACCACCTTCGCCCTGCTGCTCGCCCTCGCCGCCGACCCCCCGCTGCCGCCGGGGCACCCGCCGATTCCGGGAGTCACCGATGCCGGCGCCACCGCCGGGGGGCTGCCGCCGGGACACCCGCCCATCCCGGGCGCCGACGATGCGGGCGCCGGCGCCAGCGCCCTTCCCCCGGGGCACCCCCAGCTCAAGCCGGGGTTGGCCGCTCCCAGCGCCGACGAGCTCCTCCGCCAGCTCGATGCCACCCCCGACCTCAAGACGCGCACCAAGCCGTTCGAGGTGTCGACGGCGCTGGGGAAGCTCTACTTCACCCACGGGCGCTTCACCGACGCGGTGGTGTACTTCCGGCAGGCGCAGGAGAGCGCGGCTCGGGTCCGCACCCTCTACCTCGCCGAGCGCAAGAAGGCCCCCGGGCCGCCCGGTGACGCAGCCGCGGCCGGCTGCCGCGCCACCATCGAGCTTCCGCCCTCGGCGGTGGCCGCCCGGGCGCAGGAGAAGGCGGCGGCGGGAGACCACCTGGGCGCGGCGGCCTGCGCCCGGGAGGCGCTCGCGCCGGTGCTGGAGGCCGTCGGGCTGCTCGGCAACGCGCTGTTCCTGGGCGGCGATGCAGCCGGCGCCATCGCCGCCTACACCTGGGTGCTGGAGGTCGACCCCACCGACCCGGTCGCCCTCTACGGGCGCGCCGGTGTGCGCTTCGAGACGAAGCCGGACGACCTGGCCGCGCTCCGCTCGGTGAAGAAGGACCTCACCGACCTGCTGGCCCGCTGGCCGCAGAGTCGCCAGGCGCCCCAGGCGCGCGAGCTCCTGGCCCGCACCGAGGAATTTCTCCGGGCCGGTGGAGCGACCAAGTTCGCGGCATCCCGGCCGAAGGCCCCCGCGGCGACGGCCTCTGCCTCCGCACCGACCGCGCCCCATCCTCCGGCCGCCGAGGTCCCCGCCCTCAGCCCGGAGACGATGGCCGGCCTGCAGAGCGTGGAGCGGACGCCGGAGCTGGAGAAGGACCTGGCCGAGCTCTTGGACCAGGGCGAGGCGGCGCTCGTCCAGGGCCAGTACCAGGCCGCGCTCGACGCCTACCGGCGGGTGATGCCGCTCATGCCCAACAGCGGGCGGGCGAAGGCGGGCATGGCCTGGGCCCTGGTGGAGCTCAATCGGCAGCCGATGGCCGACCGGGTGTGGGGGGTGGCCGTGGAATCCGACCCGGCCGCGGTGGACAAGCTCGGGGATCTCCTGGCCAAGAAGGGCAACACCAAGGACGCGCGGGCGCTGTGGGCGAAGCTGGCGGCGTCCTCGCCGGCCTATGCCCAGAGCGCCAACCTGCAGCAGAAGCTGCGCTGACGCCGCGGGTCAGCCGCGTCCGCTGAGGATCCACCCCAGCATGAGCAGGCCGGTGGCGGCCACCCAGCTGCCGGCCACCCGGACCGCGATCCGCGTCCAGGGCGCGCGCAGCGAGACGACCAGCCCTGCCACCAGGGCCATGATCACGAAGACTGCGGCGGTGATGCCGGCCAGAGCGAGCGCCTCGCGCCCGGCCGCGGCGATGCCCGCACCGTTGAGCCAGCCATGGAGGAGCCCGAGCACCCCGGCGAGGCCGGCCACCGCTCCCGGGGACAGCGACCGCCCCACGGCGACCAGGATGCCCAGGGCGAGGAACGACGCCGCCCCCAAGAGCGCGGGCGAGGACGGAGCCCCGACGCGGTAACCGGCGAGGCCGCCGGCAGCCCAGGCCAGGGGAAGCACGAACAGGGCCCACCGGCCGGATGGGGCGCCTCCCAGCCCGGCCAGGAGAGCCATGGCCATCACCGGCACCAGGTCCTCCGGGCTGGCGAGGAGGTGCCCGATGCCATCGTAGAGAGGGCCGAGGCCGGTGGTGACCAGGTGCGCGTGGGCGCTGGCGGGCGCGAGGAGGAGGAGAGCGGCGCCGGCAGCGGTGGCCCCTGGCCCGTGTCGTCTGGCAAGGCTCACCACACCGCCCTCCACACGAAGGCGCAGCCGGCCAGGGCCACGGCTGCCCCGGTGACCCGAAGCGCGACGCGGCCCCAGCCCCAGCGGTGCACGAGCCCGATCCCGATGCCGGTGGCGTGGAGGCCCCCGGTGGCCAGGACGAAGCCGAGGCTGTAGAGGAGCGCGCTCTCGCCGACCGGCAGCTCGGTTCCGTGCGCGTGTCCGTGGAAGAGGGCGAAGAATCCGACCAGCGCCGCCGCCGCCCACAGCGGGGGTCGGGCTTCCCGCGCGACCATCAGGCCGAGGAGCAGGGCGGAGAAGCCGATGGCCACCTCCACCCCGGGCAGAGGGACGCCGAGCAGGCCGAGGAAGCCTCCCAGCGCCATCACCAGCGGAAAGGTGACCGGGAGCAGCCAGAGGGCCGGAGGGCCGAGCTGGGCCCCCCACATTCCGACCGAGACCATGGCCAGGACATGGTCCAGGCCGGTCACCGGGTGCTTCAGCCCGTTGAGGAACCCGGCCGCCTGCCCCTCTTGTTGGTGGGCAAAGGCCGGCGCCGCCGCGATGAGCAGCAGGAGGACGAGGGTGCCCGGGCGCCTCATCCCCACCCACCCAGGAGCGCCATCGTGCGTTGGAGGGTCCAGAACGCGCCGAGGGACCCGACCACGTAGCCGGGGAGCACCTCGACGATGCGCGGCCACTCGATCTCCAGCGCGCGAAACGACCGCTCCAGGCCGAGGATGAGGAACACGAAGAACAGCTGGCCGATCTCCACGCCCACGTTGAACAGGACCAGCGCGTAGGGGATCTCCGCGCGGGGGAGCCCCATCGCCATCAGCCCGCTGGCGAAGCCGAAGCCGTGAAGGAGGCCGAAGGCGAAGGCCACCACCCACGGGTGGCGGATGGTGAAGCTCGTCTCGCCGCGCCAGACGCGGACGATCTCCGGGCCGAGGAAGAGGATGGAGAGGGCGATGGCCGCGTTGAGCGGCAGGACCGGGGCACGGGCATCGCCGAGCGTGGCGATGGCCAGGGTGATGCTGTGGGCCACGGTGAAGGCGCTGATGGTCTTCACCAGCATCCCGCGGTTGGAGACGATGAGCAGGAGGCCGAGGACGAACAGGAGGTGGTCGACGCCGAGCAGGATGTGCTCGATGCCCTGGAGGACGAAGGCGGCGGCGGACGCGGCCGGGCCGCGGGCGGCGGCGATCTCGATGAACGGCTGCGAGGGCCGGGCGAACATCGTCCACTTCCTGCCGTCGAGCAGCTCCACCCGGACGAGCACGTCGGTGATCGTCCCCTGGAGCCCGGGAAACTCGATGCGCTTGCCGGCCAGCCCATCCGGCCCGGCGTCGATCCACCGGCGCTCGAGGAGCGAGTCGGCCAGCTCCTGGACGGACGGCTCCTTCACGTTGCGCACGTCCTCCGGAATCCGAAGCGACACCGGAAGCCGCATCCCGGCCAGGACCGGGGTGCGCCAGAGCACCTCGAAGCGGCCGGGGGCGGTCTCCTTGATCTCGAGGTAGGCCGGGCGCGCCTCGTGCGCCGATGCCGCAGGAGCCACGAGCAGCGTGCCGAGCAGCAGGCCTCCCTGGAGCCAGCCGGAGCGGCGTGGACCCGTCACAGCGGTCCCTCGCCCGACGAGGCCGGAATCTGCTTCTTGGGAGGGGGAGGCGGCGGCGAGGCCGCGGTCCCCTTCTCGGGCGGCGCCGGGAGAAGCACCGTGTACTTGGCGCGCATGGCGTCGTAGGCCGTCTTCCAGGCCTCGGCCTTCTGCGCGCCGAGCCAGGCGGTCTTCACGTCGGGCTCGACCTCCTCGAATGCCGGACGGCGGCCGGGAATGAGCGACTCGACGAAGACGAGATGCCAGCCGTATCCGGACTCGACCGGCCCCTGCCACGACCCGGTCTTCGACCGGAAGACCTCCTGGGCGAAGCCGGGGCCGAACTCCTTGGCCAGCTGCTCGGGCGTCCGATCACCGTAGTAGTCCTGGAACATGAAGGGATCGGCGAGCGCCGCCGCTTCCTTGGCGTCCTCCGGCTGCCCGGCGAGCCGGCTCAGCGCTTGGACCGCGTCCTCCCGTGCGCGCTGGCCGCGGCGATCGGGCGAGAAGTAGAGGTGGCGGAAGCTCGCCCTCCCGGGGAGCGTGAACGTGTCGGCGTTCTTCTCGAACCAGGCCCTCAGCTCGGCAGGCGTCGGCTCGTGGGCGGCGGCCACGTCCTCGGCCAGGAACTGCATCTTCTGCGCCATGCGGCGCTTGACGATGGTGTCGTCCTTGTCCAGACCCAGGGCCAGGGCCTCGCGGTAGAGAACTTCCTCGCGGACCTTGTTCTCCACCAGGGCTCGAAACTCGTCGGGCGTCGGCTGGCGTCGCCACTGCGACTGGAAGAAGACGTCCATGGCGCGGAGATCGTCGAGGGTGAGCTGGATCTGCCTCGACGACTCGACGCCGCCCCGGCCCCTCTGGAGGGAGGCGTTCACGCCGAAGAGCACGGCCCCCAGGAGGAGGAAGTGCAGCAGCGGCTCGCGGAGCAGGCGCCTCATCGCGACTCGGCGGCTCCTTGAGCACCTGGTGGTTGACGTGGCCGAACTCGTTGCTCCGGGCGCTGCGCTCTTACTCCCGGGCCGGCGAGGGTGGGAGAAGAAAGTGCATAGAGACCCGCCTCAGCGGACGGGCATCTCCTCGACCGGGTCGGGCCCGGCGACGCGCGGGACGGCCACCGGCGTCGGAGTCCCGAGGAAGAGGGCCGGGCCCTCCACGCCCGCCAGCCGGCCGGCGCGCCAGAAGGCGGCCACCACCCCCAGGCAGAGGAGCGCCGCCGAGACCATCACCCGGCGCACGCCGAGTCGGTCCCCCGCCCAGCCGAGCGCGAGCAGGCCGAGGGCGTAGCTGCCGCTCAGCACCAGGCTGTAGAGGCTGGCCACCCGGGCCTGGAGCAGGCGCGAGACGCGGGAGAGGCAGATGCTGCTCATCGTGCTCAGGGTGGCGAGGTAAGCCGCGCCGAGCGCGGCGACGCCCAGGAGCGCCCACCCGAAGCGGGGAGCGAGCCAGGTGAGCGCGGCGACCAGGGCCACCGCCGCGCAGGAGCGCACGAGCAATCTCGCCCGGCCCCACCGGTCTCCCAGGGCGCCGACCACGGTGGCCGCCGCCACCGCTCCCAGGCCCTGTGCCGCGGCGAGCAGCGAGGTTCCCGAGGCGCCGCGGCCGAGCTCCCGGATGGCGAACACGGGAATGAGGCCGATGAACGGCGCCACCAGGGCGCCCACGGCCAGGGTGAGCCAGAGCACGGTGCGGATGCCCTCATCCTCGCGCGCCACGCGGAAGCCGGTGCGGATCTCGGCCCAGATGTGCCCGTGGGCACGGGCCGCCGGCGCTGGGGTGCGCACGCCCGCCACGGCGACGATCACCGCCAGGAAGCTGAGCGCGTTGGCGGCGAACGCCGCGCCGACGCCGCCGGCGGCCATGACCGCCGCCGCGAGCCCGGGTCCCACGATTCGCCCCAGGTTGTACTGTGCGGAGTTGAGGCTGATGGCCGAGAGGAGATCCTCGCGGGGCACGATCTCGGAGAGGAGGGCGGTGGCCACCGGGTTCAGGACCGCGTTGGCGCAGCCGGCGAGGAAGACGATGATCGACACCGCGGCCAGAGACAGATGCCCGAGCAGGGCGAGCAGGGCCAGCGTCGAGGCCAGCAGCAGCTGGAACCAGCTCAGCCAGGTGAACAGCTGCCGCCGGTCCCTCCGGTCGGCGAAGGCTCCACCCAGCGGACCGAGCACCAGGGTGGGGAGGTACATGAGCGCCGCCACCGTCGCCGTCCAGCCTGCGCGGCCGGTGGTCTCGGTGACCCACACCCCGACGGCGATGTTCTCCATCCAGGTGCCGACGTTGGAGACGAAGGCGCCCGCCCAGAAGCGGCTGAAGCTGCGATGCCGGAAGGCCCGCAGCGACGAGACGCGGTGCAGGCCAAGACGGTCGTACACGGGGTCCGAGCCAATGTAGCGTCCGGGCCACCGTGGATTCCATGGCCCCCACGCGAGCCAGCACGAATCCGGAGCCGGCGCGCCGCGCGCCGGGCCGGCGATGGGTTCCGCTCCTGGCGCTGGCCGGCGCCCTGCTCGTCTACGCGGCCATCTTCCAGGTGCCGGCGCTGCTCCCCCGCGGACCGGCGGCAGGGAAGCTCCTGGTTTCGCGCTGGGAGAGCGGGGACTGGCTCGAGGTCCAGGACGGCGTCGAGGTTCCCGCCGGGGCACGCGTCCGCTTCACCGTGGTGCTCGAGCGTCCGGCGTCGGTGGTCATCATCGGGTTGAGCACGAGCCGCCGTGCCACGCTCTACGTTCCGACCTCGGGCGGTCCGCCGCGGATGGGCCCGGGGACGGCGGTGGCGGGGGAGGGGGTGCTGGATGCCCGGGCCGGAGCTGCTTCTGGCCGTCCTGTGCAACACCGCGCTCCCGCCGGCGACGGTGGTCAAGGCCGGCGAGCGGGCGGCGGCGGCTGCTCCCGAGCCGGCCCAGGTCCAGACGCTCGACCTCGGGTGTCCGGAGGCGCGCTTCCGCATCGTCCAGGAGCGGCAGCCCTGAGGAGCGCCGCGGGGGCTCCCGGCGCCTGCCGCTACAAGCCTGTGTCGGAAACTTGCCGTCGATCCGCCTGCTCCTAGACTCGGCCCGAATTGGCACCGGCGGGTGAGTCCAGGGAGATCCTCTTCGCGGATCTCCTGCAGTTCTACTGCCTGAGCGGGCAGACGGCGGCGGTGTCGGTCACCGCCCCGGACGGGCTGGGCCGGGCGTCGTCGGGCACCTTCTTCATCGATGGCGGGGTCCTCGTCGATGCCCGCTACGACGGCAGCGAGGGGGCCGACGCCGTCCGCCGCGCGGTGCGGCAGTTGAAGACCGGCGCCTTCCAGGTGGAGCTCGGCGCGCGGAGCGAGCGCCGAACCATCCACGAGCCCTGGAGCGCCCTGGTCCGCGACGAGCTGCGCCAGCCCGACAGGCCTCCACGCATCGAGCCGGTGGTCCGTTCCCCCATCTCCTTGCCCAGGCTCCCGGCCAGCGAGCACCCCACGCCGCCGGCGGGCGTGCCCGCCACCCGCGACCCCGCCGCGTGGGAGGGCGCCGGGGTGGCCCTCCCCCGCGCTCGTTCTCGGACCGTGCCCAGCGCCGCGTCCCCGGGCACTGTCCCGGCGGCGCGAGAGGAACGCCGCCCGGTCCCCGGCGTTCCCCCGCGGGCGCCGGCAGGGCCGTCCAAGACGCCCCCGCGGCCGGTGGCGCTCGAGCCTGCGCCGCCCACCGAGCCCTTTCCGCGCCTGGACCGCTTCTCGCTGCGGCCGGGCATGCGCCGGCTCCTCGCGGTGGGAGCGGCCCTGGTCACCGGAGGCGTGCTGGCGGTGGTCACCGCCCGGTTCGTCGGGGACGAGCCAGGCACGTTCGCTCCGCGGACCCCGGCGGCGGCGATGGCCGGTGCGCCGGCCGGGGTCACCGACAGCGAGGTGACCTTCGGCATGGCGGCGCCTCTCACCGGCGCGTCCCGCGAGCTCGGGCGGCAGATGAAGCTCGGTCTGGAGACGGCCTTCGCCGCGGCCAACGCCGAGGGAGGCGTGCATGGCCGCCGCGTCCGGCTTCTCGTCCTCGACGACGGCTTCGAGCCGGCGCGGACCGCCCGGGTGATGCGCGAGCTGGCCGAGGAGCACGGGGTGTTCGGGTTCGCGGGCAACGTCGGCTCGCCGAGCGTCGCCGTGCCCTATGCGCTCGGGCGGCAGATGCTCTTCTTCGGACCGTTCAGCGGGTCACCGCTCAAGGAGCCGCCCGAGCACACGGTGTTCACCTACCGGGCGAGCCACCGGGAGGAGGCGGCGGCCATCGTGCGCTACCTCCTCCAGGTGCGCCGCATCCGCCCCGACCAGATTGCCGTCCTGGCCGAGGACGACGCGTACGGTGAGGCCGGCTACCAGGGCGTGGTCGCGGCGCTGCGACGCTCGGCGAGGGACCTGCCCCCCGTGCCGAGGGTCACCTACCAGCGCAACACGGCCGACGTGTCCTCGGCGGTGGCCCGTGTCGTCGAGCGCGGCGACCGCACCCGGGCGGTGATCCTGGTGGCCACCTACCGCGCCGCGGCTCGCTTCATCGAGCAGGTGAAGAACCAGCGGCCCTCGATGCTCTTCGCCACCGTGTCGCTGGTGGGCAGCACCGCTCTGGCCGACGAGCTGATGCAGCTCGGTCCGCGCTTTGCCGCCGGGGTCATCGTCACCCAGGTCGTCCCGCTCCCCACCTCGCGCTCCAGCGCCGTGCTCCGCTACCAGGACGCGCTGGCGGCGTATGCCCCGGGGGAGAAGCCGGACTTCGTCTCCCTCGAGGGCTACGTGGTGGGGAACCTGCTCCTCGAGGGCCTGCGCCGCTCCGGCCGCACGGTCAGCACCGAGAACATGGTGCGGGCGCTGGAGACCATCCGCGGGCTGGACCTGGGGCTCGGCACCACGGTGGGCTTCGGGCCTGCCGACCACCAGGGGTCGCACCGGGTGTGGGGGACGGTGCTCGACGCGAGCGGAACCTACCAGCCGCTCGATCTGGAGTAGGGCGCCGCTACACCATCCGCGCGGCCAGCACGTCCTGGACGTCGATCAGCCCCACCGGGTGACCCTCGGCGTCCACCACCGGGAGCTGGTCCACGTGGGCCTCGCGCATGAGGGTGATCGCGGTGAGGACCAGGTCCTCCGGCGAGACGCAGCGGGGATGCTGGCCCATCACCGTCCGCACCTCGACCTCGAAGTCGGACCGCCCGCGCTCCACCAGGCGCCGCAGGTCCCCGTCGGTGAAGATGCCCACCAGCCGTCCGGCACCGTCGACCACGTTCGCCGCGCCGGGCCGTCCCGGGGTGTTGGTCATGACCACCACCGCCTCCGAGAGCCGCGCCGTGGCCGGCACCACCGGGTTCGAGTCACCGGAGCGCATCACCTCGAAGACGCGCAACACGCTCCGCCCCAGCTTCCCGCCCGGATGGAGCACGGCGTACTCCTCGCTGGAGAACTGGCGGCACTTGAGCGCGGTCATGGCCAGCGCGTCGGTCACCGCATGGAGGGCCGCCGACGAGGCGGTGGGGACGAGGCCCAGCGGGCAGGCCTCGGGGATGCTCCCCACGTCGAGGACCAGGTCGGCGATGCGGGCCAGGGGCGAGCCTCCGTCTCCGGTGATGGCCACCACCTTGGCTCCGATGCGGCGCAGGGCGGGGACGAGGCGCAGCACCTCCTCGGTGGCGCCGCTGTTGGAGAGCGCCAGCACCACGTCGCCGCGGGAGACCCGGCCCAAGTCGCCGTGCATCGCCTCCGCCGGATGGAGGTAGAGCGAGGGGATGCCGGTGGAGGCGAGGGTGGCGGAGAGCCGCTGGGCGATGAAACCTGGCTTCCCCAGCCCGGTGACCACCACGTGGCCCTCGCAGCCGAGGAGCAGGGAAAGGACGCGGAGGAAGCTCGGGCCGAGCCGCTCCTTGGCGCCGGCGATGGCCTCCGCCTCGGCGTCGAGCACCCCGCGGGCATAGGCCAGCTCCTCCGCGCCGGGCCGAGCCGGGCGGCGCACGGCCGGCTCGGGCTTGGAACGGCGGCTCTTGGAACTCCGCGGAGCGCGGGGAGCGGGTCGGCGCATCGAGGGAAACAGGGCTTGTAGCAAGGGGAACAGCGCCGAGGCCAGCAGCAACGCCGTGCTACCCTCCGGCGCGCCGAACGCCCACGCCGGAATGACCCGCCTCCTCCTCACCGGGGTGCTCTTCGCCGCGACCCTCGTCGGGGTGCTGCGCCGGCCGCGCGGGTTGGCACGAGGCCTTTTGGACGTGCGGCGGCGCGGCCCTGGCGCTCGCCCTGGGGCTGGTCCGGCCCTCCCAGGCGCTGCACGTGGTGGAGGCGGGGAAGGATGCGTTGCTCTTCCTGGTGGCCCTCCTCCTCCTGGCGATGCTCCTCGACCACAGCGGCTTCTTCGAGTGGGCGGCCATCGCCTGCGCGCACGCCGCCGGCGGCGGGGGATGGTCGCTGTTCCGCAACTTTCCTGCTCCTCGGCACCCTGGTCACGGTGACCCTGTCGCTCGACACCACCGCCGTGCTGCTCACGCCGCTGGTGCTGGCCTGTGCCCACCGGGTCGGGCTGCCCACCCACCCCTTCGTCGTGCTCTCGGTGCTGGTGAGCAACGTCGCCTCGCTGCTTCTCCCGGTGAGCAACCTGACCAATCTCCTGCTCCAAGACCTGACCGGGCACTCGTTCGGCGGCTACGTCGCCGTGCAGCTCCTTCCCCAGGCCGCGGTGCTGGCGGTGCTCGCCCTCGCCCTCCGGCTCGTCTATCGCCGGCAGATCCCGGCGCGCTTCGACGTGGCCTCGCTTCCGGCGGCCGGCTCGGTGGTGCCGGACCGGGCCTTCTTCCCTGCTGGCCAAGGGAATCCTCGCCGACGCAGGCGCCCCGCCGGCGGCGGTCTACGGCGCGCTCCTCGGCGCCAACGTCGGCCCGTGCGTCACCGTGCACGGCTCGCTGGCCACCATCCTCGTCCTCACCGAGGCGCGCGAGCGCGGCGTCGAGGTGCGCGAGGGCGAGCTGGGAAGCCTCGCCCTCTGGCTCACCCCGCTCCTGCTCGCCGCGGGCATCGCCGGGCTGTGGCTCGTCCTCGCCTGAGGAGCCCGCGCCGTGGTCTTCTCCCCTCCGGAGCGCCATGCGCCGCCGCGTCTACGTCCTCGCCGGAGAGTACAGCGCCAACCCCCGCCATCTCCTGCCCGAGCGGCGCTCGGCAGCCTGGCTGGCCGAGCCGGCGCCCGAGCCGCCGGCCGAGGAGCTGAGGCGGCTCTTCTTCCGCTATCCGAACCGCTCCGAGGACGGACGCGCTCGCCC
>Ga0335084_10003624_pt1 | contig 15102 bp, 16 predicted proteins | sample Lox_Sample_44_FD_206721 | JGI IMG/M metagenome (GOLD analysis project Ga0335084, IMG submission 206721) | Soil microbial communities from Loxahatchee National Wildlife Refuge, Florida, United States - Lox_Sample_4.4 | ecosystem: Environmental > Terrestrial > Soil > Wetlands | place: USA...
CCACGTCGCGTAGGTCGAGAACTTGTAGCCGCGGCGGTATTCGAACTTGTCGACCGCCTTCATCAGGCCGATGTTGCCTTCCTGGATCAGGTCGAGGAACTGCAGGCCGCGGTTGGTGTATTTCTTGGCGATAGAAATCACGAGGCGCAAATTGGCCTCGGTCATCTCACGCTTGGCCTTGCGCGCCTTCGCCTCGCCGGTGGCCATCTGCTTGTAGACCTCGCGCAGGTCGCGCAGCGGCAGTACCACTCGCTTCTGCAGGTCAGAAAGCTTGCCCTGCAGTTCCTGCACCGCCGGCAGATTGCGCTTGAGCACCTCGGCATACGGCTGGCCTGAATCGGCCTCGCGCGCAGCCCACCTCATGTTGGTCTCGTTGCCCGGGAACGCCTTCAGGAAGTGCGCGCGCGGCATGCCGCACTTGTTGACGACGATCTCGTAAATCTGTTTCTCGAGGCTGCGCACTTCGTCGACCTGCTTGCGCAACGTGTCCGACAGCTTCTCGACCATCTTGGCCGTAAAGCGCAGCGTCATCAGTTCATCGAGGATTCTGGTCTGTGCCTTCAGGTAGCCCGGCGACTTGTAGCCCTCCTTCTCGAAGGCAATGCGCATCTTGTCGAAGAGCTTGGCGACATGGTCGAACTTCTCGATTGCCCGCAGCTTGAGTTCGTCGAGTTGCGCAGCCGTCATGCCGGAGGCGCCGATGTCGGTCGTCTCCTCGCCCTCCTCGTCATCTTCGTCGCCACCCGCGGTCGGGAAATCCTCCGCGCCCGGATCCATCAGGCCGTCGACCACCTCGTCGATCGGAATGTCGCTCGCGCGGATGCGCTCGGAATGCGTCAGGATCTCGGCGATCGTCGTCGGGCAGGCTGAAACGGCCATCACCATGTGCTTCAGGCCGTCCTCGATGCGCTTGGCGATCTCGATTTCGCCTTCGCGCGTCAGCAGTTCGACCGAGCCCATCTCGCGCATGTACATGCGCACCGGGTCGGTGGTGCGGCCGAATTCGGCATCGACGGTCGTCAGCGCCGCCTCGGCCTCTTCTTCGACGTCGTCGTCGGTCGTCGCCGCCGGGACGTTCTCGTTCATCAGTAGCGTTTCGGCATCGGGCGCCTGGTCGAAGACCTGGATACCCATATCCCCGAATGTGCTGATGATCGAATCGATTGCCTCGGCGTCGACCAGGTTGTCTGGCAGGTGGTCGTTGATCTCGGCGTAGGTCAGGAAGCCGCGCTCCTTGCCGAGCTTGATCAGGGCCTTGAGCTTGTTGCGGCGAGCCTCAAGGTCTTCCTCGGTGCCGTGATAGCTGCGCTCGAGCGCTTCCTTGAGGGCCTTTTCCTTGGCGCGGCGGTCCTTGGCGCGCTGCTTGGTCGAAAGCTTCTCGACGATCTGCACGCTCGGGTCGACGGCGTCGTCTCCGGCTTCGGGCACGGCGTCCGCCGCGCCCTCGCCCATCAGTTGTTCTTCCGACTTCGGCTTGCGCCCCGGACGACCGCGGCCGGTTTCGGCGATTGACGTGGCCGGCTTGGCAGCGATGGGCCTGTCCCCGGTGTCTTTGACTGCCGCAGCCGGCTTCGTGACCGTGACAGGCTTTGGCGCTGCGACGCGCAGCGGCTTCGCCGGCATAGGCTTCTTGGCTGGCGCCACCGGCTTCTTGAGCAAAGACTTCGGCTGCGCGGCCTCGCGCGCCACGGCCCGTGCGGGCTTTGCCTTCACCACCGGCTTCTTCAAGACCATCTTTACGCTCCGATCAGCTGTCTCCAAGCGGAGACAGTCACTGGGTGGCAGCCACGGCTCGAAGCCGAGCGACTGCCAACTCACATCATTAGGTTCAAACGTGCGGTCTCAACCAGGACCGTCGCGCCGCGCGCAGGTTCCGACTTCGCATCGCCGCGTGTCCGAGAGTTCGCAGACCCTGAGGGCGGGCGCAGCCCGAGGGGCGCCCATGCGTCACGCACGCTGTCCGATGCTGGATTACCGCGCCACCGATCAATCGCGATCTCCTGGGCGCCCGGCCGGCTCGCCCCTTGCAGTTTGGGCGAAACGTCGGAAATTCAATATTTTAGCAAACTCCGCGGAGTTTGCGGCAAGCACCTTCCCGAGGGCTCAGGGCGCCGGCCGAGCGGCATCCTGCGAGGACTGGTTGCGCGCCGCCATATAGGCACGATCGGCCGCCTGGTACGCATCGAGCCGTTGCGGCGACGGCTCCCGCTCGTAATCCGCCAGCCGCTCCTGGCGTTCGGCCTCAAGCCGCCGCAGCCGTAGTTTGTGGAACGCCTCCTCCAGCACTTGACGCGCCGTGTCCACGTCGGTGTCCAGTTCCATCTCCTGGGCCGCGAGCGCCCGATACTCGTCGACGAAAGCGCTCGATTGCAGCGCCTCCAGCAGCGCTCCGTGGCTCATGACCGCCGCAGTCCCGGGCTCCGGCCCCGTAGCAGCCCGCCAGACCTCCGCGATCTCGAGGTCGATCGCTTCCGTGTCGCGGAGGGACTCTGCCGTGATTTGCCGTGCAAACTCCCGAGCAAGTGGCGGGTGCGTTAATAGCTGCTGAAGCACCCGTCGTTTCAGGTCGCCGACCTCGGCGTGCGGCGTGCGGCGCGCAAACGCGACCGGCCGTGCTGCACGCGGTCGCCTCAGCCCGTACAACGCCTCCAGGTCCTCGAGCGGTGTGCGCATCGCATCGGCCAGCACGCGCAGGAGTTGCAGCCGCAGGGCGGCGGCGGGCATCGAGAGCAACAACGGCTTGGCCTCGGCCACCATCTCTGCGCGGTCCTCCGGCGACCCGAGCGATCGCCCCCACGCCAAGGCCGTGATCAGAAATCGCGACAGCGAAAGGGCCTGTTCGAGTTGGCTGGCGAAGGCGGCGGCCCCGCCGCGCCTCACCAGGCTGTCGGGATCCTCGCCTTCCGGGAGCAGCAGGAAGCTCGCTCGCTTGGTATCGCCGATGACCGGCAACGTGGCCTCGAGCGCGCGACGCGCCGCCTTGCGTCCCGCAGCGTCACCATCGAATGCGAAGATCACATGATCCGTCAGGCGCAGCAGTGAACTGACGTGCGTGCTGGAAATCGCGGTGCCGAGCGCCGCGACGGCCTCGCCGACGCCCGCCTGCGACAGCTGGATCACGTCGAGATAGCCTTCGCAGACGATCGCGCGGCCCGCGCCGCGTATCGACTCACGGCCCTCGTGCAGCCCGTAAAGCTCCTGCCCCTTGCGGAACAGTGGAGTCTCAGGGGAGTTCAGGTATTTCGGCTCGCCACTGCCCAGAACCCTTGCGCCAAAACCGATCACGCTGCCGCGCGGATTGCGGATCGGAAACATGATACGACCGCGGAAGCGGTCGTAGCGCTTGCCCTCGTCGGCGATCACAAGGCCGGCCTCGACCAGCGCCGAGTCGTCATAGCGCTCGAACGCAGCGCGCAGCGGCTGCCAGGCGTCGGGGGCATACCCGAGCCCGAACTGCGCGGCCGTGGCACCTGTGATCCCTCTTCCCTTCAGGTACTCGATCGCCGCCGGGCTTTCCTTCAGCTGTCCGCGGTAGTAGTCGCTGGCGACCTTCAGTACCTCCGAGAGCGCGGCCGCCTTGCCGCCGTCACGGTCGCGGTCGCGCGACTCCGGGACCTGCATTCCCACCTGCTGCGCCAGTTCGCGGATCGCCTCGACGTAGTTGTAGCCGCGGTGCTCCATCAAGAAGCCGATCGCGCTCCCGTGCGCGCCACAGCCGAAGCAATGAAAGAACTGCTTGCCGGGGCTCACCGTGAACGACGGTGACTTTTCGCTGTGGAAAGGACAGAGCCCGAGGAAGTTCTGACCGCCCTTTTTGAGCTGCACGAAGCGACCGATGACCTCGACGATGTCGACGCGGGCCAGCAGGTCCTGAATGAAGCTCTGAGGAATCATGATCGCCGCAACAGTGTAAGCACCGACGATCCCGATGCACCTGCGCCTTCGCCCGCCGCCGGCGCGTACGGCAGTCCGTCGCGCCCCGCAACTACGCGAGCCGCTTCTTCACGAGCGCGGAAGCCTGCCCCATGTCGGCGCGGCCAGCGATCCGCGGCCTGAGGACAGCCATAACCTTGCCGATACCGGCCGCGCCAGTGACGCCGGACTCAGAGATGGCCGCATCCACCGCAGCGACCAGTTCGAACTCCGACATCTGTTGCGGCAGGTACGCCGACAGCAGATCGAGTTCGGCTTTCTCTTTGTCCACCAGATCCGTGCGACCAGCCTTGCCGAACTGTTCGATCGAATCCTTGCGCTGTTTGATCAGCTTTTCGACGATGCCGAGGACTGCGGTGTCGTCAACCGTGATGCGCTCGTCGACCTCCTTCTGCTTGATCGCCGCCTGCAGCAGCCGGATGGCGGACAGCCGCGGCGCATCCTTGGCGCGCATCGCAGCCTTCATGTCCTCGGTGATGCGGTCCTTCAGGTTTGCGGGAGCTGACATTGGGCCTCCAGAAAGTCAAAGCGCGCCAACAGGCGCGCCTTGCAACACTTACCGCGGGGCTGGATCGGCCGGCCGCTTAATACATCTTCTTCGGCAGCATCTGGCTACGCAGGCGCTTGAAGTGACGCTTGATGGCCGCTGACTTCTTGCGCTTGCGCTCGGAAGTGGGCTTTTCGTAGAACTCGCGCGCCCGCAGCTCGGTTAACAGGCCGCTCTTCTCGATCGTGCGCTTGAAGCGGCGCAGCGCGACTTCGAACGGTTCATTTTCCTTGACGCGGATAGTAGGCATTCGGGTACCAGTCTCTCGGAATTGCGCAGCGCCGGGCATATGACCAAACGCGGCGCCCAGCAAACGTTGCAGTATATCCGAGGATGTTTTCTGGAGACAAGTCAAAGGGTTAGGCACCCTCTCCAAGCGCATAGCCGACGCGATGTGCCGGGTCGGTCTCTTACACTGCGCGCATGCTGATCCTTGGCATTGAGACTTCCTGCGACGAGAGCGGAGTTGCGCTGCTCGACAGCGAGGCCGGGCTGCTGGCACACGCGCTGCATTCGCAGGTCGATATGCACGAGGCCTACGGTGGAGTCGTTCCTGAACTCGCGTCGCGCGACCACATCCGTCGAGTGCTGCCGCTGCTCGATCACGTGCTTCGCAGCGCGCAACGGACGCCCGCCGACATTGATGCGATCGCCGTGACGGCCGGACCGGGGCTGGCCGGTGCGTTGCTGGTCGGTGCCAGCGTCGCGCATGCCATCGGCTACGCGATCGGCCGGCCGGTGCTTCCGGTTCATCACCTTGAAGGACACCTGCTCTCGCCGCTGCTCTCCCGCCCCGCGCCGGAGTTTCCATTCGTCGCGCTGCTGGTGTCCGGCGGTCATACCCAGCTGATGCGCGTCGACGACTGGGGCGAGTACGCGCTACTGGGGGAGACGCTGGACGACGCTGGCGGCGAGGCCTTCGACAAGACCGCGCAGCTACTGGGGCTGGGGTATCCCGGCGGACCGGCCGTGTCCAGACTTGCCGAGTTCGGCATCCCCGGGGCAGTGAGCCTGCCTCGTCCGATGCTCCGCGGCCGCAATCTCGACTTCAGCTTCAGTGGACTCAAAACTGCGGTGCTCACCGCGTCGAAGCAGCAGCACAATCTGTGCGAGCAGGGCCGGGCGGACATTGCTCGCGCCTTCGTTGAGGCGATCGTCGACGTGCTGGCTGTGAAGGCGGAACGCGCGCTTGCGGCCACTGGCCTGAAGCGTCTCGTCGTCGCAGGCGGCGTCGGTGCCAATTCACAACTGCGCGCGCGCCTGCTCGCCGATGCGGAACGATCCGGAGCCGCCGTTTTCTTCCCGCCGCTGCATCTGTGCACCGACAACGGCGCGATGATCGCGCTCGCGGGCCTGGCGGCGCTGCGCCGCACGCGTGCCCCGCAACGCGGGGCACGCGGTGGCTTCAGCGTGCACCCGCGCTGGAGCCTCGCTGACGCGACGCGCTAGCCTGCGTGGCGCTCGCTTCGCTGGAACGCGTCGGGGTTCTTCTGCCCGATGCGTCGCTCCTTGCCGGCCAGCAGGTTGCGGATATTCGTCTGGTGGCGCGCGACGACAAAACCCGCAATCGCCACAATTGCGACGAACTGGGCATCGAACCCCCAGACGAAGGCGGAATAGAACGCAGCAAAGATCGCTGCGACCAGCGAGGCCAGTGAGGCGTAGCGAAAGAAGAATGCAATGATCAGCCAGGTGAGGCCCGTCGCGAGCGCGAGCCATGGGCTGAACCCCAGCACGACGCCCGCCGCAGTCGCCACGCCTTTGCCCCCTTTAAAAGCGAAGAACACCGGGTACAGGTGGCCGAGAAAGGCGCAGACGCCCACGAGTGCGATGCCCCAGGCGTCGATGCCGAACGCAGCGCCGAAACGCCGCGCCAACCAGACCGCCAGCCAGCCCTTCAGTGCGTCGCCGAGCAGGGTCAGCACCGCCGCGAGCTTGCTGCCGGACCTCAGCACGTTGGTCGCGCCGGGGTTCTTCGAGCCGTAGGTGCGCGGGTCGGCGAGTCCGAACGCCCGGCTCACGATCACCGCGAACGACACTGAACCCAGCAGGTAGGCCGCCACGCAGGCTGCGATGGTCCACACGGTCGTCATGATCACTCCCTGAGCGCGCACTCCACGGGCGTCGCCTGCAGCTGATCGACCAGGACGGCCGGCTCGATACCGACGAGGTAGCCGCGGCGCCCGCCGTTGATCAGGATCTTCGGCAGCTGCAGGATGCTGCGTTCCACATACACAGGCATCTTCCGTCGCGTCGCGAACGGCGAGGTGCCGCCGATCATGTAGCCCGTGTGGCGCTGCGCGACATCCGGGTGGCATGGCTCGATGCGCTTGCGCCCGGACTGGCGCGCGAGGTTCTTGGTAGACACAGTCCAATCGCCGTGCATCAGCACGACCAGCGGCTCGCCCGCATCGTCCTGCATCACAAGCGTCTTAATGACCGCGTGTTCGGGCACGCCGAGCTGGCGCGCGGATTCCGCCGTGCCGCCGTGCTCGACATACTCGTAAACGTGCTCGCTGAACGCGACATTGCGCTCACGCAGCAGTCGCGTCGCGGCGGTCTCGGAAACATGGCGCGACTTGGACATTCAAGGCGTCGATTCGGGGGCGCTGGCTAGCCACGAGGGTGATGCACCGCATGCAGTTCACGCAGGCGCGCCCGGGCGACGTGCGTGTAGATCTGCGTGGTCGAGATGTCTGCGTGGCCGAGCAGCATCTGTACCACACGCAGATCCGCGCCATGGTTCAGCAGGTGCGTGGCGAAGGCATGGCGCAGTCCATGCGGCGACAGTGGCGCGTGAATCCCGGCCTGGCCTGCGTAGCGCTTGACCAGAACCCAGAACATCTGCCGCGTCATCGCGTCGCCACGCTGCGTGACGAACACGGCATCGGATGCCCGCCCCGCCAGTAGATTGGGTCGCCCCGACCGCAGATAGCGCTCGACCCAGGCGCGCGCCATTTCCCCGATCGGCACGATGCGTTCCTTCGAGCCCTTCCCGATTACCCGCACCAGGCCTTCGGCGAGCGAGAGCTCAGCGAGCTTCAGGCCGACGAGTTCGCTGACTCGCAGACCGGTGGCATATAGCAGTTCGAGCATCGCGCGATCGCGCAGGCCGAGCGTGGTCGACTCGTCCGGCGCGGCGAGCAGCGATTCGACCTGGACTTCGTTGATCGCCTGCGGGAAGCGTGCTGACCGGCGTGCGCCGCGCAGCCGGACCGTCGGATCGCCGGCGATGACGCGCTCGCGCAGCGCCCAGCGATAGAAGCGGCGAAGCACCGCGACGCGCCGGTTCGCGGTCGCCGTGCGCGTGCGCACGTGCTCGCTCGCAAGGTACCCGGCCAGGTCCGCCTCGCTCGCTGAGGGCAGTGTCGTCTCGCGAGCCGCCAGCCAGTGCGCGAGGCCCGCAAGGTCCCGTCGATACGCAGCCAGCGTGTTTCGCGCCAGGCCGTCCTCGAGCCACAGCGCGTCGAGAAAGCGGTCGAGCAGCGGATCCATGCCCGCCCGCTATAGCAGCGAGCCGCGCAAGGCGTCTTCGTGCTCAAGCAGCCAGCGCTTGACCGCGAGTTCGAAGCCGTCACGGGAATGGGCGAAGCCGCCGATACCGGTCGCACCGATCACCCGATGGCATGGAATCACCACCGGCAGTCGATTGTCGCCGCAGGCCTGGCCGACCGCGCGGGCCGGTGCATCCAGTTCAATGGCGATCGCGCCGTAGCTGCGCGTCGACCCGCAGGGAATCGATGCGATCGCACCCCAGACCTGCCGCTGAAACTCCGTGCCGCGGATCTTCAAAGGCAGGTCGAACTCCACCCGCGGATCGGCAAGATACGTCGCAAGCTGGCGCGCTGCGCGTTCGGCCAGTTCGTGCACCGGTTCGATCGGCCGTGGCTGCGCGACAAAGCGCAGCCCGGTGATCCACTCGCCGTCCGACTCGACCTCGATTCCGCCAAAGGGCGCGGCCACTGCCGCGGCCACGCGGCTTCGTAAGGTTGCTTCGGCCGTCATGTCAGCCTCCGAGCAGGCCCTTCTTCAGACCGTCATCGACCGGCTTGTCGCCGAGCCAGATGCGGATGACCGCCGCATAGAACTCGTGGCCGGGGATCGCGTTCCCGCGCGGCTGGCCATTGACGGTGATCCGCGTCCCACCGTCGGGTGTGTAGTCGAAGTTGATGACGTCGCCCTTCTTGGCTTCGCCAATGCTCTTCATTGTGCTGGTGAAGGCGTCGATTTGCGGCTTCAGCGCCGCGAGCTGCGCCTCGCTCAGGTTATTCTTCAGGCCATCCGTGAAGGCGCCGACGAAGCTGTCGGCGTCGACGTCGCGCAGCATGCGCAGCGACGCGCGCCGCGGACCCTTTTCATTGATGATCGCGGCTGCGTCGGTGCTCTTCTGCGGCACGTACAGACCGTTGACATAGACCTTGAAGATCGCGCGCTTGCGCAATCCGACACCGTTCAGCGTCAGCGTCTGGCCGCCGAGCTGGACGGTCGGCTCGAACTTCTGGCCCTCGAGTTCGACTGGCTGCGCCTGAGCGCCGGTCATCACCACAAACATCGCCGCCAGGGCAATCGCCCTCAACCCAGTCCTCATCGCTCTCTCCTCATAAATTTCTTCGCGCCCTCGGCCGAAGTCGCAGCGGAGCACATCAGGCGGCAATGCGTCCGAGACCCTTGGGCATAGGAAACACCACGTCCTCGGAGACCCCTTCAAGCGTGCGCACGCTGCCTGCCCCCAGGCGCCTCAGCGCCTCAATCACCTCGGCGACGAGGACTTCTGGCGCCGAAGCCCCCGCCGTCACGCCGATCCGCCTGCGGCCTTCGAGCCACGCGGGGTCGAGGTGCGCGGCGGAGTCGACCAGGTGCGCGGGCACGCCGACGCGCTCGGCGACCTCGCGCAACCGGTTGGAATTCGAACTGTTCGGGCTGCCGACGACGATCACAAGATCCACCTGAGGCGCCATGAACTTGACGGCGTCCTGCCGATTCTGCGTCGCATAGCAGATGTCGGCACGCTTCGGTTCCGCGATGCGTGGGAAGCGCCGCTTCAGCGCTGCGATCACGGCCGCGGCATCGTCGAGTGACAGCGTGGTCTGTGTGACATACGCGAGCCTTTCGGGATCGCGTACCTGGAGCCGGGCGACGTCTTCGGTGGTCTCCACCAGGTGCATGCCATCCGCCAGCTGGCCCATCGTGCCCTCGACCTCGGGGTGCCCCTCGTGGCCGATCATGACGACGTCGTAGCCCGCGGCGTGCATCTTCGCCACCTCGACATGAACCTTGGTGACGAGCGGGCAGGTCGCATCGAACACGCGCAGACCGCGCTGCGCCGCTTCACGCTGAACGGCCTTGGATACACCATGCGCCGAGAAGATCACCGTGGCGCCGTCGGGCACCTCGGAGAGCTCATTGACGAAGACCGCGCCCTTGTTCCGCAGGTCGGCGACAACGTAGGTGTTGTGCACGATTTCGTGGCGGACGTAGATCGGAGCGCCGTGCGCCGCGAGCGCCCGCTCAACGATTTCGATCGCGCGGTCGACACCGGCACAGAATCCGCGCGGCTGCGCCAGCAGGACGTTCATTCAGAGCACCCCGATGATGCGGACGGTGAAGGTCACCGGCATCCCCGCCAGCGGATGGTTGAAGTCGACGACGACGCGTTCGACGTCACGCCGCTGCAGCACCCCCGAGAATTCGTGGCCACGGCCGTCGGAAACGCGCACCGTGTCGCCTGGCTGATAGTCGGTCCCCGCGTCAGTGCCCGCGGCAAACGCCGCCGCGGCAAGCGTCTGGATCAGTTCAGGGCGGCGCGCGCCGAAGGCCTCGGCGGAGGGAAAGTCGAAGCGCGCCTCGGTACCTTCGGTGAGGTCAAGCAGGCGTCTTTCGAGCGGCTCCGCGATCTCGGCATTGCCGACCGTCAGCGTGGCCGGCTGTGCGCCGAACGTGTCGACCACTTCGCGCTCCTCGCCATCAACCCGGACGGCGATACGATAATGAAGCGTGACGTGTGAACCGTGCCTGATGCGAACGCAGTCGGGAGAATCGACCATGACCTGCCATTCTAGTCGAGCGGTCTACCGTGGCGATTAAGGACTGGCCCGAGGGGGAGCGGCCACGTGAGCGCATGGCCGCGCACGGGCCGCAGGTGCTTTCCGACGCTGAACTGCTCGCGATCATCCTGCGAACCGGCACGAGCGGCCAGTCGGCACTCGATCTCGGGCGCGCGGCGCTGGCGCGCTTTGGTGGCTTGTCCGGCCTGCTTGCGGCCTCAACCCCGGATCTTGCGGCCATCGATGGCCTTGGACCCGCCAAGAGAGCGCAGTTGCAGGCTGTGCTGGAACTCGCGCGGCGTTCGCTGCGCGAGGAGGTGCGGCGCGACACGGTGCTGTCGTCGCCGGGCAAGCTGCGCGACTACCTTATGCCTGACCCTCGCGCGGCGCGAGCACGAGGTCTTCATGGCACTTGTTTCTCGATGCGCAGAATCGGCTGCTCGCCGCGGACGAGTTGTTTCGCGGCACGCTGACGCAGACCAGCGTGTATCCACGTGAAGTCGTGAAGCGGGCGCTGGCGCTGAACGCCGCTGCGGCCATCTTTGCCCACAACCACCCGTCGGGCGTGGCGGAACCGAGCCGCAGCGACGAATTGCTGACCGGAAGCCTCAAACAGGCGCTCGCCCTGGTTGATATCCGCGTCCTCGACCACCTGATCGTCGCCGGGTCCGCGATGACTTCCTTCGCCGAGCGCGGCCTGCTCTAGGCCATCACCGCAAACCTGGCGAAGGATCGCAAAAATGCTTATAATGCGCGGCTTTGCGTCGCTGCCCGCCCTTTTCAGCGCGCTGAACGGACAGCGCGCTGAGCGAATCACAGTCACAGCGCGGGTCACGCAGTCCCCGAATTCAGGAGTACGCCATGGCACGTGTGTGTCAAGTCACCGGCAAGCGGCCGATGGTCGGCAACAACGTCTCGCACGCAAACAACCGCACCAAGCGCCGGTTCCTGCCCAATCTCCAGTACCGCAGATTCTGGCTCGAAGGCGAAAACCGCTGGGTGCGCCTGCGTCTGACGAACGCCGCGCTGCGCACGATTGACAAGAAGGGTCTCGACGTCGTGCTGGCTGAAATGCGCGAGCGCGGCGAGTTCGCCGGCTGACCGCCAACCCGCCGAGCGCCAAACACCGGACAGGAGAACATCATGGCCAAGGGAGCCCGCGAAAAGATCAAGCTCGAGTCGACGGCCGGTACCGGTCACTTCTACACAACCTCGAAGAACAAGAAGACCACGCCTGACAAGCTGCAGTTGATGAAGTTCGATCCCGTCGCGCGCAAGCACGTCGCCTACAAGGAAACGAAGCTCAAGTAGCGCCTGATCGACGCGCCGTCTCGCGCGCGCCATAAACAAAAAGCCCGGCAGCGCCGGGCTTTTTTTGTGGCCGCGTTCTTCGGTCTGTGCGGAGGCGGCCCTAGGCCGCGGCCAGCCGGTAGCTGCGAATCCGCAACGCCGCCTGCTCGAGCGCGAAGATCCGGCTCGCTTCGGCGCGAGCAATCCAGTCCTGCAACTGCGCCAGCATCTGTTCACGCGATGCCGAGGTCTTGCTCCAGATCGCGGCCAGCTCGGCACGCATTTCCACCAGTGTCTTCATCACGCGGCTGTGGGCCATCAGGTCGGACAGCGATTCCTGCTGTTCGGCCGGCAGCGCCGCCACGTCGTCCTTGCGCAGCCAGCGCTTGAGGCCGGCAAAGCGCATGCGCTCTGCCTCGGCCACTTGCAACCGGCCGAGCTCGACGTGGTAGGCACGCGCCAGATTGCGGGCGTACTTCGCCAGCAGGTCGTAGCGGTGTGTGATGACCGCCTGCAGTGTTTCCAGGTCGATCGCCGGTTTGGGTGCATCCATTTCCGGCACCGGCGCGACTCGCAACACCTTCGCGAGCCCCATTGCCTGCAGGGCGCGGATGTACTGCCAGCCCAGATCGAACTCGAACCACTTCAGCGAGAACCTGGCCGAGGTGGGATAGGTGTGATGGTTGTTGTGCAATTCCTCACCGCCGATCAGCGCGCCAAACGGCGAGATATTCGTGCTGGCATCGGGCGAGTCGTAGTTACGGTAGCCCCAGTAATGACCGATGCCGTTGATGACGCCCGCTGCGAAGAACGGGATCCACATCATCTGCACCGCCCAGATCGCGAGGCCGGCTGCGCCGAACAGCACCAGGTCAACGCCGAGCATCAGCCCGAGCCCCTGCCACGTGTAACGTGAATACACCCTGCGCTCGACCCAGTCGTTCGGCGTGCCGTGTCCATAGCGGGTCAGCGTCTCCCCGTTGTCAGCCTCGGCCATATAGAGTTCGGCGCCAGTCCAGAGCACGGTCTTGATGCCGCGCGTCTGCGGGCTGTGCGGGTCCTCCGCGGTCTCGCACTTCGCGTGATGCTTGCGGTGGATCGCCACCCACTCCTTGGTCTGCATGCCGGTCGTCAGCCACAGCCACGCGCGGAAGAAGTTCGCGACGAGAGGATGCAGGTCGAGCGCACGATGCGCCTGACTGCGGTGCAGGAAGATGGTCACTGCAGCAATCGTGACGTGGGTCAGCAGCAGTGCCGCAACGATCAGCTGCCACCAGTTGAGCTGCAGCAGTCCGCCGTCGAGAAATTCGAGCAGGTACATGAGAGAGTTTGTCCTTGACCGGGGCTGCCCGGCGGTGCCGAGACCCCTCTATAAGAAGGCACAATTGTAAACGGAGGACCCCGGGCGCCCGAAACGCCAAGTTTCGAGGCGATTGCGGGAAATCAAGACCCTTCGACTCCGGGGCGGGCTCCACCCGGCGGGTCGCCCCGGCGCAGCGGTGCGCCGCCGCCCTCGTCAGCGATCACGCGGACATCGCGGCGCGGGAACGGGATCTCGATCCCGGCGGCCGCGAAGCGCTTCAGCGCCGACCGTGAGATGCCGGAGCGTACGGCCAGCGTTCCTTCCTCGGGGTCGCGAATCCAGAAACCGAGTTCTAATTCCACCCCGTCAGCGCCGAAGCCCGTCATGAACGCCCCGGGCTCCGGCGCTGCCAGGACCCGCGGCTGCTCCCGCGCACAATCGTTGAGGATCTGCAGCGCGCGGTCCAGGTCGGACGCATACGAGATCGCCAGCTTTACCACGACACGCACTTCACGGCTGGTGAGCGAGTGATTGACAACCGGGGTCGACACCAGCATCTCGTTTGGAACGATGGTCTCGGTGCCGTCCAGCGCCTTGATGAGCGTATAGCGCGTATTGATCTGCGCCACGCGACCGTAGTACTTGTCCACGGTGATCATGTCGCCGATCGACAGGCTGCGGTCGAGCAGGATGATGAAGCCGGCCACGTAGTTGCTGGCGATACGCTGCAGGCCCAGACCGAGGCCGACGCCCAGCGCACCGCCGAAGACCGACAGCACTGTGAGGTCGATCCCGACGGTGGACAGCGCCACCAGCACGGCCACGAACAGCAGGACCGCCTTCACCACGCGAACCAGCACCACGCGCGAATTCGTGGTCAGCGATTCGGCACGCATCAGTCGCGACTCGACCGACGAGCCAACCCAAAGGGCGGCCACAACGGTGAAGATGACCGACACGGCGCCGATCAGCAGATCCCACAGGCTGATCTGCGATCTGCCGACCGGGAAGCGGACGGAGTCCAGCGCGGTGATCACGTCGCCGAGCAGGCCGGTCAGATACAGCGCAACAACCATCCAGACCAGCAGCGCGATCCAGCGTTCGAACGACACCAGCCAGGTCGCGCTCGGCAGCGAGCGCCGCACGACATAGACGAGCAGCCGGATCACGGCCAGTGCCGCCAGCAGCGTCAGCGCGACCCGCAGCAGTTGCACGTCGCCCACTCGCAGCACCATTCCTGAGGCCCGCAACAGCAGGCCACCGACCACCATCGTCAAGAACGCCGTCACCGGGAACGCGAGCCGGCGCATGCCGGCGACGGAAAACCGCAACAGGTCTATGCCGAATCGCCCCCCGAGCCTTTCTGCGGCGACCTGAGCGTCGACCCGCTTGCGCACGTGGCGCGCCACCAGCGCGCCGACGACGAGCCCGACAGCGATCACCAGCAGTTGCCACAGAGAACGCGGCCGCGCCAGTCCCTCCTGGGCGATCTCGATCACTTCCTGCAGCAGCGTCGGGTCGGCCATGCTCAGCCGCGCTCCATCACTGCTGCAAAGAAGCCGTCGGTGCCGTGCAGATGCGGAAGCATCACGAAGTACGGCGCAAAGCGCTGCAAGCCGTCGACGTTGATCGACTGCGCAGCGAGGACCTGCTGCGCCGGAATCACGGTGTAGTCCGGATGCGCCGCCAGGAACTCCTCGACGACCTTCTGGTTCTCGCGCGCAAGCAGGGAACAGGTCGCGTAGACCAGTCGGCCGCCCGGCTTCAGCAACCGCGCGGCCGCGGAGAGCACAGCACGCTGCACGTCGTTGACGCGGTCAAGTTCGGCCTCGGCAAAGCGCCACTTCAGATCAGGATTGCGCCGCAGCGTCCCCGAGCCCGAGCACGGTGCGTCCACCAGGACACGGTCGCATTTGCCGTGCAGGCGTTTGATGCGGGCATCGGTCTCGCTGCGGATCGCGACCGGATGCACGTTCGAAAGCCCG
>Ga0335084_10003625_pt1 | contig 15101 bp, 14 predicted proteins | sample Lox_Sample_44_FD_206721 | JGI IMG/M metagenome (GOLD analysis project Ga0335084, IMG submission 206721) | Soil microbial communities from Loxahatchee National Wildlife Refuge, Florida, United States - Lox_Sample_4.4 | ecosystem: Environmental > Terrestrial > Soil > Wetlands | place: USA...
GCCCCTCGATCTTGACGAGCGTGGAATAGCCTTCCGTCACTTTCAGCGTATGCATACACGGCTTGATCAGGGCGCCGTACATGGGACATCCCGAGATGTTTCTTCCTTCCGGATCGGGCGCAACGAGAACTCTCTTCTTTTCCACCGTTACCAGACTCTGAATCGGATCGATCTGCACCTTCCCTAATTGGTGCAGGCAGACCAGTTGCGCCATTTCGTTAAGGATCAACATTTCAAGCTCGTTCGAAGTCGATCGCGTTGGCTTGAATCAGAATCGAGCGCCCCGGTGCTTCGAGCGTCATGTCCGTCGCCGCATGAACCGTAACGCGATCCGGAGTAAGTTCAACGTAGCTGCCTTCGCTGTTCTCGAGCCGCATGGTCTTGCGCGAATCATCGAGTCGAACTTTCTGACCGTTCGGAGTACAAAGCGTGTAACGAGCAACGGTGCCGGCTTCGATTCCTGCGTCGGGCATGCCATCGGCTCCATAAACGGGCCCCAGAACCACACCATATGCCGGGTTCTCTGCACTGCAAGACGCCAGGACTGTATCGCCGACGTCCGGCAACGTCATGCATCCCTTCTTCTTTCCCGCTCCGGGCGAGACCACACACATCCAGTCGGTTTCGAGTCCGTTACAGGCTGGAAGCGCGACCGTGATGCGTCCCAGTTTTTCGGGATCGTCGATACGAGTCACAGTTCCGGGAACGGCGATGAATCCGCTGACACGCGGGCGACGTGGCGGCACCGCGCTAGATATCTCGGACATGAATCCTCGCTCGCGGTCGAGCGTGTGCGTTACTTCTGTTAGAACGAAGTCTCCGTTGAGACCTCCGATGCCGCCTTCAACGGAGATGCCACACCCAGGTCGAAGTTCAACATCGCCTTCAGCCAACCCCGTCAGTGCACTCCCGCTAGCGGCTCGGAAATCCAGTTCTGCTTGAGCGATCGCAGTGGCATGTGCGGGATCGGGTGTGGGCTCATGGACAAGAATCTGCTGGCATCCGATAGCGCCTTCCGAAAGGTCTGAGCGTTTCACAACACGCGGACTCGAGGCACTGCCTTCGTTCTTGCTCACGTGCGAAGGATCCCAACCTTGCACAGCGGCCGAATCACAGACGTCGTTCTTATTGATGACCAGCGATGCTTCGAGAAGATCCTCGCCAAGTTTCAGTGTCTTAGTGGACCCATCACCCTCGAGCGTCAAAAGGTGCAGGACATCATCACGCAAGGTGAGCACCAATCCAGCCCGATCGGCCAGATCAAGCAGACAATCAAGGTTGCTTTGCCGGTATTGAATGAACCGTTGCCACAGCGGCGTATCGGCTGACCCCTCAACTGTGATACCGAGGCCTCGCATCATTTCGTTGGCTAAGTCGTTCAGCCCCACCTGCACATGCACCTTGATCGGGAACTGTTTGCGCAGCCGCGCCAACCGGTCATAAGCACGAATGCGAATCTTTCTCCCACCTGGGTCGTATTCGTACTCAATCGCCGTCACATCGCCCGAAAACAATAATGTCTTTTGCGCCCCCACGAAAATTCGGAGAGACTTCCCGCAACCAATCATGTCTCGAGATGAATGCACAAATGAGATCTCGCACACGGCCGGCGCATTCAACTTCTGCGCGACGACGATTTCTTCTACGGGGAGAAGATCCGCATCGGACAGCAGTTCACCGTCTAGCTCCACCGAGAAACAAGGAAGTGTGCTGATCGCCCTCATAGAGTCTCACTCGCTGCAGGTGTTGTCTTGGATCCTGCTGGCAGATCAGGCAGTCTCAACAGCGTTCCCGCCGCGACGCGGAGAGGATCGGCCACGTTGTTAAACCACGCAATCAGCCGCCACAGATTCGAGTTGCCATAATTACCGAACGCGATTTCATCGAGCCGGGAAGGCGTGGTCGTACCCTCCAGTTCCGGTTGAGGTCCGCCCGTCACCTCCACGGCGGCACGCGCCATGGCATCCTCAAGTGACGTCCCTTCGAGCATGTCTTCCAGATCCGGAATCTTTGGAACTGAAGGCTTACTCTGATCCGAGACATTCACACGGCAAAACTTCATGCGCAACCACGACCGTCTTGGTATCCCGGATTCGTCGAAGAATTCCAGACGCTCCGCGACCGCCGTAACCAGGCCGGGCACGTTCCAGCTCTTTCCCCAGACGAATCGCACAATAGGCAGTTCCGCCTGTCCCTGATCATTCGCGCTGTTCTCAGCCAGATTCCAGAGCGGACGAGTGAGTGCTCGAACATCCCGCGTTTCCTGAAGTCCTGCGGGACTTTCTGTGTCGCTGGCCAGAGTCGTATCGAATAGCAGGTCAAGAAACATTTCTGTAGTTCCGCCGCCGACATAGAGAAGCAGATCATCGGTCTGGCGGGCTCCCTGGAGCGCTCCCAGTGCGCCGTTCCGTTGCACAACGCCGGCGGTGCGACGGGTGACGAGAGTCTCCGGATTCAGCATGCAGCTGATCCGCTCTCCCGTTTTGTCGACTAAAAAGGCTACGCGTTCCATTGCACTAATACCCGCGCTGCTCTCGGTCGCGACGCTGTGACCGCTGCACCGTCCGCATCAATGACCGCCAATTCTGCTTTCTGCTGCTGCGATCTGCGCCCAGCTCTGGCCAGTAGTTCGCGGCTGCAGTAGTGCCGAAGGTTGTTATGTCTGGAACCTGACCGAGATTCCGATCCGAAAATGAAGCGCTTGCACGGTCTCTGGAACTCGGCAATTCAGGCCATGTGGATGGTAGCCACTGCGAATCCGCGCGACGCGCCTGAAAGTCGATATCACGTGTCGTGACGGAATCGGAGTGCCCATCGAAACGGCTCGGATGACGGAGGGGTTTGTGCCCACGCTCCGGAAACCACGACTCCACGGGACTTTCGCGAGGTTGTGAACTTAGCGCCGCGAACGCTGCTCGCAACGCGTGATTATCTTCTCGGCCGGGAAACAAAGCTGGTGCCGACGCTGTCTTCTCTTGCGTCTTTTGCCACTCCGGACTCTGGTTCCCAAGGTGCGTCTTTGGGACGCGAAAGATGTGCTTCAGACTCTTTGCTTCGACCGATGCAGGCTCCCTAAAAGTGGAATGCGGTCCGGCAACCTGTAACTTTGCGCTCAGGCGGCGAATGAAGCGCGTAATCGCGCCCTGAGCTTTGTCGCCACTTTTGGACAGCCAATGCATCTCTGCCTGCGGCGCAATTCGATGAGTCGAGAAAGACGCGATCTTCGAGGACTTAGATGGCGTCTCAGATTCTGAGAACTCCGCATTTCGCCCACGCACGGTTCCCTGGTGGGTCCGGTCCCAGTCCGGGCCTGAACGCACAGTGTTGTTCTCCTTGGCCTTCGCTGGCCACGTCGCCGAACCGCTCGTCAAAGACTCATCATCGCTTGTCCCAATTACCGCGCTCGCATCCTGCGTGACCCGCACCCAGTGCTCCGGCGGTACCTGGCGCTGCATCCGCAGCCAGTGATCCGGCACACCATTCGATTGGGTCGGTGCCTGAGGTTCGCGCTGCCCGTTCGGTCTGCGCTTCAACCGCTGGAACAACGAATTGAGCAATCTCGCGAACACGACTATCCGCGCTCCAGTCCTTCAAAGGTGAGAGTTACGGTTTCAACGGCGAACGAATTGCCGCCCGCATTGAGTGGTGCTCCGTTCCACTCCTTTGGCCACGCCCGGGTGAGATTCCAGCGAGCGACTTCGTTTGCGCCGGCAGAATCAAGCAGCACGATCGAGACATTCTTCCGATCGCAGTTTCCCTTGGCAGCGCTGAGAAACCAGGCCCAGAGCTCCTTGGACGCGGTCAACCCATAGCGCAGGACCACATCGGCGTACTCCACAGGACCCGGCATGCGATGGACCACTTGATTTGACCCGCCTTCGCGATACGAAATCGTCTGTACGCGAATACCGATGTTGCTGCATTCAGTGAAGTGGCCCTGGGTAACGCCCTGGATTTCCAGTTTGAAGTTGTAATTTCGAAACGGATCCTGCCACGCTGCTGAATTGTTTCCGGCAGGCTTCGTTGCTGCTTCGGCCATGGGACGCTCCTTTTATTTCTTGCCTTCAAGTTCGATTTTCGTTCCGCTGGCAGATTGGCCGATGCGGAACACTACAAATTCAGCCGGCTTCACCGGCGCAATTCCGATTCGCGTGACCACCATTCCCAGGTCGACCGTCTCGGGCGGATTAGTCTCTTCGTCGCACTGCACAAAGAAGGCTTCTTCGGGAGTCCTCCCCATCAGCGCGCCATCCCTCCACAGCACAGTCAGGAAATGCCGGACGTCGCGGGTAATCTGATTCCATAACGAATAGTCGTTCGGCTCGAAAGCAACCCAGAGAGTGCTCAGGCCGATCGATTCCTCGACCATGTTGAACAGGCGCCTCACATTGACGTAGATCCATTGGTCCGAACCAACCGTTCGCGCTCCCCATACCATGACGCCCTCGCGCGAAAAGAGTCGGATGCAATTCACTCCATTCGGATTGAGCATCTCCTGGTCGGCACGGGTGATCGGATAAGAAATGTTCAAAGCGCCCCGGATAATTTCGTTGGCAGGCGCCTTGTGCACGCCACGATTCGCATCGCTGCGGCCATAAATCCCGGCGAGGTGTCCAGACGGCGGAACGTTCACCAGTTGCCCGTCGCCCAGCGGATCGCGAACCGTGATCCACGGACAATAGAACGCACCATAGCCACCCTTCGATAGTCGCGGCTTCAGGCCTGGATCACCGTTCGGAGTGTCCGGCGTTGCCGGAGGCGCATCGGGCGCGCCATCCTTCTTTTTCGGAGTGGAAGGTGTTGCCGTGGCCGTGGCCACCTTGGTGAGCAAATCAAGGTTCGTTACCATCTCAGGCGAATCCATGATGGCGAAGCAGTTCCGCATGCCCTCGCAGTAGCTCAGAAGTGCGTCGAAGTGTACGGCACCGGTGAATCCGGGCGCAGCAACAATCTTTACTTCTTCAATCGTCCGGAGCACGTCGAGTCCGGCGCGTGTCTTCCCAGTGCCCGTTAGGCTTTGACTGTTGCCGATGTTGACGACATAGCAGCGCCGTCCGCCATTCAGAAAAAACCCGAAAACGGCATGCGACAGCGGCGTGCTAACAGCACCCTCTTTGTAGAAGTGCTTGAGGAACATCGACCAGTTATCAACTGCGATGGCCTCATTCACGTGCGCATCGACGAACGGCGCTTGACCGACGAATGCAGCCGTGCTCGTCCCCACGCGCCCGATGACATTCGCGCCAGTATTCACTTCCTCGACGTAGATTCCCGGAGCTAAGTAGTTTGGCAAAGTCTTACTCCTTCATTTCGAAGTTGATGGACAACGGAGATTGAACGGCTTCCCTTCCAAGATCGACCGTCATCTCCCTTCCTCTTGCACGTACCCGTAAACTTCCCAATCCAGTGACCGGCACCTGCGGAAATTCGAACTCTCCCCGCCTGCCCGTTCTCGTCTCAAGCTGAAGAGCGGGTAATTCCACAAAGGCGTCGCACATTGGAATGGCTTCCGGCCCGAGCACCACGCCCTGAAGCGGACGCGCCGGCACCATCTCAAACACGGCCTTTCGCGCTAGCTTGACCTGCCTGGGTTCCAGCTCTTTCCACGTGCGCGTCCGCAATGTCAGGCAGGGTTGGGGGGGTACTCCAAATGCCCTCCACACATCTGTGCCCGGCGGCTCCGCCACAATCTCAAATTCGGGATGCTGCATCGCTGATTCGAGCAATACGCCCAGCGTGCGATGCGCTTCTGGCGCTGACTCGTCCCAACAGGTGATCAGATACCTGAGCCATGCTTGCAAGCGTGGCCGCCGAGCGAGATGCTCTCGCGGCTCAGGCGTCACATCGAGCAGATATACGCCGACTCCGCGGCCCTTCTGTACTTGCGCAGGTGGCCCCAGTGTCGCAATGGACTCCCCAAGCACCTCCGTGGTCCACTGCAGTATCTGGTTGTCCACCTCCGCAATCACTCTCGTCTCCCGTTCGCAAAGTTATCGTGACTTGCATCGCAACAACGTTTCATCCAAGCGAAGATTTGCAGCGACGCCGCCAAATAAGAAATCCCGTCTGGCGTTGAGCGCTTCAGTGTTGCACTCATGCAGACGGGACGGGGTAACAGCTATGAATTGAATGTTGCTATACGATTCGAATCACCCCCGACATGGACAATGCCATGAAGACCATTGCGACAGCGAAGAGTCCCATGTTCACCCACGTAGCGGCATCGCCCGTGACAAACATGAAGCCTCCGTTATCGGATGAGATCGCCGCCTTGTCGATTAGAGAAACAATCGTGCAAGCTGCGATCGCGATCCCCAGAAACAAGAACGCCGAAACGTGCATTACAAATGTAGCCACCACACACGCGCCGGCAATCGCGAAGAAAAGGATCGCCTGGATGATGGTGAGTCTTTGAAGCCGGCTGTTATCTGACATGATGTACCTCCGGTAATTGTTGAAAATGTTTCAAACATCTGTAGTGGGCTGCTGTCTCTTGGACACGCTGAGGGTATGCGTTTGTTGCTGAACCTGGTAACAGTTACTCGAACGTCTCGGCATAGGAGAGGGATGCCGCGCTCGAAGGCTTCCCCCGAACACTTCGAATCGGCCGGCAATCCCCTGCTCCCACACCTTTCTCTAAGGCGCACTCATTGCCGAGGCAACGGATCATGAGTGCGCCATGAGCCCGCTGGAATACAAGCGGCAAATTGGCCGAGTGTCCGAGCCACGCGAGCCAACGTTACCTGCATAGTGCTGCTCACAGTGATTTCATTTCATTGCCTGACAAATTTTGTCATCGTGGGGACGAAAGTTTTTGCGGAAAAGTCAGACGGGCTCGTTACGCAGGTGTAGAATACTCCACACTTAGCTGGCTTCCGAGGCACCGGCGTTGGAATTCTATACATTCGACAGCAATTACCTGGATCGGCTCCGCTCGGGGGATCTTCAGACCGAGGAGCATTTTGTCTCGTACTTTAGCCAGCTAATCCATCTCAAACTTCGTTCCCGGCTGAATTCCCGTGAGGCCATCGAGGACGTCAGACAGGAAATCTTTGTTCGCGTTTTTGCGACGTTGCGGAGCAGCGCGGGCCTCCGCCAGGCGGATCGTCTCGGTCCGTTCGTCAATTCGGTTTGTAACAACGTGTTGCTCGAACACTACCGGTCTTCGTCCCGCAGCTCAGCCAGAGAAGAGGAAGAAGAGGCGGGGGACATCCCAGACTTCAAGGCTGACGTACTCGGGGAAATGATGACTCGGCAGACCACCGACATCGTTCGAGGCATCCTTGATGACCTGAGCGAAAAGGATCGCCGGCTGCTCCGTGAAGTTTTTTTGGAAGAGCGCGACAAAGACGACGTCTGCCGCGATTTCGGGGTTGACCGTAACTACTTGAGAGTACTACTACATCGCGCAAAACAAACGTTCAAAGACCACTATCTCAGCAGCGCCCAAAAGCAACGTCGGGGGGTCGCCAGCTAGGGCGGGAAACCTATGAAACGTTTAACCAACCAGGGACACTATCCGATAGGGGGCAGTCGGAGGTTACATGGACCACACTGAAGCAATTCGACTGACTGCCGCCGAGCGCTACCTTCTGGATGAACTCTCCCCCGAGCAGCGAGATCAATTCGAAGAACATTTCTTCGACTGCGCCGAATGCGCACTCGATCTTAAAGCTGCCACGGCGTTCATCGAAGAGAGCAAGAAGATACTGGCGGAGCAGCAACAAACGGTTCCCGCCCGGCGTCTGCAGCCTGCTAAGGTGCAAGTAGGGTGGAGAAGCTGGTTTCGTCCAGCATTCGCCACTCCCGTCTTTGCTTTACTTCTGGCAGTGATTGGCTATCAGAGCACGGTCATATACCGGCATCCGCAGATCGCTGCAAACGATCCTCAAGTTGTGCCCTGGACCACAATTAACACTCGCACGCGGGGTCCGATTACCCCGATCATCCGAATTGCGCAAGGAAAGGGCTTTCTCCTGTTTGTAAGCATTCCTCCCGATCCTCGCTATTCACGGTATGCCGTCGAGTTATATAATCCCGCGGGAAAGCAGGAATGGTCACTTTCAATCGACGGTAAGCCGGATCAAGATCAGTTTGCGATCCAGATACCTGCCAAAGAACGCGAGGCAGGCGCTTACTCGCTGGTTCTCCTCGGCATCATTGATAATCAGAGCAAGGAAATAGGTCGCTCGTCGTTCGAACTTCAGATCGAGAAGTGATTCCCATCAGGAGGAAAAATGATGGCTGCGAATCCGAGATTGCCCGTGGAGAACGAATCTGTTCTTGAGCAGTACCACATCTATCATGCGGAAGCCCAGATTCTCAGTGGCCACCTGAAGCATCCCATCAAGCAGCCGATTGAGATGGCAGGGCACGTGGTCCTTGAAAAGACACGTCGTGAAGGCCATATCATGCGTTCGACTGCCGCGGCCAGTATGGAGGGACTGATCTCCTTCAAGGGCGGCCACACACGTGCGTCAGGAAATAAGATCGAGAAGAAAGATCTCTGGGGCAACGATCACTCCGGATGGGTGACGCTCTCGACTTCGGTGATCGAAGGTCTGAATGTCTTTGAAGTGCTAACGGCCGATCGCATAGTGGCACAGGTTTCCACGGAACATCCCGTGAAGAACGGCCACGTGCCAAAAGTTACATTCTTGGGCACGCGTTTTGAGAACCTGAGAATTGGCGGTTATCCGGTCGAGTTAGAACTTGACTTGGGAATTTGCGGATCGAAACCTGAAAATGATCGACCCTACCTGGAGGATCCGGATTTTCTGGGAAGAGTTGAGAAGCAACTGGAGGCGGTGGCCGATGCGGACGATGTTCCCGACACACTCTCTCAGGAATACAAATCGAAGATCGTTTGCATCGATGATCTCCGCAAGAAGGCCAAGACTGGGCTGAATCCTTCCAAAGACGGCAGTAGCTCTATACATTGCTCGCTGGTTAAGAAGATTGGCCCGATTCCGATTCCCGGCGTGAAGGTTTTCGGAAACATCATTTTCATCCCAGACTTCGGCACCGTGGCGCTGGCAGAGATCGAAGCTGGCTTGGACCCCTCTCTCAATGAGTTCGGAGAAAAGTCCACACCTGTAGTCGCCGCTCGATACGACCACAGCAGCTACTTCACACTGAACATGTTGAACATGCAATTGGGTTGCATCGGTGGCGGTAGCGTCAAAGCAGGCACCGCGAAGGCCAACGGGATGACCCGCCCGTAGCCACATCTGGCTTGTGATCCACGGGAACCCGTTCAAATATTTGTTTGGTATCGCTGTCGAGATAGAATGAGGCACTCCTCGACACGCGATGCCCCTTCGCCGGACACCCTCGTTGCCCTCGTGCAAGCGATGGCGCCTCTTCGTGCTTATATGCCTGATTTCTCCCGGCATCGTCAGTCTCACACGCTGCAGCCGGCGTGAAACAGCGGAAGCGGCCTATCAACACGCACGTCAAACATTTATCAGTGGCGACCTGAAGCGAAGCCGAGCAGAGTCTCATGCCGGGTACATCCGGTTTACCAGCGATCCTCACTGGGCCTGGAAGTTCCAAACATTGGAGGCTCAAACTCTCTTATGGCAAGGGAACTACCCCGAAGTTCTTAAGTTGCTGGCGTCTTCTTTGAAAGAATCAAGTACGCCCGACGCTGCGGTTGAGATCTTGACTCTTCGGGGTATAGCTCACGGTCGTCAACATGATCTCGTCGTGGGACGTCGTGAGCTTGAAGATGCCAAGAAACTATGCCTTCAAATAGAAAATGGCTGCGGAGAAGTCTACCAGGGCCTCGGAGTCTTTGCCTTAGGCCAAAATCAGTTCTCTGAAGCTCGAACGTCTTTTGAGCAAGCGCTCTCAGTTGCAAAGGTGACGGGCGACCGATTTCTGGAATCGAATTCTCTTCTGAACCTGGCTGGCGCGCTAGTTAAGGAAGGCAGATTTGACGAAGCCATTGATCGCTTGGGTCCGGCGAGTGACGCGGCTGCCAGCATCGGGGCCGAGGACCTCATGCTCGCTGCTCGCGAAAACCTCGGCTGGGCTTACTACAGGTTAGGAGATTCCGAGAGGGCATCTGGCTTACTGGTGGCCGCACAGAAACGCGCGGAACAATTTCACGATGACTATGCCAACGAAAATGCGCTAACGGATATTGGGTATATCCAGTTTGATCAAGGGCATCTTGATGAGGCCGAACAAAGCTTTCAGAAGGCTCTGACTCTAGCCACCGCGGCAGACAGCAAGGAACACATGTATAACGTGCTGCGTGTCTTGGCGCGACTCGCGGTGGAGAACAACAAACTGGATAATGCCGATCGGTATGCCAGCCGGGCACTGGATATTTCTCGCGGAAATAGTAGTCCTCTAGACGAGCTCTACCCTCTGTTGGTTCAGGGACAGATTGCTGCCCGGCGGGGCGATTTTGCCGCCGCCGAACAGAAATTTCATGGCATTCTGAAAAATTCCGCAACTCCATTATTTCTCAAGTGGGAAGCTCATCATTCCCTTGCGCGCTCGTATGAAGATCAAAAAGACCGAGCTTCTGCCGATCGCGAATATCGCGCATCCATCGCAGTGCTCGAAGAAAGCCGCGAAACCGTCAAGAACCCCGATTTTCGACTCTCATTCCTAAGCAACGGATCGCGCATCTACGACGACTACGTTCATTTCCTGGTGACCAGTGGAAAAAACGAGGAAGCACTGCGCTGGGCAGACTACAGTCGCGCTCGTACCCTAGCCGAAGGATTGAATCTACTACCAAAAGTAGGTTCGCATAGCGCGCCCCCGCTCGATGCCGCCAAACTCGCGTCAGACGCCAGGGGCTCACTTCTCTTCTATTGGCTAGGAGAGAAGACCTCCTATCTCTGGTTGATCACGTCGAATCAAGTACGACTGTTTCCTCTTCCAGCATCAAAGGAGATTGAGTCGTCGGTGGACCGCTACAACAGAGCGCTAACCGGCCCCGAAGACGTACTCGAGTCGGCAAACACGGATGGTCGATCGCTGTTCGAAATGCTGGTGATGCCTGCCAACCGATGGCTGAAATCACAGGTCAAAGTCTTCATCGTTCCCGATGGCAAACTGAACCGTTTGAACTTCGAGACGCTTCTGGTTTCAGAGCCCAAATTGCATTACTGGATTGAGGACGTCACCGTCGTCAATGCAGGGTCGCTCCGAATGATCGGCCAGCCATACGGAGAGACGAGACCGAACGATCGCAGCGTGCTTCTGCTGGGAGGCGTGGTTTCTCCCAGCCCTGAATACCCGGAACTTACGAACTCAGTCGTGGAGATGGGAAATGTCGTCAAACATTTTCCCGCGAAACAACAAAAGGTGTTGCAGGGGCCAGATGCCACCGCCACTGCTTATCTGCAAAGCAAGCCCGAGCAGTTCTCTCACATCCATTTCGTAGCTCATGCCACTGCCAGCGGTGCGATTCCTCTTGATTCGGCGATTATCCTTTCTCGCCCTGGCCCAGGAAATGACCACTTCAAGCTTTATGCACGCGATGTTATTCAGCACCCACTGCACGCTGATCTAGTCACGATATCGTCCTGTTACAGCGCCGGTACTCGCGCCTACTCGGGAGAAGGTCTCGTCGGACTATCGTGGGCCTTTCTTCGCGCGGGTGCGCATAATGTAATCGCTGCTCTCTGGGAAGCGAGCGATCTCTCCAGCGCTAAATTGATGGATGATTTCTACAGCAATCTGAGCAACGGCACGCCGCCCGAAGCCGCATTGCATTTAGCGAAACTCTCAATGCTTCACTCAGGCAGCGCATTCCGCAAGCCCTTGTACTGGGCGCCGTTCCAGCTTTATTCGGTTCGAAAGAGCCCCAACGGCTCCGATACCTTCACCGCAAAATGACGCCACAGCGAATGTTAGTCCAGTGCGCGTCTTTCCCACGCATGCGGCACCTCGATATAGGATCGATCAAGCGCCGTGATCGAAGGGCAGCCAAGGAGCCGCAGTGTCCGCTCGACATCGGCTTTTAAGATTTCAAGCGCCCTGCGAACCCCGGGCCGCCCAGCAGCTGCCAACCCATACGCATACCCGCGTCCGATCAGTACTGCCCGTGCGCCCAGGCAAACGGCTTTCACAATGTCGCTCCCGCGGCGGATGCCGCCATCCATCAGCACCTCGATTTGGTCATTCGCAGCCGCGACCACTTCGGGAAGAGCTCGTAAACTAGACGAGACGGAGTCGAGCTGACGTCCGCCATGGTTTGACACAACAACTGCGGCTGCGCCTACATCAATGGCGCGCCGGGCATCGTCACCGATCAGGACTCCCTTCACCACGATTGGCCCGGGCCACGACTCACGAATCCACTTCAGATCAGCCCAGGTCACAGTAGACTCCGACAGAGCAGCGCCCACATCGACCAACTCCATTGGGCCTCTGCCCGGAATCACCACGTTTTGAAGCTTAGGAACGCCACCATCCAGCAGGAACGAAACTAGCCATCCAGGATGAGCGAGAATGTCGGGCAAGAATGGAATCTTCGCAAAAGGAGAGGCTCCGAGCAGTTCCTTCATTCCATTGCGCGGGTCTCGTTCGCGCATTCCTGCCAAGGGCGTGTCAACGGTGATCACGAGCGCCGAAAAGCCCGCGCGCTTTGCGCGTTCCAAAGCGCCTTCTGCAGCTCCGCGCCCACCCACCAAATAGAGTTGATACCAGCACGGTCCTCGTGAACCCGCCTTCACATCCTCAAGTTTATGACCGGAGATCGTGGAAAGAATGTATCCGGTTCCGGCGTCGCCGGCGGCTCGGGCAGCGGCAATTTCACCATCTGGATGCATTAACCGGCTGTAGCCAACAGGTGCCAGGATGAACGGGAGGGCCAGCTCATGTCCAACAACCGTAGTTGATAACTTGCAGTCCGAGACGGCTACTGCTCCGCGCGGACGAAACGTAACGTCACGAAAGGCCCGGCAATTTTCCGCGAGCGTAATTTCAGATTCGGCGCCACCATCCAGATAATCGAAAACAGATTTCGGAACCCGCCCTTGCGCCAACCGGCGCAGGTCTTCGATGTTTACAACTTTGGATGAACTTAGAGATTTCGGCATCTCTTATCGATGTAACTATCGAGCAGCAAGAGTAAAGCCACTGACAGGCGATTGTCGACCCGCGAACGAGTCAATGACCGCTATTCGCTAACCCAAGATAATTCCCGTACCCGACAATGACTGTGGATGCAACCAGAAGAAACAGCGCCAGTGAGAGCAGCGCACCGGCTCGAACACCGGCACCCTTCCACTCTTTAAATCCGATGCCCCAAAGGCTGCTAAAAATGATGATGCTGGCCATGTGCAGCGTCCAACTAGAAAAGCCGTACCGGCCCATCTGGCTCTCGCCCATCGTGTAGAAGAAGAATTGAAAATACCAGGTCGTCCCGGCCAGGGCGCACAGCAGGTAATTACGCAACATCGGCGCGCGCAAGGAAGATTGCGTTCGGATAGCATCTGCCATCACGGCAACATGCGACGAACCGGCGTGTTCCACTACTTCGCGGCTCGGAGCGTCTACAGCAGTCTCAATGATCGGTTCGTCATGCACGCCGTCTGGGCGAATCTGCGAGTTGAAGAATTGATATCCAGTCTTGTTGCGCGCGAGCAGGATCAGACACCAGACAAAGTTAGTGAGGAAGCCTCCGATCAGAACCACAACCAGCACCGGCAATCCCTGCCAAAGCTTGGCGGTACCGTGCTGCAGGGTGAGCGCCTTAATCGGATCACCCGCCGCCAGCCCATACGCAAAACAGGCGCTCATGACCCCGGACAAAATCGCCACGCCAATTCCCTTGCGAAGATCGAACTCCTGAATAGCGGCTTTCTGTTCCTCCCGCGACATCACTCGTTCTTTTGAAATACCTGCCAGTCCCGCAGCGGTGATCCCGGCAAGACACACGAAGATTCCAAACAGTATCACGCGGCCCGAACTGGCCCCCACCACCTCAGTCATGAACTCGCCGCGAAAAATCGGAGGCATAAGAGTGCCGAATGCAGCACAAAGTCCAAGCACTACCGCCATTCCAAGCGACAAGCCAAGGTAACGCATGGTGAGGCCGAAGGTCAGTCCCCCAACTCCCCACAGCAATCCGAAGAAAAATGCCCAGAAGAGTGCATTGCTTGGAGCCTCACCCAATACGGCGAACAAGTCCTTGGTGAGAAATGATGCAAGAATCCATGGAGCGATGATCCAACTGAAAAAGCCACCCGCCAGCCAGTATGTTTCCCATGCCCAAAGTCTCACGCCCTTGTAGGGAACATAGAAGCTCCCAGATGCGAGACCGCCGAGCCAGTGAAAAAGAACGCCCAGTGCCGGGTTAGGATTCATTTGCTCCTCAAGGCCGGATTTAGAGATGAAATACTTCTTCTAGCGGGCGCATAGCACGATCAGGAAGAACTCCATCACTCTGAACGAAGAAATCTCCCATTTCGTGCTGCCATCGATCATTTACCTCGCGCTCCGCCATGCCCGCCCGGGCGCGCTCGAAATCTTCAGTTTCGAGGTAGCCGACCAGAAGCCCGTCCTCGCGCAGGAAAAGAGAATAATTTCCCCAACCGGTTTCGCGGAGGGCGGCCTGCATCTCAGGCCACACCTGACGGTGGCGCTCTTTATACTCTTCAAGCCGTTCGGGCCTGACCTGCAACACGAAGCAGATGCGTTGCATCGTTTCCCCTTAACGCAGATAGGCTTCCGTCAACCCGCCATCCACAGGAATGACGTGTCCAGTTGTTTTGCCGCTCTGATCGCCGGCCAGCCACACAATCGCATTCGCGCAATCCTGAGGCAAGATCGGCCGTTTGGTCAGCGTGCGTTGCGCATAGAAACCGGCGAGCTTTCCCCGCAAGTCCTCGCTGGACTCAGAGTCCGAGAATTCAATTTTGTATTTCTGCAGCGACTGCATCACGCGATCTCTTGGAAACATCGTCGAGCCTGCAACAACCGTGGCTGGAGCGATGCCGTTCACGCGCACATGAGGGCTCAGCTTGATTGCAAGTTCGCGAACCAGATGATTCAGAGCCGCTTTGCTGGTGTCGTACGCTTCACTGCCTTTCTTGGGCACAACCGCATTCGCCGAACTCGTCAGCACCATG
>Ga0335084_10003626_pt1 | contig 15098 bp, 15 predicted proteins | sample Lox_Sample_44_FD_206721 | JGI IMG/M metagenome (GOLD analysis project Ga0335084, IMG submission 206721) | Soil microbial communities from Loxahatchee National Wildlife Refuge, Florida, United States - Lox_Sample_4.4 | ecosystem: Environmental > Terrestrial > Soil > Wetlands | place: USA...
GGCAAAAGAGAAAGGCCTTGCCATTAAAGAAAATTCCTCCCCCCCTGCCTACTGGCTGGCATCGGGGGGGCCGGTCTGCAGCAGGAGGCAGGGAAGGGGAGGAGGGAATCTCCATTGTCTATTCGATGAACACCGACTGATAACGCTATTTCAAAACGGCGATCCGGGTGACGGCGTTCCTCATGATCGAATCCTTGATATATTCGATCTTCACTTTGTCACCCATCAAGGGGGGTCTTGAATCCAAGAATGTCTTATACCCGCACCAGAAGACTGAAACTTTGCCGTCGTCATCCCTCACCTGAAGCATGGCGAATTCTATTGCAACCACCTGGCCCTGATAGAATCTTGTCCCTGCTAAGACGGAGTTGATAAAAAGAAAAACGAGGATCAGACTTACAAAAAATCCGACAAGAAGAGTTCTCTTTCGCTTTTCCATTTTTCCATCCTCCTTTTCAACCGCCAAATACACCAGAAGGCGGTACAAAAATCAAGCACGATTCTGAATTTGAGTACGAAGAATACGAAATCCATCTCTAGCCTCTACGGACGGATGCCAATTTCAACTGCGTTTTGATCGGTAAAGACAAAGAGGGTTCTGAAGGGGACGCCGGCTTTAGGGGGAGGGTAAAGACAAAGTTTGACCCGCTCTCCTTTGCCTCATACCAGATCTCCCCGCCCAATTTCCGAATAACGTTGTTAACAAGATAGAGACCCAGGCCGGTGCCACCCGCTCTCTTTCTTCCATCGTGACCATTCATGTTCCCCATCGATTTTGTGAAAAGCCTTTCGCGGTACGCTTCGGGGATGGGTTTCCCGCTGTTATAGACATTCAATCGGCAGCAGGAACTCCGATCTTCGAAACCGATGGTGATCATTCCCTCGTGGTCGCCGTACTTGACGGCATTGCTTAGAAGATTCCTAAAGACCATCTTCAGCCAGATTCGATTCGTCCGGATGGCAATAGGCTTATTCGACATGGCGTGAAGGCGGTGATCTATCATGAGGCGGCGGCCCTTCAGTTCTGACGAAAGTTCCTTCAGGACCGGGATCAGGACCTCTTTCATCAGGTCCAAGGTTTCGACTTCTGTGTTTAAATCATTGTTTACCGTGAAGCTTCTGCCCAGATACTCCTCTGTGACTCCAATCAACCCCGATGTTTTCGAAAAGAGTTCCCTGATTCTTCCGACAACCGCCTCGTCCATCTTTCCGTAGTACCCGCGGCTCAGCAATTTCAGCGTGGCAGAGATGGAGAGAAGGGATCCCCGGACATCATGGGAGAGAGCTTTTACCATATTCAGCATCTTCTCGTTGAGAGGGAGGTCGGGTGATTCGGGTCGTGGGTTCCCGGGTCGGATCTCGATCGTTTCAATGCAGTGGGACACCCTCATATCCATCTCCTCCAGGCCAAAGGGTCTGAACAGGTAGTCATCGGCAGAGGACCGAATCGCATGGACCGTGGAAATCGATCTGCTGCTGGTAGCCAGGACGAGAATAGCCCGGATTTCCGGGTTCAGATGTTTAGCCATCTCCAAAACAGTCAGGAGATCCGTGACCACCAGATCGAAATTACGGATCCGTACCCTTTCCGTGGTGGATTCCCCAGTGGTCTCCGTTGTGACGTGATAGCCTTTCTGTTCAAGGGCGGATTGGATGACCTTCAGCCCGTGTGGATCTTCTCCTGCAAGCGCAAGCAGTATCTTCACCTTTTTCATAGGTTTACCTCCGTCAGTGACCGGAGCGTGCCCCGCGGAAAGAGTTTTTCAATAGGTTCTTATCATTATTCCTTATCTTCATAAGATGGCTATCCAGCCGGCGGTCTCACAGATCGGGTTCTTTGACCTCAGGAAGGAGAACTCCTTGCCGGCCGGATGAATGCCGCCCTGGAAATTCTGCCTCCCGGGGAAAGGAAGATCTCCGGGAAAAAAACGGGGTTGATGGCCCCAGAATGGAAAGAAGGTTTCGTTTTGAACCGTTGGCTTCATGTCCGTGGCACTCGAAGTTCTCGTTCCATTCACTTTTTGCCCTCTCGCCGCCGCTATCCAAGACCAGTAGGCCAGAAATTGTCTTGCGATGAACCTGACCACTGTAGGCAAGACCATAGCAAGGGCCGCGCCGAAGCCCGCCATCACCATGTTGCATAGCATAGGGGTTGAACCCCTTATGAAATCATCTAAAAATCTCTTCATAAGCAAAATCACCCCTTTTTCTTGTCTAGGATTGGGAGACCAGGTTGATCAATTCATTTTTCGAAAAAGGCTTTTCCAGAACCCCTGCGTGATATTTCTCTTTTTCCTCTTTGAGAGGTGATCCGTACTGGCCAACATCACCGCTCATATAGATTGTCCGCACGCCTGGGTTAAGACATCTTATTTCCTTGATCAGTTCCAAGCCATTTTTCTCGGGCATTTGAATGTCCGTAAGGACGAGGTCTGGGTTAAACAAGAGATACGTGGAATACCCATCCCTGCCATTCTTGGCTGATTTCACTTCGTAGCCTTCATCTTCTAACATCCACTTGATGAGAAAGAGCAAATCCTGGTTATCGTCTACAATCAATATCTTCATCTTTCTCCTCCTTTCTTTGTGCATCAAATTGAGTGTTCAGTTAAAATAAAAAGCAAAGGGGGTGCCAAATCTAAAGATAAGATGTATGATATTGAATTTTAAAGTGTTTTTATCTATTTCCGATTCTTTAGGATTATCATTTCTGGAGGGATATTCCTACAGAAAGAACTTATCACCGCAGGTAATTTCCTTCACCCTGTAAGGAGTTACATGTCGCTGCTCCACCCTGTATCTACGAAACGTGGGGCAGTTCAGGGCTCTCCGCATTTCCACCTAAGACGGGATGAGACATCAGACTCATTCTCACGGGAAATGGATACAAAGTTCAGGTTCGAGCCCGCTATGGCGGGATTAGAATTTCCAACGGGATGGAAGGAGACGGAAAGGCGTGGCTTCTTTCAGGGCATTCGGCACAACTTTCGGCAAGCCCAAGGCGGTGAGTGCATGGAACGGCGGGGCTCACGCTTTATGAAGGCTTCTTGAAATCTTCGCTTTTGAGAGTATGTTTCTTGAGGAGATCGTAGAAATCGGCTCGATACTTTCCAGCAAGCTTTGCAGCCTTGGTGACGTTCCCTCCACAGATTTCGAGAAGATGAATCAGGTAGCCCTTCTCGTAAGCATCCCTGGCCTCTTTGAGCGGTTTTAAAGGTTCTTCAGAGACGACTCCCTTGGCTTGGAGGATAAAATCTTCCGCAATCAAATTTTGGTGGGTCATGACGACTGCATATTCCACGGTGTTTTCCAGTTCCCGGACATTCCCCGGCCACTCGTAAAGCATCAGTTTTTGCATCGCTTGAGGCATGAGACCCTTGACCTCTTTTTTCATCTGCAAGCTGAATTTTTGGAGGAAATGTTCCACCAACGGAGGGATGTCTTCCTTTCTATCCCTCAGGGGGGGAAGTTGTATAGGAATCACGTGGATCCTGTAGAAAAGGTCTTCGCGGAAGAGGCCTTGCTTGACGAGACTCTCAAGGTCCTTTTGGGTGGCGACGACCACCCTGACATCGACGTCCACAGGTTTTTCACTGCCGATGGGATAGAATTGTCGCTCCTGAAGGGCCCGCAAAAGCTTGGCCTGGATGGAAAGCGGCATATCGCCAATTTCATCCAGGAAGAGGGTTCCGCCATGGGCCTGGGTGAACAAACCTTTCGTACTCCGAACGGCTCCTGTAAAGGCTCCCTTCTCATGGCCGAAAAGTTCGCTCTCCATCAGGGCTTCGGGGAGGGCAGCACAGTTGATGGCGATGAAGGGCCTGTCCTTCCGTTCGCTGGCAAGATGAATGGCTTTGGCAATCAGCTCCTTCCCCGTTCCGCTTTCCCCGTGGATATAGACGGTAGACTCCGTCTTGGCGATCTGGGATACCATTTCCAGAACCCGCTTCATCTTCTCACTTCGGGTGACAATGTTTACAAAATCGTATCTTTCTTCCAGCAGTCCCTTCAGCCGTTTGATCTCAACGTTGAGCCTTTGATTCTCGAGGGCCCGATCGATTTGAAGCAAGAGATGCTGGGACTCAAAGGGTTTCGTCAGATAGCCATAGGCCCCCCGCTTCATGGCCTCCACAGCGCTTTCAATGCTTCCATAGGCGGTGAGGATGATCACGGGCATCTCCGGGAGGATCAGGTGAAGCTCTTCCATCAGAGAAATCCCGTCCTGGCGAACAAGCTGCAGGTCGACGACGGACAGGTTAAAGACCTGGCCTTTCGCCGCTTCGATGGCATCCTCCTCCCTTAGAGCCGTCGTTACATCATACTCCGCGGACTCCAGCCGCATCTTTACAAGCTCTAAGAGATTTCGATCATCATCGACCACCAAGATCTTTCCTTTAGACATCGTTCCTCTTATCTCATTTTCTTTCTGGCGAAGTGCCGAAGCACATTTTCATCGTGCCTTCCCCCTCTTTTTTTCTTCGATCTCAATGTCCACCTGCTTCGATTTCTCGATCACCAGGCTGAGTTCCTCAACCGAGCGGCTCAATTTCTCATTCTCTTGAAGCACCCCGGCCCAGGTTTTCGCCTGCTCGACCCAAGGACTTGTCGGATAGTCTTTGATCAGTCTTCTAAAAAGAGCGAGAGATTTTGTGGTATCCCTCTTACTGTTTCCGGGGTGAGCCTGGATCACGGCCATACGGTAAAGAGCTTCATCTCCGGGAGGATTTGGGCCAGAGAGGGACAAAATCCTTTGGTCCTCCTTTAAGGCTCCTTCATAATTTCCCTCAGCTAAAAGCCTATCAGAGACGGAGAAAGGTTGTTCACGTGCTTGTTCCCATTCCTCAACCATCTTGTCTATCTTTTTTTGCTCCTCCATCATACGGTTGAGCCCTTCAACTGTACCGGTTAATTTCTCTTTCTCCTGGGTTATTTTTGCGTTCTCCTCCAGGAGATCCACCCAGATCTTGGCTCGCTCGCTCCAGGAGCTTTGAGGGAAATTCTCCAGAAGTTTTTTGAAAAAGAAGATGGATTTATCGTAATCCTTCTCAGGATTTCCGGGGTGAGCGCAGATCCACCCCAGGTTGAAAAGAGCCTCATCCTCCGGGGGTCTGTGAGTCGCAAGGGACAGAATTTTTAAGTTCTCGTAAGAGGCGCCCTCATAGTCTCCTTGAGCAAGAAGCTTTCTACCGCGGTGGAGAGATTGGTAGGCTTCCACCTTTTCTTTTATTTCAATCCTCGTATTCTCTATGGACGCGCATCCGTGGGCGGCAAGGATAATCAGGCCGGCAACACAAAAATAAAGGAGGCCCCTCGCCCCGGTTCGCTTTCCGCCCATACCCTACCTCCGTGTGCGGCAATCACATGTTTGACAATAGCCAGACCCAAGCCAGTCCCCTTGAACTTATCCGAACTCTTGAAGGGCGCCTGTTGAAACTTCTCGAAGATGGTGATCAGGCTTTCTTTTCTTATGCCCGGACCGGTATCGGACACCGAGACTTCGATCCCTCGATTCATCCGCCGGGCAGCGACCTTCACCCGCCCTTGCTCCGGAGTGAACTTGACTGCATTCCCGATCAGATTTCTGAGCACCTGGAGAATTCTCTCCCGATCTATTTTGACCACGGGCAAGTTGTTGTCAATCTCTGTCTTGAACGTGATCTTCCTGGCTTCCACAAGGGGGACCATTTCCGTGGCTGCCCTTTCAATCAACGGGGCGATGCTTCCAGGCTCGTAGAGATAGGTCATCATCCCCGCTTCCATTTTGGACAGATCTAACAACGAATTGACCAGGTCGATCAAACGTTTGCTCTCCTCGGAGAGAATGGCGAGAAGCCGCTTTTGCTTTTCCGGGATGGCTCCTCCGACCCCTTCCCGGAGGAGATTGATCCCCTCTTTGATCGAAGTGAGCGGGGTGCGCAGTTCGTGGGACATCGAAGAGTAGAAGTCAGATTTCATTTTATCGACCATCTTCAGCTTGCCGCACATCGAATTGAAAGCCGCCGTTAGCTCCGATATCTCCGGGGGAGAGGAGATATCCAGGTTATCGTTGAAGACACCTTTGGAAATCTCTTTCGTTTTGTCCATCAGGACGGCAAGGGGTCTGGAGATACTTCGGGTGATCCAAAAGGAAGCCGCCATGACTAAAATAATGGCGATGGCCGCCATGACGATCCCCAGGACTCGGGCGGAGGCGGCCGATTCTCCCAGCATTTTCATTCTTTGTTGGATGTCAATCCGGGAATAGACATCCAGGTTCTTCAGTTCTTCTAAGATTTCATCGGAGGTCCTTTCCATTTCCCGTTTGTACCATTCTCTGGGGTAGTTTTGATTCCCTCGAACAAACTCGATTTCTTTGTCGATCAGCGATTGAAAACGCTGATAGAGAGTCTTCATTTTGTTCAGCGAATTCCTTTTCTCGGGGGTATCGGCCATGAGGAGGGCTTCCGAAAGAAGCTGAGTGAATCCCTTTTTCGCCGACATGTACTGGTTATACAGGGTGATGTCCCTGGTGATGGTGTATTTCTTTTCGTATCGCAATTGGGAGAGGTAGGAGTCTGTCAGTTTTTCCTTATAGTCGAGGATGACGTAGTCGACGTTAAGAACATGACGCGCCCCTCTGTTCAGCTCGTGTAATCTGAAGATGGCATAGACGCTCACCAGGATCACGAGAGAAAGCACCGTAAAATAACCAATCATCAACCTGGAAAGTATGGTTAATTTCATGTGCGACCCGACCCCGTTCAACCCGATGCAAGACTGCCAAGGAGCTCAAACACTTCAACGACGATCCATGGAGCGCCACGGGCAAAGCCTGTGGTACCGTTGTAAGATACCCGCCTGCGCCCATGGGCGCTGAATCACTTCGGTGTGTAAGTGCCAGGGCTTCGGCGGGTTATCCGCCCGTAGCGGAATCCGCCGTAGCATTGACCCAGGGGTACAGCAATGGCTTACCGACAGAGTCCGCATTCATCCACGGGCAGAGCCCGCGGTCTTCTGCGTAGGCGGATAAAGGACGGACAGAAGCCGCTGGTGAAAAAGTTATCTCCCCACCTTCGGAGATGGCAGACTGTAAAAAGTTTACCACATCTTTCCGGATCAGGCAATCTCGGTCGGTCTTTCTAACCCGCTTGGCGGGACGCTGTCTAACCGGAGACCGGGTCGAAGGGAATGGAAGGAAGGCGTTTGATATTTCAGGGTTAACGTGCTAAGTTTGAATTTACCCCTTCCAAGAAAATACGAAGGAGAACAAGGCGGGTGGAACCCAGAATCGCTTCCGTCAAGCTTCCGGGAAGCGGGGGCGAAGCGATGACGATGACGAGATGAGGTGATCCATGGGAAAGAAGGAGGACGTGAAGCGGATATCGGAGAAGGCGAAGGGCTATTTCAACCGGGGGTTTAACTGAGCGGAATCCATCTCCTTGAGTTTCAAGGACTCTCTCGGGATAAAAGATTCCCTGATTCCCCGATTGGCTACGGGATTTGGCGGGGGAATTGGACGAAAGGGTTCACTTTGCGGAGCTTTCACCGGTTCGGTCATGGCGATCGGGATGAAAATGGGAAGAACCGATCCGAGCGATAAGGACGCCGTGGCCAAGGTCTATGGAAAGTGCCGGGAATTCTGGGACCGATTCGATAAAGAGTTCGGAAGCAATGTCTGCTACAACATCATCGGGTTCCATCTGGACAACGAGGAAGAGCGGCAGAAATGGCTGACTTCGGGAGGCATGGAGAAGTGTGCAGCCGTCGTTGAAAAGACGGCCGGAATGCTCTGTCATCTCCTTAGTGAAGTCAAGTGAAGAGATGGATACGTTCGACGGCGCCAAACCCCGATTCTTAAATCGGGGTATAAAGCGCCGCTCAATATCAATCCCTGCCTACCGGCAGGCAGGCTGAGCATACCCCGGGCTTCAGACCGGGGGGAGTCGAACGGGTTGATTTTCTAGAGAAATTGGGGTAAGTTATTCCATCGCGATTCAGGTAGGAAGGGAATGAAATTGGTCTGGATATGGCGTATGGCCGCGAGAAGGGAATATGGCCCAGGACCTCGACAGTTATAATTTAATGACATGAGGTGAACGAGAGGCCATGGACAATCCCCATGGCTTTTTTATTTCTCATCGACAAGGAAAGGTGGCTCAATCGGAGGCATTCATCAATGGATCGCATCTTCAGCGGGATTCAGCCGTCGGGTGAAATTCATATCGGCAACTATGTGGGCGCTATTCGTAATTGGGTTCAATTGGTCAATCGCTATGACTGCATCTATTCTGTGGTGGACTATCATGCGATCACGATCGAATACGAAGTGGCTTCGATGCCACAGAGGGTTTTGGAAACGGCGACCGTCCTTGTGGCTTGCGGGTTGACTCCCGACCGGTGCAAGGTTTTTGTCCAATCCCATGTGCCCGAGCATACCGAGTTGGCATGGATCTTCAACTGCGTCACTCCGGTGGGCGAATTGGAAAGGATGACTCAGTTTAAGGAGAAGGGAAAACAGCATCGGTACAACGTCAACGTAGGGCTCCTCGATTATCCGGTGCTTCAGGCTGCAGATATCCTGATCTATAAGGCCGGGTACGTGCCGGTGGGAGAAGATCAAATACAGCATGTGGAGTTTTCGAGGGAGATTGCGAGAAAATTCAATGCCCGTTTTGGGGACACCTTCCCAGAGCCCAAAGTGATTCTTTCCAATGCGCCGAGAATTCTGGGGACGGACGGAAATGCGAAGATGTCCAAATCGTTGAACAATGCGATTGGTCTCCTCGATCCTCCCGAGATCCTCTGGGAGAAATTGAGAACGGCGGCAACGTGTGAGCATCGACAACGTCGAAGCGATCCGGGACATCCCGAACACTGCAATATTTTTACGATGCACCAGGCCTTTTCGAAACCGGACCAGATTGTTTTTGTGGATCATCAATGTCGGACGGCGGGGTTTGGATGTATCGATTGTAAGAAGATCCTTTTTGAGAATATGAGGGAAGAGATCGTACCGATCCAGACCCGTGTCAAAGAGATCAATCAAAACCCCCAGTGCATGGTCGACGTATTAAGATCCGGCGCCGCTCGATGCAAAGCCATCGCCGAAGAGGTGATGGATGAGGTGAGGACGAAGATCGGCGTTAAGTCACACTCGATGGATCGTGGATGATTGGATGTACGCCGCAATGACGAGGGATGAGGGGAAACGAGGCAGATAGACGGTTTCCGGCAGCCTTTTTTGCTAATCTTCTGAAGGAGGGAGCTGAACCGTTATTTCTTTCTCCTTTCCCTCCCGAAGGATCGTGAAGGTGATGTTGTTCCCCCAACCTTTTTGCTCAAGGGCCTGATGAATATCTTTTACGTTTGACACTTCTTTTCCCTCGACCGCAATAAATCGATCCTCCGAAAGAAGACCCGCCTTTTCAGCAGGGCTTCCTGGAAGCACCCGTTGTACGATCAATCCCTTTAGATCCTCCGTCGCTTTTAGGATCACCCCGATTCTGGGGCTCTTCTTCTCGGGAGGGTTCGGTCTTGTGATCCAAAGGAAATTGGCAAGGGGCGAGGAGGCCCCGGTGAAAGCGAGATCCCCAGCCGGTTTTTCACTCCATGCTTTTAAAACGATGGTGTGATAAGGGACGGGCTTTCTTCGATGAAGCCGATTCGGGATTCCAAAGCCAAAGACGATATGACCGCTTCCTGCAAATACTAAGACGGTCTTTCCCGGTGCTTGGGGGGATTTAAGAAAGTCAGAAAGGGACTGTGCCATGCCTTCATCCCAGAGGCATTGAGCCTCATAAAAATTGTCGAAATCCTTTGCCGAGCCCTTTCCATGGCTTTTGAAAAAGGTCGCGATATAGGCGCGATGGGCTCGATCGCTTAAATCGATCTCTGGAAGCCTTTTCTTATCCTCCGCGGAAAGACCCTGTATTCCATGCTCGGCCACTTTCGTGACCAGGTCCCTTGGAGCATTGAGGCCGAGGACTTTAAGATGGCGATCCTTGGCTGCGTCGAGGATGCCTTTATAAAGGTCATAGTCCATCCCCCACGTGACGTCCCATTGGACTTCCGTTAGAAATTCTTCCTCCGTCAGGAGTCCTTGGCTCCAACGGTCCAACGTGGCTTGCTGAGCCCTCTCAAACATCTCCATGCCTATGACAACATCCTTCCCCCTCGCGACGAGTTCCTGGATCATTCTCACCTGAATCTGATGGTGCTCAATCTGATCGTGGGATTCTCCTATAAAGATGACTCTTGTCGTATCGAGAGCGTTCAAAAGTTGTCCGAAAGGGATCGGATCTCCCGCAGGAAGTTCGAAAATCTCCTCCGGCCCGATGGGAGCTTTTATCGTAAATATTCTTGAAATCCAGGGCGGCGGCGCTTTCGCTGCACAAGAGGGGAAAAGACCTCCGCAAACCAGGAGGATCAACATCCGAGCCAAGAGGTGTTTCATTAAGAGAAGTATACCATCCCCTTTTCAAGGATGAAAGGGGAAACCGGCGCTTGCATCCGTGGGGGAGATTATGGTAATGAAAAGAAGACGTCGTGTTTCTAAGGGGAGAGGGATGAGAAGGACAACTATCCTCGTTTCCATTCTATGGGTTGGCTTTCTTCTCGGCTGCGCCGCCGGTCAGCCCGTACAGAAGGAGCCCGAGAAGATCCCGGTGCAAAGCGAATCTCCCGAGAAACAGGGTGGGAAATACGACACCAAAGTGGATGCCCTCCTGGAGAGACTGAAAACATTGGAACAATCTGTTTCCGTCCTTCGCTCAGAAGTGGCCGGCATAGGAAACCGCCTGGACGGCGGTCAAACCCGTCACTCTCTCTCCACCTTTAAACTTCCGAAAGAGGTCTCTCTCTGCGAAGAGCGCTTCCCGTTAGAAGACCAGAACGTCTGGGAGAATTTAGATCGGGAATTTCTCGTGGCGTTGTCCAACGAAGTCCAGGTCCTTTTATGGATGAAACGGGCACGGCGATACTTCCCTTTAATTGAAAAAAGGCTGAAGGAAATGGGGTTGCCCGATGATTTGAAGTATGTGACGATCACCGAAAGCGGTCTCCGGCCCGAGGCCGTCTCTTCCTCGGGCGCAGCCGGGATTTGGCAGTTCATTCCCTCCACCGGCGAGAAATACGGGATGAGGAAAAATCGAAGCATTGATGAGCGGTTCGATTTTTTCAAGGCTACGGAGGGCGCCCTCGCGTATCTGAAAAGCCTGTACGAAGAATTTAGGAGTTGGACGCTGTCGATGGCTGCCTATAACGCGGGGGAGAATAAGGTTCGAAAAGAGATCGACCTCCAAAAGACGAGGAATTATTTCTATCTCGACCTTCCCTTGGAGACAGAACGGTATGTCTACAAGATCGCTGCGGCCAAAATCATTCTTTCCGATCCGGGGAAATATGGATACACCCTCGGGGAAAAAGAGTTCTATCGTCCTCTTCAGATGGAGAGAATTCAAATTGAATTAACTCAACCGCTTCCCGTCATGGAGATTGCCAGGGCCACCGGTCTCTTCTACAAAGAGATTAAAGAGATGAACCCACACCTCTTTGAGGACACGATTCCCCCTGGAGTTCATTTTCTGAATTTCCCCCCGGGGACCTCGGAGAGGTTCCTGGTCTTCTTCTCCGCCTGGAAAAAGGAGATGGAAGGCAGATAGCTGTGGCCGTCCCGGCTCAAGCGGGAAGGTTGCCTCACGGGGGTTCCCACAATTCTGTTGAAATTGTGGAGGAAAAAGAATATTCTTTTTCTAAATGTCACGTTGCCCTAGGCAGCAGGTGAGGCCGAAAAAGGCGGAGAGGGGATTCCCCCAGCCCTCCCGAGGATCACATCGATGAATCAGGAAACAATTTTAGTGGTGGATGACGAGGTGGACGTTGGGGCGATGGTTTCCAAAATCATCAACCTGATGGGCCATGAGGCGGTCACCGCTGTCAACGGGAAAGAAGCCCTCCAGATTTTGAAGAGCAGGCCTTTCAGCATCATGATCACGGATGTGAAGATGCCGGAGATGGATGGGTTCGAATTGATGAAGGCGGTTCGGGATCAATTCCCCGGGACGTATATCATCTGTATGACCGCCCACGGAGCCTCCTATTCGTATACGGATGTGGTCGGTATGGGGGGGATGGACTACATTACCAAGCCCTTCACCATCGACGAGATGATGGCGAAATTGAATCGGGTGATCCATGAGAAGGACCTCATCTCCGATCTGACTCAAAAATCGACGGAGTTGGAGAAGGCCAATGAAGAATTGAAACGGCTCGACCAGCTGAAGTCCACCTTCATTTCCAGCGTTTCCCACGAGCTTCGAACCCCGCTGACCGTCATTAAGGAATTTATCTCGTTGATGTTAGAAGGACATGTGGGGGCGCTCACTGAAGACCAGCAAGAATACCTGGGGATTGCCAAAAAGAATATCATGCGCTTGACGAACCTGATCGAGACCCTCCTCGATTTCTCCAGGATCGAATCCGGAAAGGGGTTGAAACTGAGGTTTGAACCGATTCGTCTGATGGAGGTCGTGGAGGATGCGTTGATGACATTTTCCCAGCAGTTGGAAGAAAAAAGAATTACCTTTGAAAATCGCCTCGACCCGGATATCCCCGTCGTATTGGTCGACCGTAATCGATTGGTGGAAGTCTTTATCAACCTCATCGGCAACGGAATTAAGTTTACCCCTCCGGGAGGAAAAATCACGGTGGATTCGAGGGGGCTTACCGAAAAAAGGGATTATCTAAAGATTGTCGTGGCGGATACCGGAGTGGGTATTTCCCCGGAGGACTTGCCCAAAGTATTTGACCGTTTCTACCAAGGAAAAAGAACTCAAACGGGACTGATCACGGGGACAGGGCTAGGACTTGCCATTGTTAAAGAAATCGTCGAAGCGAAGCAGGGTTCTATTCACGCGGAGGAGAGATCCGAAAGTGGTGGTGCCTCCTTTGTCTTGACGCTCCCCATTTTCGGGATCGAGACCATCTACAACCTCGTTCTCAATCCGATGCTCGAAGAAGCGGAAAAAGATAAAGTCCCGTTCTCCATGATTCGCGTCGACTTCTGGGAACAGAGGACCAAACGGGAATCGGTCCTCAGCCAGGAGTCCTGGGAAGGGGTGATGTATGCCCTTCAAAAGATGGTTCGTTCGGTCGACACGGTCATCCCTTTCCCAAACAGTGCGGTGTACATCTTTTCTTTCAACGATAGGAAACTGGCCCGGGAGATTGGGGAGAGGATTCAAGTGAAGTTAACCCAAGGAAGCTATGCGCCCAAAGGAATAAACGTTCAGTTCAAGACCTATTCTTACCCCAAGGACGCCCGGTCCAAAGAAGAGTTTCTGAAAGGATGTCGCCTGTTCCTCAAAGAGAGTTGATCCCTTCGAGAAAGGGACCTCATGAGCATGAAGAAGACGTTCATCAGCCTGATGGCCTGGAGCTTTCTCCTCATCGCCTGCTCCAAAGAATCTCTTCCTCCACAGGGTCCCTCGGAGAATTCGTTGGTTCCGAAGGTCGTGGTGGAAAAAGAAAAGATGAGGAAGGAACAACCTCTCCCTCCGGAGGTAAAGATCAAGCTGAAAAAAGATGGAAAGGATAGCTATTCCTGGGAACTGACCGGCTCCGATGTGGATCAAGTCTTAAAGGTGAATGAAAAACTGAGGAAGCAATTGGGAGAGCAAGCTCGGTAGGTACAGCCTAGGGCATAGAGTATAGCGCATGGCGCAAAACTCTTGACCTTGCGTTCTGCACCATGCGCTTCATGATTCATGATTGAGAGGGAGGGGGGAAGGAGGTAAGGGCGGGGATGGAAGGATATCTTGAGCAGATCTTTAAGGAGCTTCCTTTTGGGGTCGCCGTTGCCATTGTAGTCTTTTTGGGCATCCTCTTGATCCTTTGGCTTCTTCTTCCCCTCTGGGTCTTGTTTATTCAGTGGAACACCGCCAAGATCAAGGATGAAATTCGAAACCTCATCGAGCTTGAAAGAGGGGATTGGGATGAAAAGGGCGAGGAGACGGCCGAGCCGAAGGATTGAAGGGGCCCTTTTCATTCTGCTGCTCGTGTGGATCCCCATCGCACATTCCGCGAGTCTCCAGAAAATTCCTCTCTATCTCCGTGACAAAGAAATCCGGGTGGAGGTTGCCCAGACTCCGGAAGAACGGAGCTACGGGCTGATGGGTCGCAAATATCTGGGGAAAGATGAGGGGATGTTTTTTATCTTTGAAACAGAGGACACCCATGCGTTTTGGATGAAAGATACTTTCCTTCCCCTGAGTATTGCCTTCATCGCCAAGGATGGCCGGATTGTGTGGATCACCGATATGAAACCCTTGACCTTGGACTCTCATGTCCCTCCCGAACCCGTCCTTTATGCTTTGGAAATGAACAAGGGGTGGTTCTCTTCTCATGGCATCAAAGCAGGAGACATCATTCGATTCTCAAAATAGTCCAGGGAGAACAGTCTTGTAGCCGGATAGTCTCGTAGCCTTTGACTATTCGGCGAATGGACTAAACTTAAAACGTTTATTTTGGCATGTGAGACAGAGTTTCTCTCCGGGATTAACAAGATTTGCGGGCCACGGAAGTCCATTGGATGATCAGGGCATCTTCATTCCCATAATAGTTCGGAACCGTCCCAATCCTTTGAAATCCCATCTTAGAATAGAAGGCTTGGGCTCCTTGATTGCTTCGTCTTACCTCTGCCCATACTTTTTTAAGAGCGGAAGTTGCCATTGCCCGCTGGAGGAGTTGCCTCCCGATGCCCTTTCTCCGATATTGAGGTAGGATCGCGATCGAAAGAATATGTCCGTCCTGCGAGAAGACGATATATCCTAAGATCTTCTCTCCCTTTTGTCCGTGGCCTGTGTCGACGTAGACCAAAAAGGTCTCCGGATAAAGGGTGTGAAGGTTGAAAAAGGTCGCCCAATCATAGGGCGATTTGGGAAAAGAATGGTTTTCAATTTGAAGAATGAATTCCAAATCGGCGAGGGCGAAAGGGCGGATCATGGGCTCCTTTTTATTCCCGAGATCACGGAGGCCACACCGCCCGTCAAAGATTGGGAGCCGACATCGACCAGACCGGCATTCCTCATGATCCGCTCGTAATTTTCTGCGGATGGAAAATG
>Ga0335084_10003627_pt1 | contig 15097 bp, 11 predicted proteins | sample Lox_Sample_44_FD_206721 | JGI IMG/M metagenome (GOLD analysis project Ga0335084, IMG submission 206721) | Soil microbial communities from Loxahatchee National Wildlife Refuge, Florida, United States - Lox_Sample_4.4 | ecosystem: Environmental > Terrestrial > Soil > Wetlands | place: USA...
AAGCGTGGAAGTGTGGCACCGATTCACTGCGAATCAGGTCAGGCTGGGTCTATGTGATTTATGCGTGAACGCCGCTGATGCCTTTCAGCAGGCACACTCCGATTCATGTTAGCCTGTGATTCGCCCACCTGAGGACTCATGCAAGAAGCCCATCCTTCGCATCTGGATCTGCAAGCCACGGCAAAGCAGATTATGCAGCAGCAGGGCTTCGAGCCCGACTTTCCCGCGCCCGCACTCGCACAGCTAGCAAGCCTCAAGGCACAACCAGAAAACACGCCTCCTCGCGATTTGAGGGACATGCGAAATCTTCTGTGGTCGTCGATCGATAACGACACCTCACGGGATCTTGATCAAATCGAGGTTGCGGAAGAAGTATCCAACGGCGATATCAAGATCATGGTGGGAATCGCCGATGTCGACTCGTTTGTTGACAAGTTAACCCCGATTGACCAACATGCTGCCAGGGAAACGACCACTGTCTATACCGGCATTTGCAACTTCCCAATGCTGCCGGAGCAACTCTCCACGGGCGCGACCTCGCTCCTCGAAGATCAAGATCGCCTCAGCGTCGTGATCGAGTTCGTTGTTGATTCTGTCGGAACCCTCAAGGCTGCCAACGTGTACCGCGCTCTGGTACAAAACAAAGCGCAACTTCAGTACAACTCCGTGGGCGCCTGGCTCGAGGGAAACGCCGCTCCTCCCGTCAAGGTCGCGAGCTCCGTCGACCTGCAACGCCAATTAAAGTTGCAAAATGAAGCAGCGCAAAGGTTGAAGACCCAGCGTTTTCTGCAAGGAGCGTTGAACCTGCAGACGGATGAGGTTCGTCCGCTTGTGCTGAATGACAAAGTCGTCGATGTTGTGAAACAGCAAAAGAATCAGGCGACGGAGTTGATCGAAGATTTCATGGTTACGGCGAACGGCGTGGTCGCCCGTCTTCTGGAAGACGTATCTTCGTTGCGACGTATCGTACGGACTCCCAAGCGCTGGGATCGCATCGTCCAACTCGCGGCGACAAAAGGTGAAATGCTTCCGGCACAACCGGATTCAAAAGCCTTGAACGACTTCTTGTTGCGACGCAAGGCCGCCGATCCCGATCATTTTGCCGATCTTTCTCTGGGGGTCATTAAACTCATCGGTCCCGGCGAATACGTTCTGGAGCGCGCGGGTGAAGCCGCGCCCGGCCATTTCGGTCTCGCCGTCCAGGATTACACACACTCCACCGCTCCGAATCGCCGATTCGCTGACATCGTTACCCAACGGTTGATTAAGGCAAAGCTCGCTGGTCGACCTAATCCCTATTCCGATGATGAACTCACTGCGATTGCTGCCAACTGCACGCAGAAAGAAGACGCCGCGCGCAAGGTCGAGCGCGAGATGTCAAAGCGGCTGGCCGCGGTCGCCATGCAGAACCGCATCGGCGAAGTCTTCGACGCCATTGTCACGGGAGTCACAGACCACGGAACATTCGTTCGCGTGCTTCAACCTCGAATCGAAGGACTTCTGGCGCAGGGCGATCACGGTCTTGATGTTGGCGACAAACTCAGAGCTAAGCTCATTCGCACTGACGTCAATCGAGGCTACATTGATTTTGCCCGAGCTTGAACGTCCCCAAAATCCTGATGCAACCGGGCTGCTGTCATCTGGATAGCCAATAGACCCCGCCCAAAGCCGTCGCTAAACTCATAGCAAGGGTTAGTGCGGAACCCGTGTGCCCGACTTTGTCTAGACGACGCCATCTCGTCGGCATGACCATGGCTGCCGTGTTTCCTCTCTGGTTGGTCGCTCAGGATACAGCGGCCGCGATGTTGCGCATTGGTGGCGCGGGAGTTCTGGTTAACAACCACGCCGCTCCCGCCTCTGTCGCGCTCTTTAGCAATGATCTGGTCGAGACTGGGAATGCTGCTGCAGCTCGGATTGAGATGGCCGGTTCAACCGCCGATGTTAATCCAGACACCATCGTGCAATATCACAGCGACGAACTGTTTCTCGATCACGGTAGCGTGTCGGTAAATACTGACCGAGGGTTGAGAGTGCGAGTAGGATGCGTGACGATTACACCTGCGAACGCCACCGGGTGGACGCGCTATGAGGTGGTCGCTCTGGACGGGAAGATTATAGTGATGGCGCTCAAACTCGACGTCTACATCGACGCACGCGCGAAAAGTGTCGAGGAAACAAACAAATCGTCCCAGTCCAGCCGCGACCTAGTCCGCGAGGGTGAGGAGAAAACACGAAGTGAAAAGTGCGGCGCCGCCTACATTAAGCCCGAGCGGGCAGGAATCGTGGGCATTATGAATTCCACCTATGCGAAATGGAGCGCGATTGCGGCGGTCGGTGTAATTACGTGTTTCGGTCTGTGCCACGACGACGATCCCGTCAGTAAATGGAGGCCCTAGCTCAACACGCGTTGCCCCGCGGATTCGTTCACTCGAATCCTCAGTGCTGAGGTGAATCGGGTTTATTCGGTAACCACGGCCTTCACCAGGTTTCGCGGGTGGTCGACATCGTATCCTTTATTCACTGCGACATGGTAGGCGAACAATTGCAGTGGGATCACTTCCATGATCGGCAGCAGCAACTCTGGAGCCGCAGGTACATAGAAGACATGGTCCGCCATGGCGGCGACTTCGTTGTCGCCCTCCGTCGCCACAGTAACGAGCGGACCGCGACGTGATCGTACTTCCTTTATGACCTCGACAGTCCGGCGATAACGCAATACCGAGTCAGGATCACGATGATCGCAAGTTGCCAACACGACAACTGGCAACTGTTCGTCAACCAGCGCATTAGGCCCATGCTTGAGTTCGCCGGCAGGATATCCCTCCGCATGTGCGTACGATATTTCCTTGAGCTTGAGCGCACCTTCACGTGCAATCGCATAGTGCACGCCCCGGCCCAGATAGAGGAATTTTTCTGCTCGGAAGTGAACGCCGGCGAACTCCTCCGCGAGGTTGTCCCAGGTCTTGAGTTCCCGTTCAATGGCCTCAGGCAGATGTGAGAGGCGCTGCAAGTAGGTGCGCGCGACTTCCGATGTCATCCGGCCACGCTTGCGGCCGAGGAAAAGCGCCATCAAATAGAGAATCGTGAGCTGAGTGGTGAAGCTCTTAGTTGCCGGAATGGAAACCTCCGGGCCTGCTCCTGAAATGAGAGCCGCGCCAGCCTCCCGAACGATGGTTGTATTAGGCACGTTGGAAATGGCGATCGTTTTCACACCGCGCGTCAACGCCTCACGCTGGGCTGCAATCGTATCCGCCGTTTCGCCTGATTGCGTAATCACCATCACAATCGGATCGACGGCCGCGTGCGTCGACCGGTAGCAGTACTCGCTGGCGTACTCAACATCGACCGCAACGCCGGAAAGATCCTCGATCATAATTTCGCCGGCAAGTCCTGCGTGCCGGCTCGATCCGCTGGCCGCGATGATCAGCTTTTCGAAAGTCAGCAGTGCGCTCTCGATAGGCTGCAGTTCGCCGGGAAAGATGATGTCGTTCTTCAGATGTTGTTCGATCGTCTTAATAATGGCTACGGGCTGTTCATAGATCTCCCGCCGCATCGCGTGCGAGAACTGTCCGGTCGTTGCGTCATTGTTTTGCGTTGAAGTCATAATGATTGAAGTCGAGGTACGATTGCCTTGGATTCCCGCCTGTTGTTAAGCCTTGGCTCCTTCAAAGTGCGCTTCGATTTCCTCTAGCGTTTTTCCCTTGGTCTCCGGTAGGAACCACGTAGCGGTGACAAAGTAAATTACGGTACAAGCCGCGAAACCGAAGAACATGGTCGAGTATCCATACTTGCCGACCGTTGGCAGGAAAATTGCAGCGATCGTCGTAGAGACAGCCTGATTCAGCACAAGAGCGATGCTCATCCCATTCGACCGGATACGGGTCGGCATCAACTCCGAAAGGGCGAGCCACACACATACACCGGGCCCCACGGCAAAGAATGCCATGAATATGAATAGCGCAATGGCGACGGTCCAGCCGTTGCGCTCGGACGGCACGGGTGTGATCAATGCATTCTCAATTCGCAAGGGGGCGTTTCGCGCGGCATTGAGATCGCCAAACGGATTCGAAAAGAAGGCAATGATTTTGTTGGCGGGAACACATCCCTCGCGATTAATCTCGACGGGCTTCGCTGCCGGATCGTCGGACCGGACGGCCTGACTCGCGGTCCGGAAATCACCGTAGGAGTAAATCACAACCAGGGAGGTTGGAACGGCGTTCGAACTCCCAGTCGCGCTCAATAACTTCGCCGCCAATTCCTGGTTGTAAACCAACTTTACCGTTTGATCGGGAGATACCATAGACTGGACGCCCACCCGCGAGTCCACACTCAGCTTCTCAGTCTTGCGAAAGAGAATGCCCGTGCAAAGCATCGACACGATGATGCCGGCGGTGCCAATACCCAGCAAGAACTTTCGTCCTTTGCGGTCTACCAATGACACTCCCACGAGAGTCACGCAGAAGTTTACGAACGTGAACATCACGTATCCCACATGCGCCGCAAGGTCAGAAAGTCCGCTCTGCAAAAGGATGTTCGTGTTGTACGCGATGATCGAGTTGATCCCAGTGGTTTGATTGCACGCGAGAATGATGCACGCCAGGATGAATGGGATTACGTATTTGCGGCGCAGCAACGATTCTTTAGCTTTCGTTCCAGAACCGTCGCGCGCTTCGGTGCTTGCCGCCTGCTGCATTTCTTTGAGTTCAAGATCTGCTTGCTCGGTGGTACGGGAGCGGAGGAGAGCCTCGTAGGCCGCCTCTTTCCCGTGGCGACTGAGGAGCCATCGGGGAGACTCCGAAAGCATGAAACTGCCGATTACGAACAGAATGCCGGGCGGAAGAGAGACCCAAAAAATTCCACGCCAGGCGGAATTCTCAAATGCCAGGATGGCGGCAGGATTTCCAAGCTTCGCGATATGATCCAGACGAAAGCTGAATAGAAGTCCAATCAGAGCCGCAATTGCGATGCCAGCCGTCAGCAACCACTGGAATATGCCGGTCCCTTTGCCACGGGTTGCGGCTGTCAGACACTCCGCTAGATATAGAGGGACTACTACTCCGATCAGTCCGCCACTTGTTCCCTGCAGCAAGCGGCCAACTACAAGAAGATCGTAGCTGGGAGCTAGAGCGATCATTGGAATACTGATCACAAACATCACGCCGCTCAGCGCCATTAGAGCTTTCCTGCCCAGCCAATCCGCCAGCAGTCCCGCGAATAGTGTGGAGAACACGCTTCCAAGCAGCACGGCTGCAACCACAAGTGACAACTGGCTTCGACTGAAATGAGACGTTGCTTCCAGATAAGGCAGCGCCCCGGCAATGATGCCTACGTCCACGCCATACAGCAGGCCGCCCAGTCCTGCAACAATCAGAAGAAACCGGTTGTAGAAAACTTTCTTCTCATCAAGAACTGACACTGCTTTTGTCGTCGAGTCCGCTGTCATAGAAGTTGTGAGTGCGCACGAATCGTTTGCGGCGGAAGGCCGCTCGTTCCGAGAATCGTTAGGAAATGCACCCTGAATTGTAGCGTAGTAGGCTAGCAATGCCGACCAAAGTGCTATACCCATAACTGGAAAATTCGACCTTCCCTGTTGTGGTCTCAAGCCAGTCAACCGCTCCACACAGGGTTCGGATACACTACTCAAGCTGCTGCTAGACTTTTGATTTCCCGGGAAGACTTCCGCGTTCGATGCGCTACGGATTCATCATCGACAACCGCAAGTGCATCGGCTGCCACGCCTGCACGGTCGCCTGCAAGACGGAAAACCACGTTCCGCTGTCTGTGAATCGCACCTGGGTGAAGTACGTCGAGAAGGGAACTTTTCCCAACACTCGCAGGGTTTTTCAGGTGACTCGCTGCAACCACTGCGAGAATCCTCCCTGCGTCACGATCTGCCCAGTGACCGCGATGTATCAGCGCAAAGACGGCATCGTTGATTTCAGTTCTGAACGATGTATCGGCTGCAAAGCCTGCATGCAAGCCTGCCCGTATGATTCCATCTACATTGATCCCGATGAAGGCACAGCGGCAAAATGCCATTATTGCGCGCACCGTACCGAAGTTGGTCTCGAACCTTCCTGCGTAGTCGTCTGCCCCGAACACGCGATCATTGCCGGTGACCTGGATGCGTGCGATGGAGAAATTTCCCAATTGCTAGCGCGCGAACCGGTCAGGGTGCGCAAGCCAGAGCAGGGAACTCGCCCAAAGCTCTATTACATCGATGCCGACGAGAGTGCGATCGTTCCCACGGCCGCGCGACACGAGTCGATCTACATGTGGTCGCAGCGCAATGAGAGCATCCACGGCGGAGGCGCACTCTATCCGGCTGACAGCCCTCTTCTTCAGAAGAATGCGCTGGCTACTTACGATGTTTCGCACTCCCGGCCCTGGGGATGGCAAGTTCCAGCGTATTGTTGGACGAAAGCGATCGGATCGGGCGCGCTGGCGATTCCGGCCATCGCGATGGTTTTCGGTCGTCTCGGTGCTGACCGCATGCGCGACATAGCACTTTCCACGATCGCGCTGGTCTTCACCGCGCTGACAACCATTCTTCTGGTTGCAGATCTCGAACATAAGGCGCGATTTCTTCGAGTAGTGTTTACGCCACAAAGCAAGTCATGGCTGGCCCGGGGCGCATTTATCCTGATCGGGTACAGCGGACTGAGCGGAGCGTTTTGGTTGGCTTCAGTGTTGGGGCTCGCTTCGGCGACAAGCATTCTCTTATGGCCAACCGTGCTTGCAGGATTTCTCGCCGCCGTCTACACCGCGTTCCTCTTCGGCCAGTGCGAAGGTCGCGACTTGTGGCAGACTCCGCTGCTCCCAGTGCACTTGATCGTGCAGGCATTGATGTGTGGCGCGGCGGTGCTGGGTCTGCTGCCGGCTTCGATCGCTGGATCGTCGCAAGGTATCGGAGTTGCGCGCGTCGGCCTTACGGCAAGCCTAATTCTGCATCTGCTGATTGTCGCGGCAGAATTCCTGATGCCCCACACCACCGACAACGCCGCGTACGCCGCAAGGTTGATCACGCACGGTCCATTCAAACTGATGTTCTGGGGCGGAGCAGTTGTGGGGGGTGGAATTCTGCCGCTGGCGATGTTGATGCTGACGCCGGTCAGTTTGGCGTCGTCGGCTGTATTAGCGCTTCTAGGCCTACTGGCATTTGAATGGTGCTTCGTCATGGCAGGGCAAAGCGTTCCGAACAGTTAGGTATCGCCGGCGTTCCGCCGGCCACAGCGGGGGCAGTTCGCCCCCGCAGTTGTGAGGAGAGGGGAATGACCGATTTCAAACGCGACGGTAGTCATCTTGCTTACTGCCCGCCTGTAGAGAAGTGGGACGACTGGGTCGAACTAGACCCTGAAGCTTGGCCGCGTCGCGTCGAAAAACATTACAGCCTTGTCCCGACGGTCTGCTTTAACTGCGAGTCCGCCTGCGGCATGCTCGCCTATATCGACAAAGAAACAGGCCAGGTAGCAAAGTTCGAAGGGAATCCGATGCATCCCTCGAGTCGCGGTCGCCTCTGCGCGAAAGGTCCGGCGACTATCAATCAGATTCACGATCCCGACCGGGTGTTGTATCCCATGAAGCGAGTCGGCGAGCGCGGAGCCGGGAAGTGGGCCCGTACGTCGTGGGATGAAGTTCTTGAGACTTTTGGCACCCGCATCCGCAAAGCGATGCAGGAAGGGCGTGGCGAAGAAGTCATGTATCACGTGGGGCGTCCCGGAGCCGACTTCTTCATGGAGCGTGTTTTGCAGGCGTGGGGCATTGACGGCCACAATTCGCATACGAATGTTTGTTCTTCATCAGCGCGTCTTGGATACCTCCTCTGGCATTTCTCAGACCGTCCTTCGCCCGATCACGCCAACGCGCGTTTTATTCTCCTGCTTTCGGCGCACCTCGAGTCCGGACACTACTTCAATCCGCACGCTCAACGAATCATCGACGGGAAAATGGCAGGTGCCAAACTTGCCGTGATGGATCCGCGCCTCTCGAACACCGCCAGCATGGCCGACTATTGGATGCCGACCTATCCCGGCACAGAAGCCGCGGTGCTGCTTGCCATGGCGAAAGTGATACTCGATGAGAACCGGTACGACGCCGTCTTCCTGAAGAACTGGACGAATTGGGAAGAGCTTGAAGTCGATGGCTTCACAGCGAAGGGACAATCGTTCGAAGCAGCAATTGGAGCTCTGAAGGAACATTACGCCCAATTCACCCCGCAGTTCGCAGAAAAGGAAAGTGGGGTCAGAGCTGATGTCATCGTCAAGATCGCACGCGAGATTGCCACAGCGGGGAGTCGTTTCGCTTCGCACTTGTGGCGCGGCAGCGCTTCCGGCAACCTTGGCGGATGGCAGCCGGCCCGTGCTCTCGTGCTCCTGCATGCGCTTACGGGCTCGATCGGAACGGAAGGCGGCCACAGCCTCAACCACTGGAACAAGTTCGTCGCGAAACCGTTCAAAAATCCTCCCCCGCAAACACGTTGGAATGAAATTCTCTATCCGCCAGAGTGGCCGCTTTGCACGCACGAAATGTCATTTGTACTCCCGCATTTCCTGAAGGAAGGCCGGGGCCGAATCGAAGCTTACTTTACGCGTGTATTCAATCCCGTCTGGACCTATCCTGATGGCTTCTCCTGGATCGAGATGTTGCGCGATGAAGAGAAAGTCGGCCTGCATGCGGCGCTCACTCCTACATGGAGCGAGACCGCGTGGTTCGCCGACTACGTTCTGCCGATGGGATTCAGTTCCGAGCGCCACGACCTGATGAGCCAGGAATCGTACGCAGGCAGGTGGATCGGATTTCGTCAGCCCGTAAACCGCGTGCTGCGAGAACGTGCCGGCGAGAAGTTCGAGTACACGTATCAGGCGAATCCCGGTGAGGTCTGGGAGGAAGACGAATTCTGGATCAATCTCTCGTGGGCCATTGATCCGGATGGGTCGATGGGCATCCGACAATACTTCGAGTCTCCATATGAGCCCGGCCGAAAGGTTACGCTCGACGAATACTACGGCTGGATGTTCGAAAATTCCGTTCCAGGTTTGCCAGAGACCGCAAAGAAGGAAGGCCTGACACCGCTTCAGTACATGCGCAAGTACGGCGCCTACGAAGTTAATCGGGATGTCTACAAGCAGAACGAGAAGACTCTGTCTGAATCCGAACTCGCGGGCGCAAAGGTTGAACAAGGCGGGATCATCACCAAGCAAGGCAAAGCAGTCGGCGTGATGATTAATGACGAAGCCGTCGTCGGATACAATACTCCATCGCGCAAACTCGAGTTGTTCTCGAAGACAATGGCCGATTGGAAGTGGCCTGAGTTCACCCTACCTGAGTACTATCGCAGCCACATTCACCGCGGCGCACAGGCCGCATCCCTTGAACGATCTGCTGATGACTTCGATCCGAAATACGCCCCCGTCGTTCAGTGGCCGAAGGACGCGCATGGCGAAGTCTACACGCTGTTGCCGATCTTTCGCTTACCCAATCTCATCCATACACGTTCGGGCAATGCGAAGTTTCTCTACGAGATCTCGCACAAGAATCCGCTCTGGGTAAATCCAGAAGATGCGAAGACACTCGGAGGCGTGCGGACAGGCGATCTGATGAAAGTCCATACCGAGATTGGTTTTTTCGTGCTCCACGCTTGGGTCACAGAGGGGCTGACGCCCGGAGTCGTTGCCTGTTCCCATCACCTCGGACGTTGGCGCATTAACCAAGACGAGAACGTCGAGCGCATGTCGAGCGCCTGGGTCGATCTGAAAGAGGTTGGCAATGGCCAGTGGAAGATGCGCCAACTGCAGAACGTGTCGCCGTACGACAGTCCCGACGCAGACACGAAACGTGTGTGGTGGAGCGATGCCGGCGTGCATCAGGATATTACTTTCCCCGTGCATCCCGATCCCGTTAGCGGGATGCACTGCTGGCATCAGATGGTTCGAGTCGAGAAGGCCGCACCCGAAGATAGATACGGCGACATCTTTGTGGATACGAATCTCTCATTCGCGGTCTATCAGCGCTGGAAAGCCTTGGCCCGCCCGGCGCCTGGGCCCGGAGGTCTGCGCCGGCCATTATGGATTCCAAGGGTAGTGCGTCCGGCAGACTCAGCCTATTACTTTAAGAAATAGGAAGGCCACCTTACGGATCTCCTTTACGCGTGCGCTGTGACCAATGGCAGGCTGAAGGAAAACACCGACCCGCGACCCAACTGGCTCACCACCCCAATCGTCCCACCATGAGCTTCGACGATTACCTTTGCGATTGCTAGTCCCATCCCTGTCCCGGGTGCCATGTATCGCTGATGCTGGCCTCTGTAGAATTTCTCAAAGATAAGCGATTGTTCAAACGAGTCAATCCCAGGCCCGTGATCTGCAACGCTGATTGATAAATGGTTTCCTTGAACTTCACAAGTTACTTTGATGGAGCTTCCAGCTTCCGAATACTTGCCTGCGTTTTCCAGCAAGTGCATCAGCACTTCCCTGATACGCTCGGAATCCATTCGTACAGCGGGTAATCCGGGATCACAAATGACTTCCAGAGGATGTTTTTCCAGCGATGACTGAGCATCTTTGACTGCCGGTTCAAGTGCATCCTGAATCGAATGCGGGTGCAAATCGAGCTTAAACATTCCCGAATCGAGTTGTGCCATCTCAGCCGCCTCGCCTACGAGCCGGTTGAGACGGTCTGTCTCTTCGTTAATAACTTCCAGCAGTTCATGTTTTGCCGATTCGTCTAGAGTCGCACTCGACAACAAGGTGGTGATGCTTGCCTTGATCGACGTCAGAGGTGTTCTGAATTCATGGGTGACGGAGTCGAGCAGCGCTGTTCGCAATCGTTCATGTTCCTGCTCCGCGCGGTGCTTGCTCAGTGCTTCCAGTGCGCGGGCACGTTCAATCGCGAGTCCGGCCAAGCTTCCGAGAGCGTCGAGAGTCTCGCGGGAAAGCTCAGCTCCCGCTACTCCAAGTGCTCCCACCGTCCTCATGCCGAGTCGCAGTGGAACGTACGAGACGCTTCCCTGTGTAATTGGTTCTCCGCGCAATGAGGTTGACCGCAAAACGCCTTCTTCAAAAGAGGCGTCAAGCGAAGATCGGTAGATCGTGGGATGATCCGTCGCAATCGCCACAACGCTGCCCACCGAGAACGTATCTTGCACATATTTCGGAAGGGCATTCAGTAGTTCAAGCACGTTGTCGGATGCCAGCAGGCGCTGGCTCAGTCCGTACAATCGCTCCACCTCTCGCCTGCGCTGCTTAGCTCCTTCCGCCTCTCTCCGGGCGCGTTCCGCCAGATTGCTGGCTACCAGCGCTGTGACCAGGAAAGCAAACAAGGCGATCCAGTTCTGCGGATCGGCAATGGTGAATGTACCGACTGGGGGTAGAAAGAAGAAATTGAAAGCTGCCGTCGCGAGTACAGCCATCAGCAGCGCGTACCGCAGACCCCAATATGCGGAGGTGAGCAGTACCATGACGAGAAACATCAAGGCCACTGTGGTCTGATTGACATGCAGGCGGTGAGCCGCTCCCGTGACCACGCCCACGGCAGCAATTACGAGTACATAGCGTCCAACTTGCATCTGAGCGTCCCTTTTCACACCCGCATTGTACGATGCAGGTGACAATTCTCACTTCACACAAGCACAATAGCAGCGATGACCAAGACTCCCGAGGAGTGGCTGCAAGAAGTTTCGCCAGAAAAACCGCGCGGCATTTTCAAGCTCTTCCTCGGTTATGCGCCCGGGGTAGGCAAGACGTACAGCATGCTTAGCGAGGCGATTCGCCGTGCGAGCCGCGGCGAAGACGTCGTCATCGGCGTAGTCGAAAGTCATGGCCGCAAAGCTACTGCGGAGCTGGCGGGAAAACTCGATCGCATCCCGCCTCGCAAACTCGAATACAAAGGCACATTGTTCGAAGAAATGGACGTCGACGCCATACTTGCACGCCAACCCGCAGTCGCAGTGATCGATGAATTAGCCCACACGAACATCGAGGGAAGCAAGCATCCGAAACGTTATGAGGACGTGATTGAGCTGCTCAACGCGAGAATCGATGTTCTTTCGACGATGAATGTGCAGCATGTAGAGAGCGTCGGCCCCACCGTACAGCAGATCACAGGTGTTCAAGTGCGGGAAACGGTGCCGGACTGGGTCATGCAGCGTGTGGATGAAATCGTTCTCGCCGATCTGACTCCGCAGGCCTTGCAGAAGCGCATGGAGCGGGGCGATATCTATCCTATGGATCGCGCGCAGAGAGCCCTCTCTCATTTTTTTCGTCCAGGAAATCTAATCGCGCTTCGAGAACTCGCGCTGCGTCAAGTCACAGGAGTGGTCGACCGAAGTCTGGACGATTTCCTCGAAAAAGACGGCACTAAACCTACCCATACGGTTCGTGAGCGGATTGCGGTTTGTGTAAGTTCAAATCCTGCAGCTCAATACATTATTGCTCGTGGTTCTCGTATGGCCCAAGCCATTGGAGGCGAGTTTTTCGTTTTCTACATCGATGTTGGCCGGGATACGCGTCCCGAAGATCAGAAAACTTTGGCAGAGAATATCCGCTTCGCAGAGAACTTGGGCGCTCGCGTCATCCGCACCTCTGGGCGCAGCATTGCAGACGGGCTCGCTCAACTTGTTCGCGAGCACCACATCACGCAAGTGATTTTCGGACGCTCAGCGCGGACCGGTTGGCAGCGATATCTTTACATGTCGGCCATTCAACGCTTCCTGCGGGACTCGCCTTCGGTCGACGTCCACATTGTGACCCAGGAGGCGCGCTAATGCCTGATCCTCCCCACATTCTGATTGTCGACGATGAACCGCAGATTACGCGAGTGCTGCGTACCAGTCTCTCCGCACAAGGCTATGACATTCGCATCGCCAATAGCGGCGAGATGGCGCTCGAGATCATGAAAGACTGGCGGCCTAGCCTGATCATCACCGATCTCTCGATGCCGTCGATCGATGGCGTGCAGCTTTGCCGCACTGTGCGCGCAACTTCGGAAGTCCCGATTCTTGTTCTTTCCGTGCGCGATAAGGAACAACACAAAGTCGAGGCTCTTGATGCCGGTGCCGACGACTATGTCACGAAACCTTTCAGCATGAGTGAACTTCTCGCTCGCGTACGAGCCAATCTTCGCCGTGTTCGTGTGGCGGCCGAGTCGAACCCTGTCATCGATGTGGGCGATTTCCGTATCGACACGGCCGCCCGCAAAGTGATGGTCCTCCATCGCGAAGTTCGGCTTACTCCCAAAGAATTCGAACTTCTTGTGTACCTGGCGCGCAACCCCGGCAAGGTGATCAACCACCGAACGCTGTTGGGGGCTATCTGGGGAGGACAAAGCACAGAGCAGGTGGAGTACCTTCGCGTCTTCGTCGGGCAGCTTCGCAAAAAGCTAGAGCCGGAGACCGCCTCGCCTCGATACATCGTTACCGAACCCTGGGTTGGCTACCGGTTCGAACCGGGCGAGTAGATCGGTCTATTTCGTTTCTCTTACGAACTTTCTACGAAATCTTTATTCCCTCCTTACGCCCCGCGCAATCCAATTGTAGAGAAGGCCGAAATTGTCCTTCTGACTTGGGAAAAGGAAAGGGGCACTTTGCAGACGATTCAGGATGTGAACGCTGAGCAGTTGGCAAAGCTATTTCACTACTACCAGGAGGCACTGGCGCGCGATTGCGATTCCCCCCAAAGCGATGCAGCCTCATCTTGGGATCGCGCGCCCCAAAACAAACGCAGGCTGATGGTTGCCGCCGCGCGCCTGGCGCTGTTTGAACTCTTTACGGCTCCAGAACTTTCTTCGTCTCAGCGCAAGTACTACGCGCAGCCCGGCGAGGCTGAGTGGGGCTGCTGAAAACCGAAATGCGCATGGTGAATCTAAGTCGTCCGAGTGAATTTCCTTACGAATTCTTTACGTATTTTTCATTCCTCTTTTACGAAGAACACTATCAAATGTCTTGGAGAGTCGCTTCGCTAGGATTCGCGAGGGAATCATGAAAATCTCGCTACTGTTGGTATGCATAGCGGCGACGATCTTTCTTCTATGGGTGTTGATGTCATTGGTCAGGGAGTTGACGTCACAAAGACACTCGGAGCTCAGGGTCCACAAGACCAAGTTCAACCCAGTGGAAGAAAGGCGACTTCATTGTGGTGGAGACCTGTGCTCAGTTTCGGACTGACAGGGAAGGATCGCCTCTTACAGCAATTGATTTCCATAGGTTCCAGCCACGATGGCCTTAGTGAAGGAATTGACAGTATAAGGCGTCAGAAGCTGCGTATTCAGGCCGGAGGTAACGATGCAAGACGCAATCTGGGTCGCTGTCACAATCGCTTTTTTTGCCGTATCGATCGCATATGTGCATTTTTGCGATCGGGTGAAGTAGGAGCGAATCCATGGATACTCAATCTCTCATCATGATCATCATTAGCGCCGTAACAACGGTGTACCTGTTCTACGCTCTCCTGCGCCCGGAGAAATTCTGACATGACGATCAACGGCTGGTTACAGATATTCGTTTTTCTGGCGCTGATCTTCGCGGTCACCAAGCCTCTGGGAATCTTCATGACGCGGGTGTTTTCGCGGGAACGAACGTTCTTGGATCCGGTGCTGCGCCCCATCGAGCGTCTTCTCTATCGCGTGACCGGGGTCGATGAAGATCGCGAAATGCGCTGGACCGAGTACGCGGTGGCGATGCTTCTGTTCAGCGCCGTATCGATGCTGGTGCTTTACTTGATCCAGCGAATTCAGGGAATGCTCCCCTGGAATCCTCAGCATCTCGCTGGCGTCACGCCCGAGCACGTTGCCTTCAATACCGCTGCGTCGTTTGCCACAAATACAAACTGGCAAGCCTACTCCGGCGAGACCACGATGAGTTACTTCACACAGATGGCGGGTCTTGCCTATCACAACTTCGTGTCGGCCGCAGTCGGTATATCGCTAGCGATCGCATTCATCCGAGGCATTGCCCGCCGACAAATGCAGACCATTGGTAATTTCTGGGTCGACATGGTCCGTGCAAGCCTGTGGGTCCTGTTGCCATTCTCGATCGTCGGCGCACTTTTGCTCGTCTCGCAAGGAGTCGTTCAGAATCTCAAGCCATACGACACAGTCAACCTGA
>Ga0335084_10003628_pt1 | contig 15096 bp, 11 predicted proteins | sample Lox_Sample_44_FD_206721 | JGI IMG/M metagenome (GOLD analysis project Ga0335084, IMG submission 206721) | Soil microbial communities from Loxahatchee National Wildlife Refuge, Florida, United States - Lox_Sample_4.4 | ecosystem: Environmental > Terrestrial > Soil > Wetlands | place: USA...
ATCGCGGAGTAGCTCCAATCGAGGCCGGCGCCGCCCCACTTGGGATCGTACTTGAGGCCGAGCATGCCGAGCGCGCCCATCTTCTTGTAGAGCCCCTTGTCGAAGTGCCCCATCTCGTCGAACTCGCGCGCCCGCGGCACGAGCTCCTCCTGCACGAACCTGCGCACCGTGCGACGGAAGAGCTGGTGCTCGGGACTGCCGTAGAGATCGTCCGCCATGACCGCGCATCGTAGTCGGGTGGCGGAACCGGCGCTAGGGCGCGAACGGTCCGATCTTCGCTGCGGCCATGAGCGGGCACATCTGTCGTGCGACGTCCGCGCTCCAGCACATGAGCAGCAGGCAGTCGTCCGCGGCGGTGGCGCAGGTCGGCAGGCAGGCGGCGCCGGCCTCGAGCTGGAGCGCGAGCACGCCCATGTTCTCGGTCGCCTTGCGCGCGGTGCGGACGTAGAGGGGCGTGGCCGTCGCGAGACCGAACGCGAGGAGGCTCACGGCTACGGTGGCCGCGCGTTGCGACGCGTGCCACAGCGTCGCCGTCGCGAGCGCGGCGAGCGCCATCGTCGCCATGAGGAAGAGGGACGCCGTCGGCAGGTAGCGCACGAAGAGCGCCGTGAAGAGGCCGTTGTCGAGGCGGCCGAACGCCGTGATCGCCGCGTTCACCGCGCTGTAGGCCGCGAGGAGCCACCAGGGGACGACCGCGGCACGGAGCTCGCGGCGCCGCCACAGCCAGGCGCTCGACAGCGTGAGCACGGCGCAGAGCACGATCCCGGTGACCAGCCCCTCGCCGAGGTCGAAGGTCGTGATCCCGGCGCCGACGTAGGTGACGGCGTAGCGCGCGTAGTCGGCGAGGCGATCCCAGTGCATGACGGGTTGGGGCTCGCCGACGCGCGGCCGCCAGCCGACGAAGTAGACGGCGATGAGCGCGACCGCCCACGTCGTGGCGGCGATCGCGTGCGCGAGGCGACGCCGGAGAGGGACCGACCGCATCAGGACGAGCGCAACGGGAAGGAGGACGACCAGCACGACGCCGGCGCCGAACGACAGCGCGCCCGCCGTCGCGCACGCGGCGAGGACGATGGTGCGTGGCCAGGTTCCCGTCCACACCGCGAGCTGCCACGCCAGCATCGTCGCCGCGAGCGCGGCGAGATATGCCGGCAGCATTGCTCCCCACGTCCAGTTGATGCCGCCCGTGAGCGAGAACGTGACGATCGAGCACCCGAGCGTGACGATCGCTCCCGCCATGGGTGCGCGCTCGCCGATCGTCCGCCAGGCGAGCCCCGCGAGCGCCAGCATGGTGAGGGCCGCCAGGACGACGTCGAGCCAGGCTTCGTAGCGGACGTCCCATCGCGTCCACCATCCGAGCAGGCCCTGCAGCGCCAGCGCCACCGGAATGCGGTGCTCGTTCACCTGCGACCACAGCATGGCGGGACGCACTTCGCCGCGCTCGACGGCGACGATGAAGGGAATGACCCCCCACTGGTCCTTCCACGGCACGTTGCGCGCATGGCGCGCGACCAGGAGCGCGATCGCGAGCGGAGGAATGCCGGCGGCGCCGAAGAGGATCCAGCAGGTGATGCGCCGGGGTCGATCCATCCGCAGGGCCGTCTTCTAGCGCGGGTGGCCGGGTACCCGCGAGACGGCCGCTAGGCGGTCGAGGGCGGGAAGCGCGCCGCCCAGGGCTCGAGCGCGACCCGCGCGCCATTCGCGACGTACGAGATCACGTGGTACCAGCCCGCGAGCACCAGGAGCTCGAGCAGCTGCTCGGGCGACCAGCGCCGCGCGAGGTCGGTCCAGAGCGCGTCCGACACGTGGCCCGTGTCGTGCAGCTCGTCGACGAGTCGGATGACGGCGGCATCGTCGGGAGTGAACGCAGGATCGTTCGCCCGTCCCCGGGCGGTCGCGGTGAGCTCGGCGTCGCCGAGACCCGCCGCGGCGCCGAACGCCACCGCGTGGACGCCCCACTCGTACTCGCACCCGCACCGCGCGCAGACGCGATCGATCACGAGCTCGCGCACGCGTTTCGGGAGTCCGAGCCCCCGGCCGAGCAGGAAGCGGCCGAGCGGCAGCATCGCCTCGGCGAGCGGGCGATCACGCACGAGCGTGCGAAAGAGCGCGAGCGGATCGACGGGCGAACCGGGCGGCATCCAGCGTGCCAACTCGTCGGCGACGCCGGCGTCGTACGGGGGCGCCACGGGTGCGATGCGCGGGGTCATGCGCCGTCTGGTACTACTACGAAAATCGTAGTACAAGCCCCCCCATGCCCACGCCGAGGCCCGGCCGTCCCGTGCGCGGCTCTCGGACGGGACGCCCGATCATGGCGCTCCTGGATCTGCTGGGCCGTCGCTGGGCGCTCCGGATCCTGTGGGAGCTCGCTCGGGAACCCGGAACCTTCGCCGCGCTGCAAGCGCGCTGCGACGCGATGTCGCCGTCGGTGCTGAACCAGCGTCTCGCCGAGCTGCGCGACGCGGGCATCGTCGCGCCGGGCGACGCGGGCTATGCGCTCACCCCCGAGGGTGTGGCGCTCGCCCGCGTGCTCGGCGCGCTCGACGCCTGGGCGAAGGGGTGGGCGGCTAGCGCCGCGCGGCCGGGATCACCTCCTCGGCGAACCCCTGCATCTCGTCGACCATGTAAGGTGCGAAGGTCATGAAGATGAAGTGCGTGACGCCGACCTTCCGGTAGCGCGCGATCGTGTCGAGGCATTCCTGGCGGTCGCCGATCATGATCGCCTTGCGCGCCTCCTCGGGCGTCGTTCCCCGCATGCCGGCCATGAGGTTCTGCACGAACGCCTCGCGATCGGCCGACGCGCGATAGCAGAGCGGCATCATGACGGTGTGCTCGATCTCGCTCGTGTCGCGCCGGACGGCGTCGCCGTGACGGCGGATGATCTCGATCTTCCCCGCCAGGAACTCGGCGGTCCCGGACGTGTTGTACATGTCGGCGTGCTTGGCGACGATGCGGAGCAGCACCTTCTCCCCGATGCCGCCGATGAGGATGGGCAGCTTCGGTTGCACGGGCTTCGGCAGACCCATCGCGTCGGTCACGTGGTAGTGCTTCCCGTGCACGGTCGTCTTCGGCTGCGTCAGCATGCCGCGGATGATCTGCAGCGACTCGTCGAGCGCATCGAGCCGGCCGCGCACCGTCTTGAAGTCGATGCCGAAGTTCGCGTGCTCGAGCTCGAACCAGCCGGCGCCGATGCCGAGATTGAGGCGCCCGCCGCTGATGTGGTCGAGCGTCGCGGCCATCTTCGCGGTGAGGCATGGGTTGCGGTACGTGTTGCCGTTCACCAGGTGGCCGATGCGGGCGCGCTTGGTCGCCTGCGCGAGCGCCGAGAGGGTCGTCCAGCCTTCGAAGCACGGTCCCTCGGGATTCGTGAAGATCGGGTAGAAGTGGTCGAAGTTCCAGAGCGTGTCGTAGCCCCAGCCGTCGGCCTTCTGCCACAGCGAGAGCATGTCCTGCCACGTGATGTTCTGCTGGCCGGTCTGGATGCCGAAGCGGATCGGATGCGATGCCATTGTTGGTCTCCTCTACAAGAGTGCGGCGTGGACGAGATCGGCGAGGCGCATGTGGCGCTCGACGCTCTTTGCCACGTCCGCGGTGCCGTGGACAGCTACCAGCCCCGGAGATCGATCGGCCAGGTTTCGATGACGCGCTCGCCGTCCACGACGTGGGCGCGCTCGTGGTACGCGACGGTCGGGTCCACGTGCGCCGGCCACACACGGATGCGATCGCCGGGCCGGTGCGGGCGCGCCGGGGCGAACGTCACGTGCTCGTCGGAGAAGAACCACACCTCGGCGTCGTCGATCGCCGATGGCCCGTGGTCCATTCCGAGCGCCTTGAGGCCCACGTCGGCGACGGCATAGCCCTGCGTCGAGGTCGAGACGACGGTGCCGAGCACGGAGAGCGCGAGCCGGAAGGGCAGCGCGAGCTTGGCGTACGCGGTGTCCATGAGCGCGTACGAGCCCGCCTGGATCTCGGTCGGGATGGTGTGGAGGTCGTACGTGCCCGTCCCGCCCGCCGACACGACGTCGCCGCCCACCTCGGCGTGGGCCTGATGAAGGAGCTCCATCGCGCGTGCGGCGAGCGTGGTGCGCGTCGCCCGTTCGGGCATCAGCACCGCGTGACCCTCGTAGCCCATGACGCCGCGGACCGAGAGCCCGCGACGCCGGGCGAGGTCGCCGAGCCGCCCCGCGTCCGCCGGATCGCAGCCGCAGCGCGGAAGGCCGACGTTCACGTCGATCAGGACCTCGTGGACGCCGCCGGTCGCAGCGGCGTCGATCGTCGCTTCGGAGTCGACCGCGACCGTGATGCGCGTCCCGAGCCGGCCGAGCCGCCGGGCGTCGAGGACCTCGTTCGCGAGCAGGATGTCGTCGCCGAGCCCGGCAGCGGCGAGGCCTTCCGCCTCGCGCACGGTCGCGCAGGTGAACGCGCGGTGACCCATCGTCGCCTGCCGGCGCGCGAGCTGCGTCGACTTGTGCGCCTTCACGTGCGGTCGCAGGCGCGGGCCGGGCAGCGCTGCGGCCATGGTGCGCAGGTTGTAGTCGAGCGCCGCCGCGTCGACGAGCAGCGCCGGGGTCGTGAGGTCGTGGATCGAGGGCACCGGCGACACCTCTACTGCGCCGCGCGCCGTCCGGGCCAGAGCCCGATCCATCTTGACGATCCCTGCCGGCGGGGTCATCGTCGGCCCAGGCATCGACACACGACGCTGGGGGAGTCGCCCCGAGCCGGCGGCTGAGATGGCGGGTGGGGGAACCCGCCGACCCCTCGAACCTGATCCGGGTAATTCCGGCGGAGGGAAAGCGCGAATGACACAGCTAGAGTCGGCACGACAGGGCATCGTCACTCCCGAGATGCGGCGAGTGGCGCAGCGCGAGGGGGTCGCGCCGGAGTTCATCCGCGACGAGGTCGCGCGCGGGCGGCTCGTGATTCCCGCCAACGTACGGCACCTGGCCGGCAGTGGCGGCGAAGCACCGAGCAGCACGGGCGAGCGAAGCTACCCCGACGTCGCCGTCGGGCACCCCGGAGCCGGCGGCGCCGCGCGCCTGTGGGTCAACCAGACCGCGGCGCAGCGTTGGGCCACCATCGCCGACGCCGGTATGCTGCGCGGCGAGCGCGCGCCGAAGCGCCTCGATCCGACCGGCATCGGCCGCATGATCACCACCAAGGTGAACGCCAACATCGGCGCGTCGCCGGTGTCGAGCACGACGGACGAAGAAGTCGAGAAGCTCCGCTGGGCGCAGAAGTACGGCGCCGACACGCTGATGGATCTCTCGACCGGCGGCCAGCTCGGCGCGTGCCGCCAGGCGATCGTCGACAACGGCACGATCCCGATCGGCACCGTGCCCATCTACGGCATGATCGTCGGCCGCCGCATCGAGGACCTCACCTACGACGTCATCTTGAAGGAGATCGAGCACCAGGCGCGGCAGGGCGTCGACTACTTCACGATCCACGCCGGCGTGCGGCGCGGGCACCTGCCGCTGGTGGGCCCGCGGGTGTGCGGCATCGTGTCGCGCGGCGGATCGCTCCTCGCCAAGTGGATGATCCACCACGGCAAGGAGAACCCGATGTTCGAGCTGTTCGACGAGATCAGCGCGATCATGCGCGAGTACGACGTCACCTACTCGCTGGGCGACGGCCTCCGGCCCGGATGCCTCGCCGACGCGAGCGACGCCGCGCAGCTGGCCGAGCTGCGGACGCTCGGCGAGCTCGTCCAGCGCGCGCGCGAGAAGGGCGTGCAGGCGATGGTCGAGGGGCCCGGCCACGTGCCGCTCGACCAGATCGGCTGGAACATGCGCCTGGAGCAGGAGCTGTGCGACGACGCGCCCTTCTACGTGCTGGGTCCGCTCGTCACCGACGTCTTCCCCGGCTACGACCATCTCACCAGCGCCATCGGTGCGACCGAGGCCGCGCGCCACGGCGCCGCCATGCTCTGCTACGTGACGCCCAAAGAGCACGTCGGCCTCCCCAAGGCCGACGACGTGAAGCAGGGTTGCATCGCCTACAAGATCGCCGCCCACGCCGGCGACATCGCGCGCGGCGTGCCGAGCGCGCGCGAGTGGGACGACGATCTTTCCCGCGCCCGCGCCGCCCTCAACTGGCCGCGCCAGTTCGAGCTCGCCTTCGACGGCGAGACGGCGCGCGCGCTCCACGACGAGGACCTGGAGGTCGACACCGACTTCTGCGCCATGTGCGGCCACGACTGGTGCAGCATGCGCATCTCGAAGGAGATCCAGGCCTTCGCGAGCGGCAAGGACGCCGCCTTCCAACCCGAGCGGCGGGCGATGCAGAGCCCCGGCGTCGGCGACGAGGGTCGCGACCTGCTGCGCCGGCGCGCCGATGCGATCCCGGTCGTCGAGGGCAAGCACGCGTGTCACTCCGACCTCGTGCCCGACGTGGGACGAGCGCGCGCCGTGCAGCAGGCGCTCGGATGATCCCCCGGCCGTGGGCGGCGTGGGGCGGCATCGTCGCCGTCGCGTTGCTCGCGGCCGCACCGGCCCTGGCGTGGGAGCGACGGGTTCGCGACGCCTCGAGCGCGTGGGCGGCGGCGACCACGCCCACCGGTGACGTGTTCGTCGCGATTCCGTTTCCGGCGCGACGTCACGAGGCGAAGGTCGGCGTAGCCAAGCTGTCGGCGCAGGGTCGCGAGCGGTGGCGGCGCTCGCTCGCGGTGCGTGCGCCCGAGCACAGCGACGAAATCTACGGTCTGGTGGTGACCGCCGAGGGCGACGTCGTCGCGGGCGGTGCGATTGACGTCGCGTCCGGGCTGGAATTTGCTGCCGTGCGCCTGTCGGGCCGCACCGGGCGCCTCCAATGGCGCCGGATCATGCAGGGGACGCAGCGCATCGGGGCGTATCACGAGGCGCGGGGCATTGCGCTCGATCCGTCCGGCGACGTGGTCCTCGCCGGCACCCTCGAGAGCGCGACGGCGTTGCAGTACCACGGCACCGACGATCTTGCGGTCGTGAAGCTCGCTGGCGCGGACGGCGCCGAGCGGTGGCGCTTCGTGCTCGACGGCACGGCGCAGACCTACGACAGTGCCGATCGGGTGGCCGTCGACGCGGCCGGCGACGTGATCGTCGCCGGGATGGTCGCCAACCCGGCGCCGACGGTCACGGGGTATCGAGCCGACGTGACGTTCATGAAGCTCGCCGGTGCGGACGGCCGTCTCCTCTGGCGCACCACCGTCGGCGCGTTCGTCGACGAGCGGTCGCTGGCGCTGGATCCGGCGGGCAACGTGCTCGCGACGGGAACGTACATCGCGGGAACGAGTCCCGCCGACTTCGGCGTCTTGAAGCTCGACGGCGCGACCGGCACGCTCCGATGGACCGCGGCCATCGATGGCAGCACGAACACGTGGGAGTCGGCCTTCGACGTGGTCGCGTTGCCCTCGGGCGACGTCGCCGCGGTCGGCTTCACGGGCGACTACTACACCCGGGCGTCGCTCACCGTCGCCGCGTTCGACGGCGCGACCGGAGCCGAGCGCTGGCGCCGCCTCATCAAAGGCACCGACGGCTGGGGCATCGGCAGGTCGATCGCCGTCGGTCCCGGCGGCGACGTGATCGTGGGCGGACAGCTGCGCAACGTCGAGTCCTGCTACGACGTCGCGGTGCTCGAGCTCTCGGCGGCGACCGGCGCAACCGTGATGGCACAGGTACTCGACGGAACGGCGACCGCGACCGCCTGCGACGCTCCGCGCGACCAGGAGCCTTGCCGGGGTCGATGCCCCTTCACCGGCATTGGCATCGACCGAGACGAGCTCACGAGCCTCGCGATCGATCGCAACGGCCGCATCGTCTTCAGCGGAACGCTCGACGACGGCCGTCGCGGCCGCTCACACGCGTTCGCGGCGCAGCTCGACGCCGCGCCGTAGCCCGCCGCGGACCTACTGCACCTCGATCGTCGCCTTCGTGATCGACAGCGGCTCGCTGGTCTTGCCCGACGCCGATCCCGCCGCCTCGAGCTTCTTCACGACGTCCATGCCGTCGACCACCTCGCCGAACACCGAGTGGCGGCCGTCCAGGTGCGGCGTCGGCACGAAGGTGATGAAGAACTGGCTCCCGTCCGTCCCGGGGCCGGCGTTCGCCATCGAGAGGATGCCGGGCTTGTCGTGCTTCGCGGTCGGCGAGAACTCGCCCGCGTACTTGTAGCCGGGTCCGCCGGTGCCGACGCCGAGCGGATCGCCACCCTGGGCCATGAAGCCGGTGATCACGCGGTGGAACACGACGCCGTCGTAGAAGCCGAGGCGCGTGAGATAGATCGTGCTCGACACGTGCATGGGCGCGACGTCGGGTTTGAGCGCGATCTTGATCGTGCCTTTGTTCGTCTGCAGGACCCAGATGTACTTCTTGCCCTTCGTGAAGGTCAGCATCGGCGGCTGCGGCAGGCTGGTCTTCCAGTTGGGATTCGCCTTGTCGATCTTCTTCTCGGCGATGAACTTGTCGATCTCGGCGATGGCGGGATCGGTGGCTCCGCTCACGGCGGCCTCCTTCTTGGGCGCGGCCGGCTTGTCCTCGGCCGGCGCGGGTGTGGCGACGGCCGCCGACAGGACGCAGGCGGCGACGATGAATGCGAGGGGGCTCTTCATGGACCGCGCTTCCTGACCGAGAACGCGCCGGCGATCAAGTGGGCGCCTTGCCACGGCTCCCGACCGGGCATACGGCGGCGCGCAGAGGAGGAGCGCATGTCCGATCCCCGAAGCTACGGGGGCACCGCAGCGCCGTGCAGCGCTTCTTCGACGCCCGTGGCCGGCGCTAGCGACTACTCGACGTAACCGAGCGCGCGGAGCTTCTCGGTCCGCTCCTTCTGCGCCGCCGGCGTCGCAGCCTCGACCGGCGCCGCTGCCGGCTCGACCGGCTTCAGCGCACCGTACACGACGGTCTGGTTGCGGGCGGCCATGATGTCGCGCTCGCGGCCCACGAGCGGCGAGCGCTCCTCGGGATCGACCGCCGGATCGTAGCACTCGGCGGTGCCGCGGCCGGTCCGGAAGATGCAATGCACGAGCGCCGTCCGCGTCGCGAGCAGGTCGCTGCGGTGCGCGACCAGCGAGGAATACGCCTCGGAGAACACCGCGCGGCGGTCCCACTTCTCCTTGCCGGCTCCGAGCAGCGGCACGAGGCTCTGCCCGTCGGCGCCGACGAGGGGCGGGGCGCCGACGAGATCGAGGATCGTGGGGGCGACGTCGATCAGCGACACGGGAGTGTCGACGCGGAGCCCGGCCGGGACGGCGCCCGGAAGGCGCATCATGAGCGGCACGTGCGTCGACTCGTCGTAGAGCTGGAAGCCGTGCGTGCGCTGCCCGTGCTCCATGAACTCCTCACCGTGATCGGACATGACGACGACCAGCGTGCGGACGCCGAGCCCGAGGCCGTCGATCGCATCGAGCACGCGCTGCACCTGGTCGTCGAGGTAGCGCGTCTCCTGCTCGTAGCGCAGCAGGTCGCGCTGGTCCGGATCGAGGGGCTCGGCGGTCGGCTCGAACGCCTGATCGTAGGGCGGCAGCGGCGTATACGGGAAGTGCACCTGATAGGTATGCAGGAAGAGGAACGTCGCCTGATCGCGGTGCCGCCCGAGCCACTCGATCCCCGCGCCGAACGTCGCCGCCGCCTGGCCGAGCGGCTCGTGCAGGTTCGGGCTCGTGTTCTCGCGGTAGGTGGCGAAGCCGCGCCGGATGCCGACACCCGGATCGACGAAGCCGTCTTCGGTGAACGCAGCCGTCTCGTATCCCGCGCCGCGCAGATGCTCGGTCACCGTCGACACCGTCGGCGGAAGCGCCTGCCGCGGCGACCGGATGGTGTGCGTCCGAAGGTAGAGACCGGAGAAGACGCTCACGTGGGCGGGCAGCGTGTGGGGCGCCGTCGTGTAGGCCGCGTCGAAGACCACCCCCTCCGCGCCGAACCGATCGAGCCAGGGCGTGGTCGGACGCAGGCAGCCGTACGCGCCGACGCTGCGGGCGCGCAGCGTGTCGAGCGACAGCAGGACCACGTTCATCAGATGGGCGCGTTGCGGGACCAGCACGACCGGATCCGCCCACAGCGGCAGCGCGGTGCCGTCGTGCGCGGGGTCGGCGCCCGCCGTCGAGAGCCGCAGCCGTACCGTGCGGCCGGCGAACGCGGCGAGATCGGCGCGTGCGTCGACCCAGCCGCCCGCCCGCGCTGCGTCGACCACCGTGCGCTGCACGACCGTCTCGCGCCCGTCGTCCTCGACCGCGACGCGGAACTCGACCGGGAACGGGGTGCCGCCCGGTCCGCGCGGCTCGAAGCCGGCCCCGAAGCCGAGCACCGCGCCGCGCGCGACGACGAACGGCTCGCTCACGATGTCCCGCGTGTCGAGGGCGGGAACCGGCGCGATCTGGACCGCCATCCACGTGTCGTGAGCCAGGTCGCCGCCGTCGATACCGACGCGCAGGCCGTCGCGGGCCGGCGACACGAGCTGGAACGGCAACGGTACGCCGCCCTGGCCGTCGAGCCGGACCATCGGCTGGATGCCGACCCACTTCCGGTCGCGCCACGAATCGGGAATGTCGACCGTCCAGGTCTGCGTCCGGGCGCCGGCGGCCGGCGGCGTCACGCCCACGACCAGGGCCTCGCGCGACGTGAACGAGGTGAGCGTGACGCGCGCGTCGCCGGCGAGGTTCGCGTACGCGCCCCACGCGAGCCCGGTCGGGAGAGTCGCGGGCTCGTCGTCGACGAGGCGCTTCGCTGCGACGAGCTGCGGGGGCGGTCCGGACGGCACGCTCGGACCGCAGGCGCACAGGCCCGCGATGCCGGCCGCCAGCGGCAGGAAGAGGATCCGTCGGCGGCGCGGCACTCCCGTCATCCTGCGTGACGGTGCACGAGTTGCCAAGCGGAAGCGTCAGGCCCGCAGCGTGCGCAGGCGCCGGCTGGCGAGAACCGTCGCCAGGGCGATCGTCATGATGGCGGCGTTGAGGATGTATGGGGCGCGAGGCGTCATCTCGTAGAGCGTCGTCCCCAGCATCGGCCCGAAGACGTTCCCGATGACGGCGAGGCCGCTCATGACTCCGGCGACGGCACCCTGCTCGTGGGCGTCGACCACGAGCGACGCACCGGCCGACGTGCCGGGGCGCACGAGCCCGAGGCCGACCCCGAGCGTGGCGAGAGCGGCGAGGTGGGTCGCGAACGCATTGCCGAGCGCGAGCGCCACGAACGCGACCAGCATGAACGGAACGCCGACGCGCAGCATGGCGCGCGCCGTGGGCCGCAGGCGCTGGACGACGACGAGCTGCGTGAAGAGGCCCGCGACCGCCAGCACGACGAAGCCGATGCCGGCGTCGCGCACGGTCGCTGCGGCATCGAGCCCGAGCGTGTCCTGGAAGAAGAGCGACAGTGTGATGGTGGTGGTGGCGCGCACCGCCTGGAGGGCCGCCGCGATGCCGAGAAACGGCAGCACGCGCAGGTCGAGCACACGCAGCCGCGGTCGCAGCGTCTGCGCCCGTGCGGCGTGGCCCCGCTCCTCGGGCAGGAGACGCCACAGGAGTCCGGCGCTCGCGACCGCGAGCACGGCGGCGAAGTAGAGTGGCGCGCCGAGGCCGAGCACGGCGAGCATCGAGCCGAAGCCGGGTCCCATCGTCTCGCCGAGCCCCATCGCGGCGTTCAGGAACGCGACGCCCGCCGTGCGCTCGGTATGGCTCGTGCGATCGGCGACGTACGCCTGCGACGCCGGACCGGTGCCCGATCCGAGGAGCGCGAAGATCGACCGCGAGCCGATGAGGCACGGGTAGACCAGCGCCGCCGGGAGGAGCCCCGTCCGCCCGCACGTGATCGTCGTCGCGACGAGCGCCATCGACAGGCCGTAGCCGAGAAGTCCGGTGAGGATGATCCGCCGCCGTCCGACGACGTCGCTGCGCCGGCCCCACCACGGCGAGACGAACACCCAGAGCGTCGCGGAGACGGCGAAGATGGTCGAGATGCGAAACGGCGTGAGGCCGAGCTCGCGCGCCGCCGGGGGCAGCGTCGAGAACAGCATCGACTGCCCCATGCCGAGGCACACGAGGCCCACGAACAGGATGCGGAACGCGCGCTGGTGCTCGGACGCCATGGAATCGGCGTTCCTTGGCACATATAAGGAGGCGCATGGCAACGCTGGACAGCTTCGAGACACGCGACACCCTCGACGTCGGCGGCACGCGCTTCGCCATCTCGCGCGTCTCGAAGCTCGGCGATCGCGTGGCGAAGCTGCCGTTCTCGCTCCGCGTGCTGCTCGAGAACCTCCTGCGCCGCGAGGACGGCCGCAGCGTCACGCGCGAGCACATCGAGGCGCTGCTCGCCTGGGACCCGAAGAAGACGCCCGAGCGCGAGATCCCGTTCATGCCCGCGCGCGTGATCCTGCAGGACTTCACGGGCGTACCGTGCGTCGTCGATCTCGCCGCCATGCGCGACGCGATGGTGAAGATGGGCGGAGACCCGAAGCGCATCAACCCGCTCGCGGCGGTCGACCTCGTCATCGACCACTCCGTGCAGGTCGACGTCTTCGGCACGCCCACGGCCTTCGCGCAGAACGTGAAGATCGAGTACGAGCGCAACCGCGAGCGGTACGCGTTCCTGCGCTGGGGGCAGCAGGCGTTCGCGAACTTCCGCGTCGTCCCGCCGGGAACGGGGATCGTGCACCAGGTGAACCTCGAGTACCTGGCGCCGGTCGTCGCGACCGCCGGACGGAACGGGCAGCAGGCCGCGTATCCCGACACGGTCCTCGGCACCGACTCGCACACCACCATGATCAACGGCCTCGGCGTCGTCGGCTGGGGCGTGGGCGGCATCGAGGCCGAGGCGGCGATGCTGGGACAGCCCACCGTCATGCTGATCCCGCAGGTGGTCGGCTTCCGTTTGACGGGCACGCTCGCCGAGGGCGCGACGGCGACCGACGTCGTCCTCACCTGCACCGAGATGCTGCGCAAGAAGGGCGTGGTCGGAAAGTTCGTCGAGTTCTTCGGCCCGGGCGTCGAGCACCTCGCCGTCGCCGATCGCGCGACGATCGCGAACATGGCGCCCGAGTACGGCGCCACGATCGGCTTCTTCCCCGTCGACGACGAAACGCTCACCTATCTGCGCCTCTCGGGTCGCGACGACGGTCGCGTGCGGCTCGCCGAGGCGTACTACCGGGCGCAGGGACTCTTCCGCACCAAGGACACGCCCGCGCCCGTCTTCAGCGACACGCTCGAGCTGGACCTCGGCACGGTGGTGCCGAGCCTCGCCGGCCCGAAGCGGCCGCAGGACCGCGTGCCGCTCTCGACCATGAAGACGTCGTGGCAGGCGGCGCGCGCCGAGTACCTGAAGGACAAGGGCGATCCGGCGAACACCATGCCCGTCGAGATGGGTGGGCAGAAGGGATCGATCGGCCACGGCGCGGTCGTCATCGCCGCCATCACGAGCTGCACGAACACGTCGAACCCGGCCGTGATGCTCGGCGCCGGGCTCCTCGCACGCAAGGCCGCGTCGCGCGGCCTGCGCGTGAAGCCGTGGGTGAAGACGAGCCTCGCGCCGGGGTCGAAGGTCGTGACCCGCTACCTCCAGGCGAGCGGCACGCTCGCCGACCTGGAGGCGCTCGGCTTCAACCTCGTCGGCTACGGCTGCACGACCTGCATCGGCAACTCGGGTCCGCTGCCGGAGCCGGTGGCGACCGCGATCGAGCAGGGCGACCTCGCCGTCGCCGCGGTGCTGTCGGGCAATCGCAACTTCGAGGGCCGCGTGAATCCGCTCACGCGCGCGAACTACCTGGCGTCGCCGCCGCTGGTCGTCGCCTACGCTCTCGCGGGCACCGTCGACTGGGATCCGGCGAAGGATCCGATCGGGACCGATCCCGGCGGCAAGGCGGTCTACTTCCGCGACATCTGGCCGTCCAACGCCGAGGTGCGCGACGCGGTGCGGACCGTCACGGCCGCGCTCTTCCGCGACGAGTACGGCCGCGTCTTCGAAGGCGACCAGCTCTGGCGCGGCATGCCGGTGCCGACCGGCGACCGCTACGCGTGGGACGCCGCCTCGACGTACATCAAGGCGCCGCCCTTCTTCGAGGGCATGCCGAGGACGGCGGGCTCGCCGGGCGACGTCCGCGGTGCACGCTGTCTCGCGCTCCTCGGCGACTCGATCACGACCGACCACATCTCGCCGGCGGGCTCGATCAAGGCCGACAGCCCGGCGGGGCGCTACCTGCAGTCGCTCGGCGTCGGACCGAAGGACTTCAACTCCTACGGCGCGCGGCGCGGCAACCACGAGGTCATGATGCGGGGGACGTTCGCGAACATCCGCATCAAGAACCAGCTCGTCCCCGGCGTCGAGGGCGGCGTCACCGTGCACATCCCGTCGGGCGAACGGCTCGCGATCTACGACGCGGCGATGAAGTACAAGGCCGACGGCACGCCGCTCGTCGTCATCGCCGGCAAGGAGTACGGCACCGGCTCGTCGCGCGATTGGGCGGCCAAGGGCACCTTGCTGCTCGGCGTGCGCGCGGTCATCGCCGAGAGCTACGAGCGCATCCACCGCTCGAACCTGGTCGGCATGGGCGTGCTCCCGCTCGAGTTCCGCGCCGGCGAGAGCGCGCGCGCGCTCGGGCTGACCGGGCGCGAGACGTTCGACGTCGCCGGCATCGCCGAGGGCCTGCGCCCCGGCAAGCCGCTCACGGTGACGGCGCGGGGCGAGGACGGCACGACGAAGGCGTTCACCGTCACGGCGCGCGTCGACACGCCGGACGACGTCGAGTACTACCGGCACGGCGGGCTGCTGCCGTACGTGCTGCGCGGCCTGCTCGGGGCGTAGCAGGTCGCCATCCTCGACGGCGGCGAGACGGCGGAGGATCGCGAGCGCGGCTGGGGCGAGACCCTCGACAAGCTTCCCGCGGTGCTCGCCGTCTAGCGTCACATCGCGGCGACCGCGTACGCGAGCCCGCGAAGCTCGCGTACCTGCTCGTCGATGCGGAACGGAGCGGCGAAGCGCCGCCGCAGCTCCGCGCGTCCGAAGAGCCGCACGACCTCGGGCATCGATCCCGCGAGGCGCGCGCCCAGGAGGCGATGCAGCGTGCGCGCGACCGCACGACCCGCCGGGCCGAGCCGGCTCGCGACGTAGCCCACGTGGCCGATCTCGTCGGCCAGGA
>Ga0335084_10003629_pt1 | contig 15096 bp, 9 predicted proteins | sample Lox_Sample_44_FD_206721 | JGI IMG/M metagenome (GOLD analysis project Ga0335084, IMG submission 206721) | Soil microbial communities from Loxahatchee National Wildlife Refuge, Florida, United States - Lox_Sample_4.4 | ecosystem: Environmental > Terrestrial > Soil > Wetlands | place: USA: Florida...
TTGTCGTAGCAGCACCCAATAACGTCATCTATACCGCCCGTGTCTACGTCGTGAACGATCGGTTATATCAAATTCTGTTTCTCGCACCGAAAGATCAAATGGATCAATTCGACGTGCAAGGATTCTTTGATTCATTCACACTGCTAAAGCCATGATTTGAAATAACCGGGTTCCTCTTCGAGGTGCTTCATTCCGGTCTTTAACGAAGACCCCCGGTTTCTGATTACGTGGTACGCATGACGTCTTACGCATCATGACAGCTGATCCGCAACCCTCTATTGCTGGAACGCAACTACTGGCCGCTTCACGCGCGACATTAACCGTGCGCCTGCCCGACGGTCGCGTGCGCACGCTGGCGTTGTCGCGCGATCCGCTCACGATCGGACGGCATCCCACCAATCAACTGGTGGTCGATGTACCCACCGTTTCAGCCGAGCACGCTCTCGTCGAGTATCGCGCCGGTGCGTACCATCTCATCGATCGCGGCAGTCGCAACGGCACGTTCGTCAACGGCCAGCGCATCGATGAGACCGATCTGACAGACGGCGATCTGATCCGGCTCGGCGAGATGGGCAGCAACGCCGTAACGTTGACGTATCGCGCCGGGCAAGCGCCGCAGAATGCCTCGCTCGATCAATTCGATCTGGCCGCGCACGACACGTTATCGATTGGCCGCGCAGCCGAATGCGATCTGGTGCTCGATTCGCCGCTGGTCTCGCGCCACCACGCCCGCCTGGAACGATCCGGCCCAACACACAGCTTGATCGATCTGGGCAGCACCAACGGCACCTACGTGAACAGCCAGCGGATCGATCGGGCGGAGCTGCACGGGGGGGATGTCGTACAGATCGGGCCGTATCGCTTTACGTATCAGCCGGGAGCGATCAGCCAAGTTGTTTCAGTGCAGCGCGGGCGCTTGGATGCCCTGCATCTCACGCGCCGCGTCGACAGCGGGCGCTTGATCCTCAACGACGTTTCGCTCTCGATCGCGCCGCGCGAGTTCGTCGCCATTGTTGGCGGATCGGGATCGGGCAAGACCACGCTGCTCAACGCACTCAGCGGATTCGATCCCGCCGAAGGCCGCATGCTGCTCAACGGCGATGACTACTACGCCAACTTTAATCTGTACCGCAGTCTCATCGGTTACGTGCCGCAAGACGACATCATTCACCGCGAACTGCCGGTGGGCCAAGCACTGCGTTATGCGGCGCTGCTGCGGTTACCCGGCGACACGTCGGAAGATGAGATTAACGCGCGCATTGAGCGTGTGCTGGCCGAAGTAGACATGGACGCGCAGGCTGAGCAGATCGTTGGTCGCTTGAGCGGCGGGCAGCGTAAGCGCGTCTCGATCGGCATGGAACTGTTGGCTGAGCCGGGTGTCTTCTTTCTGGATGAAGCCACCTCGGGGCTTGATCCGGGACTGGAAAAGAAATTGATGTACACGCTGCGCCGTCTGGCCGATGGCGGACGCACGGTCGCCTTGGTCACGCACGCCACAGCGAACATTAAGCAGTGTGATCACGTGGCGTTCATCGGGGCAGGCCGCTTAGTCTTCTTCGGCCCGCCCAGCGTGGCGCTCGAATTCTTCGGCGTCAACGAGTTCGCCGACATCTATGAAGCGATCGAAGACGATGCGGCTGCGTGGGAAAAACGCTTCCGCGAATCGAGCGTATACGCCCAGTATGTGTTGCCGCGTCTATCGACTGCCGAGAGCGGCTTGCGAACGTCGAAGCGCCCCGCCCCCCGATCGGCTTCGGTGGCCCCGCGCGCGAATCCCTGGCGGCAGTTCTCCATTCTCACGCAGCGCTACTTCGAGTTGGTGGTGCGCGATAAAGTCCTGCTAACTTTGCTATTAGCCGTCATGCCTTTGATGGGCCTGTTGTTGGCCATGATCACACAGCCCTCGGTGCTCGTCGGCGAATCTGCGCAGCGCATCCAAGAGATTCTCGCCGCATCAGGCAGTTATAGTGTAGCGGGCGAGGCGCAAGTCGTGATCATGATGTTAGCCTTAGCAGCGAGCTTGGTCGGCATGTTCGCTGCCGCTTTTGAGTTGGTACGCGAGCGTGCCATCTATCGCCGCGAACGGATGGTGAATCTGCGCCTGCGGACTTATCTCGGCTCGAAGATCGTAGTGCTGGTCGGCTTCGCTGCACTCCAAGTGATGGCGCTGCTCGTCGTCGTGGCGCTGCGCGTGCAAGTGCCCTACGCTGGCATTCTCCTGCCCGGTCCGCTGGAACTGTACATCACCTTGCTGCTGACCACGATCGTGGGCATTATGCTGGGCTTATTCGTCAGCGCCATTGCGGCCAACAGTAACAGCGTGATCTACATCGTGCTGCTGGCCGTGTTCGTGCAGATCATGTTCGCGGGCGTGTTTTTCGAACTACCGGGTATTACCAAAGTGATCTCGTTCTTCACGCCCACGCGCTGGGCAGTGGAGGCGCTGGGCAGCACCGTCGATATGTCCACGCTCAATGATCTCGGTCAGATCGAAGTGCGCCGCACGATCGACACGGTCGAACCCACCACCGGCGAAAAGATTCAGCGCGAAGTAGTGTACAGTGATAAACTACCGCTGACGTTCACCGTCGGCTACGAACATCAATCGGGTTATTTGCTCAGCCGCTGGGCTGTGTTGATCGTCTTCGCTGTGTTGTTATTGATCGCCACTGCCTGGGCGCAGGGGCGGCTAGCTCATCGGCCACAGCTCGGCAGCGGTTGAAGCGAGAAGGAGCGATCATGGATTCGACCACTGGTTTCTTCAACGGCCTGTATTACGAGATCGCGGGCGAGGGTCAGCCGCTGGTGTTGATTCACGGCGGATTGGTCAACAGTGGCATGTGGGATGATCAGTTCGAGGTTTTTGCCGAACACTATCGTACCCTGCGCTACGACGTACGCGGTTTTGGCCAATCGAAGTCGCCCACCTCTTACTTCTCTAATCACAGTGACCTGAGAGATCTGCTGGAGCATTTCGGCATTGAGCGCGCCTCAGTGTTGGGCTTATCGATGGGCGGCGGCATTGCCATCGACTTCACGCTCGCCTATCCTCATCACGTTGCCGCCTTGCTGCCGGTTGCGGCGGGATTGGGTGGGTATCACTCGACATCCAACGCGGCCCTGCGCGATGAGATGAACGCGGCTTACGAACGCGGCGATAAGGAACGCGCCGTCGAATTGTCGCTGCAGGTGTGGACCGACGGACCGTATCGCACACCCGATCAAGTTGATCGCGCCGTTCGTGAACGCATTCGCACGATGACGACTCATACCTTCGATCTGCCCGATGTCGAACAGTGGCTGCAGCGCCTCGAGCCGCCGGCCATCGATCGGTTGGCCGAGATCCACGTGCCTACGTTGTTCATCGTCGGCGATAAGGACGTGGAGGACATCCTGAAGATCGGCGATCGGATCATCGCCAACGTGCGCGGCGCACAACGCGCCATCATACCCAACACGGCGCATCATCTCAACATGGAGCAGCCCGCCGAATTCAACCGTATCGTACTGGAGTTCCTGAATTCACCGGCGCATTGAAAATATGGTTGGCAGAATCGTCACTCCCGCGCTTCGCGCAGGCGTGCCGCCAGGCTCCAGTGGAGCCTGGGTACGGCATCAGCGGGAATCCAGCTGCTTTGTTGGCGAGAATTGCCTATTAGACACCTGGATGCCCGATGAAAGCACTCGGGCACACATGCACCCACTGCGTGCAGTGCGGTGTGACGGATGACAAACGTCGCTTATGAAATCTCGCAATCAATCCTTCTTGCGTTCACGCCTTATCCTCATTGGCATCGTCGCGGCCGTCATCGTGATCGGCGCGGTGTGGGTCTTTGGGCCGGGCCGCGTGCAGCCCAGCGCACCGCAAGCCACACTAGCACCTGCACCCAACATCACCTTCACCCCACCGCCCGATCTGAAAGAACTGGCGCAGCAATTCCCCCGCCTTGAGAAGATCCTCAACAATCCCGAGCTCGACTCGGTCTACAAAGATTTTTTGGTGGCCTACGAACGCGGCGGTACAGAAGCCGCCGAGCTGTTGGCGCGGCAGCGCGGCCTATTGACGCCGGACAATCAAATTCGTGTGACACTGGTACTGGATACAGAAGACTCCACTGCGTTGATTGCTGAACTGCAGAACCTCGGCGTGATCGTGCGCGGCACATACAAGGACTTGATCGAGATTGGCATCCCGCTGGAACTGATCGTGAAAACGGCGGAATCAGACAATCCCGGCCAGGTCTTCGATCGGATTACGCAGTTGGAACACGTCATCAATCTGCAACTCCCTTCACCCGGCAACTCCAATGGCAAGGCCCAGCCCGCGAACACCCTCGCGGGCTTTTTACAGCCTCCTGCTCCTGTTATCAGCGAAGGCGTCAAAGCGATTGGCGCGGATAAATGGCAAGCCGCCGGTTACACGGGCAAAGGCATGAAGATTGGTATTCTCGATCAAGGCTTTGATGGTTATCGCGATCTGCTGGGCCGTGAGCTGCCTTTGAAAGTAACCGCCAAATCCTTCGTGCCCGGCATCGAAGTCGATCAGACCGGTGTGTCGCACGGCACTGCCGTGGCCGAAGTGATTCATGACGTGGCGCCCGACGCCGAGCTCTACCTGGTCTATTACGACGGCGGCGATGTGAGCATGGGTAACGCCGTCGAATGGATGTTAGAGCAAGGGGTGAATATCATCTCGCACTCGGCGGGCGGCCTGGCCGCGCCGATGGATGGTACAGGCCGCGACGACGAACTCGTGAAGCTGGCCACTGATAATGGCGTGCTGTGGATCAACTCGGCGGGCAACAATGGCACACAGCATTACCGTGGCACTTACACGGATACCAACAACGACGGGATTCACGAATTCGCGCCGGATAAAACTTTGCTCGGCTTCCGCGCCGATCCCACTGGCACCAGTCAGATCGTGCTGACGTGGAACGACTGGCAGCCCGGCGGCACGCAAGATCTCGATCTATACGTGTTCGATCAACACGGCAATATCGTCGCTTCGTCGCGCAACTCACGCGAAGGCGATCGGCCGCCCGTCGAACAGATCATCTACAAGTTTGATGATGCGCGCACCTACTACGTGACCATCAACGGCGTCAACGTCACCCAGCCGATCTCGCTGAGCCTCTTCGTCCATCAGACGCCGCTGTTGGAACTCGCCGATCCGACGAGCAGTCTGGCGACACCGGGTGATGCCAAGGATGCCTTGACCGTAGGGGCAGTGAATTGGCACGACAATCAATTGGAACCGTTCAGTTCGCGCGGCCCCACGGCCGACGGCCGCCAGAAACCCGATCTCGTCGGACCTGACGGCGTGTCCAATGCGGTCTATGCGCCGCAAGGATTTTACGGCACCTCGGCAGCCACACCGCACATCGCGGGTGCCGCAGCACTGGTTTGGAGCGCTTATCCACAAGCGACGGCGCAAGAAATTCGCGACTTTTTGATTAACCATGCAGTCGATCTCGATCCGAGCGGGCCTGACAATGAAACCGGCGCAGGCCTTTTGGTGTTATCCGATCCGCCTCCGCCACCCACGCCGGTTCCGCCCACCGCGACAAGCGAACCTGGTTTGCCGACAGCAACGCCGTTACCCACGGCCACCGCCCGCCCGATCGTTTTGGCGACACCCAATCGACCGAGGCCCACAACAGCATCAAGCAGCTCGGGCAATTGGATCGGATTGATCATCATTGGGATAGCTCTAACGATCGGGGCGGGAGTAGGTTTCAGCTTGATGCGGCGCGCGCGATCGTCATCTCAACCCGATCGGTCGGTGGCCGCCCCAACGCCCGATCGATCCGCCTGCAGCACCTGCGGTTATCTCATTCCAGTCGGTGCTAACTTCTGCGCGCAATGTGGCCGGCCGGTGCACAATCCGCCCCTCTGCGCTCGCTGCCATACTCCGCTGCGACCTGAAGCGAAATACTGCGGCAAGTGTGGCGCACCCAGCGCTTGAGCGGAAATCAGTTTTTTTTCGTCGCGATAGAATAGAACAAACGGCATAAGGAAATTCGGGTCGCATGGTGCGCAACTCGATCGTAACCGAACCGAAACCCAGCCACGTGAGCGGTATGCTAGAATCTAGTTATCACGTCAACCGGATCAACCTATGACACTCGATCGCCGCGTTCAAGTTCTCCATCAGGCTTTTCCATCGCTAAATGAAGACACGTTGATCTACGTTGCTCAAAACGGACGCGAGATCCGCGTCGCCGGCGGCGATCGCATCTGTACCGAAGGCGAGATGGGTGATGCGGCCTACCTTATCTTGTCTGGCCGCGTGCAAGTCAGCAAATATTTTGAACTGGGCACACAGCACCTGTTGAATGAACTGCATCCCGGCCAGTTCTTCGGCGAACTGGCGTTAGTGGAAGATGTGCCACGCATGGCCAGCGTCGATGCCCTGGAAGAAACGACGCTGTTGGTGATCACGAAAGACGACTTCCAGGAATTGGTCGCACAGCATCCGGAAGCGGCCATTCCCGTTCTGCGCTCGATCGGATCACGTCTGCGCGACTCGGATCACCGCTCGATTGAAGAGCTGCGCCAGAAGAACGAAGAGTTGGCACAGGCCTACCTGGCGTTGAAAGACCAGGCGCAGCGCAAGAGCGATTTCCTCACGGTCATCGCGCACGAACTTCGTACGCCGCTGACGGCCATCAAAGGCTACGGCCATTTCATGCGCATGGGCACGCTGCAAGGGGAGAATCTCAATCGCGCCGTACAGGCTATCGTCAATAACACTGATGCCATCGTGCGCTTAATCAACAACATTCTCTTCTTGCAGGAACTGGAATTGATCGAGCCGACCTACGAGCCGGTGGATGTGCCGACGTTGATCAACGCGATCTTGACTACGGTCCGACCGCGCGCGGCGAGCCAGGCACTTACCTTCCAGCTTGATCTACCGTCCGGTCTTCCCACGGTCTATGCCGATCTCGACGGGCTGACGCAGGCCATCGGTGCGCTGATCGACAACGCGGTGAAGTTCAGTCCCAACGGCGGCAAGATCATCATCGCCGCGCAAGCAGAAGACGGCCAGCTGCATGTATCGATTCGCGATCCGGGCGTAGGCATTCCACCCGAGCAGCTGTATCACATCTTCGATCGCTATCATCATCTTGAAACCGTAGGGGATCAGTTGTTTGGCGGTGTGGGGTTGGGTCTGCCGATCGCGAAGCAAGTGGTGGAACAGCACGGGGGCAACATCAGCGTGATCAGCACGCTGGGCGAAGGCAGCATGTTTACGATCACGATTCCGATCGAGCGCAAGAATGGCAAGGCATAAACAAAAACCTCCCAGAGGCTCGCGGCCTCAGGGAGGTTTTGTTTTATCCGCGCAAAACCGCGTTTAGTTCCTCGCGCAGTCGCTTCACGATCTGCTCACGCACCTTGGCCACTTCCGCATCCGCTTGATACGTTAACCGATAAGCCAGGCTCTTCTTCCCCGCTCCGATCTGTTCGCCCTTGAAGACATCGAATACCTGCGCGTTCTTCAACGCTGTGCCCGCGCCCGCCGCCATGATCGTGGCGAGCACTTTTTCGGCAGATACTTTGTCGTCGACGATCAACGCCAGGTCTTCAGTGACCGCCGGGAAGCGCGGCACATCTGTCACACGAGACACGCCGGGCGCTGCGGTCATCAATGCTTCGAAATCGAACTCGCCCGCCAGCACTGGTTGCTCTGGAAAATCGAAACGTTCGCGCACTTGCGGATGAATCTCGCCGAACGTGCCAATGAGCCGATCACCAACCAGCAAGCGTGCTGTGCGGCCCGGATAGTAAGTGGGATGCTCGATCGGTTCGTAACGCGCCTCAGTGATGTGCAAGCCGCTCAACAGCGCTTCAACGACGCCCTTCAGATCGTAGAAATCCATCAGTGCTTGGTCGGCTTCGCGCGCATTCGCGCGCTGCCACGATTCCGATTGGCGATTGCCCGTCATGACGACCGTCAAACGGCGCGGCTCATCGGGCAGCGGGCCATCTTCTGATACGAGATAGATCTTGTCGATGGAGAACAACGCCACGTGATCGTGATGCCGCACATTGGCGGATGCGAAGTCCAGCATCTGCGCCAGCAGTGTATGCCGCAGATGCGATCGCTCCGCGCTGATGGGATTCGCGATCTGCACGTAAGGCCGATCGTCTGGCCGTTCACCGGGCAACAACTTCGCTTCGGCCTGCGGCGTGGTCATCGCCTGCGTCACGGCTTCGAACAAGCCAACCTCGACTAACACATCGCGCGCATATTCTTCAAACACCAAACTTGGATTACCTCGCTGCGGCGGCATCTCGTCGTCTAACGCCGTCAACGGAACACGATCCAGACCATAGATGCGCGCGATCTCCTCGATGAGATCGTGCGGACCAGTGATGTCCGTGCGATGATCAGGGACCGTAACGACAATCTCTGATCTCTGATGGTTGATCTCTGATTTGAATTCAAGTGATCCAAGGATGCGGACGATCTGTTCCACTTCGACGTCGAAACCAAGAATACGCTTGACTTCAGCAACAGGCAACACGACAACGATCGTTTCCAGCGGATTGGCGTAGTTGTCGACCATACCACTATCGATCGTGCCGCCAGCCAGTTGTTTGATCATGTTGGCAGATCGGATGTTGCCACGCGGCGCCATCGCCGGATGAATGCCGCGCCCGAAGCGCGAGGCTGCCTCGCTGGGCAGTTTCATCTGCTGCGTCGTCTTGCGGATGTTGATGAAGTTGAAGTTCGCTGCTTCGATCAACACGTTGGTCGTGTGGTCATCGATCTCGGTTTCCAGACCCCCCATGATGCCGCCTACCCCCACCGGCCCGACGGCGTCGCAGATCATCAGGTTCTCCGTGTTCAACTCGCGATCGTTGTTGTCGAGCGTCGTCATGCGTTCGCCCGCTTTGGCGCGACGCACGATGATCGTGGGTCGGTCATCCCCATGACCGACTGCACGTTTCAACAATTTGTTGTAGTCAAACGTATGGATCGGCTGGCCGATATCGAACATCACGTAGTTGGACACATCGACCAGGTTGCTGATCGGCCGCTGGCCGGCAAGGCGCAGGCGGCGCTGCACCCAATACGGCGATGGCCTCACTTTCACCTCGCGCACGATGGTCGCCGTGAAGCGGCGGCACAGATCGGGATCAAGAATCTCGACCTTCACGCCTTGACTCACATCCGGGCCAATGCCGTTTAGTTCATATACGGGCTGCTTCAGCGCCTGCCCTGTCAATGCGGCGACTTCACGTGCCACGCCGAGAATCGACGCGGCGCGCGCGACGTTGGGCAGCACCGAAATATCCAGCACGGCATCGCCCAGATAATCGGCCGCGGGCACACCGACGGGCGCATCGTCATCGAGAATGATGATGCCCTCGTGCTCGTCGCTGAGGCCGAGTTCCTTCTCAGAGCACACCATCGAATCGCTCTTCACGCCGCGCAGCTTGGCCGGCTTCAACGTCATCTTCACCTGCCCCGCTTGATGACCGTCATACAGCACCGAGCCTTCCTTGGCGAAGACGACCTTTGGCCCATTCGCCAAGCGCCCTTGCCCTTTGAGATGGAAGATGTTCGGCGCACCGGTTACCACTTGATGTGGTGCCGCTCCGCCATAACCGACATCGGCCAGCACCAACCGATCGGCATTGGGATGCGCGCACACTTCGACGATCTGCGCGATCACGATCTTCTCGCGATCCCACACCAGATCGGAACCGGGCACGCCGTAATACTCAATATGTTCCACCTCCATCCCGGCCAACGTCAGCCGATTGGCCAACTCCTCGATCGAGATGGTGATGTCCACGTAATCTTTGAGCCAACTGATAGGTACTTTCATGATTTACCTCGTTTCATGGAACATGATAAGCTTTCAACAGAATGGAATTGTCTGGCCAGACTCCGCCATCGGCCTGGCTCGCCGATAGACGCTCCCCAGTTGCGAGTCGATACATGCCAACCTGCAACCGATAATCTCCACTTGATAATCCAGCCGGGAGTGTCAAGGCATACGGATCGCTCACTTGCTCGCCTGCATCCCAGTAACTTGTAGGATATTGTCCCATTTGCGGTTGATTATCAGCCTGAGCCACCAGGGTACCATCTGGCCCCAACAGATGAACAAACACCGTATAATCATCGGCGGGCTGGCGCATGGCTCGCCAGTACAAAGTTAAACTGACTGGCATAGATGCTTCGAGCCTGGTTGGTGCATCGAACCCCATCAGTTCTAGCTCATTGCCCAAATGCGATCCGTTTGCCTGCTGTGGTTGAACAGTTGAGGCCAATCCGCGCAGTTTAACTTTGCCCAGTTCAACATAGCGGCCAAGTGCTTCGCCATTTTCGACCGCTTCGATCAAGTCGCGCCCTTTGCCGATCGGATATAACGACAGATATGCCGTGACCAGGCGTGATTGTGTTTGAGCCGGAACGGGCACCAACACATGATCATGCAGTACCTCGCCGGGTTGCCAGAGGGTTGTCGAATAGCGTCCCTCGAACGGCATGGCGTCTAGAATGGCTGGCGTGCGCGCAGTTTGATCGACCAGGGTGACGCGCGCAATGTAATTGAGAGTAGGCGGTTTGACACTTGTCCAGTAAAAATCAATCGGTAACCCGCCGGGAGTGTCTAGCCGATCGGATGCGATTTGAAATCCACGCAATGCAACTTCGCCACCCAACTCGATAGTCCGCGCATTCGGAAGCACGGCATCCGTCGGCACAACCGATGGCTGAGCATACGCTGGTTGAATCACCACCCACGGCGTCGCAACCGCGCACAACAGTAATCCGCCGATTGCCAACGGTGCCAGCGAAAATCGCCGCCACCGCCATTGAGTCAAACCGATAGCCAGCAGTACTGCAAGACCACTCATCACCGGAAACAACAGGCGGCCGTGATCGGTTGCCGTCAAGAAACGCATCCACTGCAACAAACTGATGTAGGCGGCAATCACCCAGGCACCAAGCATCCCAACTTGCAGCAGCACTCTGGCCGCATGCTGCCGCAGTTGTGTCCAGAACCAGAAACCTAAACCCAGTACGGTCGTCAACAACACTAGGTTGAAAAATGCATAGAATATATCGGGGCCGCGAAAGCCGTAGCCAATGGTCAGCCAAAATGTGGCCAGCAAGCCTGTGCTATAGGCCAGCGCTTGACCCCAATTCAGTGGGTGAGCACGTTGTAGGCCGTCGACCATGTTTAACATCGGTTGCCACGCCAGCCAATCCTGATAGCGAACCTGGTTGAGCACGAACCACCAGCCCGCGATAAGCACAACCGGCGCGGCGATCAGCAAGCCATCGAGTAGCGCACGCCGCCACAATTGTCGAAGCGGCCAGTTCATGAGCAACAGGCTCAAGCCAATCGGAACAGCAAGCACCACATTGTTCAGTTTGGTCAGGATCGCCAGCCCCCAGAACACGCCTAGCACGAGCAACCATCTCTTCCCAGTGATAGTCGGTTGGAACCCGCGAAACAGCCACCAGATTGTTAAGCCAGCCAGGCAAGCGGCGGGCACATCGTTGCTGATAACTGAGCTCATAAAAATGAACTCCGAATTGAATGCCACGAGCGCCGCTGCAACCAGCGCAACACGCGGCCAGACTATTCGCGCCAAACCATAGGCGGTCAGGATCACGCCGATGCCAAAGCCGGTCGTAATCAGCCGCATGAGGTGCACGGCTAACGAAGTGCCAGTATATGGGAACGTTTCCGCAGCCGTGTGAACATGGACCAGCCGCGAATATCCCGCCGTGTAACCAGGATTGAATGGGGCCACGTCGTACGGTTCACCGCCTCCTGTTAGCTTTACCACTGGACTGACAAGGTAATAGTAAAGAGGTGTCTGCCAAATTTCATGTCCTGCATTACCTGCATCTTTGTACAAATCAGGATAGGCTTGCCCGAAAGTCAACCAGCGTGCAAAACGGTAATGATCTGCCTCATCTGGTGCTTCAAACAACGGCAGCATCACATTGTAGGTGACAGAAAGGATCACATATACAATCAGTAAGCTGGCAAGCAGATAACGCTCGCGGCGGCTTTGCAACATGGAGTGATCTCCCTGACAAGTGTTCCGCGTCCGAAGGCGGTCTAGAACTGCTCCAAGAACCTCAGATCGCCCGACCAGAAATAGCGAATGTCGCTGATGCCCCACTTCAACATCGCGATGCGCTCCGGCCCCATGCCAAATGCGAATCCGCTGTACACGGCTGGATCATAGCCGCCGTTCTTCAACACCGTCGGATGTACCATACCCGATCCGGCGATCTCCAACCAGCCGGTGTATTTGCATACGCCGCAGCCCGTGCCGCCACAATTCGAGCAGCTCACGTCCACTTCCACGCTCGGTTCCGTGAACGGGAAGTAAGAAGCACGGAAGCGCGTTTTCTTATCAGGTCCGAACATGCGCCGGTTGAACTCGCTCATCGTGCCGAGTAGATCGCTCAAGCGGATGTTCTTGCCTACCGCCAGTCCTTCCATCTGCAAGAATTGAATATTCTTCGAGGCGCTGATTTGTTCGTAGCGATAGCACATCCCTGGCACAATCACCCGGATGGGTTGAGGACAATATTCGCGCATAGCACGTATTTGTCCTGCCGAAGTTTGAGTTCGTAATAGCACACCGGGAGTTGTCGTATAGAAGGTGTCCTGCATGTCACGCGCCGGGTGATAGGGCGGTATGTTCAGCAGTTGAAAGTTGTATTCGTCGGTTTCTACGTCACGCGCGCGATAAACCTGAAAGCCCATCTCGGCCCAGATGGCGTAAATCTCGCGCAGGACTTGCGTATGCGGATGCAAGCGACCGCGCGGCGCAGGTCGGCCCGGCAGCGTCACGTCGAGCGCACCGGCCGTCAGGCTGTGCTGTAATTCCGCTCTGCGAATTGCCTCCACCCGATCGGCATACGCAGCCTCGAGGACATTCTTCACCTCGTTGCCCCGCTTGCCGATGGCTGGGCGTTCCTCGCGCGACAACTTCCCCAGATCGCCCAACAGCGTCATCAGCGGCGCTTTCTTGCCTAGATACATCGTGCGCCAGTTTTCTAACGCTTCTTTGTTGTTGACGGACTGCAACGCGGCGAGTGCTTCTTGCTCGATGGAATTCAGTTGATCAATCATCGCAACCTCCGTAACGAGTAACAATGAACACGTAAACAAAAACGCTCCCATCCCGCAAAAGGGACGAGAGCGCATTCTCCCGTGGTACCACCCTCATTGATTGGCATAGTGCCAATCCACTTGGTGCCGACTATCATAGGCCGCCCCTGTAACGCGAGGCCTGCGGAGGTCTCTACTTACCGTTCCCCTCGCCTCATAGGAGAGGGGCTAGGGGTGAGGTGTTCAAGACTCGGCTCAGGAGAGAACTTCAGCGGCAGCATTCCGAGTGAGGCTTGCAGTCTATGGCCTCGCGTCCCTGGCGGAAGCAGCGCCACCGTTGGTGGCGTATCCGCTTACTTTTCTCCGTCATCGCCTATGCGCTGAATTATCCGCAAGTGAAGGGTTTTGTCAAGGCAGCGGATACCCATCGAATAAACGAATTTGTCCGGGATATTCATGTTATTTGCTACAACCACATACTGGTTTAGTTACTCCCGTCGGGCCGATCTCATATACTTTCTTCTCGCAATTCCAGCGAACAACGACGCCCAATTTCTGTAATCGCTCCCTCGCACTGAACACCCATCCGCCAGTTTCACCGCTGGCGATCCGCTCAGGATGATCATCCCTGCATTCAAGCACATCCAGTTCTTCCGTAGGCCAATCGTTGAGTCTATCCAATTCGCTTCTTACCGCTTCCGGTTGTTGCTGTTCTTGCGGTGGTGTTGATTTCTCCTGACACCCGGATGCAACGACGACAACTATGATCAAGCAACCTAAAAGCGAGAAGAAGTTTTTCACGCTAAACGTCCTGCCCACTGCTCGTTCGCTGTCGCTTCGCCTCAAACAAGATAACGCTCGCCGCCACCGCCGCATTAAGCGATTCGACTTCGCGCGATAACGGAATAGAGATGCGATGAGTCGCAAGGTGCAACGCATCTTTGCTTGCGCCGCTGGCTTCACCGCCGACGATCAACGCAGAGGGTTGTGTCCAATCGACGGCGGTGTAACTTAGTTCGCCATCAGCAGCGGCGAGGTAGACGGCCATCCCCCTCACCCGCTCGGCGATCTCGGCCCAGGCGGCTTCAAGAATTGGCAGACGGAAGTGCGCGCCCATCGCACCGCGCACCACTTTGGGATTGTAAGCATCGACGGTTTCAGGTGGCAACAGTACAGCATCGACATCAGAGGCGGCGGCAGATCGCAGCAGTGTGCCAAGGTTGCCCGGATCGCGCAGTGAGTCGGCGATCAAGATCATCTGCGGATTGGAGGGGATCGTCAATCGCGGGAAAGGCAGCACAGCGATCAAGCCCTGCGATGTTTCAGTATCGCTGCACGCTTTCAGCACCGCATCTGACACGGTGATGATCTCAACTCCGCGTTTCTTCAATCGCCCCAACGTTTCTTGTGAACGCGATGGCAACCGTTCAACGCAGAAGATCCAATCGGGTTGGAGGTTGGCCGCCAGTACATCATCGATCAGGCGCGCGCCTTCGATCGCGAAACGCTGTTCCTTCACGCGATATTTCCGCTCGGCCAGCGATCGGATGAGTTTGACCTTGTCGTTAGTAAGGCTGGTGATCATGATTTTACTCTTGTCATTGCGAGCCTCATAGAGGCGAAGCAATCTCTCTGCAAAACAAAAAGCGCAGAGGGGATTATACCTCTCTGCGCTCTGATGGACGTTGATTGAAATCTACGCTTCTTTGGCGACCTTCACCAACTGCGCGAAGCCGGCGCTGTCCTTCACAGCGATGTCGGCCAGCACTTTGCGGTCGATGGTCACGTTGGCCTTCTTGAGGCCGGCGATGAAGCGGCTGTACGACAGGCCGTTCAAGCGAGCCGCCGCATTGATGCGGGCGATCCACAAACGGCGGAACTGGCGGGCGCGCGCGCGGCGATCACGATAGGAGTAATACAGCGAGTGCAGGCGTGCCTCGCTGGCCTTGGTCCATAAGCGATGGCGCGCACCCTTCTGTCCCTGGGT
>Ga0335084_10003630_pt1 | contig 15092 bp, 10 predicted proteins | sample Lox_Sample_44_FD_206721 | JGI IMG/M metagenome (GOLD analysis project Ga0335084, IMG submission 206721) | Soil microbial communities from Loxahatchee National Wildlife Refuge, Florida, United States - Lox_Sample_4.4 | ecosystem: Environmental > Terrestrial > Soil > Wetlands | place: USA...
TTATCTCGCGATCGCCCGCGGCCTCGCCTGCTCGAGCGATCAGATCTTCATCACCGGCGGCTATCAGGGCGCCCTGGGGCTCATCACGCGCGTCCTGCTGCGGCCGGGCGATTCGGTCTGGTTCGAGGATCCCGGCTACTTCCTCGCGCGCGAGGCGTTGCGCCAGGCGGGCGCGGCCTTGGTGCCTCTGCCGGTCGATGAGGAAGGGATCGATGTTGCAGCCGGAAAGCAACGCGCGCCCTGGGCGCGCTTCGCTGTGGTCACGCCCTCGCATCAGGCGCCGCTCGGCGTGACCTTGTCGCTAAACCGGCGGCTGGCACTGCTCGCCTGGGCGACGGAGGCCGGCGCCTGGGTGATCGAGGACGATTATGACAGCGAGTATCGCTATCTCGGCCGTCCGCTGCCCGCCTTGAAGAACCTCGATGAAGGCAACCGCGTGCTCTATGTCGGCACCTTCAGCAAGGTCCTGCTGCCGGGTTTGAGGCTGGGATATCTGGTGGTGCCTGCGCCGGAGATCGAGCGGTTCGAGCGGGCGGCTGCGCTGCTGATGCCGAGCCAAGGATTGCTCGATCAGATGACCGTCGCCGATTTCATGAGCGAGGGACATTTCGCGCGCCATATCCGCCGCATGCGCCAGCTCTATGCCGAGCGACGCCAGGCGTTGGCCGCGGCACTCGAAGCGCGGCTCGGCGATCGCCTGCGCATCGAGCTCCAGGCCGGGGGCATGCATCTGATGGCCTGGCTGCAACCGGGATGCGACGACGGGGCACTCGCCCAACTCGCCTGGTCGCAGGGCCTCGCACCCTTTCCGCTGAGCCGCGCGGTCATCGAGACGAAACGGCCGCCGGCGCTGGGCTTGAGCTTCACCAATATCCCAGCCGAGGAGGCGCCTCGCGTCGCGGCCCGGCTGGCCGCTGTGCTCAGCGCGTTTGGTTAACAACCGCCGAGTCCGGAACCGGGCGTTAGCCCTTTGTTCAGGTCTCACCCGCTAGGGTTGAGCCTGTGGCAAAAACCGGGCGTCCGCTCGGGTTTTCGCGTTCCTTTAGCCAATTCAACAAGTTGGTCACTGGGGGTTGCAGGCGATGTCCAGCGTTCACGCGATCGATGAGAAGCCCTCCGCGGTGCGCCGGCAGGGGCCGGCCAAGGCTGGCCATGTGATCGCAGTCTCGGGCTCGGCGGTAACAGCCATCCTCAGGCCGGGCGCCGACGGCGGGCGCATTGGCTCGATCGTGCGCATGCCGACCGGAACCTCCGATGTGTTCGGCATGGTGATCAGCCTCAGGATCGACCATGCGCAGGCCGAGGCGACGTCGGCGGAAAAACATCTGGCCGAGATCCAGCTTCTGGGCGAGTGCCTGCGCGACAAAAAGGGCGCCTCGCGCGGATTCCAGCGCGGCGTCTCGATCTATCCGGGCCTCGGCGCCGATCTCTACGCCGCGACCCATGACGAGCTCGGCCTGGTTTATGCGCGGCCTAAATCAGCCAATCTGCGGGTCGGCACGCTGCACCAGGATGCGACGCTTCCGGCCTTCGTCAGCACCGATGATCTGCTGGGCAAGCATTTCGCCGTTCTTGGCGTTACCGGCTCGGGCAAGTCCTGCTCGGTTGCGCTCATCCTTCGCGCGGTTCTCGATCAGAATCCCGGCGGCCATGTCGTGCTGCTCGATTCCCACAACGAATATTCGACCGCCTTCGGCGATCGAGCCGAGCTGATCAGCCCGACCAACCTCCAGCTTCCCTATTGGCTGCTCAATTTCGAGGAGATCGTGACGGTCTTCGCCAGCCGCACCGGCGAGACGATGGAGGCGGAGCATGCGGTTCTCAAAGCGGCCATCGTCGAGGCCAAGCGCAAGTTCGCCGGCCCCGGCAAGGAGCTCGACTATGTCACGGTCGACACGCCGGTGCCCTATCGGCTGGGTGACGTGCTGCGTCAGATCGATGCCGCGATGGGCAAGCTCGAGAAGCCCGAGAACAACGCCGCCTATCTGCGCCTCAAGTCCCGCATCGAGGCGCTCAGCAATGACCGTCGCTTCGCCTTCATGTTCTCCGGCCTCACGGTGCGCGACAATCTGATCGACATCCTCTCGCGCATACTGCGCATGCCGGTCGAGCGCAAGCCCATCACTATCTTCGACATCTCCGGCGTGCCGTCCGAAATCACCGACGTGGTGGTCTCGGTGCTCTGCCGCACCCTCTTCGATTTCGCGCTCTGGAGCGACCGCAGCCGCGCCATGCCGATCCTCCTGGTTTGCGAGGAGGCACACCGCTATGTCCCGCGCGACGAGAGCCAGGCTTCGGGTCCCACGGGCAAGGTCATCGCCACGATCGCGCGCGAGGGGCGCAAATACGGCGTCGGGCTCTGCCTGGTGAGCCAGCGGCCCTCGGAGCTGTCGGCGACGATCCTCTCCCAGTGCAATACGCTTTTTGCGCTGCGCATGAGCAACGAGCGCGATTGCAGCTTCGTGCGCAATGCGCTGCCGGATTCGGCGGTCGGGCTGTTGGAGGCGCTGCCGGCGCTGCGCACCCGCGAGGCGATCGCGGTCGGCGAGGGCGTCACGGTCCCGATGCGCCTCGCCTTCGACGAGCTCGACCCGCAGTGGCGGCCCAAGAACGGCACGCCACCCTTCTCCCACGCCTGGCAGCAGGACAGCGCCAGCCGCGAGTTCATCGCCGATACGATCGAGCGCTGGCGCAAGCAGCTGCGGGACTGATTGCGCGGGGCGCGCACTTTCGGCGATGATTGTCGCTGATCTGTCCTTTCGATTCACAGTCCGCGTCTCCACCCCCTCCCTTACCCTCCCCCATCAAGGGGGAGGGGATGAGCTTTGCAGGGCGAGGGAGCGACCGAACTCTGGTTGGTGGCGCGTCTCTTTCTTCAATCCCCTCCCCCCTTGTGGGGGAGGGTTAGGGAGGGGGGTGCCGCGGACTCCGCCGCAACGGTCCTCTCTTGCTCCAACCCTTCCTCGATCTTCTCCACTCCCTCGGGCCCTGGGGCACCGGCTTTGCGCTGCTGGTGGCGTTCGGCGCGGGCATCCTGCGCGGCTATACCGGCTTCGGCTTCGCGCTGGCGGCCGTGCCGGCGCTGACCTTGATCCTCGATCCGGCCGATATGGTGCCGGCTGTCACCGTCATCACGCTCCTGGGCGGGCTGCAGCTCGTCATCAAGGTCTGGCCGCAGGCCGACTGGCCGTCGGTCTGGCTGCTGCTGGCGGGGGCCGTGGTCGGCCTGCTTCCCGGCGTCGCCATGCTGCGATTCCTGCCGCCGGATCTGATGCGCGCTTTCATCGGCTTGACCGTGATGGTCGCGGTCCTGCTGCTCTGGCGCGGCTTCACCCTCGGCGAAGGGCCGAGGGCCGTGCGGTTCATGCTCGGCATGCTATCCGGGTTGCTCAACGGTTCGACCTCGATGGGCGGCCCGCCCGTGATCATCTATTTCCTCGCCTCGCCGGCAGGGGCCGCGGTCGGTCGCGCCTCGCTCCTGGTCTATTTCTTCCTGCTCTCCTGGGTGACGCTGGGCAGCGCCGCGCTGGGCGGCCTGCTCACGATCCATGTTTTGCTGCTGAGCGTGCTGCTGCTGCCGGCCATGTCGCTGGGCAACTGGGTGGGCGCCCGGCTTTTCGACAAGAGTTCCGCTCACACCTATCGACGCGTGGCGCTGATCGTGCTCGCCGCCGTTGCGGCGATCGCGGTGCTGCGCGCCGCGGCGGGCCTGCTGGATTGACCGGCTAGAGCCTCACCAGTCGCGCGGTGTGGCGCGCGATCACCCGCTCCTCATCGGTGGGAATGACATAGGCCGCGACCTTGGAGCCGGCTTTGGTGATGAGCGGGCCCGCCTTCTCGTTGGCGCCCGGGTCGAATTCGAGCCCGAGCCAGGCGAGCTCGTGGCAGACCTGGACGCGGATGGGTGCCGCGTTCTCGCCGACGCCGCCGGTAAAGACCAGCGCATCCAGCCCGCCCAGCGCCGCGGCGAGCGATCCGACATGGCGGATGATCGCGTAGCAATATTGCTCGACGGCCGCGGCCGCGCGGGGATCGCTGCTGTCCAGCAGCGTCTTCATGTCGGCGCTGATGCCGGAGAGGCCCAGCAGGCCGCATTTGTTGTAGAGCAGATCCTCGAGCGCCGTCAGATCCATCCGCTCCTCGCGCATCAGATGCAGGAGGGCGCCCGGATCGAAGCCGCCGATGCGCGTGCCCATCACGAGCCCGTCGAGCGTCGAGAAGCCCATCGTGGTGGCATGGCCTTTCCCGTTCAGCACCGCCGCCATGCTGGCGCCGTTGCCGAGATGGGCGATGATGAGCCGCCTCGGCAAGCGGCCGCCGTAGAATTGGGCCAGCCGGTCCGTCACATATTCATAGGAAAGGCCGTGAAAGCCATAGCGGCGCATCCCCTTGGCCACCAAGGCCTCGGGCAGGCCGAGGCTCCGGGCCGTCGCCGGCATGCCGGCATGGAACGCGGTGTCGAAACAGGCCACTTGCGGCAACGCCGGGCGTTGCGTCATCAGCGCGCGGATGGCGGCGACGTTGTGCGGCTGATGATGCGGCGCCAACGGCTCCAACTTCGCCAATTCATCGAGCGTCTCGGGCGTGACGCGTTCGGGCGCGGTGAAGCGCGTGCCGCCATGCACCACGCGATGGCCCGCGCCCGCGAGCTCCTGCCCCAGCCCGTTCGCCGCCAGCCAATCGGGCAGCAGCAGCAGCGCGTCGGCGTGATTGCGAATGGTGCCGAGCGCGGCGGCATCGGGCGACGTCAGAGCCGTGCCGACGGCGGATTTTGCGGAGAAGGCGAGGCTGCGCCCGATGCCGGCGAATTGGCCGCGCAAAAGCAGGGTCGGTTCAGCGCCGCCCGGTCGATAGAGCGCGAACTTCAGGCTCGAGGAGCCCGCATTGAGGATGAGGAGCGGGGCGGGGGCGGTCATGACGGCGTGCTTCCTGCAACGCCGCACGCTTCATCGACAGTACCCCCCTCCCTAGCCCTCCCCCACAAGGGGGGAGGAGATACTGTATTCGGGTCGTGGGAAGCTACCGAGCCAGTCGCCTTACATCCTCGCTGCCGAATTTCCGGTCCCCTCCCCCCTTGTGGGGGAGGGCTAGGGAGGGGGGTGAGGCCGCTCGGTATGAGAGGCAATCAGCTCACCGAGTAAGCCTTGTACTTGTCGAGCAGGCGCTGCGGCTTCTTGAGCGCGTCGCGGCGGAAGGGGTCGCCCAGCTCCTGGGTCGCCATGATCTCCAGCACGCAAGGCCGGTTGGAGGCGATCGCGGTCTTGAGCGCGTCACCGACCTGGCCGGGGCTGTCGACCTTGATGCCCTTCGCACCCATCGATTCGGCGATGGCGGCGAAGCTCGGATTTCTCAGGTTGGTGCCGACATAGCGGTCGGCGAAGAAATCGACCTGGTTCTTCTTCTCGGCCCCCCACTGACCATTGTTGAACACGACGGCGATGGCCGGGATGTTCTCGCGCACGCAAGTGAGCGTCTCCTGCAGGCTCATGCCCCAGGCGCCGTCGCCGACGTAGGCGACTGCTGGACGATCGGGCGCTCCCACCTTGGCGCCGATCGCGGTCGGGTAGGCGTAACCGCAATTGCCGAAGCTCATCGCGGCAAAGAAGCTGCGCGGCTTCTCGAAACGCAGATAGCTGTTCGAGACCGAGCAAATATTGCCGATGTCGGTCGTGACCATCGCGTTCTTCGGCATCGCCTTCTCGAGCTCGCGCAAGGCCCGGCGAGGTGCGATCGGCGAGCCGTCGGCCTGGCCCCAGCTGTTGAGCTCGGCTTCCCAGGCGTCCTTCTGCTTTTGCACCTCCGCCACGCGCTGCTCCTTGTTTCCATGGGCGGCGACCTTGAAGTTGCCGGTCTGCAGGCGCTGCAGCATGGCGGCGGCGGCGGGCTTGGCATCGCCATTGACGCCGACGCTGATCGGCTTCACCAGCCCCAGCATCCGGGCGTTGCTGTCGACCTGGATGATCTTCGCCTGCTTCGGCCAGTACTCGATGCCATGCTGAGGCAGCGTGCCGAAGGGCCCCAGTCGCGTGCCCAGCGCCAGCACCACGTCGGCCTGGGCGATGAGCTTCATCGCCGCCTTCGAGCCCTGATAGCCCAAGGGCCCGCACATCAGCGGGTGGCTAGCCGGGAAGGCGTCGTTGTGGAGATAGGAGGTCACGACCGGAGCGCAGAGATATTCCGCGAGCGCCACCGCTTCGGCCTGGCCGTCCGACATGATCACACCGCCGCCCGCGACGATGACGGGGAACTTGGCTTCGGCCAGGAGCTTCGCCGCCTCGTTGAGGCTCTGCTCGCCGCCGGCCGAGCGCTCGATATGGATCGGCTTCGGCAGCGTCACGTCCATCTCGCCATAGAACATGTCGCGCGGAATGTTGAGCTGGGTCGGCCCGCGCTCCAGGAGCGCATAATCGAAGCAACGGCTGGTCAGCTCGGCGAATCGGTCCTGGCGGTTCACGTGCGCCTGGAACTTGGTGATCTTGGAGAAGATCGGAAGCTGCTCGGTCTCCTGAAAGCCGCCGAGCCCGATGGTGTTGGAGCCGGTCTCGGGCGTGATCACCACGACCGGCGAATGGGCCCAATAGGCGGCCGCCACGGCGGTGACGAAGTTGGTGATGCCCGGGCCGTTCTGCGCGATGCAGACCCCCTGCTTGTTGAGCACGCGCGAATAGCCGTCGGCCATGTGGCCGGCGCCCTGCTCGTGGGCCACCGAGATGAAGCGGATGCCGGCGGCGGGGAAGAGGTCGAGCGCGTCCATATAGGCGGAGCCGACGATGCCGAACACGTCCTTCACGCCATGCGCGACGAGCGTTTCGACGAAAGCCTCGCTGGCGGTCATGCGGGTCATGGCTGTTGCCTCATCTCCAAACTGGGTTTTTGCGGCTTGCTACCGATTGCGGCGCATCGATCTTGCGCCAAACCTGCGCGAAGCCAAGGAATTCCGGAGCCTGTGGTAGCGCCGGGCACCGCCTGGAATCTAGGGCCAGTGCGTTTCATTTCCGGGAGCCAGGATGCGCGCGATGCGGCAGGTAAAGTCACACCCCCTTTCCAGCCGCCGGAGGCGGGAGGGGGTAGGGGGAGGGCTGTGGAAACCGAATGCGGCTTTCGAGTGAGATGCGGCGTGTAGGATCTGCACGATCTCGCCCGAACCCCTCCCCCTACCCCCTCCCACAAGGGAAGGGGGTGAAGACGTTTCGCCTACGCCATCCGTTTGCGCAGGATCTCGCCCAGCAGCTTGATCCCCGGCTCGATCTTGTCGAGCGGGATCGAGGAGAAGCCCAACCGGAAGAACCGGCGCGGTGCGTCTTCCGCCTGGAAATGCCAGTCGCCGCGCTCGATCAGGATGCCTTGCTTGGCCGCGGCGGCCTCGAGCAGGCGGGCGTCGAGCCCGGCCGGGCCCTCCACCCAATAGGCGGTGCCGCCCTGGCTCTGCTGCCAGCGGCATTCCGGCAGATGGTGGGTCAGCGCCTCTCCCATCGCCTTCCAGCGCTCCTTATAGATCTGGCTCAGGCGGCGCAGCAGCGCGTCGTGATGGCCGTCCGCGAGGAACAAGGCGACGGTGCGCTGGTTGTTGGCCGGCGGGTGACGCAGCATCAGGCGGCGCAGGGCGCGGGCCTCGCGGATGAAGGGCTCCGGCCCGACCATGTAGCCGAGCCGCAAGCCGGGCGCCAGGCTCTTGGACAGGCTCGCCACGAAGATCACGCGGCCATTGCGGTCGAGCGATTTCAGGGCCGGCGAGGGCGTGCCTTGATGATTGATCTCGCTCTCGTAATCGTCCTCCACCACGACGATGTCCTGCTCTGCCGCGAGCTGGAGCAAGGCGTGCCGGCGCGCGAGCGACATGGTGGCGGTCGTCGGAAACTGATGGCTCGGCGTGACGTAGACATAATCGCAAGCGGCGATCCGGTCATCGACCAGGACGCCGTCACGATCGATCGCCAGCGGAACCACCTTCGCGCCGCGCAAGCTGAAGATGTTGCGGGCATCGACATAGCCCGGATCCTCGATGCCGACCCGGGTCCCGGCGTCGATCAGGAGGCTGGCGATCAGGTAGAGGGCCTGCTGCGCGCCCACGGTAACCAGGATCTCGTCATTGCCGACCCGCACACCGCGCCGGGGCAGCAGGCGGGTGCGGATCTGCTCGACCAGCAGGGGATCGTCCTCGGTGAACAGGTCGCGCGACCATTCCTTCACCGCTGCCCGGCCCATCGCCTGGCGCGAGCAGTCCCGCCAGGCCGCGATCGGGAACTGGCCCGGATCGACCTGTCCGTAGATGAACGGGTAGGGGTAGTCCTGCCAGTTGCGCGGCTTCTCGATATTGCGCTGCGAAGCGGGATGGACGCGAAACCTGTCCGCCCAGTCCACCGCCGCTGGCTTTTCCTTAAAGCTGGAGGCCGTCTCCCGCTGCGGCGCCGTCGCGCGGCCGGAGAGGACATCGGGTGCCACGAAGTAGCCGCTGCGCTGGCGAGCGACCAGAAAGCCTTCCTCGACCAGGTCTTGATAGGCGAGCGCCACCGTGTTCCGCGCGATGTTGAGTGTCTGCGCCATCTTCCGGCAGGACGGAAGCGGGCTGCCGGCCGGGATTTGTCCCTCCAGGATCGCATCGACCAACATGCGGCGCAGCTGTGCCTGCAGCGTGGTCGTGCCATTGGGCTCAAAATGGAACAGTTGGTCACGCATTTATTCTTATACCGAGCCGGCGACCAGGGTGGCCCGGCAAAAACGCCTTGACTGGCTCCGTTTCACTAGTCGATTGTAACAATAGGATCAATTGCCGAAGAATCCCCAGCTTTTCTGCCGATTTCTTCCTGGGAACCGGTCACGCCAGCGTCATAAATCTGTCGCGACACAGCGCTACAAGGAACGGTCCCGCGGGTCGAATCGAACCAGAAGCAAGAGCCAAATGGGGGCGCGCGGTGAAGGCTTCAAAAAACAGGCTCAAACAGGGAGCTCTCTGATGACTGCCAAGAAACCGGCTTCGCCGGCGCAGCTGATGCTGAGCGCAGCTCGGCATTTCAGCGGCCGCGGAATGCTGATGAATTCGTCGTCCGAGAAGAACTGACAAGGAGCTTGTCGGTCAGTCGAATTGGCGCCAGGGAAGGCATCGGTCTTGCAGAAGAATCGTCGTTCGCCGGATGAGTGCCGGCGCAGAGCGCGCCGCGAGCCGGCCGATGGAGGCGGTTCATCCGTCGCCGTCCTGCAGAATTTTGCCAGGCACTTTCATGCAACGCTCGGCCCAAATGGCCCGGGCGATATCAGCCTCAATCTCGCCGAGCAGTTCGTCGGCTCGGACGCGTGGCTCTGCCGTACACCATCTTCCGTTCAGCTTGTCATAAGGAGACGCCATAAACCGAGATTCCTCTGGGAGCGCTCGACAGGGGCAGGTGCCCGCGCGCCCGCATTCGAGCACCAGCCAGGGAATCAGAGTTTGTAGTGCATTCCGCTCGCTGACGAGCAGCGGCAGGGGCCGGTTAATTTTCGACGATGTATGCGTCAACATAGGAGAAAACCGTGAGCAAGATCTTCAAGCCTACCAGTCGTCGTTCGCTTCTCAAGACATCTGCCGCCGTCGGCTTTGGGGTGCTTGCGGCGCCAATGATCATCTCTCCTCGCGCCCTGGCCTCCTCGGGTGAAGTGAACTTCATGGGGTGGTCCGGTTATCCGGATCTTGCCGCGAAGGTCTTCCCGGCCTTCGAAAAGGCAACCGGCATCAAGGTGAAGTTCAACGAACAGCCCGACCAGGATTCGTTCTTTGCCCAGGCCAAGCTCTCGATGCAGACCGCCGCCATCGACGTGGCGGAGCCGACGCTCGATCGCGCCGCCAGCTGGTACAGCAACGGCTTGATCCAGGGCTGGGACACCAACAAGCTCGCGATGGGCAACTACGTTGCGGGACTGGCCGACGGCTCGGCGGGCGAGCGCGCCACGATCGACGGCAAGCGCCTGATCGTTCCCAGCGTCTGGGGCACCGAGGCGATCGTCTATAGCAAGAAGGACGCGCCGACCAGCTACGGCACGGCGAGCCTGGGCGATCTGTGGAACGACAAGTTCTCGGGCAAGGTCTGCGTACGCGCCCACTCTTCGCTGGCGGCCATGGGCCGCTGGCTCGATGCCGAGGGCAAGCTGCCGAAGCCGTGGCTCGACAGCTACAAGGACGAAGCGACGATGCGCCAGCTCTGGGACATCGCGCTTGGCGAGGCCATCAAGCACAAGTCCAACATCGCCCAATTCTGGAACGGCGAGAACGACGCCGAGGCCGGGTTCCGGACCAACGGCGCCGTCATCGGTCTCAATTGGGATTCGACCGGCTACGCCCTGGGTCCCGATGGCTTCGGCTATATCGCGCCCAAGGAAGGCGCCTTCGCGTGGAACCAGGGCTTCGTGCTGCTGTCCAATGCGAAGAACGTCGAGCAGGCCCACGCCTTCGCCAAGTGGGTCTCGACCGCCGAGGGCTCGGCGGCTTGGGCGAGTGCCTTCTCCGCCAACGCGGTCGGCAAGGGCGGCATCGACCTGGCTGACGCCAATGTGAAGGCCTTCTACGCGGCCTCCTTCCCGGGCGATGCCCTGCAGAAGCTGTGGTGGTGGCCGACGCAGGAAGCCTGGTTCATCAAGCTGCGCGGCGAATATGCCGACAAATGGCGGGGCGCCGGCGCCTGATCCAACGACGTCATGCGGACCGCCGGGTGCCCTCGCGGGGCCCCGGCGGTCTGTCTTTAAGATTGGTTTCATCGAGCAAAAAGACTACAAGACAGAAAAAAGACAAATAAAACCGTTTGAGCGCGGAAGAGGTCGCTGGGGACGATGAAGGGGAGCGTGGAGCTGGACGGCGTCTCGGCCGATTTCGGCAATTTTCGTGCCGTCGACAAGGTGACCGTATCGATCAAGCCGGGGGAGTTCTTCTCGTTCTTGGGTCCTTCGGGCTGCGGGAAGACGACGATCCTGCGGATGATCTCGGGCTTCGTCACGCCGAGCGAGGGATCGGTGCGCATCGGCGGTCAGGATGTTCGCAATATCCGGCCGAACAAACGCCCAACCGTGCTCATCTTTCAGAATCTGGCGTTGTTCCCGCTGATGCCGGTATGGGAGAACATCGCCTTCGGCCTCGAGGTCCGGGGCGTCGGCAAAGCCGCGCGGCGGGCCAAGGCGGAGGAATTGCTGAAGCTCGTCGACCTGCCGGGCGCCGCCGACAAGGCCATCACTCAACTCTCCGGCGGCCAGAAGCAGCGCGTCGCCATCGCCCGCGCGCTTGCCGTCGAGCCTGCCGTCATGCTGTTGGACGAGCCGCTCTCGGCGCTCGACCTGAAACTGCGCCAGCATATGCGGGCGGAGCTGCGTGCCATCCAAAAGCGCACCAACGTCACCTTCATCTATATCACCCACGACCAAGGCGAAGCGCTCGCCATGTCGGATCGGGTCGCCGTCATGTCCCAGGGCAGGCTCCAGCAGGTCGCGGTGCCGCAGGACATCTACAATCGCCCCGCCAACGGCTTCGTCGCTTCCTTCGTCGGCGAGAACAACATCTTCGCCGGAACGATCGAATCGAGGTCGGGCGGCAGCGCCCTGTTCAAGACCGGCAGCGGTACCTTCAAGGCCTCGCTCGGGCCGGGCATTAACGGTGCAACGCCGGTGAAGCTCTATGTCCGGCCGGAGCAGACGCGGCTTCTGGAGGCGCCGCCGCAGGGAACCAACAGCATCCCGGTCACCGTCGCCGACGTCGCCTTCGAGGGCAATTTCATCAACATCCACGTCGAGAACGGCGAGGGACACCACTTCACCGTCGAGACGCGCAACGACGGCACGGCAAGGGTGCCGCTCCGAGGCAGCACGATGAGCATGGCCTTCGATCCGGAGCATGCCATCGTCCTCGCCGACGAGAGCGGGATCCAGGGAAGATCGGCATGAGCGAGCTTTTGCGCCGTTACGGCGCGACGCTCTCGGGCCTCTTCGTCCTGCTCACGGCCTTCTGGCTGCTGGTGCTGGTGATCCTGCCGTATATCTATCTGTTCGAGAATTCCTTCCGACCCTATCTGCCGATCACCGAGGTCGGCGGGCCGAAGGACGTCTACAGCCTCGACAATTATCTCACGTTCTTCCGGAGCTCGATCCACATCAAGGTGTTCTTCTCGACGATCGTCTACAGCAGCGTCGTGACCGTGCTCTGCTTCTGCATTGCGTATCCGCTCGCCTACTATCTTTCCAAGGTGGCGAAGAATGCCATCGTGCCGAGCCTGTTCCTCCTGTTGATGATCCCGCTCTGGGTCAGCGAAATCCTGCGCTCCTTCGCCTGGTTCATCATTCTCGCCTTCAAGGGGCCGCTCAATTACGGGCTGCTTGGCCTCGGCATCATCTCGGACCCGATCCGCTGGCTCTCGGGATTTCGCGGCATCATCATCGGGTTCGTCTATACCTACGTGCTCTTCATGCTGTTCCCGCTCTATAACGCGATCCAGTCCCTCGACACCAACCAGATCGAGGCGGCCCAGGATCTGGGCTCGCCCTGGTGGCGCACCCATTGGCGCGTGATCCTTCCCCACGCCAAGCCCGGCATCGCATCCGGATCGGTCATGGTCTTCATGCTCTCGGCGGGTTCCATCCTGGTGCCGACCCTGCTCGCCTCGACGACCTCGCGCTGGTTCACCGAAATCATCCAGCAATGGATGTTCGAATCGCAGGATTGGAACACGGGCTCGGCCTATGCCTTCTTGCTGTTGCTGCTGTGCACGGTCTTCGTCTCGGTGGTGATGCGGATCTTCCGCGTCCGCCTCTCGGATATCGCCAAGTGAGGCGGGCATGAAGGGTCGCCGCTACTCCGACTGGCTGTTCCACCTCTACATGGTGCTGTTCCTCGCCTATCTCCTGCTGCCGCTCGTGGTCATGGGCGGGGCGGCGTTCAACGACACCCGATTCCCGTCGGTCTATCCCTGGGTTGGCTGGACCGACCGCTGGTTCGCCGAGCTCTGGCAGGACGATCGGATGTGGGTCGCTTTCCGCAACACCATCCTGGTCGCGCTCGCCGTGGTCGGCATGTCGGTGCCGATCGGCACCGCCGCGGCGATTCTCATCAACGGCCTAAGCGGCGCGCTGCGCTCGACGCTTTACGGCTTCATGGTCGCGCCCATCCTGACGCCGGGTGCGGTCATCGGCATCTCGACGCTGCTGTTCTGGAACAAGTTCTCCGTGCCCGCGGGCCTGCATCTCTCGGCGCTGGGCCAGACCTCCTACATCGCTGCCTTCGTCATGCTGCTCGTGCTGGCCCGACTGCAAAGCTTCGATCGCGATCTGGAAGAGGCGGCACTCGATCTCGGCGCCAGTCACGCGCAGGTGATCCGGCGTATCCTGTTGCCCCATCTCTATCCGGCGATCGCCGCGGCGGCGGCCATCGCCTTTTTCCAGTCGATCGAGAATTTCAACACCACGCTCTTCACCCGCGGCACCTACGACACGCTGACGGTCTATGTCTTCTCGCGGGTGCGCAGCGGCATCACGCCCACCATCAACGCGCTGGCCGTCATCTTGATCGCCATCACCCTCGTGGGCGTCGCCTGGTATGAAATCTCCCGCCGGCGCCGCGCCCGGTTGTTCTACGCCGGCCCGGAAGCAACGCCGTCCGAAAGCCTGCCCGATACCGCCGGCTGAAATAGCCTCCTCCATGGCTTCCGCTCCGCCCGCCAGGTTGTAGCGGTGACGCTTTCGGCGCCGCCTGCGGCCGGCGCCTGTCCCCCCGATTGCGCTCGCCTGTCCCTATCTGGTCGAAAGGGCGCACCGCTAGGATGCCGGGCACCTAACCGGCTGTCCGCGGGAGATGACGCCCATGCAGTACGCCGCCAACACGCTCGAGAACCACTGGCTGCCATTCACTTCGAATCGCGACTTCAAGCAGGAACCCCGGCTCCTGGTGAAGGGCGAGGGCGTCTATTACTGGAACCACAAGGGCGAGAAGCTGCTCGACGGCAGCTCGGGCCTGTTCTGCGTGGCGGCGGGCCATGCCCGCAAGGAGATCGCCGAAGCGGTCCACAGGCAGCTGCTGGAGATGGATTACGGACCCCACTTCCAGGTGGCGCATCCTTCCTCCTTCGAGCTTGCCCGAAAGGTCGCGGCGCTGACCCCCGATGGGCTCGATTATGTCTTCTTCTGCAATTCGGGATCGGAATCGGTCGATACCGCGATCAAGATCGCGCTCGCCTATCACCGGGCGCGCAAGGACGGCCAGCGCACCCGCTTCGTCAGCCGCGAGCGCGCCTATCACGGCGTCAATATCGGCGGCGTCTCGCTCGCCGGCATGGTCCGCAACCGCGAGACTTTCGGCGCGGTGATGCCGGGCGTGGTGCATATGCGCCATACCTGGTCGCCCGAGGCGCGCTTTACCCGCGGCCAGCCGGAGAAGGGCGCCGAGCTCGCCGACGACCTGCAGCGCTTTGTCGATCTCTATGGCGGCTCGACCATCGCCGCCTGCTTCGTCGAGCCGATCGCCGGCTCGACCGGCGTGCTGGTGCCGCCCAAGGGCTATCTCGACCGCCTGCGCAAGATCTGCGATGCGCACGGCATCCTCCTCGTGTTCGACGAGGTGATCTGCGGCTTCGGGCGCACCGGCAAGGCCTTTGCCGCCCAGAGCTTCGGTGTCACGCCCGACATGATCACCATGGCCAAGGCGCTCACCAACGGCGCCCAGCCGATGGGGGCGGTCGCCGTCAGCGAGAAGATCTACGGCACCATCGTCGACAGCGCCCCCGACCATGCGGTCGAGCTTTTTCATGGCTATACCTATTCGGCCCATCCGGCCGCCTGCGCCGCCGGCATCGCCGCGCTCGCCATCTATGAGAAGGAAGGCCTGTTCGAGCGCGCGGCCGAGATGTCGCCTTATTTCCTGGACGCGGTCTACTCGCTGAAAGGCATCCCGGCCGTGACCGACATCCGCGGCTACGGGATGCTGGCGGGGATCGATCTCGCGATGGACGGAAGGCCAGGTGCGCGCGGCTATGACGCCACCAAGCGGCTCTTCGCCGCCGGGCTTCATGTCAAGTTCACCGGCGATGCCGGCATCGTGGCACCGCCCTTCGTCGCCGAGAAATCGCATATCGACCAGATGATCGATATCC
>Ga0335084_10003631_pt1 | contig 15090 bp, 12 predicted proteins | sample Lox_Sample_44_FD_206721 | JGI IMG/M metagenome (GOLD analysis project Ga0335084, IMG submission 206721) | Soil microbial communities from Loxahatchee National Wildlife Refuge, Florida, United States - Lox_Sample_4.4 | ecosystem: Environmental > Terrestrial > Soil > Wetlands | place: USA...
GCTGGTGCTTTTGGTGATCTTCATTATCACCGCGCCGCTGCTGACCCATGCGGTGAAAATCGATCTCCCCAAAGCCTCGAGCGCGCCCAATCTCACCCGGCCCGACCACATCGAATTGGCCATTCGGGAGGATGGAAGCCTGTTCTGGAACGGGGAGGCGATAGCATTGGAGGAGCTCAAAACGCGATTTGCTGCCGAGGCTCGGCGGGACCCGCAGCCGGAGTTGCATATCCATGCCGACCGGTTGGCCTATTACGACTCGGTCGCGAAGGTGATGGCGGCCGCGGCCAAGGGCGGCCTTGGTCGGATCGGGTTTGTCTCTCAGCCGGAGAGGGATAAATGATTTGGATCAGAGATGAAAAGGGCTTCAGGCCGGAGTGAAGGGGGTTATTAAAGAAGGAGTATGTGTATCATGAAAAAACAATTGCTCGTTGGGGTTCTTGTCCTTGCCTTGGGAACTGGGGCCATTTCGATTACGGGGTCGGCTCAGCAATCGCCGCCGTCCAGGGGCGGCCCATCACCGGTGCCCGGTATGAAGAGGCCGGATCTCCATCATTCGACCCCGGTGGGGTCGCCCAAGGACGGCGAATTACCGTATCCAGTGGACTACAAGTCGTGGCCGAGGTTTCTGTCGGATGTGCAGCGGCCGGATATCAAACAGGTCCGGGAGCTATACATCAATCCCAAAGGGGTAAAGGCATCTGCCGGAGAGGAGTTCCCCTACGGCACGGTTTTCGTGATGGAAAACTATAAGGCTAAGGAGAAATCCGATGGGACGCCGGAAATGAACGCGGACGGAAGGCTGATGAAGAGCGAACTGTCGAAGATCTTCGTCATGGCGAAGGACGAAGGATGGGGAAAGGATGTCCCGGACAACCTCAAGACGGGGTCATGGGTCTATTCGGCCTTTGGGTCGGACGGAAAGCCTTTGGCCGAGGATTTTACCAAGTGCCGCGGATGTCATATCCCGATGGCACAGCAGGACTTCGTCCAACGGTACGACGAGTATTTCGAACAACATGTGCATGGTCACCACTGACCGATGGTACGGTTTGCGGAACGAGAGACCGCGATGGACAATTATGCTCCAGAATGCCGGCCAGCGGTTCTCGCATACTATACCTTCAACCCGCGCGATGGGTATTTAAATCTCAGTGGGAGAAGCGAAGGAAGGCGGCGCAGAGGATGATCAGCAGGCCGAGGATCAACGAGATGTGGGCATAGGGGATCGCGTCCTCGCCGGTTTCCGGGGGATTCGATTTGTACAGGACATTCAGCAAATAAATGCTCCCGAAGGCCGTGACCAGCGTCAGTTTAATGCCCAAAAAGATGACCCAAAGTTTCGGGGCTTTGTCCATATCCCGCAGGGCAAAAGCCACGTTGAGGCCGCCGGTGATCAGGATGAGCGCCAGGAGGATGCCGGACATCCGGTAGTAGCGGTTCCGGATATCCTGGAAAAAAATCTTGGTGGATTCTTGCGGGAACTTGCCCCGGAGCGCGGGAGTCAAGGTCATCACGACGAAGGCCAGGCCTCCAATCCAGATGACGATCGATACGAGATGAACCCAGTGATTGAGTGAGGCGAGAAACCGCATGCTCAGGCGTTCGGTCGCTGTTCGGCCGATTTGGCGGCTTTAAACTTCGCCAGAATTTCATTGAGAGCGGCCGGATTTTTCATGGCCTCTTCCATCGTCCTCTTGCCTTCTTCGATGCCGGCATTGGCGATCTCAAGAGATATGGTGCCGGCTCCCAGCTTCTGGGCATGCTGCTCGATCATCCCGCGCGTGCAGTCGCGCATGTAGCCCGACGGAACCTTTTCAAGTCTTTGAATCGCTTCCGGGGTCCAGTAGAGCTTATCCATGGCCAATACCTCGCTAAGATTTAATCCCTCGGATTCCAGAAGGGGGACGGCAAACTCCTTGGTGATGACCGTCAAGCCCTTCTTGCGGCCCGATTTATCGACCTTGGCCTTCGCACGCCGACGCTGAAATCCCGGTGGGATCATCCGAAGGACCTTTCGCGCTTCCTCCGTCCATTGAAGTTGGAGATCATCATAAGCCGTTTCGGTCTCCAGCCCCCCCTCGGCCTTTGCGGCGGCCTCGAAAATGGTTTTGTCCAAAAACTTAAACTGTTCGCCCCCGGCATTGCAGATCGGGCACTTCACCGGCTCATCGCCCTTGGCCGTGTATCCGCAGCTCTGGCAAACATAGTAATTGACCGGATGGGGTGCGGCCTCGGTATCGGCCACCTGGGAGACCATTCCGGCCAGACCCTGGCCCATGAGATCTCCCACCACCCCGTCGCTGGCGGTCATTTTATTCCGATCGATACCGGCGGCGTCCAGTTGCTTGCCGAGGTTTTTCATGGCGTCGATCGCCGATTTGGGAAGGATATCGCCCATGGCGGCGTCCACGACCGTGTTGCTGATGATCGTATAACCCTTCTCGATGGCATAGCGGTAAACGGCGGTCTTGGCCATCCCCCGGGCAAAAACGGGGACGCGTTCCATCCGTTGGAGCGCTTCTTCCGTCCAGGCCACCGTATATTCCGCCACGGCATCGATGGGCGGGACGAAGTTGCGGCTGGAAATCAGGACATTGCAGGGGACCAGGCGGAGCAGATTTTCCGTGTTGCTGCCGACGTCCATGTCCTCGTCGGAATGGACGCCCACGCGTCCCAAAATCAGCAGCCAGGGTTTTTCGCGTCGAACATACTGGAGGATTTTGTCGAAGGGTTTTCCATCCAACAGGGCGGTCTTGATCTCGATCCCTTCTTCTTCCGCCACCTTTTTGGAAATCTCAAGATGGGACTGGTAGATTTTGGCGAGCCCGCTGTCGATCACCTCTTCGTGAAGTTTTTCCTGCTGTTTGAACCGGAAGACCTTTCCGGCTTCCTCGGACAGAACGCCGGAGATGCTGTTGAACATCGCGTAATGGAAGTAGGGGTCGAAGGCCGATACGGCATCGACTTCGCAATTGAGGGCCTTGGCCAGGGCCAGGGCGGTTTTAAGCCCTCCGAACGACTGGGCGCTGCCGTCCACCGCGACCGTTATCTTCCCCCCGCCGTTTAACGGCTTGAGGTCCTTTACGATGAACAGATCCGCCGATCGGACCCGGCGAACAACGCGTTCGGTGACGCTGCCGATCATGCTGTCCCTTACGGCGCCGACGCCCAGCGCACCCATGACGACGAGATCGTAGCCGTTCCCGTTGATGTCGTCCACCAGGACCTTGAAATTTTTCCCTTCCAGGGACCGCTCTTCCAGCGGAATATTATCGGCGGCGCATTTTTTCTCAACGACATCCAAATAGGAGTCGGTAATGATCTGGAGGCCGCGGGTGATCAGCGAGTCGTGGATCTTGCGCTGTCTTTCGAGCTCTTGCTCGTCATGATATTCTTCCGGAAGGCCCGCCTCCATTTGTTTGAAGCGGCGGTCATGCAACTTGGCCGCATAAACGTGGCTCCCGACCACTTTGGCCCCGAATTGTTTGGCGAGACGGACGCCGATGTCCACGGCCATGTTGGAATAATCTGAGTTATCAACTGGAATGTAAATCTGCTTGTACATGCGTACCCCCTATGAAACAATCCCCCGATGACCCGATCACGGGGTTTCCCACAGCCTCCTCCCAGACCCGGTTGACATAGGCAGGCTGTTTTCGAAGGTCAAAATGATAGCATGGCCACTTATTTAAATCAACTCTTTTGATAAATGGATCGGAGGCTAATCCCGAACGATGTCGACTTCCCCGCCGCTTCCGCCCTTGAGCGGCAACGTCTTATGGCATTTTGGACATTTTACATAGACCAGATTGTCAAACAATCCGATGCTGTAGTGGTGCGCCAGCATATCAAACCGTGTCTGACAATTCGGGCAGTCCGCGACATATCGGGCCGAAGCCTCCAGGAGCTTTGACTCCAGGGTTTCAACCGTCTTTTGGAGGGCAAGGATCTGGGATTGAAGTTTCTGAACTTGTTTTTGGAGGTCTTGTGGGGCGATCGTATCGGAATCGGGCAAGATATCTTTCGAGTTTGGGTCGATACACATCGATCTTTGCACTCCCGGCACTCCTGAGTCTGAGGATGAAGTGATCCGGACTTTATCACAAGTCCGATGGAAATACAAGATGAACCGTATCACGACCTAAATGAGCTTGACACCCCTCTGAAAATATCATAAACTAAGCAACTGATCTATTGAGATAAAATCAGGGACGGTCATGAACCGGATTCGATCGATCGCTGCAGTCGCCATCCTCGTGATATTCGCTGGCCCATTCGATTCTTTCGCACAGGCTTTACCGCCGCCTTATAAGGGAGAACTAAACGTCTGTCAAAGGGTGGAGAAGAGTTTGAAAGAGGGGAAGACTGTCGAAGCGGCTCTCGTCGATCTTTTTCTCGTGTATTCCGATCAACCCACAGGACCCTATCATTCGATTCAACGGGCGATTGTTCATGACGCGGTCCAGGCTTGTCATATTGAGGGCACGGAGGTCATTGGTGCCGCTTTGAGGATCGATATGAACCTGCCGTTGCTGGTCTTGTCCTTGATCGATGCGGGTGTTAACCCGCAGGCGCTCCGCGATGCACTGGAACAGGCCGGTCTCAATCGTCAAAGAATTGATAACGCCTTTGAGGTGGCGGGGATGGAGGCCCAAACCCATTCCCCGGACTATGCGAGTGCTCTCCCGGCTCCTTTTGAGATATATGGCGGGGGTAGCAATATCGGCAGTACCTCAGGCGGCGGGCTTGGCCAAGCCAGCCCTTTCATGCCCTAGGCCTACACACCTATCCTTTATTATAAACATGATGAGTATGACTCTATTAAATGGAGAATTTTTCTCAAAAGAGGAAGAAAAGTAATCTTCACGTCAAAGCTAGTCGGCGTTCCAGGTATAATATCTTCCAGAATCAGCAATTATACAAAGTCTATCCTAACGGAGCATCCGATCCCTATTAAAAAATCACACCATGGATAATGGCATAACTATTGCTTAATTAACCTTGGTTTATGGAGAGCTCGATGGAAGACAGATCAAAGCAGTTGATAGAGAAAATCCGGAACAAAACAGCCCGAGTCGCAATTATTGGGATGGGTTATGTCGGTTTACCCCTGGCGGTTGAATTCGCGAGGGTTGGTTTCAGGGTAACCGGCCTGGACATCGATGCCGAAAAGATCCGGGCCTTGCAGGCGGGTGAGTCCTACATTCCGGATGTTCCTGTCACGGCGGTCCGGAGTCTGGTGAAAGAAGGCCGCTTTAATCCAACCACGGATCCGGAAACCCTCAAATCCATGGACACGGTTACGATCTGTGTCCCGACGCCCTTGCGGAAAACCAAAGATCCGGATCTGTCGTATATCATGAATTCCGTGGAAGTGATCCGCCGTTCCCTTCACCCGGGACAATTGATCATTCTCGAGAGCACCACCTACCCCGGAACGACGGACGAAGTGGTGCTTCCGATGCTCGAAGAAACCGGTCTCAAAGTTGGCCGGGACATTTTCCTCGCTTTTTCGCCGGAACGGGTGGATCCCGGCAACAAACAGTACACCACACAAAACACACCGAAGGTTGTCGGCGGAGTCACGGCCGAATGCACGGAGTTGGCCCGCACCCTTTACGAGCAGGCGATCGAGAAAGTTATACCCGTTTCATCGACGAGGGTGGCCGAAACCGTGAAGCTGCTTGAAAACACCTTTCGCAGCGTCAACATTGCTCTTGTGAATGAAATCGCGCTCATGAGCTACAAGCTGGGTATTGATGTCTGGGAAGTGATCGATGCGGCCGCCACCAAGCCGTTCGGTTTTCTCCCTTTTTATCCGGGCCCCGGTATCGGGGGGCATTGCATTCCGATTGATCCGTTTTACTTATCATGGAAAGCACGGCAGACCGGGTTTGAGGCCCGGTTCATCGATCTGGCGGGGCAGATCAACGGTCGGATGCCCGAGTACGTCGTCGAAAAAATAACGGAGGCGCTGAATCAGCATGGGAAGTGTCTTAAAAATTCCCGGCTGCTGATCGTGGGCGTGGCCTACAAGAAAGACATCAATGACGTTCGGGAATCCCCGGCCTTGGACATTATTTCATTACTTGCGCGGCAGGGGGCCCAGATTTCCTACCACGATCCCTTTGTCCCATCCCTTTCCATTGAGGGGATTGAGAAAAGATCCAAAGATCTGTCGGATAAAACTCTGGAGGACCAAGACTGCGTGGTCATCGTGACGAATCACAGCGGCCTCGACTACCAACGGGTCGTGAAAGCCTCAAGGTTAATCATGGACACCCGAAATGCCTTGAAGGGATATAAAGGGGCCCATATTGTGCGGCTCTAAATAGTCAGGTGCCTTGTTGCGTATCCTCGTCACAGGTGGAGCCGGATTCATCGGGAGCCATATCTCGGAGCGTTTGTTATCGCTGGGTCACGAGGTGACCGTTCTGGATGACCTTAGCACGGGGAAACTTGAAAATATCCAGGCCCTGATGGACGATGCGCGATTTAACTTTTGTCGGGGTTCCATCCTCAATCTGGCGCTTCTCCGGGAGTTGATCCGGAGCCGTCGGATCGAACGAATAACCCATCAAGCGGCGCGCCCCAGCGTGGCCCGAAGCATCGAGGATCCGCTGGCGACGCACGAGGTTAACACCACGGGCACGTTGAATGTCTTGAAGGCGGCTCAGGAAGCCCGGTGCCAACGGGTGGTGGCCGCCAGCTCTTCCTCCGTCTACGGCAATACCCCGGTTCTTCCCAAACGGGAGGATATGCATTACCGCCCCCGTTCGCCGTATGCGGCCAGCAAAGTGGCCGGGGAACTCTATCTCCAGGTGTTTCATGACGTGTACGGCCTCCAGACTGTTGGCCTCCGGTATTTTAACGTTTACGGACCGCAGCAGGATCCGAATTCGCATTACGCCGCGGTGATTCCCAGGTTCATCCGGCTGGCCCTCAGCGGAGAGCCGCTCCCGATTGAGGGGGATGGTGCTCAAACGAGGGATTTTACCTATGTGGACGACGTGGTCGGCGCCAATCTGTCGGCGCTCACGGTCCAGGAACTGCACGGGGAGTGCGTGAACATCGGATTTGGAGAGCAGACCAGCATCTCGTCATTGGCCGAAACCATCATTCGGCAAACCGCTTCCTCTTCAATGATTGTCCTTCGGGAACCGCGCCCGGGTGATGTACGGGATTCCTTGGCCGATATCTCCCTCGCGAAAAGCCTGTTGGATTACAAACCGGAATATCGTCCGGCCGACGGGCTACGCAGGACCATCGACTGGTATCGTGATCACAGAAAGCTAAGTTCACCTTGAGGAATCCAACCATTCGGAAGAGAATTCAGCAGATCGGGACGTTTGGGATCATCGCCCTCTACGTCTTGATTTTAGGTTGCAGTAATCCTGCCGTAAAGAAAGCCGCCCATCTTGAAAGAGGCCAGAGCTACCTGAAGGATTCCAAGCTGAACGAAGCCGTCATCGAATTCAAGAACGTTATTAAGATCGATCCCCGTGATGTGCAGGGACATTATCAGCTTGGTCTGACCTACCTTCGTCTGGGTGGGGCGAACAATCTCAAGGCGGCTTTCAAGGAGCTCGATCAGGCTCTTCAACTGGACCCTTCTTTGGTCGATGCTCACCTGAAAATCGGAATGCTGTACCTGCTCTCCCATGAGTACGATAAAGCCCTTTCCGAGGCCAAGATTGTCTTGGAAAAGGAACCGCAGAATACGGACGGCCATATCTTGTTGGGTAACAGCCTGGCCGGGAAAAAGGAGGTTGACCAGGCGATTCCGGAGATCAAGAAGGCCATTGAGCTGGAACCGAAACGGATCGGGACTTACCTTAACCTTGCCGGGCTATATATTATGAAAAAAGACATGGCATCGGCCGAGAAAACTTATCAGGACGCCCTGAAAGTGGACGATAAATCCATCGAAGTCCACCTGGCCCTGGCGAGTTTCTACGGCCTTATCGGAAAATCGAAGGAGGTTGAGGATTTTCTATCAAAAGCCATCGAGCTTGATCCGAAGAATGTTAGATTGCGACTCAATCTGGCCTCTTTTTACCTGGCAGAGGCGAAGGGGCAGGAGGCGGAAGGGGTTTTACTGGAGGCCGCAAAGGCCGATCCTAACGATAACAAGGCTTGGGTTGCGCTGGGCGACTTTTATAAAATTTCAGGAAAACAGGACCTGGCCGTGCAGCAATACAAACATGCCATTGAGATCCAGCCCGATGATATGATCCCTCGCAAAAAGCTGGCGGAGATCTATCTCTCCTCCCGGCAATTTGAGGAAGCCGACGGTTATATTTCCGAGATTTTGAAACGCAATCCCTCCGACCCGGAGGCTCTTGTATTGCAAGGCCGATGGTATCTCGCCAAGAATGAGGTGGACAAGGCCGTCGCCGTGCTCCAGAAGGCCGTGAGAGTTCCGCCCGAGCTCGCGAGCAGTCACTTTTTTCTGGGGGCGGCCTTCTCCATCCAAAAGGACTTCCAGCAGGCGAAGAACGAGTATTTAGAGGCCATCCGAATTTCACCCAATTATGTCGATGCGAGGCTGGCCCTGGCGGATATTTACATGAAGAATGGTGATGTAAGTTTGGCAAAAGAGGAAGCCTCGAAAGTCCTTGCCTTGCAACCCAACAATGTCCTGGCTCACTTCCAAATGGGAGACGCGGCCCTAAAGGAGAAGGACCTGGATAAGGCGATTGGAGAGTATAAAAAGGTGGTGGAACTCAATCCAAACGTTGCTATCGGATATGTTCGGCTTGGATTGATTTATCGCGCGCAGAAGAAGAACGCGGAAGCGCTCCAACAGTTCGAAAAGGCCCTTGGGATCAATCCCGATCAGATGGATGCCCTTTCACAAATCGCAGCGATCCATCTTGAAAAGGGGGATGCGGAACAGGCCATTAAACGGTGTACGGTCCAAATCGGAAAGGCTTCCCGTCCGGCTCCCGTCTATCTGATCATCGGACAGATTTACCAAGCCAGGAAGGATCTTGCGCATGCAGAGGAAAGTTATAAAAAGGCCATTCAAACCGACCCCAACCTGCTGAGTGCTTATATGACGTTGGGAGGTTTGTACATCCAGAATAAATCCTATGATAAGGCGATTAAACAATATGAAGAGGTGAAAACGGCAAATCCAAAGGCCCTGGCACCCTATATGCTCCTCGGAGTCATCTATGAACAGTTAAAGGATTATGATAAAGCCCGGCATGAATACGAACAGGCCCTCAAGATCGACCCGAAGTTTGGACCGGCCGCGAACAATTTGGCCTGGGACTATGCCGAGCGCGGCGGGAATATTGACGTGGCCTTATCGCTCGCCGAAATGGCCAGAGAAAAGCTTCCGGATGACCCTTCAATCGCCGATACGTTGGGGTGGATCTATTACAAAAAGAACGCCTATCTTAAGGCCATCAGCCTGCTTAAAGAGAGCTTGGAAAAATTGGGAGGAAACCCGATCGTTCACTTTCACCTCGGAATGGCTTACTATAAAAACGGGGACAAGGACCTCGCCAAAAAGGAATTGGAGGCCTCTTTGAAGATAAGCCAGAACTACCCGGGATCGGAAGAGGCAAAGAAGGTCCTCGAACAATTAAATACTCCCCCCTCGAAAACCTAGCATTAAGACGAGAACGGATCCAGGCATACCATGTATATAAAATGAGAACGCCCACCGATTAAAAACCGATGGGTGTTTTGACTTGTCATATTTTCAAATCGAAATTATCTTGTATCTAAAAAATATCCCCCTTTCTTTCCCTCTCAACCACCAATCCAATTAATTTAATTTCTAATAAGAAGTTGGGGGAAGACTTAATTAAGATTGCCCCTAAATTTCTCCCTAATGGATTCTCTTCAGGACTTTATTCCTTATCCAGTTCGGCGATCATCCTTTGTATCGCGGGAGCATCTTCGAGATCTTTCTTTAATGCAAGGGCCTTCTTGAGTTGCTGTAGGGCTTCTTTCTTCATTCCCTTTTTATAATATGCCATCCCAAGATGAGCGAGGGTTTCTGGCTTATCATGGTTAAGGTCTTTAGCCTTATTAAACACCTTAATCGCATCATCGTAGTCTCCTTTTAAAAAATGGATCCAGCCCAACGTGTCATAGGCGTCGCCAAACTTGGGATCGAGTTCCGTAGCTTTTTTTGCAAGTCTAAAAGCCTCATCCATGTCCTGCCCTTCGCGGGCTAAAAGCCAGGCGACGTTATTATAGGAGGGCGGAAATGTTGGATCAGCCGCAATCGCTCCCCGAAATGCGGCGATGGCCTTTGCGGGTTCTCCCATTCGGTCATACAGTGTTCCCAGCTTCAGATAGGCGTCGAGAAATTTGGGGTCTTGGTGAATGGCTTCGTTGTAAAGCTCGATGGCCTTTCGTGAATCTCCCTTTAAAGAGTAAACATCTCCTTTATTTCTGAGGGCGGACGCTAACTTGGGATTGATATTAAGTGCCGCATCAAACTCCATTAATGCCTTGTCATATTCATGAAGCATTACGTAAGTTTCCCCCAAAACATTTGGTGGTTCGGGATTCTTTGGATTTTGAGTTTTCCACTCTTCGAGGACCTTAATCCCTTGCTCTATTGAGCCGGTTTCAATATAGGTATTTGCTAAACCCACGCGCGCCGAGGATAAGTCCGGATCTATTTCAATGACCGACTTATATTCGGCAATGGCAAGATCAGGTTTTTTTTCCACCATGTAAATGGTTGCAAGATAAATCCGGGGGGTAGGGAACTTGGGATTTAACTGGACCGCTTTTTGAAATTCCTCTTTTGCTTCGCCAATCTTTTTCTGGTTGAAAAGAACAAGCCCCATCATATTATGGGCTTCCGGTGCCTTTGGATTGATCGAGAGGGCCTGCCTGACGTACTTTTCGGCCTCCTCTGGCCTATTCCTTTTCAACGCGATTTCGGCCCGACCGAGCAAGGCATAAATATGTTGTGGGTTTGACTTCAAAATCTCTACGAAGGCCCGATCCGCTTCGTTGAGCTTTCCCCCGATTAGGAGGATCAGGGCGTTTTGAAAAGGCTTGTCTTCGGGGGGGGCGGATTTGTATAGACCGGGGTCGATCGGAATCGCAATCGCAAAACCTTGAATATTCAAAATTGAAATGAATAATAGGCCCCAAACGAATTTATGGAAGACAATTGACAAAGGTTCCCGGACCCGCATTTCTACTCCTTACACCATAAAAAAACACCTGCCCTCAATTAAGGCAGGTGTTTTTTTAACTAATTTTAAGGTTTAAGTCAAGCGTGATTCTTTAAGCCGATCGCTGTCTCAACAACCGGCTTGAAACCCAAAGAACCACGATCCCGCTTCCCAGAAGGAATAACACACCGGGTTCCGGGGCCTCCGAGGGCGGGGCGCAGTCCGGGGTATCGCAGACGCTGGCCAAACCCGAGACATAAAACGTCTCCAAGAAGATATTGTCATCGTTGGACGGGTTGTTGGTGTTTAACGCGATGAGGGTATCCCCCGCCGTGATGAATGGAGCCAAGTCGTAGCATTCATGGTCCTGGTCATAGGACGGGAGCGAGGGGCTCGTCGGATCGTCAAATGAACACACCGTGATTAAATTCCCATTGTTGACAATTCCGTCTGCGCTGTCATCGTTATTCCCGGCGTGGGTTGTGAGAGTGTTTCCGTTGACCAAAATTGTGGATTCCTGGTCACAACAACTGAAACTGTCCCCTATCCCCATTTGCGCGAAGAATCCCGGGTCCGTGGGATCTAGAGGATTGGCAAAACTTATGGAAGCCGAATCCCCCCCGCTTGCCGAAAAACCATCCAGAATGGCCACAGTGGCTACCGGAAGGGACGGGAGAGTGTAAACGACGACCAAGGCTTCTCCATCCGTTCCATGATTAAAGTCCTCAATACTTGTCTCGGCGATTGTGAAGTTATAAACACCGCCAGGGCCGCCGTTTATTGTCGGGGCGATAATACTCGTTACATCGGCGCGAGCCGATGTCAGGTTACAACATGTGGCCGTGTTTAGAACTGGGGGTCCAAAAGCTACCGGGGTTCCATTCAATGTGGCGGATTGTGTTACCCCTTCATTATACACATCATAGGTTGCGCTATACAAATATGCGTTTAAGACTGTAGCCCCCACAGGCACATCGGCTGAAATTGTGCCGTTATCAGTCGTGGATCCAAAACCATCGCTGGATAGAGCAACATTTCCAGTATAGGTTTGAAATACAGTCAGGCTTGCGTATGCAGATTGCGATACTAGAATGGTGAAAAACATCAAAACCATAAGCGAAGCTGTTCTTGCCCGGTTCATTTCAACCCCCCCCTTGTTTTCCATTGGTTATTCACCATTTTGGTATTACCCCAATTTATCGCCTAACTTTTTGGCTCTCGGTTTTTAATTTGTTTCTTCCCCACAGCCCTAAACCGATCAATCCCGCTCCAAGCAGTGTCAGCGTGGCGGGTTCGGAAACGGGGGCGGGAGCGACACCGTCATTTAGTTGGTTTTGAAGGTCGATCGCCGCCTCTATGCTGATCTGCGCCCCATCCGGCAAATTCCATAGAATGCCAACCCACTGATAATAGGGATCGGACCAGTTGGCAGGCTGCTGCGGAGAACCGGTTGTAATCTGGTTATTCCAAGCCATGTAAACCGTGTAGGAGGGATCGGACGTATCTCCGGAAAGTGTGTAGTATTTCGTCCCATCAAACATGGCGAAGTCGATGATGTCCCCGCCCTGAAAGTTATTAAGTCCTACCTGTACGTTTGGGTAAGAAGACGAAAGCGGGATGTCGTGGAAAGTGGAGTCATCCCCATTTAAAAAATAACCGTAGTCATAGTTCGACGGGACGGATAGGCTATATACGGCCACCGTAATATTTTTATCCACGTTCCCATCGATAGCGATGATTGGGGTTCCATTGGTAATTGGAACGGCCCAAGACGGTACAGAGAAAAGCAGTAGACCGACAGTCAACACAACAGCCTTGATACGTGGATGCGTCATTAGCATTTTCTCCAAAGTTAAACTCAATGATACTTATAGCAAGTTATGTGCCGTATAAAAATATAAAGCCAATGTATTTGTAACACAATGATATATTGTGAAATTTATCGTTTGCGATTTAGCAATTCAATTCGATTTATAGGAAGATGCAATCAAAAGCGTCAACTTTTCCGTCACTAGAAGCAAACAAATTCCTTCTAAACAGGGATCCGGTAATCTATATGGAGTTTTTCAATCGTAGGAGGGAAGTCTATTGCCGGAGGGCTAAATATCCATCTTGATTTTCCACTAAAAAAAGTCCCAGAGAATGCTCTTACAATTCCCTGGGACGTGGTGATTAATTTGACTTGGGAGTTTGATTTACCGTGCTTAAATACAGATCCCTCGTTCCTCCCCTTATTTTAAGCGAGGGATCCTGCAGCCCTCCTTATGCCTTTTCTCTTGAAAATTTCTTTCTTCCCCAGAATCCCAACCCGATGAGTCCTGACCCCAACAAAGTTAACGTTGCTGGCTCTGAGACCGGGGCCACTCCATCATTTAGCTCATTGTTTAAGTCAATGGCAGCTTCCACGCTGAATTGCGGAGTGTTCGGGATAGCCCATAATATATCAACGTATTGATAATAGGGATCAGTCCACCCGGGCGGCTGCTGTGGGTTTCCGGTAGCTATCTGGTTTTGCCAATTCATAATGACCGTATAAGAAGGGTCGGCCGAGTCTCCGGAAAGTGTAAAGTATTTCGTCCCATCATACAAGGCGAAATCGATAATATCCCCGCCCTGGAATACTTCAACATCAGCCTGTACGGAAGGGTTTGACGTCAAAGGGATATTGTGGAAAGTAGAGTAATCTCCATTGAGGAAATATCCATAATCAAGGGTTGACGGTGCCTCCAGGCTAAAAATAGCCACCGAAACATTCGGGTCCACATTTCCATCTATGGCTTCAATTTGCAATCCAGTGGTAAGAAGTGCCCAAGACGGTGACGATAACAACAAAAGACAGACCGTTAGTACAAATGGCCTCGTTAAAAATAAGAAATTTTGCATTTGTTGTTCTCCCTTGAGTTGATTAATCGCAAGATAACTCAGCTTAAATTAATAGCAAGCAGGATGCCAAATATCGAAGAGCAATAAAATAATCATCTAACATTTTGAAATATATGGAATTTAATATTATCGGGGATATATGATCGTATGGACATAACTTATAAGATTATAAAATTCTGTAAAATTCTCCGTCACAAGCGGAAAAATATTTCCTTTTGTGTTTGAAAGTAACTTAGGAATGATATGTTTTTTAGCTTTTTAGTCTGTGCTTTAAGATGATATCGTGCAGGGCCTGTCGGCTGATTCCAAGGTCCTTTGCCGTCAGACTTACATTCCATTTTCTTTGAACAAGGGCCTGGAGCACAATATCTTTTTCCAATCGGTCCCTGGCTTCCTTCAAGGTGGACCGGTGGGAGGGTTCGGATATCTCGGGAATTTGGAGATGGTGGGGCTCGATTTCAGCATGATCGGCCATTATGATAGCGCGTTTGATTTTATTTTCCAGCTCACGGACGTTCCCAGGCCAGGGATAGTGGTTCATGGCTTCGATGGCTGCGGGGCTGAATTTTTTGACCCCGCGTTTCATTTCTTGATTAAAACGTTTTAGAAAAGCGGTGGCGATTAATGCGATGTCACCCTCCCTTTCGCGGAGGGGCGGCACCTCCAACGTGATTACGGCGAGCCGGAAATAGAGATCTTCGCGGAATTTTCCGGATACGATGGTTTCCTTCAAATTCCGATTGGTGGCGGCAAGAACCCGTACATCGAGATCGATTGTTTTATGACCTCCAATGCGTTCGATCTTATGTTCCTGAAGAAACCGTAGAAGCTTCACCTGAAGACCGAGCCCCAGTTCACCGATCTCGTCCAGAAACAAGGTCCCTCTTTGGGCGGTTTCGAAGCGGCCGGTCTTGGTCGTGTCGGCTCCGGTGAACGCTCCCTTTTCATGGCCGAAGAGTTCGGATTCCAACAGGGTTTCGGGGATGGCGGCACAGTTGATGGTGACGAACGGTTCATGGCGACGATGGCTCTGTCGATGGATGGCGTT
>Ga0335084_10003632_pt1 | contig 15090 bp, 13 predicted proteins | sample Lox_Sample_44_FD_206721 | JGI IMG/M metagenome (GOLD analysis project Ga0335084, IMG submission 206721) | Soil microbial communities from Loxahatchee National Wildlife Refuge, Florida, United States - Lox_Sample_4.4 | ecosystem: Environmental > Terrestrial > Soil > Wetlands | place: USA...
TCAGCTTCGCCCTGGGTGCTTTGCCGCTCCTTCCCGGCGGAAAGTCCGGCAGCGGCGGCGGCCAGCAGCAGAATGGCGATTCGCCAGGGCATTGGATAGACGGTAACACGATGTTCGCCCGTCTGAACTAATCAGGAGGTTCATTTGGAAATCGGTGAGTGCCGGGAAAGTACCGGCCAATTCGGTTGACCTGTAAGTAAGTGCTCACTTACACTAAATGTGTGGCACAGTCTCCGAACAGCCGGATGTCGAGCGCGGAGCGTCGCCGGCAATTACTGGAGACCGCTCTGGACTTGTTCGCGCGCAGGGGATTCAGCGGAACTACAACAAAAGAAATCGCTTCCGCCGCCGGCGTGACCGAGGCGGTGATCTTCCGGCACTTCCCGTCGAAGCAGGCGCTGTACCTGGCCGTACTGGATTTCCGCGTACAGAGTATGGGGCATGAGGAGTGGCTGGAGCAGGCCCGGAAGCTGATGGATGCCAACGACGACGCCGGACTGATCCGGGCGATCATGACCGGGATCCTACGCGATTTCCGAACCGATCCGCGGTATGAGCGGGTAAAGCTGTTTGCCGCACTGGAGGGACATGAGGCGGGTACGGCGCATTATCGCAGGTTCGCCATCCCGGTCTACCAGGTACTGCGCGATTACGTGTTGCGACGCCAGAAGGAGGGGGCGCTGCGGGAGACGAATCCCGCCGCGGTGATGGCAGCGGTGGTGGGCATGGCCCAGAATTACGCCGTGATGACTTCGATGTTTGGCTTCACATCGCCGGATCTGACCGATGAACAGGCGGTAGAGGCATTTACGACGATCCTCATGGATGGAATCAAAAGCAAGCCGTAGAGAGTAATATACGATGCACCGATTTGCAGCGATCTTCTCGTTGTTTCTGGCCGCGTTCGCTGGAGGTTGTTCCAGACAGAGCGTGGAGGCCGCGGGGGAGCGGCCCGCGTCGCGAACCGTCAGCATATCCACTGCCCCGGCGGAAACGCGCGTGGTGCCGGCCTCGTTCGAGGTGACCGGCACGTTCGCCGCCGATGAAACATCCGACGTTGCGCCGCTGGTAGCCGGTCGCGTCATGGCGACTCCGGCGAATACGGGCGACTTCGTCCGCCAGGGACAGACGCTGTGCGAACTGGACCATCGGGACGCGCAACTGCGCGTCGATCAGGCGCGCGCACAGCGGGATGAGGCGGAATCGGCTTTGCGCCAGGCGCAATCGAGGATCGGCGCTTCAGCGGGGGCTAAGTTCGACCCGAATACGATGCCCGAGGTGGCGGCGGCTCGGGCGAATTACGAATCGGCGCTGGCGCTGGCGCGGCTGGCGGGGGCGGATTCGAAACGTTATGAGAACCTGGTGGCGAGCGGAGACGTCTCGCGGAGCGCGTTCGATCGGGCGCACACGCAGCAGGAGACGGCCGAGGCCCAGGCTCATGCCGCGAAGCAGCAGTATGAGGCGGCGCTGAACGGGGCGCGACAAGGCTGGGGAGGCGTGGAAATGGCGCAGGCGGCGCTGGAGGCGGCAAAAGCGCAACTCGCGCAGGCCGAGAAGGCGCTCAGTGACACTACCATCCGTGCTCCGTTCGACGGCTTCGTGACAGCGCGGCCCGCGGCAGTGGGCGCCTACCTGAACGTCGGAATGAAAATCGTTACACTGGTGCGCATCGGCACGCTGAAGTTGCAGTTGCAGGCTCCCGAGCAGCGCGCGGCTCTGACGAAGCTGGGCATGTCCGTTGTCGCGCGCATTTCCGCGTATCCAGATCGGGATTTCACGGGCAGGGTAACGGCGGTGAACCCAGCCGTGGACCCGGCTTCGCGCGTTTTCGTCATCGAGGCGCGATTCGATAATCCGGCGGCGGAACTGAAACCGGGCATGTTCGCCACAGCACACGTAATGCTGCCCGGCGGCGAGAACGCAGTGTTCGTTCCGAAGAGCGCGGTACTGCGCGACAAGACCACCGACTCGTGGCAGCTCTTCACGGTGGATCACGGCGTGGCCCGCCTGCGGGTGGTGCTTGCGGGAGAGACGATCGGCGACGCAGTTCGCGTCAACTCGGGTCTCAACGGCGGCGAGACAGTGGCCACATCGCACGTCGGCGACCTGTTCGACGGCGCTCAGGTCGCGCCGCGGTCATAGAGCGGGGAGCGGCTTACCATGCATGCACTCGCGGAGCTTTGTGTGCGCCGGCCCGTGTTCGCCACCATGCTGATCCTGTCCCTGGTGGTGGTGGGCGTCTTCTCGTATTTCGGCCTTGGCGTCGATCTGTTTCCCAAGGTGGACGTGCCATCGGTGGCGGTGATCGTTTCCGATCCGGGCGCGTCCCCCGAGGAGATCGAGACCGAGATCACCAGGAAGGTGGAGGACGCGGTCAACACCATCAGCATGATCGACGAGGTGCGGTCAACGTCGTCGGAAGGCCAGTCGCTCGTGATCATCATGTTCGAGCTGGCCAAAAACGGCGACGTGGCGGCGCAGGAAGTACAGAACAAGGTCAATCTGATCATCCCCGGGCTGCCGCAGAGCGCCAAGACGCCGGTGGTGCAGAAGTTCGATCCCGACGCGCAGCCGATCATGCAGATCGCCGTCTCCGCGCCGCGGTCTCTGCGCGACATTACGCTCATTGCCGACAAGCAGATCAAGCAGAAGCTGGAGAACGCGCGAGGCGTAGGCGAAGTCACCATCGTTGGCGGGGCGCGACGCGAAATCCACGTGATGGTGAATCCCGACAAGCTGCGTTCGTACAATCTGACCGCGGCTGACGTGTTCTACGCGATGCGCGCCCAGAACATGGAGCTGCCGGGCGGCAACCTCAACGCCGGCGCCAGGGAACTGACGGTGCGCACGACTGGCCGTGTCATGGACCCCGTGCAGTTCAACGAGATCACGATTGCGAATCGCAACGGCTACCCGGTGAAGGTGCGCGACATCGGTTACGCGGAGGACAGCTACGAGGAACCGCGCAGCTCGGCGCGGCTGGACGGAGTGCCCGCGGTGACGCTGGTGGTGGCCAAGCAGTCGGGCGAGAACACGGTGGCTACGGCTGACGAAGTGCGGCGGCGGCTGGCGGAAATTCAGCCCACGCTGCCGCACGATGTGCGCGCGCAGGTGATCAGCGATCAGTCGGTGTTCATCCAGGATGCGGTGAATTCCATCCAGCACCATCTGGTGGAAGGCGCGATTCTGGCGGCCATTATCATCTTCATCTTCCTGGCGAACGTTCGCACCACACTGATTGCGGCGGTGGCGATTCCCACCTCCATTGTGTCGACCTTCGCTCTAATGGCGGCGATGGGCTTCACGATGAACTCCATCACCATGCTGGCACTGACGCTGATGGTGGGCATCGTGATCGACGACGCCATTATCGTGTTGGAGAACATCTTCCGCTTCATTGAGGAGAAGGGAATGTCGCCGTACGAGGCGGCGATTCAGGGCACGCGCGAGATCGGGCTCGCGGTGATGGCGACCACGATGTCGCTGCTGGCGGTGTTCCTGCCCGTGGGTTTCATGGGCGGCATCGTGGGCCGCTTCATGAGCTCGTTCGGGTTCACGTCGGCGTTTGCGATCGCGGTTTCGCTGCTGGTTTCGTTCACGCTGACGCCGATGCTCTCGTCGCGCTTCATCAAGCCGAAGCCGGAGGCGAAGGCGAGTGGGCACGGGTCGAAGGACTCGTTCCTGTTCCGGCATCTGGACGCCATCTACACGCGCATGCTGACGTGGGCGCTGGCGCACCGGCGAGCGATGGTGGCCATGAGCGTGGGGACGGTGCTGGCGATTCTCCCGCTGTTCGCGTTTGTGGGCAAGAACTTCCTGCCGGCCGACGACGAATCGCAGTACAACGTGCTGGTGCGGACACCGGAGGGAAGTTCGCTGGCGGCGACCAACGCGGTGGCCGAACAGGCGGCGCGCCAGATTCGGCAGCTGCCGGGCGTGGCGCACACGCTGACCACGACAGGCGGCAGCGCCGACAAATCGGTGAACAACGCGAGGATCTACGTGAAGCTGGCCGCCATCGACCAGCGTGACGTTTCGCAGCTCGATCTGATGCAGCGCACGCGCAACCTGCTGAAGGCGTTTCCGCCGGAAATTCGCAGCAGCGTGGAACTCGTAAACAACGTGGGCGGCAACCAAAGCAATGCTGACGTGCAGTACTTCATCGAGGGTCCGGATCTGAACAAGCTGGCGCAGTATTCCGACCGGCTGGTAGCAAGGATGAGGACCATTCCCACGGTGACCGACATCGATTCGACGTTGCGCAGCGGGAAACCGGAGGTGCGGCTGGATGTGGATCGCGCTCGCGCGGCGGACCTTGGTGTTTCGGTGGCCGACATCGAGCAGGCGCTGAACACCATGGTGGCCGGGCAGGTGGCGTCCACGTTCAATGCGGGCGAGGACCAGTACGACGTGCGTGTGCGCGCACAGGAGCAGTTCCGCGGCAGCGTCGAAGGACTGGCGAAGATGACGGTGCCTTCGGCGAAGCTCGGTTCGGTGGGGCTGGACGAGGTGGTGAAGGTCCATCCGGGAACCGGACCGTCGTCGATCAACCGGTTGGGACGGCAGCGGCAGGTGTCGGTGATGGGCAACGTGCTGACGGGCGGATCGCAGGCGGCGGTTCTGGCGCAACTGGCGCAGTTCACGAAGGACCTGCAAATGGACCCGGGCTATACGTCCGGTGCAACCGGCATGTCGAAGGAGCTGCGGCGCACCGGCTACTACTTCGCGCTGGCGTTTTCACTGACGTTTATTTTTATGTACATCGTGCTCGCGGCGCAGTTCGAATCGTTCATCCATCCGATCACGATTCTGCTGACGCTGCCGCTGGCGGTGCCGTTCGGGATTGTGGCACTGCTGATCGCGGGCCAGACAGTGAACATATTCACCGGGCTGGGACTGCTGCTGCTGTTCGGCATCGTGAAAAAGAACGCGATTCTGCAGATCGATCACACCAACGGGCTGCGCGCGGCGGGGATGCCGCGGTACGAGGCGATTGTGCAGGCGAATCGCGACCGGCTGCGTCCGATCCTGATGACAACGACGGCACTGGTGGCGGGCATGTTGCCGCTGGTGGTTTCGAACGGGAACGGCGCGGCGACGAACCGCTCGATCGGCGTATTGGTGGTGGGCGGGCAGACGCTGTGCCTGTTGCTGACGCTGCTGGCCGTGCCGGTGTTCTATTCGCTGTGGGAGGATCTGGGCGCGTGGTTCGCGAAGCGGCGGGGGAAGCCGCAGCAGGCCGAGGCGCCGGCGCCGGCCGAAGAGGCGGTGCTGCAATGAGGGCCGCATGGGTGTGGGCGGTCTGGGTGGCCGGCACGTGCGGCGCGTTCGCGCAGGGCGTGCAGGTGGAGCCGCTGAAGGAAGTGGATCTGCGGCCGCGCGTGGGGATCATCACCGAGACGAAGCTCTCGCTCGCTGAGACGATCGAGCGCGTGCTGGCGAACGATCGCGATCTGGCGGTAGCGAGGATCGAGCGCGAAGAGGCAGGCTACAACGTGTCGGCGGCGAAGGGCGCGTACGACCCGGTGATCGGGTTGAAGGCATATCGCACGCGCGAGATCGTGCCGGTGGCCTCGATTCTGGGCGGGTCAGCGAGCGGGAAGCTGTCGCAGACCGAGCTGAACGCGACGCCGACAATCGGTGGGCTCTCGCCATGGCTGGGTGGGTCGTACTCGCTGGCATTCGAAAACTCAAAGCAGCAAAACGACAGCTTCTTCAACACACTGAACCCGCAATATGCGACGGCGCTGAGCCTGAACCTGAACCAGCCGCTGTGGCGCGGACTACGTTTCGACGAGAACCGGCACCGGCTGCAAGTGGCACGCAAGAACCAGCAACTCAGTTTTGAGCAACTGCGCCTGCGGACCATGCAGGTGGTGACGCAGGCGATCCAGGCGTATTGGGAACTCGACTATGCGTGGCACAGCTACCAGGTGCAGGCCGAAGCTGTGCGGCTCGCTGAGAGGCAATACGGGAGCAACCGGCGGCTGGCGGAGCAGGGGGTGCTGGCGCCAGTCGACGTCGTGGCCGCGCAGACGCAGGTGGCCACGTTCCAGCAGCTTGTGTTTGGCGCGCAGCAGGCGCTCACGCAGGCGGAAAACAATCTGAAGTCTCTCATGCTGGCCAGTCGCGACGACCTGATGTGGGGCGCTGCTCTGATCCCATCGACGGAGGTGAAGACGGACGCAGTAGTGCCGGCACTTGCGGACGCAGTGAAGCAGGCACTGGCTGCGCGGCCGGAACTCGCCCAGACGGCGCTGAGCCTCGACATGAACCAGCTCGACGCGCGACTGAGCCGCGAGCAGGCGCGGCCGAAGGTGGATGCGTTCGCGAACCTCACGCTGGCGGGGCTGTCGGGCAGGGCAGTGGTGTCGGACAACAATCCGCTGCAGGCGTTCTTCCCGCCGGGGACAGTTTTCATCCCGCCGCTGCTGATTGGTGGGTACGGAACGTCGCTGAGCAACCTTGCGGGCGGCAACTTCCCGATCGCACAGGTGGGTGTGCAGGTGTCGCTGCCAGTGCGAAACCGCACGGCCGAAGCGCAGGTGGCGATTGCGTCGGCCGAGGGGCGGCGGCTGCGCGCGCTGCGCGATCAGGTGGCTATGGCGGTGGAGGCGGACGTGCGCAACGCGGTGCAGGGCACGCAGTCGGCGCGGTCGCGCCTGGACGCGGCGATGCTCGCGAGCCGTTCGGCCGAAGCGCAGTACGAGAGCGAGCAGCGGCAGTTCCAGGCGGGTACGTCCACGGTGTTTCTGGTGTTGCAGCGGCAGACAGATCTCATCTCGGCGCGCAGCCGCGAGGTGCGTGCACGCGCGGATCTGGGCGAGGCGATTGCGAATCTCGACCGGGCCACGGCGAGCACGCTCGAGGCGCACAATATTCGGATGGCGGAGAAGTAGGACAAACGGCAGACCGGGAGCGGCTGGCCTCTCTGCCGCCCTGTGTCACCCTTGTATCGTGCACTTTGAGATTCAGGCCGAGTGCCCGGTCACCGGAGCGCGGGCGGGGTTGCTGCACACGCCGCACGGCATTGTCGAAACCCCGGTCTTCATGCCCGTCGGCACGCAGGCCACAGTCAAAGGCGTTCTGCAGCGCGACCTGGCTGGCGAACTCGACGCGAAGATCATCCTTGCCAACACCTACCACCTGTTCCTGCGGCCCGGCCATGAGCTGATCCGGCAGCTCGGCGGGCTGCACGGCTTCATGTCGTGGGATCGCGCCATCCTCACCGATTCCGGCGGATTTCAGGTCTTCAGCCTCAGCGATCTGCGCCGCATCTCGGAAGAAGGCGTGTTGTTCCGTTCGCACCTGAACGGAGACGCGCACCTGTTCACGCCGGCCTCGACGGTCGACGTCCAGCTCGCGCTGGGCAGCGACATTATGATGATGCTCGACGAGTGCCCGCCGTATCCCGTCGAGCACGCCGCGGCTGCAGAGGCGATGCGCCGCACGGTCCGCTGGGCCCACGCCGGCTACGCGCATTATCTTGAGCGGAAGTCCGAAACCGGAACCGGCCAGGCGCTGTTCCCCATCGTGCAGGGCTCCATGTTTCGCGATCTCCGCACCGAATGCGCCTCGGCCCTGGTTGAACTTGATGCGGACGGGTACGCCATTGGCGGCCTCTCGGTTGGCGAGGCGCGTGAGGTCAGCATGGAAGTCGCCGGTTATACGGTACCGTTACTGCCGCGGAATCGTCCCCGGTACGTGATGGGTGTCGGCACGCCTGAGGAGCTGCCGCAGTACGTGGCCCGCGGCGTGGACATGATGGACTGCGTCCTGCCCTCCCGCAATGCCCGCAACGGCTGTCTTTTCACGTCTGAAGGCCGCGTCATTATTAAGCAGGCGCGCTACCGCGACGATGCCGGACCGCTCGACCCCGCCTGTGACTGCTACACCTGCCGCACGTACTCCCGCGCCTATCTGCGGCACCTGTTCCAGGCGGGCGAGATGCTCTTTTCGACGTTAGCTACCCTACACAATCTGAAACATTACCTTGACACGATGCGTCGAATCAGGCAGGCTATTCTCCTTGGGAAATTCCCTGCTCTTGTGGACGAGTTGTGTCCGGGCAGGCTAGAATAGGGGCGAAACCAGTAACATTCCAGTTGTACCGCAGCTCCCTGCCAGCATCCGGCGCGTCTGGACGTCCGCTTCGGGGCGCGATTTCACTGCGAAAACACGACGATGTTCAACCTGATCCTTCTGCAGTCGTCTCCGGGGTCCAACCCAATCGTGGGTTTCCTCCCGCTCATCCTCATCATCGGTATCTTCTATCTTCTGGTGTTCATGCCCATGCAGCGCCAGAAGAAGCAGCAGGCGGCGATGCTGAAGAGCCTCGAGAATGGCCAGACGGTGGTCACCTCAGGCGGCATTGTGGGCACCATCGTCGCGGTCAACGATGATACTCTTGTTATTCGAGTCAAACCAGACAACATCAAGCTGCAGGTGAGCCGGAACTCCGTGTCCGGCCTGGTGGCGGAGGAAAAGAAGGGATAGGCGGACTTTGCCCCCTTGCGGGTACCCGCGCGGGCGGACAGGCACGAAACGGAAAGCATGAATCGGAATCTCAAGGTTAGAGCGGCGGTCATCGTGGCGCTGATCCTGATCTGCGTCTACGGCATTATCGGCATTCCCAAGTCTGGAGCCGAGCTGGCGAATGCCTGGAAGAACAACATCCACCTCGGGCTCGATTTGAAGGGGGGCACGCACCTCGTGCTCCAGGTCCAGTTGCAGGACGCGTTTATGCAGAGCGCCGAGACCACTATCGACCGGCTCAAGGAGCAGCTCAGCAAACAGAACATTCCTTATGCCGATATGAGTCGCAACGATCTGGCCCGTCTGGAAGACGCCGACAAGATCCAGATATCAGTCAAGGGCGTCCCGGCTGATCGGACCAAGGATGTGCGCTCCATCGCCAGCGACGATTTCCCCGACTGGATTCTCACTCCGGTCAACTCCACCGACTACCGCATGACCATCAAGCCTTCGGCGGCGCTCAAGCTGAAAGAGGACACGCTGAACCAGTGCATGCAGACCATCGATCGCAAGATCAACCAGCTCGGGCTGGCGGAGTCTTCGGTGCAGAAGCGCGGACGCGCCGAAGCCGAGGCGGAGCTGCTGGTGGAACTGCCTAACGTTGACGATCCGGCTCGCATCAAGGCACTGCTCCAGGAGCAGGCCATGCTGGAGCTGTACGAAGTCAAAAAAGGTCCCTTTGGGAGCCGCGAGGAAGCACTTGGGCAGAACGGCGGCGTTCTTCCGTTCAACACCAAGATTGTGCAGGCGGTGCCGCGACACGGGCAGGACCAGGGCTGGTACCTGCTGGCCCGCATCCCGGTAATTCGCGGCGCCGATCTTCGCGATGCGCGTCCCAGCCAGAACGCGCAGAGCGGCGCCTGGGAGACCAACTTCGTGCTGACGCAGGACGCTGCCCGGCGCTTTGAGCGGTTCACCGAGGCCAACATCGGGAATCGCCTGGCCATTGTGCTGGACGGCAAGGTTCTGGAAGCGCCCACGATTCAGGCGCGCATCAGCGACAATGGCGTGATCACCGGCGCCGCCAATCAACAGGAAGCCTCCGATCTTGCCCTGAACCTGCGCGCCGGCTCGCTGCCGGCCCATGTGATTCCGGAAGAAGAGCGGACGGTTGGCCCGTCGCTGGGCGCCGACTCGATTCGCTCCGGCCTGACCGCGGGCCTTGCCGGGCTGATCGCCGTAGTAGCGTTCATGCTGGTGTACTATCGCGGGGCGGGCATAAACGCCACTCTGGCGCTCGTTTTGAACGCGGTGATCCTGATTGCCGCTCTGGCTTACTTCGACGCGACCCTGACGCTGCCAGGCATCGCCGGTGTGATTCTCACCATCGGTATGGCGGTCGACAGTAACGTGCTGATTTTTGAGAGGATCCGGGAAGAGATGCGCGCCGGCAAGGGCGTGATCGCGGCGGTGGATACCGGCTTCAGCCGGGCGTTTCTGACCATTGTCGATACCCACGTCACCACGGTGGTATCCTGCGCATTTCTGTTTCTGTTCGGGACCGGGCCGGTCAAGGGCTTTGCCGTCACCCTCGTGATTGGTCTGGTAGCCAACGTTTTTACCGCGGTTTTCGTGTCGAGGACGATCTTCGACTGGGAGTTTTCGCGCAAGCGCGTTGCGACGATCAGCATCTGACGTAGCCGGCTGGCGCGCGTTAGGGGTTTGGGAACTTTTGTGAAGAGCCGGTGTCTAACCTGTTTAAGCGGGGCCCGGCAGTTCGAGCTGCATGCTGCAAATATTCAAGAACACGAACTTTGACTTTCTGGGCTGGAAATGGCCCTTCATAGGACTCTCGCTGCTGCTGTCCGCCGCCGGAATCGTCAGCCTGTGGGTGAAGGGCGGCCCGCGATACGGAATCGACTTTCGCGGCGGCGCGCTCATGTACGTCCGTTTTGCCGGACAGCCGCCGATCGACAAGATCCGTTCGGCGCTGGATAAGAAGCTTCCGGTGGACGTTACCGAGATCGTCGGCACCCCCGAAGTCATCATTGGCACCAATCTCGCAAGCGATCAGCAGCTCAATCTGGCGCGCCAGACCATGCAGCAGACGCTGGAAGCCACCTTCGGCGGCGACGCCAGCGGACGGCTGGATCTGAACAACAGCGGCGCGGGGGCTCTGGCGGACCGGTTACGCGAGCCTCTCCAATCGGCCGGTGTTGGTCTCTCCGAAACCCAGCTTCAGGATCTGGTGAAGGCCATCGAGGATTTCCGCAATTCGTCGCCCCGTTCGGGTCTGGTCGCGAATTTTAATTCGCTCTCGAGCGTGTCTGGCGTTACGCCGAAGGTGCTGTCTGTCCTGCGGGACCAGACTTTTCTCGCGCCGTTTACGGTCCGCAGCACGGAAGTGGTCGGTCCCAAGATCGGCCAGGATTTGCAGCACCAGGCGATCATGGCTGTTCTCTACGCTCTCGGTGGCATGCTGGTTTACATTGCCTTCCGCTTTGAGTGGATCTACGGTGTCGCCGCGGTGGTGGCAGTGTTCCACGACACCATCATCACCATCGGGCTGTTCTCGCTCTTCAACAAAGAGATCACCCTGACGGTGGTGGCCGCGCTGCTGACCCTGGTCGGCTATTCGATGAACGACACGATTGTCGTATTTGACCGGGTACGCGAGAATCTCAAGATTCTCCGGAGGGAGCCTCTGGAGTCGCTGATCAATCGTAGTGTGAACCAGACGCTGAGCAGAACGGTCCTGACGTCGGGGCTGACGCTGCTGACGGCGCTCTCGCTGTGGCTGTTCGGCGGCGAAGTACTAAATGGTTTTGCATTCGCACTGGTTGTAGGTATTATTGTTGGCACGTACTCTTCCATCTTCGTGGCAAGCCCGATTCTGATCTTCTGGCAGGGCGTAGTGGAAAGCCGGAAGAAGTCGCAGGCAGCGCCTTCGGGTGCACGTCTGCAACGGGAAAACGCGGGAAGGGGAGCGGCCAAAGTGAAGTAGCGGGATGGCGCCGGAGGGACCGGAGAGGAACCGTCCTACGCCGTCCTGAATTTCGGGGAAAGGTGATCCGGCTATGTTTGAGCAGACTTTTGTCGAGAACAAGGGGAAGACCAAGAGCGGCTGGGCAGTGCTTCTATCGTTCAGCGTGCAGATCATTGGTATCACGATCCTTGTTCTCATTCCGCTGATCTACACCGACACGCTGCCCAGAGCGACACTGGCCAGCATGTTGACGGCGCCTCCGCCGCCTCCACCCCCTCCTCCTCCTCCCGCGGCACAACCGATCAAAGTGGTGAAAGTTGCGCCCCGGCAATTTGACGCCGGCCGTTTGATGGCGCCAAAGACGATTCCCAAGAACATCGCGATGATTAAGGAAGAGGATCTGCCCCCACCCACGTCCACAGGCGTGGTCGGCGGCGTGCCGGGCGGTGTGGCTGGTGGTTCCATGGGCGGCGTGCTGGGTGGCATTGTCGGGGCCGTTCCCACAGCCGCGCCTCCGCCTCCGCCCCCGGAGAAGCCGAAAGCACCGCAGCGCATCCGCGTGGGCGGCAACGTGCAGGCGGCGAACCTGATTCGCAAGGTGATTCCGGTCTATCCGGCCCTTGCCAAGCAGGCGCGCATTCAGGGTACCGTCCGGTTCCAGGCAATCATCGGCAAGGACGGCACCATCCAGAACCTGCAGCTCGTCAGCGGCCACCCGCTGCTGGTGGCATCGGCACAACAAGCGGTGTCTCAATGGGTGTACAGACCGACGCTCCTCAATGGAGAGCCGGTGGAAGTCGTAACCACGATCGACGTGAATTTCACGCTGAGCCAGTGAGTAGCGGACCGCCCGTCGCGGGCGACCGCGGCTGGTGGTCGGAAGCCGTCCGGTCCGGCCAGGCATCCGGCGGCTTCGCGTAGCGGTTAGTGAGCAAGTTCAATTCAACTCGCCAGGAGATAGAAAGATGCTTTTGCAATTGCAAGTCTGGGGAATGATGCTCCTTCAGGAGGGTCAGTCCACCATTTCGTTCGATCCCAGAGCCATGTGGGGCCAGATGAGCTGGCTCGCCAAGGGTGTCGTTATACTTTTGTTCCTGATGTCGGCATGGTCGATTGGTGTGATGATCGACCGCTGGATCGCCTATAGTGGCGCTCGCAAGCAGTCCCGCCAGTTCGCCCCCGCCGTGGCCGGTGCTCTGCGCGAAGGCAAGCTCGACGAAGCCATCAAGATTGCCGACCGCTATAACAAGAGCCATCTGGCCAAGGTGGTTGTCGCCGGTTTGCAGGAGTTCCGGGCGCATCAGGTCAGCTCCGAGATCTCGGGCAGCGACATCGATGCTTCGCGCCGCGCTCTGGAACGCGCCGAGGCCATTGTGCACGCCGAGCTGAAGCGCGGTGTTAGCACGCTGGCCACCATCGGTTCCACGGCCCCGTTCGTCGGACTGTTCGGAACGGTCGTCGGCATCATCAACGCGTTCCGCGGCATTTCGAGCGAGAAGTCGACCGGTCTGGGCGCTGTGGCGGGCGGTATTTCTGAAGCCCTCGTGACCACCGCCGTTGGTCTGTTCGTCGCCATCCCGGCCGTGTGGGTGTTCAACTACTTCACCGGCCGCATTGAGTCGTTCGACGTCGAGATGGGCAACTCCAGCTCGGAACTGATCGACTATTTCCTGAAGCGCGCTGCGAAGGCAGGGGCGACAAAGTAAGGTAACTCAGGTCTCCGCGAGTTGACAGTGCGTGGCGGCGGGGTTCGATCCTGCCGCCGCGCCCGAAAACGGGAGGGCCGGGCGCCGGGGAACGGCGACAGGACTTCCGGCGCGGGTCATCCTGGAGAGTCTGGAGAATTCAAATGGAGAAGAAGAAAGCCGCAGCTCCGGTATCGGAAATCAACGTCACTCCCATGGTGGACGTGATGCTGGTGTTGCTGATCATCTTCATGGTCATCACGCCTATGCTTTCCAAAGGGCAAAGCGTGGAACTGGTGAAGGCGCGTAACGCGATCGCGATGCAGGCTGCCGACAAGGAAGACGCCGTGCTCGTGGCGGTGACCCGCGACGGCAGGGTCTTTCTCAGCCCAGGCAACAATCAGATGCCGGCTGACCAGCTTCCGCAGAAAGTAAAGGACCTTCTGACCAACAAGCTCGACAAGACGGTCTACATCAAGGCCGACGCGCGGGCGCAGTATTCGAAGGTCGAAGATGTCGTGGACAATCTGCGCGCGGCCGGCGTGGATGAAGTTGGCCTGCTCACCGAGCAGATTCGCGATAACCGCGCCCCGCACGCGGCCGCTGCAGGCGGTCAGTGATCGTCGAGGGAACTAAGGAGAGATTTCTATGGCAATGGCAGTTGGCGGTTCCGGCGGCGGAGCCAAGTCCGACATCAACGTCACGCCGCTAATCGACGTACTTCTGGTGCTGTTGATCATTTTCATGATCATCACGCCCCTCACACCGCACGGCCTTGAAGCGCTGGCGCCGCAGCCTCCGCCTCCGAACCAGCCGCCGCCCGACCCCAATCAGGACCGCACCGTCGTCATCGTTATCGACAAGCAGAAGCACATGAAGCTCAACCAGGAGGATATCGACGTGACTCACCTCGGTGCCCGTCTGGAAGAGATCTTCAAGACGCGCGCCGAGCGTGTGGTGTTCGTGAAGGGCGATCCGGATCTCGAGTACCAGACGGTGGCGCAGGCGATCGACATCGCCAAGGGCGCGGGTATCGACAAGATCGGTCTTATGACTCCGCAGGTGGAGGCCGGAAAGTAGGCACACATGAAAAGAGCACTATTGCTTGTGGGCATCGCTGCTCTTGTTCTGGCGGGCACGGGCTGCAAGAAGTTGCAGTCCCGCGACCAGCTCAACAAGGGCGTGCAGGCGTTCAAGAACGCGCAGTATGACCAGGCCATCGACCACTTCAATCAGGCCGTCGAACTCGACCCCAGCAATCCGAACGCTCGGCTGTATCTGGCGACCTCTTACTTCGTCCAGTACATCCCCGGCGCGCCGTCTCCCGAGAACCTGGAGTATGCGCGGAAGGCGAGGGGAGAGTTCCTGAAGGTGCTGCAGCAGGATCCGAAGGACAAGACGGCCCTCAATTACCTCGCCAGCCTTTCGCTACAGGAGGCCAGCGGCGAGAGCGATCTCGATTCCAAGCTCAAAAAGCTCGACGACGCCCGCGAATGGTATCTCAAGCTGATCGCCGTCGACCCGAAGAACAAGGAAGCGTATTACAGCCTCGGCTTCATCGACTGGTCGAAGTGGTATCCGCGGTGGATGGAGGCGCTGAACAAGCAGGATATGCGCCCCGACATGGCGATGCCGTTCAAGGACAAAAAGATCAAGGCGCAACTGGCGGAGCAGTGGGGTTCGCTGGTGGATGACGGGTTGAACAACATGAAGATGGCGCTGGATATCGACAAAAACTACGATGAAGCGATGGCCTATATGAACCTGCTGATTCGTGAGCGGGCTTCACTGGCCGATTCGCAGGAAGCGTACAAGAAAGACATCGATACGGCTGATGACTGGGTCCAGAAGTCTCTCGAAGCCAAGAAGATCAAGGCTTCCAAGCAGGTGGGAAACCAGGGGATCACTGCCGAGCCCGCCAAGTAATCATTTTTTCTTTTTTTT